>OCTA010005122.1_pt1 | contig 11382 bp, 9 predicted proteins | sample 1538991 | NCBI WGS metagenome assembly OCTA01 (sample SAMEA3539302, study PRJEB22396) | soil metagenome | biome: tundra; feature: field; material: soil | place: USA | collected 2010-05 | depth 0.15 m | reverse complement strand
CAGCCGTCGCTTTCCCACGATGGCCGGACGTGGGCCATCTCCTCGGCCTGGCTCGGTGCCTCAAAGAAATCTGCGCTCCGGCCCGAAGATTGCGCGCTTTTTCTGGTGCAGGTGGACCGGAGCCGCCCCAAAATCACCAAGGTGCCGATCACTCTGCCGACGGTTGAAGACGACGGCCTGAAATAAGCCATGCTGGATTTTCTCCACCAGTTTTTCAGTCATGTCTGCGGCCAGAACCTCGCGCACACTTGGTCGCCCGGCGGCGAACCGCTGCCGTGCTGTCAGCGCTGCACCGGCGTCTATGTCGGCGCATTCGTCGCCGCGCTGCTGCACCTCACCCGACCGCCGCAGCCGACCAGCTTCTGGCGCTGGCTCAACGGCGCGTTTCTGCTGTTCATGGTTCCCGCCGGATTTCACTGGTTCCCGCAAGGCCCGGAACTGCGCGCGATTTCGGGAATTCTCTTTGGCTTCGGCATCGTTGCTTTCCTATGGCTGCCTTTGCCGGGGAAATTTACGATTCACGATTTACGGTTTACGCTCCGCTCGTGTTTCGTGGTCGTAAATCGAAAATCGAAAATCGCAAATGCTCTGGGCCTTATAGCCGCGCTGGTCTTCACGCCACTGCTCGGCGCGAGTGAAAGTTCCCTCGCGGCCACCGCGCTCGCGCTGCTGACCGCCGGTGGCGCGCTGGCGCTGGCGCTGCTGATGGCGGCAAATCTTTTTCTCGCGGCGCGCGGATTGTGGCGGTGGTTTTTCCAGCCCGCACCGCGCGTGGTTGCATGAAAGAACTGTTTCTCTTCGTCCGTCCGCCGCGCCCGCTGTGGCCGTTCAACGGCCCCGCCTCGTCCTTCTGGCCGCCGCTCGCGTTCGCCTCCATGGCCGCGATGCTGCGCCAGCACAATCCCGATTGGCGCGTGGAAATCCTCGACGCCTCCGCGCTGGAAATGGGCTGGCGCTCGCTCGCAGCGGAAATCCGCTCGCGTCGTCCCGCCGTCGTCGCGATGGGCGAGGAGGCCGTGAGCTGCGCCGAATGTCTCCGCCTCGCGCGCCTCGCGAAAGGACTCGGCGCGAAAGTCATCGCCGGCGGCTGTTTCTTCGGCCACGTCGGCCCGCAGGTTTTGCGGACCGGCCTCGTGGATGTCGTCGCGCACGGCGAAGGCGAAAACACCATCGTCGAACTCGCCGCCGCGCTCCGCGAGAATTCGCCGGACGCGCTCGCGTCGGTCGCGGGCATTTCTTTTCGCCGCGACGCCGAAATCATCCGCACGCGTCATCGTTCGCTCATCAAAAATCTCGACGACCTGCCCATGCCTGCGTGGGATTTGCTGCCGATGCACCGCTATGGTGCCGGCAGCCAGAATCATCCCGGCCTCGCCGCCATCGAATCGTCGCGCGGCTGTTTTGACGCCTGCGATTTTTGCGTGCTGTGGCGGCAGATGGGCAATTTCGCCGCCGAACAGACGCGACCGTTCGTCCGTTTCAAATCCGTCGCGCGCCTGCTGGAGGAAATAAAAATCCAGACGCGCGATTTTGGACGCCACCATTTCGGCTGGGTGGACCCGTGTTACAACGCCCATCCGCAGTTGCCCGCCGAACTCGCCGACGTTCTGCTCCGCGAAAATCTGTCCGTCAGCATGAGCGCGTGGGTGCGGGCCGACTGCGTCGTGCGCGACGCGAAGTCCGGCGCGCTCGCCCGCCAGGTGCGCGGCGGATTGAAGGAAGTTTACATCGGCGTGGAACGGGCCGACGGCGACGGCTTGAAGGCGGTTCACAAGACCACGACCATTCCCGAAGTGCGCGAGGCCTTCCGCATTCTGGCGCATGATTTCCCGGACGTGTTCACGCTCGGCACCTTCATCTACGGCCTGCCCGGCGACACGCCGGAAACCGTGCGCGCCATTTTCCGGCTGTCGCACGAATTGGAAATGAGCCAGCCGTTTTTCATCCCGCTCACGCCGCTGCCCGGCACGCCGTTCTGGCGCGACGACCTGTGGGACGACACCGGCGAAAGTTTTCGCGACTACAATTTTCTGCCGTCCACCACGCGGCCCGGCGCGCGGCGGGACCTCGAATGGGCGCTGCTCACGGCCTTCCTGACGCAATGGCCGCCGGCGCGTTTCCGTTCCTACTGGCGCAGCGTGTTCGACGCCAACGCGCGCCGGCGGCGGATGACGCTGCGGCTCGCGGCGCGCAGCGCGTGGTTTGTGGGCCACGGCATGGTGAGCAGCCTGCTCGCCGGCAAACGCGCCGGCATGATTTTCCCGCGCTGGTATGAAAGCTGACGGCGGCAGCGCCGGGCGGGGCCAAACGCCGCTGCCAAAATCTGTTTGGTAGCGAACCTACAAACCGGTTTTCTGATTTTTTGCAATTTGAACCCATTCCGCAACCAACGCAGGCAACCGCTCAATCACTTCTCGGCCAAAAAGAACTTCGTCAACATATCCCATGTGCAGCATGTCAATGATGCGGCACAGATAAGAACGTCCGCAATCCCACCAAGTATAGCGCGCATCCAGCATGAGATAATGTTTAATGTCAATATTCTCGTGTTCGCGGAGTTCCTCAAGTTCCATTCCGTCCAAAAGCGTTTCGTAAACGCCATCGGCCACTCGGCTACCGAATGTTGTGGTGTAGTAATATTCCTTGAGTTCCCACACAGCGATTGGATTGGTAGTGGTTGGAAAAGCTCCATCAACTCGACGGGCCAGAGTCCGCAGCGGAACACCGTCAAATGTAACCGTGGTCAATTCTCGAGGATCATAGCAACAATCCATGCCGGCTGAATTCGCCTCAATCAACATGTTTGCAATCCCGGTCAGGAATGCAGGCGCTTTCATTTTCCCCTTCTGCTTGTTCATCGGCAGCGGGCATTTGGGATCGAGTTGATGGCGAAGCTTTTCGAATTCGGACTTGGCCTCCTTCGCGTCCATGAGGCGGGGTTCGACGAAGCTGTTTAAGACTTTTCCTCTATGCTCAAAGTAAGCAGTCAATGACTGACCAAAATCTGTAGGGCTGCCTTCACCGTCAACAACGTGTTTTGTGTTGAGTTCCAATTCTTCCAAAGCTTGTGTGATCTCCGAAATGGTTGGCACTTTGATTTGACCAGCACCCCTGACTGTATAGCCGAGGTGTTGGCTGATTGTTCGAACATTTGCCCAAAAATGTTTGGGCATTTTTTGAAAGCGAATGTCCGGCTTCACGAACACTCCTTTTCAAAACGACGAACGAAATCAACCAAGGGAATTTTCAATGCCTTGCAAATCTGTTTCAGTTCGATCAGATCAAGCCTTCGTTCGCCCGATTCATATTTGCTGACAAACGATTGAGGCACTTCAAGCCGGTCTGCCACTTCAGCTTGAGTCAAGCCAACTTCCGAGCGGACGGTTCGCAGTAGCGCCGCCAGCTTCTCGCCTTCCAGGTTGCTCAAGCTCTTGCTCATTCCGGTCAGCTTAACCAGATCGCGGCCATAATCCCAAATCGGGATATTGAGCTTGCCTTCCTGTCTGAATTAGAATTGAATTGTGGGGAAGCGTGCAACTAGCATTTTTTAATTCGTATGACCAGGAGAGCATTCAAGCTCCATTTGGCCAGTTGTTGAAGTGGATCGGCAATAAACAGCGATTTGCTGCGGAAATTGTGTCGTTCTTCCCCCAGCGGTTCGGCTGTTATTACGAGCCGTTTCTTGGCAGTGGCGCTGTCCTTGCAACACTTGCCCCCAAGAATGCAGTTGGTTCAGACAGCTTCCATCTGCTCATCGAAATCTGGCAAACGCTTGTCTCCGACCCTGAACTTTTAAAGGTTTGGTATGCCGAACGATGGCAAGAAATGGCACTGAATGGGAAAGAGGATGCGTATGAGCGAATCAAGGCGCGCTACAACGCCAACCCGAACGGAGCTGATCTCCTGTTCCTGTGCCGTGCTTGTTATGGCGGGGTGGTCAGATTTCGGAAAGCCGATGGCTTCATGTCCACGCCGTGCGGCATTCACGATCCAATTTCCCCGATTTCTTTCAACAAAAGAGTTGATGACTGGCATTGGCGTGTCAAACACACACGGATCAAGCAGGCCGATTACCGAGAAGTTATGCGCGAGGCAGTGGCTGGCGATTTAATCTATTGCGATCCGCCTTACACCTACAGCCAGACAATCCTTTATGGGGCGCAAGCGTTCGACCTCGCAGATTTATTTAATGCAGTCTCTGACTGCAAGCAACGCGGCGTGTTTGTCGCTTTGAGCATTGACGGCACGAAGCGTTCGGGGGATTTGTTTTGCAACCTTAAAATTCCTGAAGACCTATTTGTCCGAGAACAGATGGTTCACTGCGGACGTTCAATGCTCAGGCGGTTTCAATTATCCGGCCAGACGCTTGAAGCCGAGGAAGTTTCCGACCGTTTGCTTTTGACTTATTGAAGATAGTGGGTTTCCCGGACATCGGGTTGAAGGGGTTTGCGCCCAAGCTGGCCAAAGGGGTAATCGCGTCGCTGGCAGGCGCGGCCGATGTCGCTCCTGACGGAGCTTGATTCATGGACATCATCAAACTACAAAGATGCCAGCCCTACGGGCTTGAAAAACCAGCGAATAAAATTTGCAACCACGACCAATGAAAAAATTTCATTGAAAAAACAAAAAAGCAACCAGCGACCAAACCGCAAACGACGGCTTTCACTTCATGATTTAGCCAAAGACTTTTGCGGCAGTGTTTCCGGCCCAACGGATTTGTCCACGCGGCCTTTGACCGGCTATGGCCGCGACTAAATTACTTCTCATTAACACCCGGCTTCAGCCGTGTGAGTTTGAGCGGTGGAGGAAAAAACCGTTTCAACGGTTTCTCCATCAGCGCGGCAAACCGTTGAAACGGTTAAAACTTTTCGCCGCCGCCACTCACCGGGCTGAAGCCACGGTGTTAATGAGAATTCCATAAACGCCGCGAAATCTGCGGATAAAAACTTCACGGCCTTCGCTCGACAATTTTCTTCAAACAATCTCCACTGGACATTTCGGCAGCGCGTCGAGAAACGCCTGGCCGTATTTCTTGGTGAGAATCCGATTGTCCAGCACAACAATGATTCCCGTGTCCGTCTTCGTGCGGATCAACCGGCCCACGCCCTGACGGAATTTCAAAATCGCTTCCGGCAGGGAAAATTCGCCGAAGGAATTGCCGCCGCGCGCCTCAATCGCCTCGATGCGCGCCTCGATCAGCGGATGATCCGGCACCGCGAACGGCAGCCGCGTGATGATGACGTTGGAGAGCGCCTCGCCCGGCACGTCCACGCCCTGCCAGAAACTGTCCGTGCCGAACAGCACCGAGTCCACGTCGTCCTTGAACTTCTCCAGCATCGTCGAGCGCGGCGTGCCGGTGCCCTGCACGAACAGCTCCAGCTTCAGCTTGTCAAAAAACGGCCGCATCCGGTCCGCGACTTCCTGCATCAGCTTGTAGCTGGTGAACAGCACGAACGCCTTGCCGTGCGTCTGCTTTACGAAATGTTCGATCCAATGTTCCAGCGCCTCCGCGTAGCCGTGCTCGCGCGGGTCGGGCATTTTCTGGGCGACGAACAATTTCATCTGCCGCGCATAATCAAACGGCGTGCCGACCTGCAACTGCGTGGCGGATTCGCAGCCGACGCGGCGGGTGAAATAGTTCAGCGGCGAGTTGCTGGCTGAAGGTTGCTGGTTGAAAGTCCTTTTACCCGTCGCGTCGGGAGAACTTTCAACCTTCAACTTGGAACCTGCACCTTCCCTGACTGAAATCGCCAGCGTCGCGCTCGTCATGATGACGCTCGTGTCCGTTTCAAACAAACGGCGGCGCAGAAATTCCGCCACGTCCACCGGCGCGGCGTTCAGCGACAGGTTTCGCTGCGTTTTGCCGCCGCGCTCGACCCAGTAAACATGGTCGTCCGCCTGCTGGCTCAAAAATTCCGCGACCTCGATTTTCAATTCACCCAGCCGCCGATTGCACTCGATCAACTCCTGCCCGATGTCCTTGTCGTCGCTGGCCTTGACCAGTTCGCTCACGGCTTCACGCAACCTTTGAATCGGCAGCGTGACATTGTCTTTCACCAGTTCCGCGCGGCGGATGCGCAGCTCTTTCCATTCACGCCGGCGGGCGGACGAATTTTCACCGCCGGAAAATTTTGGTTTGGCTGTCGCCTGAATTTCCTCGCAAGCGCTTTCGACGTTCTCAAAAAACTTGTCCGACTCGCTCAAGATTTCCGCGACGAGCTGCACGGCGTTGCCCTGGCGCAGCGTGGCGAGCAGGCCTTTTTCCGTGCGGGGATTCCACAGCCGGTTCAGCGAATGACGCACCTGCCCGCTGGATACGCTCAAGCCGATGTGCCGCGAAGCGACGCTTTCCATCGTGTGCGCCTCGTCGAAAATCACAAAGTCGTTCTTGAACAAAATGCCGCCTTCCATCTCCTCATCCACACCGCCGAGCAATGTGAAAAATAACGTGTGATTCAAGATCACCACGTCGGCGGACAAAATGCGGTTGCGAACGCGCTGGAAAAAACAGACGTCGTGGTCGCGCGCGAAATCCGACTGTTGTCCGCACGTTTTCGGCGAGCAAAGACCGCGCTCGGAACACACCTGCGCCCAGACTTTTTGATCCGGCTCGATGGAAAAATCCGACAGGCTACCGTCCTTGGTTTCCTTGGACCATTCGTAAATACGCTGCAATTCCTCGGCCTCGGACGACGTGAACAGGTTGCCCGCCTGCTGCATCGCCTTTTGCAGCCGGCGCGTGCAGAGATAATTCGCGCGGCCTTTGAGCATCGCGTAGCTGAACTTTACCGGCTCCGGCAGTGCGGCTAAAACGCCCGCCAGCATGGGCAAATCTTTTTCCGTGAGCTGCTCTTGCAAATTGATGGTGTGCGTCGAGACGATGGCTTTCTTCTTTTGCGCAATGGCGAAAAAAATCGCCGGAATCAAATATGCGAGCGATTTGCCGACGCCTGTGCCGGCTTCGACCGCCAGGTGTTCACGGTTCTGCAACGCCCGCGCCACCGCCACGGCCATTTCCTGCTGCTGCGGGCGGAACTCGAAATTTTTCGCCCGCGACAAAATGCCAGTGGGCGAAAAAATTTCTTCGACTTGGGAAACCAAATCGGCACCGATAGGTTGGTTTTCAATGACGCTAATCACAAATACGGAATAGCATTTGATTTTCTGCCTGAACGAATGTGTCGCTTTACAGAAATTAGATATCGCAGGAGCATTTCTGTGTTGCGCATCTTTTGTGCAGCTTTTTCATCAATGTCTTTTCCATGCTTCCAGAAAGTTTCTGCAACCAATTGAGCAATGTCGTGATTGTCTAAATCGTCGTGCAGTGCCCACTGATTGAGAATTAGCATCTTTTCGTGACTGTCTTTCAACGGAGTCAAATAATTCAAAAGATGCATTGCTAGATATACACCTTTGTCGGGTTTGAAATACTCTGGAAAACGATCGCGCACTTCTTTTGTTGCGAGTGCGTCCAAGGCAGTGGCGGATAAATTAAGCTTTCCAGCAAGTGAGTGGGCGTAGAAAAAGGGAGCGCCGGCAAAAAGTGGTTCTTTCTCGTGAATAAAGAATTTCCCAAAGCTCACCGCCCCTCGCACTGGCAAACCATAATCAAACATTCGCTTCATCAACACTACCGAAGACATGAGAATCGCTAGCCAACATTCTTTTTTTCGCTTTTCAATTTTTTCTCCGTCGTTTGGATACGGAATGGTCAGCAAAATTGTATCCGAAAATGTATTCCAACGAACTGAGTCAAGAAACTGGTAAGAGAGACGTTTTTTAACCCATTTTGGACCTTCTTCTTTAATGCCAAGTAAAATTTGAAGCGCTTCCTTGGAACGAACTTCAGGATCGTTTCTTAAATAGTTCTCAAATCCAAGAATGTCAAAAAACGCTACCACTCCCTCTCTGGCCTCTATTTCGGCGGAGTTTTTTTGTTCAGCGTTCATTTTCGGTTTTCAGCTTTTATTTGTGCTGCTCAACACCACTTTCAGTGCCGAAATTTTTCCTGGCGAGAGCGAAATTTTGTTCTGCTTCACGTTGCCGGATTCCACAGAGACCATCTGCTGATGCTCAGCTTGGTCGAAGTCTTCCGGCATCTTCTGCGTCGTCCACGGATTCCAGACCACGGTGGATTTTGAATTAAATTTTTCAACGCGGACCGTGCGCTTCAGTTTTTCATCGTAAATTTCCACCGTGGCGGCGTTGTCGGGATAAACGCGGTTCGTTTCCTGCGTGATGCGGAGCGGGGCAGGATCGCCATTTCGCCGCGCGCCGCCGGCTCCAAATGCAAAATCATCAAACGGCGCGTTTTGCAGGCCGGTGAGCGAAACGGCGCTGATGTCGCCAACTTGAAAATAAGTGTGCAGGCAATTCTCCACCGCCAGCGTTTTGTCCGGCGATGCATTGGTGGCGATGAGTTCCATCGTCAGCGTGTCGGTCACGGTCAGCACAAATTCCGTTTTCAAAATCGACCATTCGGGTTTTAGCAATTCTGCTGGCAGACGCAGCCGCACGGTGACGCGCCCGTCTGGCGCAGCGGAAGTTTCCGCCAGTTCCCAGGCCAGAATCCGGGCCAGTCCGTGCGCCGGTTCGCTTCCGCGCGGGCCGAACCACGGAAAACAAATGGGCACGCCGCCGCGAATCGGCTTGCCGTCGGCAAAAAAACTTTTCGCGCTCATGAACAGCAGCGGCGGCTCGCCGTTTTTCTGGAAGCCGGCGACGTGCGCGCCGAGCAGGTAAATTTCCGCCGTGCTCCACGGCGTGCGGATTCTGATGAGCGGCAACTGGCCGTGGCCATTGACGATTTCGACGCGGCCGGCAATTTCGTGACGGCGCAGTTTTTCCGAGTCAGTTTTGGTTTCCATAATTTTTCCAGCAGCTTAACGCCCCGCTTCGTGCAATTGAAGTTTTTTGCGGAACAGAAAAGTTCCCAGCGGCGTCACCAGCCCCAGGCAGCCGATGATCAGCCAAATGATTTCGGAATGGCGCGGGCCGGTCAGCGGGCAGTATTTGGCGAGCAGCCAGCCGGAGCTGATGCCGACAAAAAACTTGGCGGCGAACATCGGCAACATGGAGAGCGACATGTAGGACGCTTCCTGCCCCTTGGGCGCGCAGGCGGCGGCATATTCGTAAAGGCGCGGCGACCACAAAGTCTCGCCGATGGAATACAGCACAATGAAAAAGAAAATGGAAACGTAAAGCGGGTTCACCGCGCCCACCACGCCGAGCCATTGGTGTGCCACCGCGTTACCGACAAAACCATCGGCCAGCGGCTGGAACCAGGCCGGCGGCAGGGCGATAAAAAAAACGGACATCGCAGAAATCAGGCTGCCGAAGGTCACCATGCGATAGGCGGAGATTTTTTGCGTCAGCACGCCACAAATGGGAACCAGCGCCAGAATCATGACTTCGTTCAGCACGCCAGTCAAATGGCCGATCTTCAGGCCGTCGCCCAGTTCGCGGAGTCCGTATTTGGGGAATAAAAACAAAATATAATAATAAATCATCCGCACGCCGACGACGAGGGACATGAACGATAAAAAACGATAGAACGCCGGCTGGCCCCAGAGGCTCGAAAAAATTTTCCAGGTCTTCGCCGCCGATTCGCGGACGCTTTTCAGCAGCGTCGCGACGGAATTGATCCCGCTGTTTTCGCGCGGGGTGATTTTGACGCCCTCCTCGGTCATTTCCACGCCATCGCGCAGACAAAACCAGACAAGGATCAGGCCGGGAATGGTGAAAACCATGCTCAAAAATATCAGCATCTGGTAGGGACATTGCTGGAGGCTTTGCCACATCGGACTCCAAACGTGGGCCACGTGTTCTTTGTGCAACGGCGACCGTTCGGTGGCGGCTCCGCGCACGGCATCGAAAATCATGTCGCCGACGGCGTAGCCAAAATTCATCAGCGCGTAGAACAGCGCGAACGCCACCGACCGTTGCGCGGCGTTGGAATATCGTTTGCACGCCGCCACCATCACCGGCGTCATCAGTGCGATGCCCGCCGCCTGTAGAAAAAGACCGAAGGGCAGCACAATCCAGCGTTCTGCCGTCAACGTCATCACCGTGCGCGCCACCAGACAAATCCAGAAGCCGAGCAGAAACGTCCGCCGGATGCCGAGCGCGTCCACCAGCGAGCCGACCAGCACCGTGATCAGCGTCAGCATGGCCGACCACACCGCAATCATGGCGCCGGCAGACTTGTCGCCGAACCCCAGATCCGCCGACAGCCACAACGTCAGCACGCTCGCCGCGCCGACCTTGTAGGCGAGATTTTCCATGATGTAGGCACCGTAGACAATCCATAGCTCGCGCGGCGCGCTGCACAAACAGGTGAATTTCTGGAGAAAATTCTTCAGCTTGGAATCGGTGGCGGAATTCATCAAAAATTAGTGTGTGGAATCAAGAGGGAGAAAACTTCCTTGGGGCAATCACTTTCTCCAAACTCTCCCTTAAAATCTTTTTTGCCTCATTCTCGGAGATAAATTTGGACATCTTCATGGAACGCAGTGCTTTGAAAATCATTTCACCCAAAATTGCATAAAAGGCAGAAATTGTGTGAGGCGCAGTGGGGTATTTTAAATAGTTGTTGTAAACCATCATGTCGCTTTTACCGAGGCTATAACTTTTTAACAATGCTCGGTATGTTCGGTGTGTAAACTTTGAAAATTCGCGATGTCTTTGTTTTCTTTGTTCTGCCTCCACATTTTTTCCAGCTTTTTTCAGTTGATCCCGAATTGTGCCATGCGTGATTACTTCATTCTCAAACCACTTTTTCAAATCACGCTGGCTTTGGGGGCTTCCAGAAAGAAAATATTCTACGAGCTGGCAAGATTCCCAAACATCTCGGAATATTCGGCCGACAAATTCATGCCTTCCTTTTGCCAGTAAGACTATTGCTTCACGTAAAGCACTGATGGAATCGTTATGAAGCATCCAAGCTGCTTTTTGAAGGCTGCAATCCTCACGGCAAAAATGCAGATTATATTTTTTAAGAACTTTACAAAGTCGTGAGAGAATTTTTTTTGCTTCTCGAACAAACTGGTCTTGAGCTGCGTATTCGTATGGATTTCGATACGCTTCTTCAAAGTCTCTATTCCAAACGAAGCTTGCCATAAATTTACCCAAACAAATCCAATTGCGGCGCGGGGGCGAGCGATTTCAATTTGTCGCGGTCGTGCTGGCGACGCGGCGCGCGCACGTTGCCTTCCGGCGTGAGTTCGGATTCTTCGAGATTGCCAAGAATTTGTTTGGCGCGCTCCAGAACTTCCTTCGGCACACCCGCCAGCCGCGCGACCTGGATGCCGTAGCTTTTATCTGTGCCACCCTCGACAATTTTGCGGAGAAACACAATCTGATCGTGCCACTCGCGCACGGCGA
>OCTA010005121.1_pt1 | contig 11383 bp, 12 predicted proteins | sample 1538991 | NCBI WGS metagenome assembly OCTA01 (sample SAMEA3539302, study PRJEB22396) | soil metagenome | biome: tundra; feature: field; material: soil | place: USA | collected 2010-05 | depth 0.15 m | reverse complement strand
ACGATCGGTGCGGACGAGCGCCTTGACGAGGACTCCGTCCGCCAGGCCTACGAAGTTCTCAAGCCAATGGACGCCATGATCCGCCAGCCGAACGTCTTCGGGCCCAAACTGGAACCACCCAGTGATGCGGACCTGCAGACGGAGTTCCTTTACTTCTTAGGCCGGCGGGCGTAGGCAGGGCGTAGGCCCACCGCACCTCGAACCGGTGGTAGGTCACCCAGAACGCGCCCGGTATCGGCACGTCCAGGGCGGTCAGAGCCTCGCATTTATGCGACCGCGCAGCGTCGGTACTCCAGGTCCATCAAGGGTGTCGAGAAGGGCGGTCCGCCCGCCCGCCACCATCATCAGGGCCGCAACCGGACCTCTGATTTCGGCTCCCTCCCCCCAGGACCGTTCGACGTCGGTGCCCTCAAAACGGAGTCCCTTCAGAAGACCCCTCGACACAAAGGCAAACCGCCAAGGGCCGGTGAGGAAGTCAACTGCCGCGCACGCTCGCTCCGCATCTGGTTTAAACGGGAGGCCGAGCGGTATCCGAATGTCGCCGCCGTGAACCAGAACCAGGACGTCTGCAAGGGGGTCGAGTGGTCCTGCGCCTGGAGGACTCATCCGGCGGTCGGCGCACCCGCGGAGGGAGGCGACGATCTGGGAGGCAGGTTCCCGTGCTCGACGGAGTGCCAGCTCGTTGATCCCTCGATCCATAGACCCACGACGGAGGGCCATCCACATGAAAGTCGCCGTGCCGTCCACGACCACGCTGACCAAGTGGGCAACGACCGTCTTGACGTCCCAGCCGGTGCAGAGGCTCGGCTCTGCCAGTTGTGCCTCATCCAGTTCAGCAACCAAGTCCGCGATCTGGCGACGTTCGTCGGCAGCCGCAGCGAAGACCCACTCGCGATCCACGGGCAAAGACTCGCACAGCAGCGGTTACCGAGCGGGCCTTCCTCGGCCCGAGGACTGTCCCCAGGGTGCCGTTCGAGGCGGGTTAGCCAGCAGCAAACTCCTTCCTCGGTGAGGCCAGCGCCGGTGCCGAGGGGGACGAAGCATTGATCCCAGCAGTACGGAACGGCCACTGAACCATGGGCCATCCTCCGCCGCCATCCCCAGGTTCCGGAGGTTGGACAGCATTCAGTAAACCCATGTCTCGTTGAGACCATCATCGACTCGGTCGAAATCGGGAAGGACCAGTTCAGCAGCAAGATCCGGCTCGGTGGTCTCTAAGGCCGTAATTGGATTATGTACAGCTTGCACCGATGAACCGACCGCTGGGTCCGTCGATCGGTGTGCCACATGAAGCTTGGAAGAAAGCGAGTAGATCGCCGGTTCGGCGCTCGCCGTGAGCCGGCTGGGCCGCCACGCAGCACGTCATTATGGGCGGCTGCAGAGCCGGCTCAGGAATGGTGGCAAAGCGACGCCAGACAACTCTGAACGTGTCAGCCACAATCTCCTCGCAGGACTCGGGGCCAACAAGACGGTGACCATATGCGAGAACCTGTGGATAGTGCCTCCGAAATAGGACGGTGAATCGTTCACCCAGCTCGATCAACTCACCTTCGATCAGGCCGTGAATCCGGGATTCGAGCGAACCGCGTACCTGCTGATAGGGCCTACAACGGGAGCCACCCTGCCTTCAATAGGGCTCTCTACAACGCACTGGCCTTGATCCCCGGGGTTCGCATCCCTTGGCAACATGACGTCGCACTCAGGCCAGACCGCCGTTGGATTCTCGGGTACCTCCAATTCGGGCACCAGCCTTATCATCGTGGATCCTTCCACTGAGACGCTATTGGAAGCCCGCAACTTCCAGGGCGGTCCCTTGGACTACCTCGGCATCATCTCTTTCTATTCGGCCCCCGGCCCGACGCCGAGCAGTGGCACAGGTAGCGGATCGGGCAGTGCGACAATCGAGTGGCTCGATCCGATCGGCTCACCATCAATCGTTAGCTCTAGCAGCCTCCCTTCAGCGATCAGCGGCTCGACAAGAGACTCCGTGTTCGGTGGTCATGTCAACGGAGTGCCAGCGTCCCGATGCGAGCTAGACCCCGACCCTGCAGCTCTACGCCCCAAGGTAGAGAATGTCCGACATGAGGGGCCCAAGGTGTCGTTTGTCGACTACTCCAATTTGGTGCCGTATCGGGGTTGCGGCGATGTCCCTTGGTGCTGTGCTGGCATCGATGATCCCCCTTGGAATGAGTCCAGCCAGTGCTACAACCCCACAGGGGACTCCACAGCCAGTCAAACATTCGGTCGACCCGGCCGCCACCGGCCCCTTCTACCTAGCCCTCGGAGACTCGGTTCCAGTCTGGGATGGCACCTCGGCGTATCCGAATCTCCTGCTCGCCCAATATCAGAAGACTTATCCCAATTTGCAACTGGCCAACCTTGCGGTGTCCGGCGAGACCACCACCTCAATGCTGGAGAACGGTCAATTTTCCAATGCCCTGGCATTCCTTCGAGCCCACCCGAACCAGGTAGCGCTGATCACCATCGACATTGGTGGCAACGACGTCGTCAGCTGTGGGTCTCCCGGCTCGAGCCCGCAGTGCTTTCAGCAAGCCGAGACCACGATGGAGCAGAACATCACGACCATCCTTGCGGGTCTGCACTCTGCCGCACCGAATACACCGGTATTCGGTATGACGTACTACGACCCATTTCTCGGAAATTGGCTCGCAGGTGGTGCGGCTCAGTCACAAGCACTCGCAACCATCCCAGAGGACGTCGCTCTCAACAACGCTCTGACCTCGCTTTATGGGGCGAGCAACACGGCAGACGTCCAAGGAGCGTTTGCCGTAACCGACTCCACGACTCTGGTCCCCTCTCAGTGGGGAACAGCTCCCGCGGACGTCGTGGATGCCTGCCACTGGCTTGATATCGCGTGCACTGCCGGCCAACCCGAGGGCTTCGGTGACGATCCGAACGCTGCTGGGCAAGTTCAGATTGCCCTTGCCTTCGAGCACATCATCTCCCTGCGACCCGTCCTCGCCTCCGGGTACTGGCTGGTGGGTGCCGACGGTGGGGTCTTCACCTTCGGTAATGCCTCGTATCTAGGTTCGATGGGCGGAATCCCGCTCAATGCGCCTGTTGTAGGCATGGCCGCCGCACCAGACGGAAACGGCTACTTGATGGTCGCCTCAGATGGAGGCATCTTCGCCTTCGGCGATGCCGCCTTTTTCGGATCCATGGGCACCCACTCATTGAACAAACCCGTGGTCGGGATCAACGAGACGCCGGACGGTAAGGGTTACTGGCTCGTCGCCTCCGATGGAGGCGTCTTCGCCTTTGGCGATGCCGCCTTTTACGGCTCGATGGGCGGCACGCCGCTCACCCAACCGATCGTCGGCATCACTGCCACACCAGACGGCAAGGGCTACTGGCTCGTCGCGTCCGATGGAGGCATCTTTGCGTTCGGGGATGCCGCCTTCTACGGCTCGATGGGCGGAAGCCATCTCAGCAACCCTGTGGTCGGCATTGCATCCACTCCTACTGGTCGTGGTTACTGGCTCGTCGCTGCCGACGGAGGCATCTTTGCCTTTGGCGATGCCACCTTCTACGGCTCGATGGGCGGGCATCCGCTGAACACACCAATGGTCGGGATTGCCAGAACGCCTGATGGCAACGGTTATTGGATGACCGCTTCCGACAGAGGCATCTTTGCCTTCGGCGACGCCACCTTTTATGGTCCGATGGGCAGCCATTTGCTTAACAAGCCGATTGTGGGAATTGCGTCGACGTGAATCGGCACGGCGGAGGCGGTGGCGCTATCCACAACGCACGGGGACCGAGCCGCACTACCGTCGTGGATACGCGTCGACTCGTTGTAACTGCCGGTGTTGTCCTTACTCTCATGTTGCTTGCTGGGTGCGGCACGTCGAAGCTGGCGACCTCAACGACGGTACCGCCGCTGTCGGCCTCACGAACCACGCTACCGCCCGAGGGAGGTTCACGAACCACGGTAACGCCCTCCACCGGTCCGATCACCGCCCCAACCACAATCCCGCTGAAGATCTCTGGCTTTCTCGCCCAGTCGGTGAGTTTCGTCACAGCGGACGATGGATTCGTCATGGGCCTCGTCGCTTGTCCGAACGGAGCGTGTCTCGCACTCCGTCATACGGTTGACCGCGGGAGCAGTTGGACCTCGCTTGCACCTCCGCCCACGCCGCTCGGCCAGGCCAACAATGGGGGTGTTGATGAGATGCACTTCGCCGACGCCATGGATGGATGGGCCTTCGGAGACACGTTGTGGGTCACCCACGACGGAGCACAGCACTGGCACCAGGTGGACCTTGGCGGGATCGTCGTCGCGATGGCCTCGGGTGCGGGAGAGGCGTACGCGCTCGTGGGGCCGTGCGCCTCCACTTCGCCATGCAGTGGCTCTGGGCATCTGTTTCGCAGCCCTGTCGGGCAGGATTCCTGGACGCAGGTGCCTGGTGTTTCGGGTCAGTTCGACCAGGGCCAATACAGCCTGGTCGTCGAGGGTCGGACCGTATTCGTGCTCTCCGCTTTCCCGAGTCCGCAGTTACTTACCTCATCTGATGGCATCCATTTTTCATCACTTATGGTCCCCTGCTCGCCGGCATCTGCGAACCAGCCTCAGGCCTTCGTGCCTGGAAGCTTGGCCGCCAGTGACCCCGACAATCTTGCCGTCGCATGCCTTGGAGGTGCTGGTGCCGGTAGCCAGATGAAACAGGTACTTGTCTCCCATGACGGCGGACACACCTTCCAGGCACTCCCCGACCCGCAGATGGGCGGTGACGGAGCCAAACTCGCGATGCCGGCCCCCAACACGGTGTTGTTAGCCACCGCGTCCGCGGGCACCTCGATGTTTCGGATCGCCTCACCTGACAGCGCTTGGACCACGCCGCTCCTCTTTGCCGACGAGGGCGCTGGACTGACCGACCTGGCATTTGTGGATCCTGCCAATGGGGCACTGATCCATGGACCGGCCACGGCCGCACGTTTCATCTTGGGCCTACCTAACCCGCCGTCGGGTTTGGGAGAGCTCTATCTCACCGACAGCGGTGGTTCCACTTGGTACCCGGTCAACAATTTATCGTGACGTCCTCATCGCCTGAAGGTTCGCGACAGCCTTCCAGCCCAAAGTACCTATCGAGACTCTGCGGGAATGACGGAAGAATCCCTGAACCGTCTTACGCCTGAGCGGTTCATTCGGTTGACATCGAGCGACGATTGGCGACTCCCAAATCATTTGTGAGAGCGACCCCGAGGAGGATCCTTCGCGCTTCCATCGCCCGTGCGCTGCAATTCAGAGTTGTGCGTTGACGATCGCGAAACGCTTTGACTTGCCCCCGTCATCCGTCAGTGTCCGCCGAAATACCCATCTACCCGACTGATAGTGCTGGGGCGACTCTGGCGCACGAGACTATGGGCGTTTCGTCCCCTCTTCAGGGGACAAATCACCGTCAGCCGAGAGAAACTACGACATCAGGCTTGATGGACTGATGGTCCTCCGTGACCAACTCAATGCCGGTACCGAGGGCCAGAAATTCAATCACGCGGCTACCCCAGGCATGCGTGTGTTCTTCGACTTGAGCACCAAGTACGCCGTCACTGTCGATCGCGATTGCCTCTTGCTGCATGCGGGCCATGGCGAGTTCCCGTGATTGGTACAGGGCCTCTGTAATCACAGTCAGCTCCGTATTTCGAGGCAGGTTCTTCATCGTGGCCACCATGTCCCTGCGCCCAACGTGGAACACGCAGACCCCCATCACCATCCCGACGACCAGATACCCGGACCTGACTATGAGAGCAAAGTCGTGTCCACTCAAGGTGGTGGTGAAGGGATTCTGGATGCTGTCCTTTCTCGGCTGGACGGCAGCATTCGAGCCGGTCCGAATGGCGAGTCCTATGGCGCTGAAACGAACCTCGTTTCCATTCTTTGGAATGCTGGGCAGTTCGAACTGAATGCCAACAACTCCATCAGCTCCCAGCTCTACCGCACCATGTCGAATCCGAGCCAAAGCGGAAAGACGCGCTTCGTGGAGTCCATGAGTAAAGACCCCAAGTTCGGCGTTCTGATTGACCCTGGCCCATCTGCCACGTAACGGAATCTCGTAGACAGAGGACCCAGTCACTACGCCAGCCGGCTCGTAGCCGACCGACTCCAAGGCAACCAACTCATTGACGTCAACGGAGGTTGCTGCCCCCAATGGAGGCGCCTTCTTCGCTGGAGACCGTTGGGGATGGGCCTCCCGTAGTCGCAGTGCCTCGATGGCATGAGCCGCAGTCTCTGATGGCTCCACGATGGCTACCTGGTACCCAGGTCGATCGTGACCCTGGGTGCGAGAGGTTTGGCTTCTTCGAACCGGACGACAGCAGTACCCACCAGGGAGTACTCGAACAAGTGCTCGGATTGGTGTTCTGGACCAAACGGGCCGCTGGGCCGAACTCCTACGATCATCATCTCTTCGCCGTCTACCGACGACGTGAGTTGTCTGATGGCCTGCTCGCGACATCTCTGGATCGCGTCTGTCCGTTGAGAAAACTCCAGCTGCATATAGAGATCCTGTGGGCTTCCGGCACACCCGAAGTAGGAACGAACTGCACCCATGCCGATGGCAGTATCGACGGGGACCAAGCCGGCGCCGATCAGCTTGGCGAACTCTTGCCCGGAGAGATGCGAAACGAACGGCCGGCCGATTGGTTCCGCCCCAGCGACTCGCAGGGCGGTGCCAACGAGTCGGATCTCTGAAGTTGGCGCCGACGACTCGAGTAGCGGAGGATGGCGGAGAGCAACGGTGGCAGCAATCACTCCATGGGCCCCGCATCGTTCTGCATCCGCCCGTAGGCGCTCTCGTGCAAGTTCGTACCCCTCGACCACTGCCCTTTCGAAGGGTTCGTCCTCGTAATTGATTCCCGGGACGTGTCCTGAGCCCACGTGCTTGCAGACATAAGTCTGCTGGTAGACACCGTTCCAGGCTTCAGAAAGTCGGACCGAAGCATGCTGGGGTTGGGGAGCCATCGTGGCCACATGCCGGCTGCCCGTCATGCCGTAGCGAGGTCGATACCTATTCCTGCTTCCAACAGCTTGCTGACCGAAACGAAAGACACTGGCCCCGATCACCATGCCGGCCGGCTCGAAGCCTGTTTGCTTGAGTGCGGCGAATTCGGAGACCGACAAACTGCTCGACCACGGGCCCCGGTCACCGACCGGTGGTGTTTGATTCTCAGACGATGGCTCCGATCTCATTGGTACCAACGAAACGAGGGGGCAGCGATCATGAATCGAGCGTCATGATCATTTCGGGTTGCGGAATGACGTGAGTCCCCTGGATCGGACGAACGGCCGTGCCGATGGCCAAGAATTCGATGACATGGCTCCCCCAGAAATGGGAGTTCTCGACCAGCTGTACACCGACGATTCCCTCCGCACCTAACGCCCGCGCCTCTTCCTGCATTCGAGTCATCGCGAGTTCGCGGGCATCGTAAAGAGCTTGCGTGAAGACCGGCAGTTCCGCGTTTCTCATGAACGTCTTTGCCACAGCTCCGACTCCCCGATATCCCACCCTGTAGACGCAGGTTCCCAGGACCAGACCCAGCGGCACATACCCGGTCTGGATCAGCGTCCAGAAGTCCTGACCAGAGAGATCACTTGTGAAGGGTCTATTCGCCGAGGTTCGCCACTTGTTTCCATCCTCGGCTGAGATCGCAGTGCCGATGGCGATGAACTCGGCGGAATGCTTTCCCCAGTCATAGAACTTCACGGTAAGCCGGACGGCTACGACGCCATCCGCACCCAGCACTTTCGCCTCCTCTTCCATTCGAGCCATTGCGAGTTCGCGGGCGGTGTACATGGCTTGAGTGAGTGAACCCAACTCCTTACTCGACCGCACACCGCGATGCTGGTACCCGATGTGGAAAATGGAGCTCCCAAAAACCAGCCCGCGGGGCCGGCACCCCGCCGCTTTGATGAGCAGGAACTCATTCACCGAAAGATCGCTGGTGAAAAGACCTGGGCCAGCCTCTCCTTCTTCGGAGTCAGCCAATCGGACCAGTGCATCGGCAGGTAGACCGGGGGTAGCCACCGCATCTGTCATTGCCGAGTTCTCCTCATCGCCCTAAGCCCAAAGGAGAGGATAACAAGATCCATCTGAATTTCGGTGTAGGAGCGAACGGCACAAGACCAGGTCTAGCAGCGCAGAGGGCAATACCTGCGCAGGTGTCATCGGATTGGCATACGCACCAGAGGAATATGCGTCTCCACCAGTCTCCACCAGTCACCACCCCGGGTTCGACGACAACGCCACGGGTATCGTTGGGGCGTGAAGATTGCTCAATGGTGGTCGCCAAATGTGCAGCCAATGGCACCAACCGAAGAGTTGATCGCCCAAGGCCTAAGCACGCTCACCCGTCTTGATCGACCATTGTGGGCAAAGAGAATGGAGCGGGTCCTACGGAATCCCAAAAGTACCCTGTGGATTCACGTGCCGAAGGATGGGATCACAGCATCCACACTCGGCTTACTAAGCAGACTGTGGCTGTTCGTGGCCTGGAGTTTTCTAATCGGACTCGTTCTTGTCGACCTGGATGCCCGGATTCCACTGGTAACCGGACTCGGCTGGTTTCTTATCGCACTGGGGACAATCGGATTCCTCATAGCAGTGAGTCGCGTGATTAAGGCGAGCACGGCTCGTCGGGCTTGGAGGCGTGGGCCTCGGTAGAGGTCCGGATCGGCTGCCCTCGAAGTGCCGTTCCGGGCGCACGCAACAGGAGCAAGCACGGAGGCCGCCTGGCCGACCGGAAAACATAGAGAACCGCGCTCGGCAGCCGGTGCTGTGGGTGCCGCCGACCGCGCCCGAGTCGGCGATCGAGCGCACCCGCTCGGGCGCCGAACAACGCGCCAGAACGACGGCCACCGCCATCCTGACCGCAGCGCAGAACGGCACATCCGGTGCGCTCGCAATCAGCAAGCAAGCTCTGCGTTGGGCGGCATGAGGCAAGGGGCAAAGTGGTCAGGGGCAGTGTGAAGTCGGCGTTCTACCCGAAGATCCCGTTGGGCAGGTAGGGAGGCCTCGGTTCCCACGACCCCCTCGTCATGATCGATTCATGCACATGAATCGAGACTCCCGCGAGCGCCAACGTGCGCAGTGCCCACTGCTGTCGAGAGGTCATCCAGCTGACATCGACGGGATCGTTCTCCGGACAGCGGGAAACGGCATCCAGCAACAAACGGGTGGCGATGTCCTCGTTGAGCGCCGAGAGCATGGCAACGCGTCCTCTACGAATGATCGCGTATCCTCCCTCCTCGTCGATGAGGAGCTGGTATCCAAGGCTCAACTGGAACTCGACATCGGAACCACGGCCCGATCCACGCACCTCCGTGTCGACGTCGTTCACGATCTCCATGTCGATCAGGCTGCCTTCCCGGACGCTGTCCTGGCGGTAAACGGGCTTCCGGACTGCCCCGTAGGCGGCCGCCGTCGGATGGATGGCGAAGCCCGCGCTTATGTACCGATAGATGGCCCGGGGGTCAGGTGACGAAAAGATGGCTCCAGGGGAATCTGGATCTCCGTATGCGAGCGCCTGATCCAGAAGCTGACGGCCGAGGCCTACATCCTGTCGCTCAGCCACGACCCCGAGGGTTGCGAGGACCCAGGTGTGCCCTCGGATGTGGGCTTGGGCAACGCCAGCGATCTCTCCATTGGATTCGGCTACCCACGAGCCACCCGGGTCCGTAGAGAGCAGATGGCCCATCCGCCGTTGGCCATGCACGATGGCCTCAGGTGTGCGAGGCAGAACGGGAAGGTGCTGCTCTTCCAGCAGCTTCCTGTAGGCACGGTCCCATGCAGCCTCGGCACCAATCTCGTCCCCGCCCTTCATCTGCCGAATCGTTGCCACACTTACTAGTGTGCCTCACGAATCACCGTGAACCGTTCGACGATCTCGGAACCCCACCGCCAGTCACCCTGGTGTCCGAGGGCAGTCCTTGAAAGACTGAACGTGTGGACGAGGTCTTGCCAGGCGGGGTGGCAAACGCCGGAAGTGTCGTGCGGCGAGGTGAGTTCGTTCTCCGACCATCGAACCCCCACTCGGAGGCGGTGCACGACTTCTTGAGGGAGCTCCGCTCGACAGGTTTCGAGGGTGCCTCGATGCCGGTCGAGATACAGGCTGACGGACGTGAACGGCTGGTTTTCATCGAGGGCGACGTTCCCGTGCCCCCGTTCCCGGCGTGGGCTCAGACGGACGACGCCCTGGTGTCGATCGCAGCGCTGATGCGGTCGTTCCACGAGGCGTCGTCCCGCGTCCCGATCGGACTGGCGACGTGGAGTGACGAGCTGGCTGACCCCATCGGGGGGTCCATGATCTGCCACAACGACGTGTGTCTGGAGAACGTCGTCTTCCGACACGGACGAGCAATCGGGCTCCTCGATTTCGACTATGCGGCACCCGGTCGTCCGATCTTCGACTTCGCCGCATTCGCACGAATGTGCGTACCCATCGACGACGACCTGAGCGCCAGACGCCTCGGCTTCGGCAAGGTCGATCGCCCAGCACGCCTTCGGCTGGTGGCGGATGCCTACGGGCTCGACGCAAATGAGCGACTTGAGTTGATCGAGCAACTCGACCGGCCGATGCGGGGCGGCGGAGCGTTTGTTCAACGTCGAGTCGATGCCGGCGACCCGAACTTCATCCACATGCTCCACGAGATGGGTGGCATGGGACGGTATGAGCGGCGGTGGCGCTGGTGGGAGGCGTCCAGACACATCTTCGTCAGCGCGCTGGCATGAGGTTTGCCCGGGTCGGTATCACCCCGACCCGGCGACTGATCACGGGCGCCCCCAGATGGAATGCCGTCAGGGCTAATCGGTCATGCTGACGGTCGTGCCTATCCGCATAGAGACTCGGGTCGCAGGATCGAGTCCATCGTCTGCTTCGCCCTGTCTCACTCCCTGAAGGTCGGGTCTGACCGCTTCCTCTGATAAGACGACGAATCCCAGGTGTTCGTACAGCGGACGGTTCCACGGCACTTCGCTGAAGGTAATGAGCGTGATTGCTGGACAATCAGTCGCAATCGCCCAGGTTCGCACCTGTTCAAGCAGCGCCCGCCCAATCCCCTGGCCTTGAGAGTGGGGGAGAACGCTGATCTGCTCAACGTGGGCGTTCCCGTCGACTTCGTCCACGAGGACGTAGGCCACTGGCTGGTCAGATTCATCCGCCGCGACCCAGCTCCGCCCACTGATCGCATAAGCCGCCAGTTCGCTCTCCGAAAGTGGTTCATCATTTGCGACGGACTCCATCCCGATGGTCCGGAACGCCTCGCCAGCCGATCGCTCAATCTCTCTGAGCATTGGGCCTTCCTCTGGGCGAGATGCACGAACCCGGATCATCCTCACATCTTGACCTTCTCGGGCCGGTACTCGCACGG
>OCTA010005120.1_pt1 | contig 11385 bp, 9 predicted proteins | sample 1538991 | NCBI WGS metagenome assembly OCTA01 (sample SAMEA3539302, study PRJEB22396) | soil metagenome | biome: tundra; feature: field; material: soil | place: USA | collected 2010-05 | depth 0.15 m | reverse complement strand
GCGCCGCGCGAGCAGGTAGGTGAGGCCCAGGCTGGCGGCGACGGCCAGCAGCCACAGCAGAATGATGTTGCGGCGAAGCGCGGCCAGCCGCTCCTTGGCGGTCGCGAAGGAACGCAGAATCCACAAGTCGCCGATGGGCTTGCCGGCGATATCGAGTAGCGGCGTGGGACGCGCGGCGTACTCGATGCCGCCTGCTCTGACGGGATCCAGAGTGGGACGCGAGGGGAGCCTGGAGACCACCAGGCGGGCCGCCTCAGGCGTCAGCGAAGAGGCGATGGGTTGGCCGCCGGAAACGAAGAGGAACTCGCTGCCGCCGGTATCCGCCTTCAGTTGCCGGGCCACCAGGCTGTCCACGCCATATCCGGCCACCAGCACGTTTTGCGGCACGTTCTCCAGGTAGACCGGCGTGAAGACCGTTTGGTACAAGCGCCCGCCACGCACCAGGAAGCCGGATACCTGCTCCGGAAAGCGGGCGGCGGCGTTGCGCACATCCTGTTCGGCGACAGGCATTACGCCCACCGATGCGATGACCTTGCCGGCCGCATCGGTTACCAGAAAATCGGCATTCTCAATGGCGAGCTTCTTCCATAGCTCGTTGGCGGTATCGAAAATGGTGGCGGCGTCCCTGGTGCCAAAGGCGGAGCGCACGTCCGACATCTGGCTCAAGGTCAGGCTCACCGAGGCCAGCCGCTCCGCACGCGCTTTCCACAGCGACTGGTAGGCCTGGAGGCTGGCGCCCACCTCGTCTTCCATAGCGCTGGTGGTGGTGTCGACGGCGTTGCGCAGTACGATCCATCCCGTGAGGGCGAAGAGCAGGGTGACAGCCACGGAAGTGGAGAGCAGGATCTTCCACAGCAGCGACAGGCGTGAGAAGCTTGCGATCATTGGCCACTCATTGTCCGGTTCACTCCCCGCAAGTTTGCGCCTGGCACAGAGAAGCGGGTCCTGGAGGACCCGCGCACGGCCGAAAACCCACCCCGTGGCGCACGCTTCAGCGTGCCGCGGCGAACTTCAGTTCGCCGTGCCCCAGAGCCGCGCGCTCGCCGCGGAACTGTCGGCTGAAGCCGACAGCGGCACGCTGAAGCGTGCGCCACACGAAGAAGCCGATTGAGAGATTGTTCAATCATGGATTTGGCCGGTAGGCCGGCTGGTCGTCGATTACCGGCGGATAGTCTTTGTCCCACTTGTTCTTGTGCGGCGCGGGGATGTAGCCGGTTTCGGAAATGCGGATGAGAGGGAGAACCCGCGGCGCGGCCTTCTCCACGCCGACTGGCCGCACCAGGGCGTTCAGCGTCTCGTCCGTGGCCCTTTCGTGAAAGATATGCAACGTGTAATTGCCGGGCGGCACGTCGCGAATTTCAAAATCGCCCGAACCTTTGGAGACGTCGAACCAGGGCGTATCCAGCACGGCGATCACCGCGCTCATGGTTGGATGGATATTGCAGAACACGCGCACAATGCCGGCGCGCTTGAATACGACGTCTTTGCTGGTATAGGGCCGGTACAGGCCCAAGTCGAAAATCTGCCCGTCGTAATTGGAAAACACGCTATGGAAGATGGGATCTTTATTCGGGAAGTCCACCGCGGAGCCGACCGGGATGGCCAATACGTGCGGCGTGAAATGCTTTTCCTTCTGCACCATCCGGAAGTGGTGGGGCGGGACTCTCCCCGGGGCGTCGCCGTTGGTGGGTTCCAGCCACACGACCACTCCGGAAAAGTCCTTGTTGTGGCGCACGCCCGGGTCTCGCGAATCGGTCAGCACGACGTTGCCTTTGACGCTGGCGCACCAGGCCGGCATGAGCCAGAGGCCGCTAAAACAGATACGCCAGAGCCAGGTCATAGTGATTGTTCAATCGAACGCTACTATCAATATAAGCGGTGCGCGCCTGCGAGACTTCCGCGCCGAGTAGCACGTTGGGCGCCAGGCGGTAGAAGAAATTCGCGCCGTAAAGCCAGTTTCGGCCTATGGCGTATGCCGCCAGGTCCGCGGCGCGGCCGTTCTCCAGCCCGGAAAAAATGTGGAACGAAAGGCGGGGAGTGGCCAGAACAGTCAATTGCCCCCATCCGCCCTTGCTGTGTACCGGGATAGCGGCGCCCGTGGGCAGGATCGTGAAACCCTCGAGACCGCCCACCGGACCCACGTTTTGGCCGCTGAAAAAAGCGCCGCTGAACTCCAGCTTCGACAAGGGATTGGTGAACCAATCGAGCGAGAACAAATTGGACGAGACGGATGAGCCGGCCACGTGCGTGATGCTGGTGTGGAAGCCGGGCGCGATTTCGATGCGGCGGCCGGCGTCGGAGCCATGCTGTGAGAAATGGTAGAACTCGAAACGCCCTTCTATGCCTGGCCGGGCGGGCTCGGGGGTCTGTGTGCTCTGCACGTACGGCTGGATCTCGGAGGTTTGCACGGCGCCGAATTGCGCGCGTACGCCGGTTTGGTCCGTGAAGCGGATCTTCTGCTCGAAGCGCACCTGCGGAATCCAGAGCCACAGGTTGCCTGCGCCGGCCAGAGGCGCGAACTCCACTTGCGCCAGCGAGGCGGGCTGGCGCGGCGCGAAGATGGGGCTCTCCACGCCCGCCATGATGCTACGGTCTGCCCAATCGATCTCGATCTCGCCCGTGCGCAGCCGGAATCCCAAATCCAGCGGCGCGCCGGAGCCGCCCGCGAAGTCCATGTAGACGTTGCCGTGTACTTTGCCGCCCAGGAAAGCCTGCGGCCCGGAGTAGTCCAGGCCGAGGGTGGTCTGATAGAGGGTGCCGCCGCCGCTGGCCAGGTTTCCGGGCCAGGCGAACAGGGGGTACTGTTGTCCGCCGCTCCCTTTGGAGTTCAGGAAGCCGTTGAAGAGAGCCATGCCGGTGACCCGGATGGGGAAGCGTTGGGAAGCCTCCACCTTGCTCTGCGCGAGTTCTTCGACGCGGCTCTCGTCCACGGCGACTTTCTCGTCGAGCGGCGGCGCGGCTTTGGGCGGCTGGCCGCGGGCTTCCGCCAGTTCCTGGCGCAGTTCGCGGACCTCTTCGGCCAGCGATTGGTTTTGCCGTTCCAGGCGGTCCAGGCGCTGTATGATTTGCCCAAGATCGATTTGCCGGAGATCGGGGGGAGCAGTTTGGGCCGCAAGGATGCCTGGCGCCAAGAGAGCGATCAGCACGCGCCGGGCGTGGCTACGGGGAACGATCGGCAGACATTGCATCGAGAAGTTGCTCCAGTTTGAGCCGCACCTGGGCGGGCGAATATGGTTTCGGGAAGAAGGCGTTCGCGCCGATCGACGCCAGGCGCTCAGGCGTGCGGGGATCCGTGTCGCCGCTGACGACGATAATGGGCAGCCGTTGATGACGGGGTTCGGCGCGGATCCGCTCGATGAATTCGAATCCGTCCATGCGCGGCATGTTCAGGTCGGTGACCACGGCGCTGACGGCGCAATCGCCGCTCGCGAGCAGGCGCAGAGCCTCCTGGGCCGTAGACAGAACGGTTACGGCGATGTCCGGTATCGCCAGGAATGCCATTTCCAGGGTGGTGGCCCAGGGGGCGGCATCTTCGACTATGACGACTAACGCCCGGCATGTCCCAGCTCCGTTGCACATCATCTGTACATTTTCGCCCATCCGCGTGGCCGGGCGGTAATTGGGGTGTAAAAATGGTGTAAAAGTTGAACTAAGGCAGCACCCGGAAGTTCACGTTACGCGTGCTCAGCATGCCTTCGGGAGTCGTCACTTCTACCTTGCCGGTAGTGGCCCCCACTGGCACGGTGGTCGTGATCAACGTCCTCGAAACCACGGTGAACGAAGCCGCAGTGCCGTTGAAGGCGACGCCGGTCGCGCCGGACAGGTTGCTTCCCAGAATCTCGACGGCCTTTCCGGCCGCGCCGGCGGCAGGCTGTGCTTTCACAAACGGGCCCAGACCTGTTGACAGGCTGAAGACCGTGCCAGCATAGGCGCTGGCCCCACCGTACTGGGTTGCGCCATAGAAGTTCCCATCGGTGGCCTGGACCAGCGCCGCGGCGGGCAAGTCGCCGTCTGCACACCCGCTTTTGGAGCAGAAGCTGTATAGCGTGGTGAGCGTGCCAGCCAGCGTGACTCTGAACACCGTGCCGGGACCGCCCGGGACCCCGGGGTTGGCCCCGCCGCCAAACGTTGTCCCATAGAAGTCTCCATCGGTAGCCTGGATGACCCCGGCGACGGGGTATGCGCCGTCCGCGCAGTTGCTTTGGGAGCAGAAGGCGTATAGCGTCTTCAGGGTGCCACTCGGCGTGATTTTGAAGATCGTCCCACCGCCGTTGGCCCCGCCGGTAAACGTTGTTCCGTAGAGGTCCCCATTGGTAGCCTTGACCAGCCCCGCGACGGGGTTGTCGCCGTCTAGGCATCCGCTTTGGGGGCAGAAGCTGTATAGCGTCGTCAGCGTGCCGCTGGGGGTGATTTTAAATACTGTGCCACAACCAGACATGTTTCCGTTAATCAGGCAGGCGTTGGCCCCGCCGGACGACGTTGTGCCATAGAAGTCCCCATTGTCGGCCTGCACCAGCCCCGCCAACGGAGATTCGCCGTCCGTGCACCCGCGTTGGGAGCAGAAGCTGTAAAGTGTCGTCAGCATGCCACTCGAGATTTTGAAGACTGTGCCGCCATTGTTGGCCCCGCCAAACTCCGTTGTCCCGTAGAGCTCCCCATCCGCGGCCTGCACCAGCGCCGCGGCGGGGAGTTCGCCGTCCCGGCAGTCCCTTCGGTGGCAGAAGCTGTAGAGCGTTGTCACCGTGCCACTCGGGGCGATTTTGAAGATTGTCCCAACGTTCCCGTACGTTGTCCCGTAGAACTCCCCATTCGCGGCCTGTACTAGTGCCGCGGTGGGTTCGTCGCCATCCGGGCACCCGGATTGGCGGCAAAAGCTGTATAGCGTCGTCAAGGCGCCGCTCGGGGTGATTTTGAAGATCGTGCCATGGTCGTTGGCCCCGCCAAAGGGCGTTGTCCCGTACAAGTTTCCGTCGGTGGACTGGACCAGCGCCCCGTCCGGACCGCCGTCTGCGGCACCGAAACTGCACAGCGTGGTGAAGGTTTGTGCAGGTAGGGCCATCGCCGTCGTTGCGCACACCACAACCACAGCGCACGCCCTCTTTCCCCAGGTCGCTTGCCCACCGGGTTTAACGATCCGTCTCATTGATTTGATGCGCTCCTTTTCCGCGCGGGTTTCGGTTTTGGCCGCGCAACCTCACACACACGATACACCGAGCGGGGCATTAAAGCGCACTTCTGTGCTCCAACCGAGTACCACCGGCTCGGAATTGGGTACCGTCTGCCTCAACCGCCGTGCGTCGAATCCTCGCACCCCGGGGCGTGGATAGAGGGCTGGCCGGCTACTCGGCGCGCAGCGCGTCTACCGGATTGACTGACGCCGCGCGGCGCGCAGGAATGTAGCTGGCCAGGAGCGCGGAGATGCCCAGCACGACGGCCACCGCCGCCAAGGTCTCCGGGTCAGCCGCGCGCACGCCGAAGAGCAGACCGCGCAATAGTGTGGCCGCGGCCACCGAGCACAGCAGGCCGATGACGATGCCGGCGGCGATCAGCCAGCCAGCCTCTTTCAGGATGAGCCGGTACACAGTGCCCCGTTGCGCGCCGAGCGCCATGCGAACTCCGATCTCGCGAGTTCTGCGGCTCACCGAATACGCGATCACACCGTAGAGTCCGGCGGCGCCGAGCAACAAGGCCAGCAGGGCGAAGCCTCCCACCAGCCAGGCCGAGCAACGGCGCAGATAGGCTGCCGGCGTGTTATTGATTCTGTCGCTCATGGTTCTCTGGTCGAACGTAGAGATGCCCGGATCGATCCGGTGAATGGTGGCGGCCAGTGTAGGAAGCAGCGCCTGCTCGGCTTTGGATGTCCGCACGACCAGGGAAAAATGGTCGTCCGGATCCTGGTCGAAGGCGACATACATCGTCGGCCAGGTGGTCGTGTCCAGCGCGCCTTCCTTAATGTCTTCGACGACGCCGACAACCTCCATGGGCGGCTGCGAAGATGTGGGAGCGTAGACCATCTGCTTGCCGACCGGATTCTCGCCTGGAAAGTACTTATCCGCCAGCGCCCGGTCAATTATGACCACCGGAGGTTTCGAGGCGTCGTCCGCCTCGGTGAAATAACGGCCGCGCAGGAGCTTCGCCCGCAGCGTGGTGAAATAGCCGGAACTCACTTCCCGATAGCCTACTTCGTTGTGCTCTCCATGGAAGGGATGGCCCACCACCCGGATCCACATGGTATTGCCGCCATGCACCGGCAGCAGGGTGGAGATCCCCACGGACTCCACACCCGGCAAACTGGCGATCCGGCTGGCGACCTCGCGCGCCAGCGCCACGACCCGCGCATTGTTGTCATGGATGGAATCCGGCGCCGCCACCCGCAATGTCGCCAGATGGTCCGGTTGCATCCCCATGTCCACGTGCAGCAGGCGGTAGAAGCTCTTGCCGAGCAGCCCTGCGCCAACCAGCAGCACCACGGCAGTAGCCAACTCCAGCACTACCAGGTTGGCGCCGAAGCGTCGCCAGGTGGTGCCGGCAGAACCGCGGCTGCCTTCCGCGAGGCCTTCCCGCAGATTCGGCAAGAATGATCGCCAGGCCGGAGTGATAGAGACCAGCGCCGCCGCGGCCACCGAGACCGCCCCGGCGAACGCCAGCACCCGGACATTCAAACCGAGGCCATAGAGAAACGGCATGCCAGCCATCTGATCCGCGCCGATAAGACCGATGAGGAGTCGCATGAGCCACCGGGCGGAGACCAGGCCGAGCGCGGCGCTGGCCGCTACCAGAACCACCCCTTCCGTCACGAATTGGCTGACTAAGCGGGCGCGCGATCCGCCCAGTGCGCTGCGCACCGCCATCTCCTGCTTGCGGCTTTCGGCGCGCACCAGCACCAGGCTCGTGACATTCACACAGGCGATGAGCAGGAGAAGTCCCGCTCCGCACAGCAGCACGATCAGGATAGGACGGATGCGTCCAACCACCACTTCGGCGAGAGAGATCACCACCGCGCCCTGACCCCGATTGGAATCGGGATACTGCTTTTCCAGTTCTCCGGCAATCATCTTCATGTTGGCGTCAGCAGTTTGGAGAGAGACGCCATCCCGGAGCCGCGCGATGCCGAAGAGGCTATGGCAGCCTCGCTGCTTGAAACAGGAGGTGGTGGCGTGCAACGCCGTCCAGAACTCCGCCGAATCGGTAGGAGCGAAATGAAAATCGGGGGGCAGCACCCCGATGACGATGTGCGGATCGCCATTGAGCGTCACGGTTTGCCCTAAGACGGCCGCGTTCCTGGCGTACCGTTTCTGCCAGGCAGCGTAGCTCAGTATGACGGCGCGAGGCGCCTCCGGCGAATCCTCGCCAGCGAGAAAATCGCGGCCAAGCACGGGAGCCACGCCTAGCGTCCTGAAAAATCCGGCGGTCACGAGCGCGCCGCCTACCATCTCCGCGCCTGTATCCGTGCGCAGCGACAAACCACCAGCCTGGTATGCATCCGCGGCGCTGAAGACTTTGTTGAGTCGTTTCCAGTCGAGATAGTCCGGATACGAAAGATTGCAGTATGGACAGAGTGAGAGCCTCTCATAAAGGCCAACCAGCCGGGTGGGATTCTGGTAGGGCAGCGGCTTGATCAGCGTGGCATCCACAAAAGCGAAGATGGCCACGCTAGCGCACATGCCGAGAGCCAGCACCAGCACGGCGGTGCAGGTGAATCCGGGGTTCTTTCGCAACTGCCGGATCGCAAAGCGCGTATCCCGCAGCAGGTTTTCGAGGAACGGTACGGTGCCGCGGTCGCGGTAAGCCTCTTTCGTGGGTTCCACGCCGCCCAATTTCAGAATCGCGTCGCGGCGCGCCTGCTCCGGGCGCATGCCGGAGCGGAGGTTGTCGGCGATGTGCAGTTGAAGATGAGCCTCGATCTCGTCCGACAGTTCGCGTTCCCGAAGAGTGGAGGACCCCAAGCCGGCGAGCCGGATCACCCACGCCCGGAGCCGCTTCATGCCGCGCCTCCCGAGGGCGAGAGGAACCGGGCGAGGATGGCGGTGGCCTGCTGCCAGTCTCGCGCTTCCTTTTCCAGTTGCTTGCGGCCCTGGCGCGTGAGCTTGTAGAACTTGGCCTTGCGATGGTTCTCCGACACTCCCCATTCGGAGGCTATGGACCCTTCCTGCTCCAATTTCAGGAGCGCGGGATACAAGGTTCCATAGTTCAGGGAGAGGAGATTTCCGCTGGTTTGCTCAATGCGGCGCGCAATCCCGTATCCGTGAAGCGGTCCCATGGTCTCGATGGTCTTCAAAACCATCAGGGCCAGGGTGCCTTGCCATACATCTGCTTTGTCGCTCATGATTGTCCTATTGCTTGCCCATAGAAAGCGTAGCACGTGTTGTATGGGAAAGCAATAGGTGGGGCAGACCTCCAGGTCTGCGCGGGTCCTCCAGGACCCGCTCGGCCGGCGTGGACGCCGGTCGCAGGGCTGGAGTCCTGCCCCACTCTACGGCAGAAAGCGGTAGCCCACCCCGTGCACGGTCAAAAAATGCCGGGGCACGTTGGGCTCCGGCTCCAGCTTCTGGCGCAGCTTTACGACGTGTGCGTCCACCGTGCGGGTGTTGGGGAAGAATTCATAGCCCCAGACCGAATTGAGAATCATATCGCGGGTGAGCGGGCGGTCGGGGTTCTGCAGGAAATACGTGAGCAGGTTGTATTCGGCCGGAGTCAGTTTCAACTCTTCGCCACGCCGGCTGACCACGCGGCGCTCCAGGTCCACCTCGACTTCGCTGAAGTGCACCACCTTGCGCGCCTCGGCGGACGTGCGGCGCAGCACGGCGCGGATGCGCGCCAGCAGCTCGCGCGTGCCGAAGGGCTTTACCACGTAATCGTCGGCGCCGATCTCCAGCAGCAGCACCTTGTCGATTTCGTCGCCCAGGGCGCTCAGCACGATGATGGGCGTGACCACCTGTGCGGCGCGCAGTTGCTTGCAGATCTCCACGCCGTTCATGCCCGGCAGGCGCAGATCCACCAGGATCAAGTCGGGCTTGAGCAGCAGCGATTTCTCGAAGCCCGCGCGGCCATCCGCCACCAGCACGGCGCGGAACCCCTCCTGCTCCAGCATGACGCCGATGGTGTCGCGCAAGCTCTCGTCGTCGTCGATTACCAGAATGGTCTGCATGCGGGCGGTTCTATCCATTGTATCTAAACGGGATTCCAGACTTGTAAACTACGCGTGGTAAGCTCGATAATCACGGGGTACGGCAGTTATCACATGCGGGTCACGGTCATTGGAACAGGATACGTAGGAACGGTGACGGGCGCTTGCCTGTCTTACTTCGGCCATCGCGTCACGTGCGTGGACACCGATGCGCAGAAGATCGAGAAGCTGCGGCGTGGCGAAATGCCCATCTACGAGCCCTGCCTGGAGGAGCTGCTGCAACTGGCGGCCGCGCGCGGCGGCATCGACTTTACCACCGGACTGGCGGCGCCGGCCGCGGAGAGCGACGTGATTTTCATCGCGGTGGGGACACCGCCGCTGGAGACGGGCGAAGCCAATCTCTGCTATCTGGAGGCGGCAGCGCGCAGCATCGGAGCGGCCATGGACGACTCCAAGTTCCGCGTCGTGGTGAACAAGTCCACGGTCCCCGTCGGCAGCGGCAACCTGGTGGACACGCTGGTGCGCGAGGGCATTGGGGAGACGCATCCGGGCGAGTTGAAGCGCATCCGTTTCGGGGTGGCCAGCAATCCGGAGTTTTTGCGGGAAGGCAACGCCATCGCCGATTCGCTGTATCCGGACCGCATCGTGCTTGGCGCCGAGGAAGGGCGCACCCTGCAGGTGCTGCGCGAGTTGTATGGGCCGCTGATCGCGCAGAGCTTCGAGGCGCCCGCTTTTCTGCCGCGCCCGGCCGCCGTGGCGCAGGTGCCGGTGGTGACCACGACGCTGACCAGCGCGGAGATGATCAAGTACGCCGCCAATGCATTTCTGGCGGTCAAGATCGGGTTCGCCAACGAGGTGGCCAACATCTGCGAGCGGGTGGGCGCGGAAGCCCCCGAAGTGATGGCGGGCATCGGCCTGGACGCGCGGATTGGGGCGCGCTTCCTCAATCCCGGCTTGGGGTGGGGCGGCAGTTGTTTCGGCAAGGACATCCAATCGCTGCTGCACACCGCGCGCGAGTACGGATATCGGAGCCGCCTGCTGGAAGCGGCCTTGGAGGTAAACCTGGCGCAGCGGCAACTGGCGATTCAGAAGCTGCAGGAGAAGCTGTTCATCCTGAAGGGCCGCACCATCGCGCTGCTGGGTCTGGCGTTCAAGCCGGAGACCGACGACCTGCGCGACGCGCCCAGCCTGCAGATTGCCGAGCGGCTGCTGCAAATGGGCGCGCGGGTGAAGGCGTACGACCCGATCGCCATGGAAGCGTGTCGCGAGAACCACCCCGCGCTGCGAATCCAATATTGCGGATCGGCGGAGGATGCGGCCCAGGATGCCGACGCGCTGGTGCTGGTGACGGAGTGGAAACAGTTCGCGAGTCTGGATTTGCACGGCCTGGCGAAGCGCATGGCGCGGGCGATCCTGGTGGACGGCCGCAACCTGTTCGATCCGGAAGCCGCGCGGCGGGCGGGGTTCGATTATTGCGGCATCGGGCGTCCGCAGCGGGCGGCGCGCGAGAATATGCCCGCGGTCCCCACTACGATTTAATTTCGATATCTGAATTCGATTGGGCAGTCTTGGATTTTGCGGTAAAATCTGAGACATTCGTGAGCGCGCTAGAATCATCGCCGGGCGAAATCACCCGCCTGCTCTCCAGCATGCGGCGCGGGGATCGGGATGCGGAGTCCCGCTTGATGAAGCTGGTTTACCGCGAGCTGCGGAGCCGGGCTGGACGGTACATGCGCGGTGAGCGGCCCGATCATACTCTCCAGCCGACCGCATTAGTCAATGAGGCCTACCTGCGGCTGACGCATAAGGATCGGATAGATTGGCAGAGCCGTGCGCATTTTTATGCGGTAGCCGCCGGTGAAATGCGCCGGATTCTGGTGGACCATGCGCGCAATCGCGCCGCGGCCAAGCGCGGCGGCCCATTGGAGAGGATTTCCCTCGACGACGCCGCCGTTTATTGCGCTTCGCGGCCAGAGGAGTTGCTCGCCCTGGACGACGCACTCCAACAGTTAGCCACATGGGCTCCCAGGCCGGCTCGTGTCGTCGAGATGCTGTTCTTCGGCGGCTTGACCGGGGCCGAAATTGCGGAAGTCCTGGGCATTTCCGCACGCACGGTCAAACGGGACTGGAGTGCGGCGCGGGCCTGGTTGCATAGCCAGATCGGCGGGGCTAAGACGTGACGCCTGAGCGCTGGGGCAAGCTTTCTGGGATCTTCAATGCCGCGCGGGAGCTCGATCCAGCAGACCGCGACGAATTCC
>OCTA010005119.1_pt1 | contig 11386 bp, 13 predicted proteins | sample 1538991 | NCBI WGS metagenome assembly OCTA01 (sample SAMEA3539302, study PRJEB22396) | soil metagenome | biome: tundra; feature: field; material: soil | place: USA | collected 2010-05 | depth 0.15 m | reverse complement strand
GTTGATGTGGCTGAAAGCCATCGCCAACGCCGCAACAGAGCGGGGTTCGCGATGACCGTCAGCGAGAGCGAACGGGCGCAGGGTTTCGTGCCGGTCGCGTTTCCGTCCGCAAGCCGGCTACACTGGCCGTACTGATTTTTGTGCCGCGCTGGAAGGCGCGTATGTGTTGGAAGACCGGGCGGCAACCCGGTCTTTCTCGTTTCCGAGGTCAGCTATGGCGTGGCGGCCCCCTGCAGACGGGCACGAATTCCGGGCCGCCCGCGCCCGCACAACGGCTGGACCGCAGACGACGCTCGGGCGCCCCTCCGCGCCGCGGTCGGCCGGCACCGTCGACGCCAGGGCCGCGATTCCCGTAGGCGAGCGCGCGACGGCCTGCGCGCGGACTCATGCGAGCGCCTCCTCGAACACTTCGTCGCCGCGCTGGCCTGCGATCAGGATGCAGCGGTCAGCGAGTGACCACGTGACCGTGCCGCGGATCCAAGGATGGCCAACGAACTGGCCGTACCGGTCCCACACGGGGCCCTCGAGCGCGAGCGCCAGCTCGTCACGACCACTCCATCGCTCGACGTCAACGACCTCCTGCCCATCCAGCCGGCTGAGCGTGATCGTCTCCGTCGTTCCCCCGTGGCCGGCGCGACCCGAGAACGGGACGACGGCGATCGTCGCGCCGCGGCGCTCGAGCTCCTCCCACACAGCGCGGCGAGCCGCCAGCTCGTGCCACCCGGGACGCAGCCGGGCTGTATGCGGCTGGGAAGCCTCACGACCCGACGGCGTGTGGCACGGGTCGCCCGGCAGCGCCTTGCAGGTCGGGCAGGGGCGCTCGCGCCAGCCCCGTGCTGCGTGCATCCTCTGCGCCGGACTCGGGCGCTTCCGCGACGAGTACCGATCTTGTCGGCAGCGAGAGCCAGGCGCCGCCCAGCAGTGCGGACACCACTCATCCAGCCATGCGCGGCGGTCGCTCAACAGACGTCCTGTCCGCGGGCAGGCGCGCCCGGAGTCGTGCTCCACAGGGGATCCGACGCCCCGAGGCGGCCGCCAACCCGGGCCGTCTCGGGGCGCATCCGAGCGCCCCCAAGAGGCAGCTCCAGCGTCCAAGTTGGACGTTGTTGTCTGCTCAATTGGGCCAGTAAACGCCGATTCTCGGATTTACTGGCCCAAAAAAACCTCTGCTTGCTGCCCGCGCACGAATCTGAAAGTATCCGCTTTACAGGGCTTTTCGGAGGTGGCGAGACCGGGACTTGAACCCGGGACACCACGATTTTCAGTCGTGTGCTCTACCAGCTGAGCTATCTCGCCCTTGGCCGCGCGATGCTAGCGGCTGGATCGCCTTTCGTGATCGGCGCCGCGCCTGAGCGAGGACGTTCGGCGGCGATCGGGGGCAAGGGGCGAGAGGGCAGGGGCCCCCCTCTCGCCTGCTGTGACCCGCCGGAAACGGGCGGCTAGCGCCCGCTCATGCCCCGGTCAGCGCCACTACGCGTGGCGTCGCCAGCGCCAGCGCGACTTTCGCTGCTGTGTGAACGGCGCACCGAGTTGGTCGTCGCCGAGGTAGTGGTCGGATCGGTAGTCGTCGCGGTCGTGGTGGTGCCGGTCGTGGTGGTGCCGGTCGTGGTCGTGCCAGCGGCCGTGGTGGTCGTACCGGTCCACGTCCCTGGATCGCCGGATTCGCCTGCGCACGCATAGGCGACCTCGCCCCCGCCGGCGAGCGAGATGATCGACGCCGCAACCGCGACGGTACTGCGCTGAAACCTCATCCTGAGGGACCTCCTTGGTTGGATGCCCTAAAGACGCGGATCAGGGAGCAAACCTCACGGCCGGTATGTAAGAAGGATGTAAGACGCGCGCTGATGCCTCGCCGCCGGTCGGCACGCCACAATCGCCGTACCCGATGCCCGCTCTTAGGCAGCTCTATGTGCTGCGTCACGCCAAGTCCAGCTGGGACGAGCCGGGACTCTACGATCACGACCGACCACTGGCGCCACGGGGACGCCGCGCAGTCCTCGCGCTGGCCAGACACGTCAAGGCCGACGGCATCCAGCCAGAGCTCGTCCTCTGCTCCTCGGCCCGCCGCGCCCGTGAGACGGCGGAGGGCATCGGCCTCGACGCGCGGATCTCGATCGAGCCCGAGCTCTACTCGGCCAACGTCGATCAGCTGCTCGCACGGCTGTGGCAAATACCCGACCAGACCGGCTCGGCGATGGTCGTCGGGCACAACCCGGCGCTGCAGATCCTCGTGTTGCGCCTGGCCGGTTGCGCGCCGAGTTCCGAGAGCGAGGCCGACCTGCAGGCAGTCCGGCATAAATTCCCAACCGCCGCGCTGGCGACGCTCAGCTTCGACTGCGCGTGGCGGCAGCTGGCCCCCGGCATCGTCGAGCTCATCGGACTGGTGCGACCGAAGGATCTTCACTGACGCGATGCGGGTTCGGGTCAGTGGGCCGGGAACTGGTCGGTCGCGCCGGGCCGCCCCGGTGGCAAACGACGGCTGGCGGACCTAGTCCGTCATGCGGCGCAAGAGCTCAAGCGCGCCGGGCTTGGAGAGCGGCTCGTTGAGGTTGCCGCACTTTGGCGACTGGACGCAGGAGGGACAGCCGGACCGGCACCCACATTCGGAGATCAGCCGCTGAGCGTCGCCGACCAGCCGTCCGAACTGGTCATAGCCTCGGCGCGTGAGCCCGACCCCGCCAGGGTGACCGTCATAGATGAAGATCGTCGGACCTCCCGTCTGGGGGTGGGCGTTGGTCGAAAGCCCGCCGATGTCCCACCTGTCGCACATCGCGATCAACGGGAGCACGGCGATCTGGCCATGCTCGAGCGCGTGCAGCGCGCCCAGCAACACCTCCGAGGGAAACCGCTCGGCCGCGATCAGCTCGTCAAGCTCGTACCAGAGCGCCCGCGTTGGAAACTCGACCGTCGGCAAGTCGAGCGTCTGGAAGTCGATCACCTGCTGGTCGGTAAGCCCCTTGCGCTGGTAGCCGAGCACCGTCTCGGAATACACGACCGATCCGAACGAGAGTGTCACACCGTGTGTGGAGCGCCGGTCCTCCAGACGCTCGATGTAGGTCATGCTCTCACGCCTGGCCTGGGTGAAGTAGTCACCGTTGAACGGCTCCAACAGCACGCGACGGCCGCCGAGATCCAGATCGAGGACGAGATAGGAGCGTCCCAGGTGCAGATACACGGCACCCTCGTGGACGGTCGAGTACGCCCGGGCAGCCTCGATCGCGCCCAGGACCTCGCCGGAGCTGGAGTCGATCAGCGCAAAGCTGTCAGCCGAAGCCGATCGCAGCGCCACACGCGCCGCCGGGTAGTCGTCGGGTCGCTTGGGAACGAAGCCGGTCGCCCGCTCACGCAGGAAGCCGGCTTGGGCTAGTTCCTGGGCGACGTCACGCCACTGCTCGCCGAAGATCGGCGCGTCGGCCTGGCTCAGCGGCGCCTCGTGAGCGGCGCACACCAGGTGCTCGGCGTAGATCTCGGGACTTGCTGGATCCAAGATCGCGGCCTCCACGGGGCGACTGAGGAACTCCGTCGGGTGCCGGCAGAAGAACTGGTCCAGCGCATCCTCGCCGGCGATGTAAACCGCCAGCCCGCGGCCGCGGCGTCCGGCCCGGCCCCACATCTGCCGCAGACTGGCCACGGTGCCGGGAAACGTGACGCAGACGGCCGCGTCGAGCTCGCCGATATCAATTCCCAGCTCCAGCGCGTCGGTGCAGACGACGCCCAGCAACTCGCCGTTCGTGAGCCGCCGCTCGATCTCGTGGCGCTGGGCCGATGTGTAGCCGGCACGGTAAGGAGCAACGCGCCCGGCCAGTTCAGGCTCCAGCCGGTCCACGGCATGGCGGAGGATCAGCTCCACCCCCTTACGTGACTTCATGAAGCAGATCGTCCGCGCGCCGCGGGAGATCAGCGCCGAGAACACCTCGGCCGCCTCGTACAGCGCTGAGGCGCGGACGCCGAGCTGCTCATCGAGCAGCGGCGGGTTCCACATCGCCACGCGACGCGCCGGCTTGGGCGCCGTGTCGCGATCGATCAGGCTGAAATCCTCCAGGCCCGTGAGGCGCTCGGCGAGCTCAACCGGGTTGGCGATCGTCGCGCTGGCGAGCAGGAACCGGGGCTCGGTGCCGTGGATCGCGGCGGCCCGTCTGAGCCTTCTCAGGACGTTGCCAACATGTGATCCGAACACGCCGCGATACACGTGCGCCTCGTCGACGACCACGAATGCGAGGTTGGCGAACAGATCACCCCAGGCATGATGGTGGGGCAGGATCCCGACGTGCAGCATGTCGGGATTGGTCAGGATCAGGTTGCTGCGTTTGCGGATCGCCGCGCGCTCGCCGCGCGGCGTGTCACCGTCGTAGATCGCGGGGCGGATCGCCTTGTGCAGGCCAAACCTGTGCAGTGCCCGGGCCTGATCCTGGGCGAGCGCCTTGGTCGGATACAGATACAGGGCGCGCGCACTTCTATCCGAGGTCAGCACCTCCAGCGTGGGCAGCTGGAAGCACAGCGACTTGCCCGACGCCGTCCCGGTGGTGATGATCGTCGGCGCATCGAACGCCGCATGCAGGGCCTCAACCTGATGGGCATAGAGCTGGGTTATCCCGGCCTGTTCGAGCGCCGTCCTGACCGTGAAATTGAGCTCGTCGGGCACCGGTACCAGTACCCCTGCGCGGCCCGCATAGAGGTCGTCGTGCACGAGCCGCTCGTCCGAGCGGCCGTCGGCCAGCAGGCCCTCCCAGGGCTCGGTTTCGTCAGCGACCTTCACCTGCGCTCAGTATGGCGGGCGTCCAGGGGGCGGCTGATGGCGCTCCGCTGATGCTACGGTCGCGCGCGCCATGCGCTGTCTCTACGTTGATCTTGACGGAACGCTGCTAGGGCCTAATGCCTCCCTGCTGCGGGGTGCGGACGGAGGGTTCAGCGCCCTGAGCATCCGCGCACTGGAAGCCTGCTGGCGGGCCGAAGTGGAGGTCGTCCTCTACTCGGGTCGCCGCCAGGGGAGCGTGTTCGAGAGCGCACGGCTGATCGGCTCCTCGTCCTACATCTTCGAGCTGGGATGCGGGCTCGTGCTCGACAACGAGCTGGAGTGGCTGACCGACGGCCTGGTGCCCTCCACGACACTCGGCTCGATCTTTGAGCAGATCGAGGCCAGTGGAGCTCCAGGGCTGCTGTTGGAGCGCTACCGCGGGCAGCTCGAGTACCACACGCCGTGGTCCAACGACCGCGAGGTCTCACACCTGTTCCGCGGCGCCGTGGACCTCGATGATGCCCGCGCGACGCTGGACGCCGCGGGCTTTGAGTCGCTGCGTCTGGTCGACAACGGTGTCGTACGCGCGCACGCCGAGCAGATGGGCGGGCTCCCTATCGTGCGGGCCTATCACCTGATCCCAGCCTCGGCATCGAAGGCGCGAGCGGTGGCCACGCACATGCAGGCGCGCGGCTACAACGCCGACGAATGCATCGCAGTCGGCGACTCGCGTGAGGACATGGACGCGGCGGCGGTCGTGGGCACCTTCTGGCTGGTCGCCAACGCGCTTGACCGCGATCCAACGCTGAGCTCTGACATCGCCGGGCGCCACGTGGTGAGGATCGCCGACGAGAGTTACGGGGCCGGCGTCTACGAGGCCGTCGTCACAACGCTCGCCGAGCGCAAAGCTCAGCCCTCGCCAAGCTAACGCCGGCTCGGCGCCCGCTCGACCTCGGCCGCGTCAGCCACTGCCCATCCCAGCCGCTGCACGAGCTGGGCCTGGAAGTGGTCTGATTGAAAGTCCTCCGCGCTGACCCGCTCACGCAGCATCACCGGCTGCTCGTTGTCTTCGGTCGGCTCGTTAGCCGTCACCATGATCTGTGGCATCGTCCCCTCCGTCTCATTTGGTTTGAGATCGAGGCTGGCACCTCCGCCTTCAGGGGCCGTAAACATTTGGTCACAATCTGCTTTTGTTCCCGGGCCCGGAGCCCCCACCCGGGACCCGGACCCCGACCCGGACGCAGATGAGACCCGGGCTTCAGGCAGCCCCGCGAGCGCCGACCCGGGCCTGCCCACGCGCTGAAGTCTCGTCCTCACGCGCCACCTCGTCGGCCAGCGCGCCGGCGCTCTGGGCGATCTCGCCGAACGCGTCGGCGACCTCAGCCGCGTTTGAGCCGGTGATCGCGCGGTTTAGCGTCGCCACCGCGGCATCGAAGCCTTGCCAAAGATCAGCGGGCCCGCGCCGACCGGTCCCGGCCCGCAACTCGTAGGGGGGCAGCGCGTTCTCGGCCCCCGGCACGGGACGCCACATCAGCCCAGCGGCGTGCGCATGCTCCCAGGTGACCTGCTCGGTGGCCGCCGCCTCGGCCAGAGCACGCAAACGGGTGGCAAAGCCGGCGTCCGGCGGCGCGAGCTTATGCGCGCGCATCGCGTCCGCCCACGCATCGCGAGCATGGCGAACCGCGCGCATGATCTGCGCGCGCTGGCGATCGAGGTCGTCCGCGAAGCTCACGGGCTGCTCTGCGGGTCGGGATCGGCCAGACCGACAGGCTCACCGCCCCAGAAGTCCTCGGCGCTGGGGCCTTCCCGACGCGAGGCCGGGCCATTGCCGGTGTTGTAGCTCTCCGCTAGCACACGCTCGAAGTCCGAGCGTTTGATCCGCACCCGCCTGCCGACCCGGAGAGCCGGCAGCGAGCCCTGATCAATCCAGTTGCGAACCGTCTGCTGATTGAGCTTCAGCGTCTCAGCGACCTCGGCGACGGTCAAATACGACTCTCCAGAATCAGCGTGTCCCATGGGCTTCTTTTCTAATTGAGGCAAACTGGAACCAATTCAGAGTGTAGACTCTAGCGCTCACCGGGGACGTATCCAGGGTGTCGAACATGAAAGGTCTGCAAAGCCGTGACAACGGACGATCGGCGAACCGAAGACGGCGGGGGCGATGAGCAGGCCCAGAGCAACGTCGTTCGGCTGCCTCGGGAGTGGATCGGCCCGATCGAGGATCTGGTGCCATTCGGGCCCTCGGCTGGCTCGGCCTCATCCGCCTCGCCGCCTTACGCCGCCGCGGATCTGATTCCCCCCGGTGCGGACGACTTCTGGGGTGAGGATTCAGCCGCGGTCCAGGACGCGCTGCAAGCGCCCACTGGCCATGCGATGCCTGAGGCGCGGCACGCGCACAGCGACCGGACGACCCACCGGCGGCCGAGCCTCCACCGACCCTTCCCTCGCGCGCTGCAGCGTGCGCAGCGAAACACACCCCGCCTGCGCCGGCGGGGGCGCGCAACGGCGGCAGTCGGCGTGGTCGCGGGCCTCGCGCTGATTGTGTCCGTTGCGGAGTCGGGGCCGTCGGCGAACCCCAAGAAAGATCGCTCCAGGGCCGTCGCGACGCTCCCCGCCTCAATCGACGCGCCGTCGTCGAAGCCGTCGCCGGCGGCGAGCACGAGGCGCACCGCCAACCAAACTCCCGTGAGTCGACGCCGGCGCAGCCGGCGCGCCGAGATCCACCGCGCGTCCAAACCGCTCAGGCACACGGCGTCGCAGCCGGGCGCACCGGTCCAGCAGGCGATCGTCGCGAGCTTGTCAGGCGTGTCCGGCAGCCCCGTTCCAGCGCAGGGCGTGCCGACCAGCGAGAGCAGCTCGCCGCCGCGCGCGACAGCAAGCAGTCACACCCAGAGCGCAGTTCACAGCAGCGCCTCGCCTGGACCGACCGGCACCGCGTCGCTGATCGGTCCCGGCACCAGTCCGAGCGGCTAGTCGCCAGGAGAGGAGAACACCTGATGCGCCCAGTCCTGAACCACCTTCGCCAGAACGCTATCGCCTACCTCGCGCTGTTCGTCGCGCTCGGCGGGACCAGCTATGCGGCGATCAACTTGCCCGCCGGGAGCATCGGCAGCAAGCAGCTGCGGAACGGCTCGATCACGCCGGTGAAGTTCAACGGCAACTACATCAACGGCTCCATTCGTGCCTGGGTACAAGCCTCCGCAAGCGGGGAAGTCGAGGCCAGCGCCGGAAGCCCGACTGTCGTTTTGGGACACAAAGGGATTCCGGGCTTCTACTTCATCAGGTGGAAGGTGACAGCCCCGAGGCAGCGAGGATGCTCCGCAGTTGGGGGCATAACGGCCGAAGCGACCGAACCGGGGGCAACTGAGATCTCTTTGCAGGCCGTATCCAAGCATCTCTGGAATGTGTTTGTCCGTACGTTTGGCGCACAGGGCCAAGCCCTCGCTCAGCCGTTTTACGCGGCCGTCATCTGCTGAGCCCCTCTGCGTGGTCGGTGCTCTGTGCTTCGCAAGATTGCCCCGTGGCTCGCCGTGGCTGTTCTCTCGTCTGGGACGCTGCTGGGGCCGGCTGCGCATCCTGCCCGCGCCGGAACGCTGTGGTTGAAGTCGTGTGCGTATTTCGGCGATAACGGGACGGCGAGCGGCGTAGACGGTGCCGTTTGGCAAGCGGCGGGCCCGAGCCAGTTCAGCCTCGCCAATCGGTGCTCTCAAGGTGGTTCGCTCCAAATCACTCCAGATCAGCACATGCTCGTTGGTTCGAGTGCGCAGTGGCACACTGTGACGCCGCCAACGATCGGAATCACCGGAGCGCTGACGCCGCTAAACCAAGTACTGATCGATCCAAATATCAGCACCGATGGGTACGCTGCAAACTACTTCTGGGCAGGGGGAAGGCAAACCGTCACTCCGGCTGGCAACTGCTGCGGCGGTATGGATTACGGCGTCGGTATAAACCGCAGCGATCTCAACGGAAGTCATTACTTCGGTTTCTTTGCGACCTGCGTAGCGAGCAGCGGATGCTACGCGCCGACCGGCCAGCTGCTCGATGTTCGCGGGATCCAGCTGACGGCCGAGGACAACACACCCCCGAGCATCGCGCCGCTTGGGTACGGAAACCTCTGGTATGAGACATCCCGCTGGGTGCGAGGCGTCTGGCCGCTCAGCTTCCAGGCGACCGACGACTCCGGAGTATGTGGGATGAGCGCGGTCGTCGACCGGCAGTCGTTCCAGGGCCCATCCGCACTCAACGACCAGGCGAGCTGGACCCAATGCCCGACGCCACAGACGATGAACTTGAGCATCGACACAGCGGACTACCCGGACGGCACCCTGGACCTCCTGCTCACGGCTTCTGACGCAGCCAGCCCCGCCAACGTCAGCTCACCCACCGAGACGGTGTCCATCGATAACGAGCCGGTCAACCTCGATCTGTCGGGTCCGACCGACGCACTCTCCACCGCGGGCACGCAGTACGTGGGCGCTTTGGCTTCGGCGGGCCCGAGCGGCGTGGCCGATATCCAGTGCTCGGTCGACGGCGCGCCCTACGCCTCCTACGGCGGAAGCAGCGCTCAGATTCCGGTCCAGGGCATCGGCGAGCATTCAGTCAGCTGCTATGCCCAGAACCGCTCGATCGATTCCAACCTGGACCCCGCGAGCTCCGCGCTGGAGAGCTGGAACCTCAGCATCCGCCAGCCCACAGTTTCAGGCATCACCTTCGGATCACGCCTCCTGGACGCACTGCGTTGCCACCGAGTCAGGTTGCTCGTCAAGAAACCCGCGCACTGGGTCACGGTCCGCCGCCACGGCAAACGGTTCCGGGTGCACCGCCGCGCCGGCACTCACGTGGAGCGCGTGGTCCGCTGTCATCCGAGGGTCGTGATCCGCAAGGTCCGGGTCCACGGCCACACCCGGCGCGAGCGGATCGTGCTGCTGCCTCACACCGTGCAGCTCGGAAAGAAGCGGATCCGCTTCGATCACGCCACGACCGTCAGCGGCTGGGTCGGCACTACCGACGGCACCGCCCTCGCCGGCGCACCGGTGCACATCGTCACCGCCACCGACAATGGCCTCGACAGATGGCGTGTCGTCACGGTCGCCACCACCAGCTCCAACGGACTCTGGCAGGCCGCCGTTCCACCGGGACCATCGCGGCTGATCGCGGCCGTCTACCCAGGTTCGGGCACAGCCGAGCCGGCAACCTCCGGACAGGTTGAGCTCATCGTTCCCACCAAGGTCAGCCTGAAAATCCGTCCCCGCCACGCGCGCTGGGGCCACACGATCCAGATCAGCGGTCGGGTGCTGGGGGGCAACATCCCCGCCGGAAAGCTCCTGCGGCTGCGGATCGGGACGGCAGGCATCTACTCCACCGTCGGGATACCGGACATCAGCCGCACCGGGCGCTATCTCACCACCTGGACTTTCGCCCCCGGCCGCGGGGTCGTGCACTACTGGTTCTCAGTTTCCACCCTGCCCGAAGCCGACTACCCCTACGCACAGACCAGCTCACCTCGCGTATACGTCACCGTTCACGGGTAGCGGCGGTTCAGCTGTTGCCGCTCAGGCTAGATTCGAATATGACAGGTAGTTTGGAACGTTAGTTTCGAATGTGGTGCTGAGTTTGGATCTGAGCGGTTGTGTTGCCGGGATGCGGTTTCCGAGGACGCGCCCGAGCCTTCTTTAAGCCGAGAGTGTTGGATTTAGCCCAAAGGGGCAGCGGTCACTGCTGGAACCACAAGGGCCTGCTGCGACTCCGTGGGTGCGTCGACTACATGGCGCCCTGTTCCAGCGCGCGCTTGAGCCGTCGATGGAAGCGACGGAACGCCAGAGCGGTCATCTGCTCCATCGCGCGATTGGCGATGCGCGCGCGGCCGGGCAGGTGGGCGAGTGGCGTGAGCGTCACGCGCGTGCCGCCGGCCGGCGTCGGCGCGAACTCCCAGCGCCCGTCGACCGGCGGCCCCTCGACGACGCGAATGTGAAATAGCCGGCCGGGATCGTGCTCGACCACCTCGGTCAGCTCGACCCGCCGCCGGCCCATGGCCTTATGGACCTCGCGAAAGCGCGTTCCGGCCCGCACCGGCCCCTCCGTGAGCTGCTGCACCTCCTCGGCGTCCTGCCAGGCGGACAGCTTGGTGGGATCGGTGACGAAGGCGAAGACCTCGTCGGGCGGCCGCGCGATCTCAACCGTGGTGCTCGCCATGGCGCGACTTTACGGCGACCCCGCGGTGCGCGCAAGGACCCGCCCAGACCGCTCGGCGCATCGGCGCGCGCGACGACCCCGACGGCGCTGAATGCGCCCAGCAGTGGCTTTGCTGGGCAACCGCGCTACCGCTATGGACGAGAGCGAGAAGAGTCTGAGCACGCTGATCGAACGGATGCGCGCCTTGCTTTTGTGGTGCTGACCGGGCCGGTTCGTATCGTCTCGAGCGTGACTTCGGCCGTTGGCCGAGAGTTCGTCGTGACGGGGCCTTTCGAGGCAGGGGTTCGTGTTGGCGACGGGGAGGTTCGTGGCGGGCTGGCGGATGTCTCGTTTGAGGTGTTGAGGCGGTGCGCGCCGGTGCGCAGCGCAGGCGTCTACCTGGATCGTGCATTAAGCGCCGGGCCCCGGGCTGGCCGGGGCGCGGAAACGTCTGACTGAGCAGGGAGAGTGCGGGTT
>OCTA010005118.1_pt1 | contig 11387 bp, 11 predicted proteins | sample 1538991 | NCBI WGS metagenome assembly OCTA01 (sample SAMEA3539302, study PRJEB22396) | soil metagenome | biome: tundra; feature: field; material: soil | place: USA | collected 2010-05 | depth 0.15 m | reverse complement strand
TGAGGGGGAAGAAAGGCTCTCGTCTTAACTTCCGCCCCCTCAAATGAGAGTCTTTAAAGAACTGCGAACAGAACAATGGCAACATATCCGATCGCCGCAAGTCCGAGTGCAATGAGCACGACTCCGAGGAACGTTGGCTCTTTCCTGAACCCGCTGCTGATCGGGTCAATCACGCGGCTCCAGAGAAGGTTGTTATCGATCATGATGTTTGTAGTTAATTGGTTTATCTATTCGACCTTTAGATGATTCGCTGGTGGGGAAAGGTGTCTGCATAAAAGTGCACTCTCCATCAGACCGCCTAGCACCTAGTGTAGTGTCTCACGCAGATCGTCTTTTATTGAGAGCGGTCTTAGCGCGGGTTACCTTTTCCAGGATGTCGTTGGCTTTTGCTGTCCAGATGAAGGGCTTTGGATTCTGATTATGGCCGTCGATATATTCTCCGATGGCCATGATCAGCTGTTCGAGATCCTGGAAGACGCCGCGCCGCAGACGATTCTGGGTGATGTCGCGGAAGAAGCGTTCCACCATGTTGAGCCATGAAGCCGAGGTGGGCGTGAAGCGCACGTGGAATCGCTTGTGTTTCCCCAGCCAGCGTTGCACTCGTTCATGTTTATGGGTCGAGTAGTTATCGCAGATCAGGTAGATTTCTTTGTCTGCGGGGACGGTTTGATCGATCATGCGCAGGAACTTCAGCCACTCCTGATGGCGATGCTTCTGCTGGCATAGACCATAGACCTCGCCATTGGCGGTGTTGAGCGCAGCGAACAAGGTAGTCGTGCCGTTGCGTTTGTAGTCATGGGTCATGGTTTGGCCGCGCCCCTTTTTCAGCGGCAACCCGGGCTGCGTACGATCCAGTGCCTGTATCTGACTCTTCTCATCCACAGATAGCACCAGAGCGTGTTCGGGAGGGTTGAGATAGAGCCCAACGATCGCCTCCAGTTTGTCGGCGAAGTGCGGATCATTGCTGACTTTGAAGCTCTCCAGGCGATGTGGCTTCAGACCGTTGGCCCGCCAGATGCGGGACACCGAAGCCTTTGAGATGCTCATCTCTTTGGCCATCGTGCGCGTCGACCATTGCGTGGCGTTGGCCGGCGTGCTCTGCGTGGTTTTTGCAATCAGGCTAGCCGTCACTTCAGAGGAGATCGACGGTGTACGTCCGGGCCGCGGCGCATCTTTCAAAAGACCTTCGATGCCCAACTCCAGAAAACGCCCGCGCCAGAGCGTGACCATGCGAGGAGCGACCTTCAGCGTTGCAGCAATCTGCTTGTTCTGCAGCCCATCACTCGCCAACAACACGATCTTGCTGCGCATCGCCACGCGAACCGCCGTTGAACGGCCACGTGCCTGCTGCTCCAACTTCCGCCGGACATCTTCATTCAGAACAATCGGCTGAGCTACACGCATATCGAGGTCTCCTCATCATAAGATGACCCTCGATGCATAATCGACTCTAATAATGAGACACTACACTAGTATCGGCGATTCAAGTGTGCCCGTCCCCCATCAACGAACCATCCTTACTGCCCCTTAACAATAACAAACTGGCGTAACCTTGCAAGCGCCAAACTGGGGATAACCCAATACCCTATTGTGCCCCCTGTTTATGCGCCTTCCGGGCCTCCCGGCGCGCTGCGTTGATCTTCTCGCGGTTTTTCTTTTTGTAATTCCTGTGGTACGCGTTATAGCGCTTCCTGCCTTCCCGCTTCCCGAAGGTCTGTTCGTAATACGCGAGTGATGCCATTGACCTTACTAAAGCACAGCTACGAAATCTTGCAAGGTTACGTTATCCCCAGTTCAGCTCCTTGCGAAATTCTGTGGTTATCCCATGCTTAGGGGAGCTGCTTGAAAGGACAGCTCATTATGGCAAAGCCGAACATTGTGTACGTCATCCAGGAGGATGGCGACAAGAAATACTGGCACCGCGCCGGCGTCGCATTCGTGAACAAGGACGGCTCGCTCAACCTGAAGCTCGATATGTTCCCGAACCTGCAACTGCAAGTGCGCGAACAAAAGGACGAGAAGTGATCCACTTTGGATGTGGAGGAGAGGTCGTGTCCAGCCCTTTCCTCCCATACTTTTGTCTTCGCTGTCGGAAGGTGACGTGGAGAGTTCACGTTGTGGCGTTCCGCGTCCTGAAGTTCCTGCATTCTGCAAAAGAGAATTGAGGTGAGCGATATGCTCGACTTTAACCGCATTAAGGAAATCAAACTGACGGATGTTCTCGCGCGCTACAAACTGGCATTACGCTTCAAGGGAGAGTATGCGGTGTGCGCGTGTCCGCTTCCAACCCATAAACAAGGGGACGCTTCAAAGTCGTTCTCTATCAACCTGGCGGGGAACTACTGGCGCTGTTTCTCTGACTCCTGTAACGCAAACAACGGCGGCAAGCGCGGCGGAGATGTCATCAACTTAGTCGCGCTGATGGAACGATGCCGGGAAAAGGATGCGGCGCAAAAGCTGGCAGATTGGTACGGAGTTGCAGAGTCGATTACAACTTCTAAAACCGCGACACTCCATAAGTTGTCAACAGAAACAAAACCCCCCCCGCTCACATAGAGCAGGGGCGGAAACCAACCGAACTACAGCAAAACGCTATTGAGAAGCCTAGCACTTCAAGCGATAGCGTCAAGTACATGGCCTCGGTTGATGCCTGGTACGATGAGGTGGTGAAGCGCGGCGATCAAGAATCGGATGAAGATTACCGCAAACGCATCTTGAAGGCCATCAAGCAGAAACTTCTTGAGAGCTTTCGTTCAGGGAAGGCTCAACGATGACCTTACGAGGTCTGCCTCGCTTTATAGCGGGGCTTTTATTATCTCCATATCCGAGCTGTTCAAGGCGCGCGTCGATCTGCTCGCGCTCGGCAAGCAGGAGGTTCACTGCTTCTTTCTGAAGTTCGGCGGCTTTTTCTAGGGCGGTCATGCAATCTCCTTTGTGCTTCGCAGGGAAAAGGGTTAATTTACTGAATCGAGTACACCGACTTTAAAAGTTTATCGGCGTCCTCAAGTGATGCGACCGACATCATAGCGAGTTGAATGCTATCGAAGCGGGCGTCTATAGCGTCCGAAGTACCAAGCTCTTTATCAACCCGAGCCTCAATGCTTCTGCGGAGGGTATTTCCTACGTCGCCGTTCGTGTAGAGATCACCGTGGTTCTCCTGAAATCCGAGCTTGAGAAGCTCGTCTTCTAAGTCGCTGATCTTCTCGCGAGCCACTTTAATCTGTTCCACAAACTTCAACGCGCCCTTTTTCTCGGCAGATTCATCGAGGAGCTTGCTATAAAGCGTCTGGTGCTTCTCGCGTAGTTTGTTCTTCGCTTTGGAGCGAAGGCTGTCATATTTGTCTGCTAACATGTCGGCAAGCTGCTTCCGGTTCGCCAACGAAAATTGATTAGTATTCATGATTTTTGTGTTATGTTGTCTTCCCCCTGCTTCCGCAATAATGATGCCGCGAATGTCCGTCGGCACGCCGTGGCTAATCGTGGGCATCATGGAATCAATATTGGCTGGAAAGGCGCAGATAGTACAGCCGCTAGATACGCACGTTTGCTAAGATAGGGCGGGAGAATAAAAACAATGGCGACGACAGAGCATTCGGATGTGGTATTTGAATTGAAGGAATATGGTGGTGGCGAACCGTGGTTGTTGGCCGCGTTCGATAAACCGGGCATCAGTTGTGTTAAAGGGAACGATATGCTAGGTCTTGAGTTCCGCGATGGAGTGACATTCGTGCAAGCTAAAGAGTTCAGAACGCTTCTGCATAAGTTTGTCAAAGGAATCAGCTACACAAAACTTTAGGCAGCGAGAAACCTATTAATCTTTTCGATCACGTCTTTTCGGCGTGTTCCGTAACGTTGGAGGGAATGCTTAATCAGCTTGGTAGGATTCGCTTCGTCGCCGCGCTTTTGGACAGTGGGCCAGCCGATTATTCTCCGGGCTTCGGGCGCATCGGTGATGGTCCGGCAATAAAACTCATAGCGGGGAAGTGAAGTGATGTGCGTCGCCTGGATCTGTTCCTCGTTCCAATTCTCCTGAATTGCCTTGGCGTCCTCGCCGGATACATTGAAGGTGATCTGTGTCGGGCAGTTCGAGAACACGTCTTTTGCAAAGGGGAGCTGGTACATTCCCTGGCTGGCAAGCACGAGCGTGATGCCGTATTTCCGGCTCTCGGCAAGGAGAGTCCCGAATCTTCCACCGTGAATGAAGTTGTGTACCTCGTCTGCTACGAGCATGAATGGCCGCCGGACTTTCTGCTTTTCCCGCTTCAAGGCTGAAATAGATACCATTGAAACGATGAGCGAGCCGAGGATCTGGGCGATCTCCTCTCCGAGTCTGCCCTTAGAGAATCGGCACACGACAATCTTCTTCTTGTTCATAATCTCCAGAAAGTCGAGGGACTGAGGTTGCCCGATGATGGGAATGATGGACGGCCGGAGGAGTTTGCCGACTTTATTGATCGGCGGCGAGAACTTGGACATTTGCTCCGAGTCGCGTAGCTTCTCGTCGTACTGTTCCTTGAACATCTGTAGCAAAGGGTTCTCGGTCTCCGCCAAAATCTTTTCCCTAAACTTGTCGTCTGCCATGAAGCGGAAGATGTGGACCGGCGTCGGGTGGTCATAGTACTCGCACACGGCGTCTATGGCGTTGATAATGACGCGCGCCGATTCGTCTCCCCATGCTGAATCGGCTAATGATTTGAATGTAGTGAATAGGGACTCTTTCCCGAGCTCTAATTCCTCCGGGGAGTTGAAATGGAGCGGATTGAACGGCGGCACGAGCGAAGCGTCGGGGTCTATCCATATAAAATCCCGCATGCGGTTTTTGGGAATGAGCTTCGCTATTTGGTCGGCAGTGTCACCGTGCGGGTCAATAAAAAGTCCGCCGTTGCCCTGGCGGATATGTTCGATGAAGAGATTCACCAACAGGGTGGACTTGCCCATGCCACTCATCCCGGAAATGTTTATATGCTTCGTGGAGTCGATGGAGAACTCGTTGCGCGTTATTGAATCGCGGCCAATGCTTATGTCCATGGACTCAGCGGATAATTAGCGGAATGTTCAATGTTGACCATCTTTCTTGGATCGAGTAAGCGTAGAAAAAGCATATGGTTGAGAAGAACCTTTCTCTGAAGTTCGTGTGCCCCATTTGCGGCGCGCCCAGTCAAGAGCAATGTCATGTTCAAAAGGGCGTCCTCCGGGATGAGTCTCACTCGGAACGCGTGGAACTCGCCAATCATGCGGTGCTTGATAGCATCGGCGAGGCGCACGAATCCCCCCACCGAGCGCACGTATTGACAAACAAGTCGGAGATGTCCTAATCCGCCGTCGCCGCCGCCATCTGAGGCTGGATTACAGTCCGAGACGACGGCACTTATCCCCTCTCGAGCCAGCTCTGGAAGCCAGAGCCTGCGCCGGCTAAGCTGGCAGTTTTAGAGAGTAGCCCAAGGGATTACTTTCATTTGCGTGCATCCCGGACACACCTTCAAGTCGGGCAGCAAAACAGCACAAGAATCGTGGGGACAGGTTGTCCCCAGCGGAGCACTGGGAGTTATGGACGACTTCCCGGGGCGGCACTGGGCCTTCGTTACCAATTAACTCAGCTATAGGGAGTTTCTCGTTTCATCCCTGGACATGCGACTTATTTACCACCTTATCGGGGTCGGCGGCGGCCGTTTTCCGCTGCTCCCGCCGCTAATTACCTTCCAGCTTCTCAGTTCAATGTCAATTGCGCCATATCGGGTCGGAGTGAAACAACGCAAGAACTCTTGTGTGATCCTGCTGACCAAGGAATAGTTTCCGCGGCCGGAGATTGACTACCTGTATGTGACGGCCATCACTGAGGGCCTGCTTCCATGTATCGAAATGGGGATGTTCTAGGAGCTGCTCGCTGCCGATAATCAATCAATGTTCCGATTGTTATTGATTCAGTAGGTGAGCGATGATCCATCCTCGTTCTTGTCGTAGCGGTGTCTTCATGAGACTGTCCTACTATTCTGCGGCCATGCATTCCGGGCCGGGCCCGCGATGGGCTCTCATGTTGGCAGGGCTCGCAATGTTTGCGTTTCCGACAGTTCCCGCCCACCCTCAGAAGAGCTCGGGCTCTGACCTCACCCAAACGAGTCTCGAAGACCTGATGAGCATCAGTGTTACTTCGGTGTCCAAAAAGGAGCAGAAGACTTCTCAGGCCCCTGGGGCCATTTTTGTCATTAACCAGGATGATATTCGCCGTTCCGGTGCTCTCAATATTCCCGATCTTCTGCGTATGGTCCCCGGCCTTGATGTAGCTCAGATTGACGCCGGCAAATGGGCCATCAGCGCTCGCGGCTTCAACGGCCAGTACTCCAATAAGCTTCTTGTCCTGGTCGATGGACGGACTGTGTATACACCCATTTTCGCCGGTGTCTTCTGGGACTCCCAGAACGTACCTCTCGACACCATCGAACGCATAGAGGTCATTCGCGGACCCGGCGCTGCTGTGTGGGGATCGAACGCGGTGAATGGCGTTATCAACATCATTACTCAGAACGCAGGCGCCACTCAGGGCGGCTATCTCTCCGTCGGAATCGGCAACATCAGCACAGGGTCGGAGACTCTTCGTTACGGTGGCAAGACCCGACGGCTCGGGGCCTATCGAGTCTATGCGGAAGGCTTCCACTACAATAGTCTCCCCGTACTGGATGGACTCGACGGCAAGGACGACTGGCGCCTCGTTCACGGCGGATTCCGTATTGATTCCGCTCTTTCTGCGAAGGATTCGTTGACCACCGAGGGAGAAACATACCAAGGTGACGCGGGAGAGATGGCCACTACACCCGTTTCCCTAACGCCGTCGGAAACCGAGACCGTCGCCCTGCACGACGTCTACTCCGGATGGAATCTGCTCTCCAGATGGAGTCACACGATTTCCCCACGATCACAGACATCACTCCAAATCTATTTCGACCGCACAAATCGCGAAGACACGACCTACGCCCTCGGTGTGAACACATTCGATATAGACTTTCAGCACCATGTCGCCGTGGGAACGCAACAGGATGTGGTATGGGGGCTCGGCTACCGGGTAAGTTCAGATGACACAACCCCAACCCTGCGAATCGACTTCACCCCACAAGACCGCAATTTGAATCTCTTCAGTTCATTCGTGCAGGATGAGATCGCCTTACGGCCCGAACGTCTTCAACTGAGTTTGGGGGCGCGGGTGGAGCACAATGACTACACCGGATTCGACTTCCAACCCTCAGCGCGCATGGTGTGGACCCCGGACGGTAAGAATATGGTCTGGAGCGCGATTTCCGGCGCCGACCGGACTCCCTCCCGCAGCGACACCGATATTCGGGTGAACTATGCTGCCCTCCCTGGACCCGGGAACATGCCCACGCTTGTCAGCCTCTTTGGGAATCCAAACTTCAGGAATGAGCGGCTCACGGCGTTCGAGATTGGGTACAGGAATGCCTGGACGCGCAAGCTATCGGTGGATTCGACCATCTTCTACAACCGTTATCGGGATCTGGTGTCAGTGGAACCAGGAGCAGCAAGGATTGAGACAAATCCAGTGCCTTCGCACCTGCTTGTTCCGAGCTACTTTAGCAACGGGCTGCACGGAGAAACCGCCGGATTGGAGATCTTCGCAAACTGGAAGGTAGCAAGCTTCTGGACTCTGAGTCCCGGCTATGCATACTTCTCCATGCATCTGCACCCATTTGCCGGAAGCCAGGATTTCACAGATGCTGCTGGAACCGAAGGCGGCACTCCGGACCACCAGGCACAGTTGCGTTCCAGCGTAACTCTCCCGCATAACCTCCAGTGGAATGCCTCCGCGTACTTCGTCAACCGGCTCCCGGCGGTGTCCATCCCCTCGTACACCCGTGTCGATACAAGCTTAATCTGGAATGCCGGGGAACGCTTTTCCCTAAGCGTTGTAGGGCAGAATCTCTCGAAGAGCCTTCACCCTGAATATGCCGGTCCCAGCGCCACCGTGCAAACCGACTTAATGCGTCGATCCGCCTACGCCAAATTTACGTGGTCTTTCTAAAAGGGGGGCCTCTTCTGTTTTGCGTATCTACAAACTCGGCGGTGAAGGCGGTTCGTCGAGCCCTCAATCTGGCTCAGGCGCTCATACTTCTCTCGGTAGTAGTGCTCGCTTTAGAAGCATTGAAGCCAGCATGCGCTCAAACCGCAACGGACGAGTACAAAGTTAAGGCTGCATTTCTTTTCCACTTCGCCCAGCTTGTAGACTGGCCTTCCGACGCATTCAAGGCCGGCGACCAATCCTTCAACATATGTATCTTCGATGACGAGCCGCATCGCCAGGAATTGCAAAACACCCTAGAGGGCAAACCCATCGGAGCTCGGGTGGCGCATGTCCGCCTGCTGAATCAGACGCAACCTGCCCAGGGCTGCAACATCCTCTTCCTCGGCCGTGACGAGGGTCGCCGTCAGATAGCAGTCATTAGGAACTTACGCGGCCAACCAGTTCTAACGGTCGGTGAAGCCGATAACTTTCTCTCCGAGGGCGGGATCATTCGGCTTCATCTCGAACAGGATAAAATCCGCTTCGATATCAACGTGGACGCCGCCGATTCATCCCACCTCAAAATCGGCTCTCGGCTGCTTCTTCTTGCCAGTTCAGTAACGATTGGCGGTCAGGCGAAAGGGGGACAGTGAAGTGATCCACGTCAGGGACTCATCTATCCGCCTCAATCTCACTTTCCTGATCCTCTTCGCCAGTGGACTTGCGGTGCTGCTTGCTTCCTTTGGCTTCGGCATTTACGAGCGTGTAAAATACCGTTCGAGCGCCGTCCGTGAGCTCACCGCCCTGGCCGATACCCTCGGCGCCAACTCTGCTGCTTCTCTGGCATTTGAAGATAAGAAAACCGCCCAGGAAATGCTAGGCGCACTGGCTACCGAGCCGCACGTCCTCGTTGCCTGCCTCTACGACAACGAAGGAAAGAGCTTTGCGGAATACCGCAGTCGCAATAGTAGTCAGAACGGAGTCATCCTTCCAGGTCTGCGCCCCGACGGGGCCTATTTCGATCGCAAGTCACTCGCACTCTTCCGCGGCGTCCTGCTCAATGGCCAACGTACAGGATCAATCGTCCTGGTTTTTGATCTGAGCGATCTTCGCTCTCAACTTCTTGAATACGCGAAGATCGCTACTCTCGTTCTTCTCCTCTCAGTCCTGGTCACATTTGTAGCTTCTTCGCGCCTCGCGGTTTCGATCGGGGCTCCCCTTGTACAGTTGGCCGCCGTCGCATGTCATGTCTCAACTGAGAAGGATTACTCCGTCCGCGCCAAAACCGGCACGGGCGGCGAAACTGGACTTCTGATTCGTTCGTTTAACGAAATGCTCTCCCAGATCGAATCGCGTGAACATGCACTCAACGACGCCCTCAAGTCACTTCGGGTAAGTGAGGAGCGTTACGCGCTTGCCGCCCGGGGTGCAAACGACGGACTCTGGGATTGGGACTTAGTCACGAACGAAATATACTTCTCTCCACGCTGGGATAATATGCTCGGCTACTCCGTGAGCGGAGTCTGGTCCAGCCCTGAAGAGTGGTTCGGCCAAGTTCACGCACATGACCGTGACCGGGTCCGCACGGAGATGATGGCACATTGCAATGGTGAAACTCCAGAATTCGTCAGTGAATATCGTATGCGTCATGAGTCGGGCGACTTTGTCTGGATGCTCAGTCGCGGTATCGCTTTCCGAGATGCAGATGGGAAAGTTATTCGCATGGCGGGTTCGCAAACTGACATCACCGAGGGGAAGATCTCTGATCCGCTCACCCAAATTCCAAATCGTCTTTACTTTATCGACCGCCTTCAGTCCGCGATAGACACCGCGATAGAACGAGGCACCCCTTTTGCGGTTCTGTTTCTCGATCTTGACCAGTTCAAACTGGTCAACGATAGTTTGGGCCACGCAGCGGGCGATGAATTGTTAGTTGATGTTGCTAGACGGCTGCGCGCCTGCATTCGTACAAGCATCCGGGAAAGCGGACAGGGAAAGTCCATTGTGGCGCGCGTTGGCGGAGACGAGTTCGCCATTCTTCTCTCCCATATTCAAAGCGAGGCCGACCCCGCCATAGTCTCGATGCGAATCCTTGAACGGCTTAGCGAGCCATTTGTTCTAGAGGGGCGACGGATGTTTGTCTCGGCCAGTATCGGAATTGCCCTCAGTTCCACTGGCAATACTCCCGAAGATCTCCTCCGCAATGCTGACACGGCGATGTATCAAGCCAAAGCAAACGGAAAAGGGCGCGCCGAGTACTTCAACGAGGCAATGCGCGATCGGGTCATCTCTCGAATCGAGACCGAATCCGGACTGCGCAAGGCCATCGACAATGATCGACTTGTCCTTCACTACCAGCCAATTGTCTCGCTTAGCAACAATCGCATCTGTGGGTTCGAGGCACTTGTTCGCTGGAATCACCCTGAACGTGGGTTGAGCTACCCAGGAGAATTCATTCCCGTTGCCGAGGAGAGCGATCTCATCATTCTTCTCGACCGCTGGGTTCTACGCGAAGCTTGCCGGCAGATGGCTGAATGGCACAGGAGCTTCCCTTCCGTTTCCCCTCTCACGATTAACGTCAATGTCTCCGCGCGCCATCTTTGCGATCTTCGCCTCGTAGAGGAAGTCGAATTGGCATTGGCCGAGTCCGGGCTGAATCCGGAGGCTTTGTCGTTGGAGGTGACAGAAAGCTCTCTCATCGGAAATGCTGAGCAAACCTTGGCTACTCTCAACAGGTTGAAGGCGATCAAGGTCCGGCTTGAAATTGACGACTTCGGCACCGGTTACTCTTCATTGAGTTACCTCCAGCGGCTTCCCTTCGATACGCTCAAAATCGACCGATCCTTTGTCTGCGAAATGAGCGCCGGAAATGATAGTGCCGATATCGTGAAGGCTATCGTGGAAATGGCCCATTCGCTCAGATTGAAAGTTATCGCAGAGGGGGTCGAGACTGAGGAGCAACTGAGTCAACTTCGTGAGTTGGGCTGTAATTCCGCTCAGGGTTTTCTGTTCTCACGACCCGTCAGCGCCACCATCGCCCGAGAAATCTACAATGAGGCTCTCGAAGTGGGCCGTGCCGTTCGTGGGACTCCAAAAACTAGTACGCTGACCTGGCCTAACTTGCTTCTCTTGGAAAGCGGCGAATGAATCAGCCATGAGCTGTCTTCGTCAACATAAACCGAGATAGAGTCGACAGAATCTGACATCCTCGCAAAACGCCACTATCCAGAGGCGTCTCAATCACCAGAGGGGAACTCAGGACGCTTACCGTTTTCCGGCCCACCCATTCAGCTCCCGATGTCCGGCTCACTCCCGGTCAGAGTCGAGAGCATGCAAAGTTGTGGGGTGGTCAAGCGGCGGCAGCAGGCTGGAGTAGGTC
>OCTA010005117.1_pt1 | contig 11388 bp, 9 predicted proteins | sample 1538991 | NCBI WGS metagenome assembly OCTA01 (sample SAMEA3539302, study PRJEB22396) | soil metagenome | biome: tundra; feature: field; material: soil | place: USA | collected 2010-05 | depth 0.15 m | reverse complement strand
AAACTGTGACATTCGATTTTAGCAGCGGACGGGCGTACAATGACGGTGGGCGCCGTCACATCGGGTTGTGATTTCTCCTCGTCTGCGGCGCCGAGTCCAGGGGGATTCGTGGATCAGCAACTGAAGCAACTCATGAAAGAACTTGGGGAAGCGATCAACGAATCTCTATCCGATTCCGAATCGATCGCCGAGGTAGTGGCGCGCATTAAGGAAGGCGGCTACGACTTGTTCCTCGTGCTCGAAGCGACCATCGGCGTGAGCAAGCAAGGTGAGCCGAGTACCGACAAGACTTCCCTGGTCTCGACTTTAAGCACGAGTACCGAACTCAAGATCAGCGATCAAGACCTGAAATTTCTTAAGTCATTGCGCATCAAGCTCGATGAGGAAGATGAAGAATAGAAATCGGCTCGACCGAAGCGCTGCCAAATCGAGCGCGGCAATAGCAAGCGGCGAATAGGGAGCTGAAAGCAAAATCTTCCGTCTCCCCACTCAAATTACCCTCCCCGTAGGAAAAACGTTGCCGTTTCGGCCTTTTGCCCGTTCCTAGCGAAGTTTTTACAATCTAAGTCGCCACTGAACAGCATCTTAGAGGAATAGTGTTGTTGGTGAAATTGGCCTTCGGCGTGCACTCCGCATTTAGGGAGTGTCGGCTTATCGCCGGGTTCTCCGACAAAGTTGACCAATAGTGGCATTGACCACTTTTTCCGCAAGTGCTAAGCAGTTAGGTTGAGGTACCGGATATGGATTCCCAGGCTTCACAATTGACCCTTGGCCTTCTTCCCGAGCCTCGCACTCGGTGGGGTAGGTTCGTCCTTAGTTATGGCGCGCAATCGGTAGTCGTGACGATCTGCGTGATCATTGCCATCCTGCACCCCGAAGTGCTGGTGGCGCCGGTCCATGACTATCACTTTGTCAGCCTGGTGAGCACGCCGCCGCCGATTCCGCAGGCTCCAGCTCCGGTCAGGCACTTCGATGTCCCGACTCCGAAGCTCACGCAACCGGTTCAGCCCCGGCCTGAGGCAATGCGCGTCCCGTCGGAATTAGTTCAGAAAAAGCTGCCCGTTCCCGAAGAGCAGTTGCCGAAAGTAGCGTTAGCTGCGAAGAAAGAGATTTTGCCCGACGAGAAGCCTTTGATTCCGAGGCCGCCGGTTAAGACGAACGTGTTTTCCAACGGCAGCTCAGCCACGCCTACGATGGCAGCGGCTCCGCAAAAAGTGCAAACCGGCGGGTTCGGCGATCCTAACGGAGTTCCCGCATCCGACACTCATGGACGTCCGGTCACCATCGCACAGGCGGGCTCGTTTGACATGCCATCGGGTCCGGGCTCCGGAAATGGCACCGGCGGATCGCACGGAGCTCGCGGAGTTGTAGCCAGCACTGGTTTTGGCAGCGGTGTCGCGACCGGAACCAGTTCGGGAATTTCTGGCTCGCGTGGCACGGTGCGGCAAGCCGGATTTGGCGACGCCGATGTCGCCGCGGCTCAGCCCAAAGCAAAGGCAGCGGAGCAGGTCGCTAAGACACAGCCCGTGGAAATTACATTCAAGCCTCGTCCGGTCTATACCGACGAGGGCCGCCAACTAAAGATCGAGGGCGAAGTTTTGCTCGAGGTCGTTTTTTCGGCCACGGGACAGATCCGCATCGTGAAAGTGGTGCACGGTCTTGGTCACGGCTTGGACGAATCGGCGATTCGCGCGGCCGAAAAAATTCAGTTTAAACCCGCGAAGAAGGATGGCCAGGCCACCGACTTCGAGGCTGTATTGCATATAGAATTTCAACTGGCATCGTAAGCTAGTCCTAAATTTATTGTTACGATACTTAGCCCCAAGCCATTGTTACGATAAGATGAATTAAGGATAAAAACTTGCGCTCCCCATCGGCTTTCCTCACGCTCTTACTAGTCTGCGTCGCAGTCTTGTTGACGCAGACCTCGCCTGCCCAGACTTCACCCGACCCACAACTTGCGACTCGCGACACCGCCGCCCCACCCGCTCTGGCCGCCGCGACTTCCATGGATCAAGTGATCGATCACGCGGTCGAACGCGAACATTTCTTCATGGCGCAGATGAAACAGCTTCATCCGCTGGTGGAAACCTATCTTCAGAATCTGAAGGAAGACAAAGATCTGGGCGCGCCGGTTCCGGCGAGCGATGTTTATTTTCTGGGGCGGCTCGATATGCGCGAGGGCACCGACGACCGCACCTTCACGTCGCCCACAACGGCGGGACTCGGCAAGCGCATGCTGGGCAAGTTGAAGAATGTTTATTCCATGAAATTCTTGCCGCTGGGCTTCGCTCAGATGGTCGTGCTTGACGAGGATTTTCAACGCAAGTATTACGACTTTACTTTTGTTCGGCGCGAGTTTCTAGGAGAAGTGCGCTGTGTGGTCATGGATGTTGCGCCCAAAAAAGACGCTGGCAAGGGGCGTTTTTTGGGCCGCATCTGGGTTGAAGACCAAAACTACAATATTGTCCGCTTCAACGGCACGTATTATCCGCACCCGCGAGCCAGTTACTACCTGCATTTCGACAGTTGGCGACAGAATCTGAAACCGGGAATCTGGCTGCCGTCGATGATTTATTCAGAGGAGTCGGACCTCAAGTATCGGCTCGGACAGACGCTCGATTACAAAGCGCAGACGCGGCTGTGGGGATACAACTTGAAAGATCTCCGCCGCAGTTCTGAGTTCGCCGAGATCACCGTCGACTCCGCGCAGTCGGTGCAGGATCAAAGCCAGAAAGCCCAGGATGCTACGCCGCTCGAAGCGCAGCGGCAATGGGAACGTCAGGCGGAAATTAATGTGCTCGACCGTCTGCAACAAATTGGACTTCTGGCGCCGGAAGGCGAAATCGACAAAGTGCTTCAAACCGTCGTCAACAACATGATGGTCACCAATAACCTCGACATCCAGCCCGAGGTCAGGTGCCGCGTACTGATGACTACGCCACTGGAGTCCTTCACCATTGGCCACACCATCGTCGTGAGCCGCGGCATGATCGATGTGCTGCCCGATGAGGCGTCATTGGCCATGATCCTGACGCATGAACTCGCGCACATTGTTCTCGGCCATCACCTCGACACAAAGCTTGCATTTAACGACCGCATGTTTTTTCCAGATGAACGAACGTTCGAGCGCATGGACTTTGCTCGCGACCGGCGGGAGGAAGAAGCGGCCGATAAAAAAGCGGTTGAGTTGCTCAACAACTCTCCGTACAAAGACAAGCTGAGCAATGCCGGATTGTTTTTGAAGGCAGTGCAGGCGCGCGCCCCCGCGCTCAAGAATTTGATTCGTGCACACTTGGGAGACAGTCTTCTGAATGGGGATGCCACCAAGATGTCGTCGCTCATGACGGCCTCGCCGCAATTCGATCCGAAGAAGGTCGATCAGGTAGCGGCGCTTCCGCTCGGCGGACGCGTCAAAATTGACCCTTGGAACAATCAACTCGAACTGATCAAGAGCAAACCGATTGCGATTACTACTGCAGCGGAGAAGATGCCGTTCGAAGTCACGCCGTTCTTCCCATTCCTAACTCGGATTGGAACAGCGGCCCCAGAAAAACCAGCGCCGGCCGCGGACAAAAGCGCAGCGGCTCCTTCCGGACGGTGAAGTTAAGTTTTGGGTGTTGAGGATTTTGTTTAGAAATTCTTGCAGTTTGTTAAAGACTAAAGCGAGCGCGAAGAGAATCAAGTCCTTACGTTCGAACCACCAACAGGGATCTTAGCGACTAGCCGCCGGTGCCGATGGCGCTTCCAACCTGCGAAAAAACAGTGTTGGCATTGGTGCCAATGAGCCGGACCGTGCCAATCACAATGACCAGGATTACGGCCAGCATAACGGCATATTCAGCGACATCTTGGCCGCTTTCTTCAGTCCAAAGTTGAGAAATTCTTTCGATCACCTGTCGCCCCCGATCAACGGCGTCCCTCTCGCATCACACACTTCGCTGACACTAATACGCCGTCGTGTTTTATTAAATTAACGTAAACGACAAAGGCTCCCAATAGCACCGCAGTGCTTTGCACACCACTATGGTGCCATATCTACAGGATTTACCTTAGAAAGATGCACCGGAACGGGAAATGTCCGGTTTGCGGAGCTTGGCGGACGGAATTCAACAAGTCGATAGTAGATAGTCGCCAGGATGAAACCCCCAACGACTATCGACCGTCAACCAGCAGCGCTTACACAATCGTCTTCAACGGAAGTCCCTGGTTTACCGCGAACAGCGCCAACTCCAGGCGAGTCGAAACCCCGAGTTTGTCGAAGATGTTGCTGAGGTGATGCTTCACCGTGTCTTCGCTGATCTTGAAATACTCCGCGATTTCGCGATTGGCATAACCAGCGACTACAGCAGACACAATTTCCAATTCACGCGGCGTCAAACCAAATTTCTTCTGCTTCGACTCCTCATTCGTACTCTGCATCAGGTTCCGCAGATACTGAACCAGGTTCGAAACGCTGTCGCGCCCTACCCAGTATTCTCCGGCCATCACCGCATGAATGCTCTTCAGTAGCAATTGGGTGGCGGAGTCTTTCAGGACCACGCCCCGCGCTCCCAGCTGCAACGCCTCGACGACCTGCTTCTTTTCCGCCGCGGCCGTGAGAAGAATAATGCGTACCGGCCCGGCCTCGCTCACCCGAGTGCTAAGGTCGCGCAACGCATCGAGGCCCGTATGGCGCGGCATCGCGAGATCGAGCAGAAGAACGTCGGGCTTGATCTCGGTGGCTAGTTTCACCGCCTCAAGTCCGTCGCAGGCCTCGCCCACCACCTTCATGTCGCCTTCAGATTCCAGCAGGCGCCGCAGACCGTCGCGGAAGATTGGATGATCATCGGCAATCACAATTCGTATTGGAGCTCGTTTATCCGTTATTGACATATCTGTCGCCAACCTATCCGTCGCTGATTAACCGCTGATTTACCGGTCATTAACCCGTGATCGGCTTTCTCACAGGCGGAATGCGCACTTCCAACCTGGCGCCGTGCCCGGGAGTCGATTCTATCGTGAGTTCACCCGCAAGCAGGCGGACTCTCTCCCGGATTACCGCGGGACCCTTGCCCGTAGTTTCCAACTCGGCATGCGATAGCGTTCCAGAAAATGGGAAGCCCTTTCCGTCGTCCTCTACCGTCAATTGCAGATTCCCACCCCGTTGCGCCAACCGAACCAGCACGTGATGCGCTCCACTGTGCTTGCGTACGTTCACGAGACTTTCCTGAACAATGCGCGCCAACTCGCGGCAGCCTTTCTGAGCCAAGTCCACACGATCCATTTCGCTGACGAATTCCGCCGCGATTCCGGTTTCCCGGCGGAAGCGCTCTACCGTATCGGAAATGAAACCCAAGAGCCGATCCGCGTCGACCTCGAACGATTTCATTGCCTGCATCAGCTCTCGCAACTTTAAGACTTCCTCGCGCAGCAGCATCTGAATGCGCCCGAGCTCCGTTTTGACGACGGGCGACTGTGTTCCTGACTGGCGCCGCAGAACATCCAACTGCATTTCCACCGCGATCAACGATTGTATTGCTCCGTCGTGAAGCTCACGCGCGAAACGCGCCCGCTCTAAAGCTCCCGCTCGCTCGCGCAATCTCCTCATCAGATAGACGTTGTAAATCGCCGGACCAACCTGCTGCGCGAACTCCTGTAGAAAACGCAGCTCTTCTTCGGGATCTCCCATCATTTCAGGATCAAACAGAAATACCCGGCCCAACCAGCCAGTTCCGAACACGAGCCGTACCGAAATCATCGCGTCGAATTTCTCAACCTCGGCGAGCTGATCGAGAAATTGCGTCGGCACATCGCGAAGACGCACTCCCGCGCCATCCAAGAACACGGTTTGAAACCCGTTTCCTTTGCGGGACGCATAGATCGCGTCTGCCAGCGAGTCGAACAAATAGACTTTCTCTGTTTCGGGTAGTGCTTCACGCCAGCGCAGCGCGGTCGCCCGAGTCACCTCGGCCAGAAATACCCGGTAGCTATGCTCTTCCTGTGAGGCACTCAGGGCACGGTGCGCACCATAAATACTCATCGCCTCGCCAAGAATCTGTTGCATCGTGCCAGTCAAGCCGGCCTCTACCCGCGTCGAACTGAGAACCCGCGTGATGACGGCGCGCTCCGCCCGAACTTTTTTCTGGTTCTCTGACATGTATCCAAGAAGAAAACCGATCACAATCAGATACACAGAAAACATCACCAGTTGCTGAGTATCCAGCTCGCCAATGCTCAGACTAAGTCGCGAACCGGCCGCTGCCCCTATTCCCGATCGCAAGACGTAATCTTCTAGCCACAGCAGCGACACGGCGGCGACGGCGGTGGCGACCGTCTCCCATAATCCCCAGCGATAAGCGGCAGCCGCCATCACGAACACGAAGAACAACACAAACGGCCCGCGTTGCGCTGTCGCGAAAACATAGATCAGCACCGGCCATACGACGTCCGCCGAGTGCACTACCAAACGAAACGCTCTGGTTGACTGCGGTCGGAAGCGAACCAGCAACATGACCACGACCGCGTGTACGAAATATACGGTCAATAACCAATAGAGCCAGCGGGAATACGCGAAGCCGCGGACCGGCTCCATCCAGAGCGTGACCTCGGCCGCAATGGTGAGCGCAACCCGCGCGGTCGCGAGCCAACGCTCGGAGCGCCGAATCTCGCCCGGGCTTAGCGGCGCCCGAAAGCGCCAAAGATCGCGATACTGAGGGATTATTCCGAACACGTCATCTTCGCCATACAACTCATTGTGGGTAGCGGCCAATTCTAAAGGCAATCTGAAGGAAACTCCATCGGCTTCTTAGTGATGCGGCCATGTTGGGTCGTTTGAAACAATGTAGCGCTCGATTTTTCCCAATACCGGGACGACGACTTTTTTGAAACACTGCTGGTTACTCTAGTAACCTGAACAACTTCTCAGGTGCCTCTAAAATGGTCCTCGGAGTACTTTGCCTTTGGCCGCCCGCACCAAACTGTGGATTTGCCTGCTCATCGCGCCCGTGCTCGCCCAGACGGTCGCGTCTTTGGTTATGTCCAGAGGTGCGGCACTTACCATTGCCAGCGACCTCATCCAGGGAACTCTGCTTCTTGTCGCCACTGCCGCGTTCCTGCCTAATATCGCGCGCTGGCGCTGTCCCACTTTGCAGGTGCGGCTGTTTTGGATCCTCATGAGCGTTGGCATGCTCTTCTGGCTTACCTACCAGGGCATGTGGAATTACTTTGAAGTCGTCAAGCGTCAAGACGTGCCCGATCCTTTTCTGGGCGACGTGGTTTTGTTTCTGCACCTCGTACCCATGATCGCCGCTCTGGCGCTGCTTCCTCACCTTCGAGAAGATGACCGCGATCCGCGTATCCGGATGCTCGATTTCGCCCTGCTGCTCACCTGGTGGATTTTCATTTACGTATACGCCGTTATCCCATGGCAGGCCGTGCGGGTCGATGAAGCTACCTACAGCGCCAACTTTAATTTCGCCTATCTGACCGAAAAACTCGTGCTCCTGGGCTCGCTTGCTATTCTCGCTTATACCGCTGAGGGCGGCTGGCGGACGCTTTACGGACAGTTTCTCGGAGCTGGCGCGCTCTATGCCTCCAGTTCGTATGTCGCCAACTGGGCCATTGGTCACAAGCTCTATTACAGCGGCAGCAAGTATGACATTCCGCTGACCGTTTCTATGGCATGGATGGCTGCCGCGCCGGTGCTCGCGCTTCGCCTCAACCTCACCAATTCAAAGCCATCGCGGCCGGTGCTCGGAGTCTGGATCACGCGCCTGAGCATGCTCGCTCTGTTCAGCATTCTCTGGGCCGCCATTCACGCCGAATTGGACGAGACACTTCCCGCTGCAGTGAAAGGTTTCCGCATTACGGCAAGTCTGCTGACGATGGTCGTAATGGGCGTCGTGGTTTTCTGGCGTCAGCGCCTGCTGCGAGATGAACTCTCACGTTTTCTGGGGAGATCGCGCCGTTCCTACGACGACCTCAAAGACCTGCAGCAGCAGTTGATCCAATCGGAAAAGCTGGCCTCGCTCGGACAATTGGTAGGAGGAGCGGCGCACGAAATCAATAATCCGCTAACAGCGATGCTGGGGTATTCGGATCTACTGGGTGCGTCGTCGTTGCCGCCCGAAGAACAACTGCAAGCCGCGCAAATTGCCGAGCAGGTCCGACGTACGACCTCGCTGGTGGCCAGTCTGCTTACTTTTGCCCGTCAGGCTCCCGCTCAGTTCGTCACGGTCGATATCAATTCGGTGATGCAAACTACCGTCCGGCTGATTGCTCCGCAACTCGAAAGAGGTGCGATTCAGCTGGAGCTATCGCCATCGCTGCCGCTGGTGCTCGCCGACTCCAATCAGGTTCTCCACGTCTGCATGCACCTCGCCGGACAAATCAACGCGCAACTTAGCGAGAACAAGAGTTCGACCCTTCTCATGCGGACGCACAGCCGGGCGAATTTGGTCTTCGTTGACTTTTCACTCTTCGATACTTCCGGTGATCCTTCGTCCCCGATCGCGTTCACTTCGGTGCTTCACTCCGAAGGCGCGAACAAGCCGTCTACCCTGTCGCTGAGCGCCTGCTGCCGCATCGTCGAGGAACACGGCGGCCGGCTACTGCAGGCGTCGACTCCTGACGTCGCTTATCGTATGGAGTTGCGCGCCGCTGCCAAGTCTGCCAGCCGTACACCGTACGCCTCGTCCAATCGCGCCGCCGCTCACGGCAGTGCATAAGACTTAACTTTGAAGTTCTGAAACCGCAACCAGGTCTGAACCTTCCCTCTTCAACTGTCCGCAGGCCGCGAAAATGTCGCGCCCGCGCGGGCGCCTGATGAATGCGGGGATTCCCGCCGCGACCAGAATTCGCTGGAACGCCAACACGCGCTCAAGCTCCGGCGTTTTGTAAGGCAACTCCGATCCTGAATTCAGCGCGATCAGGTTGACCTTTGCTCGTATGCCGCGCACCAATTCCACCACCTCGCGCGCCTGCTCGGGAGCGTCGTTGACGCCCGCCAGCAGCACGTATTCAAACGTCAGCCGCTCCCGCGCGCGCAACGGAAACTCTCGCGCCGCCTTCATCAAATCGGCAATGTTCCACTTTCGATTGACTGGCATTACCTCACTGCGCAACCCGTCATTCGAACCGTTCAACGAAATTGCTAACTTGGGACGAACTTCCTCCTGCCCGAAGTCATAAATCCGCGGCACGATCCCTGCCGTAGAAACGGTCATCCGCGACTCCGGAATCTGAACGCCATCGACCAATAGCCGCACCGACTTGATGAAGTTATCGTAGTTCAAAAAAGGTTCGCCCATTCCCATGAACACGATGTTGACGCGCTGCAGCGGAGGCGCAACTCCCTGGTCGCGAAGAACGGTTACGATCTGGCCGACGATTTCTCCAGCCCCAAGATTGCGCTTGACTCCGAGCAGCGCTGTAAAACAAAACTTGCAGTTCACCGCGCATCCGACCTGGCTGGAGACGCAAATCGTAGCCCGATGCCACCGCGCGCTGGTTGATGCCGCGCTGGATGACGCGTCGCTGGAAGAGCTGAGTTCTGCTGGACGAAGCGACGCCACCCCACCTTCCGCGTCCGATCCACCCTCAATCTCGTCGCCGGCTTCGCTGCCGTCGCCACTTTCTCCGTCGTCACCTTCGGGCATCCAAACCGTTTCCACCGTCTCGCCGTCTGAAAGTTCGATCAGATATCGGACCGTGCCGTCCTGCGAGACGAATTTGCGCGAGATTGCAGGCAGCCCCACCTGCCAGCCTTCTTTTGCTAAATGGTCGCGGTATTCCAAAGGCAAGGTTGAAACGTCGTTCACCCGCTCAATCTTCTGCCGGTACAGCGCATCAAAGAGCTGCTTACCGCGATAGGCCGGCTGCCCCGAACCGAGCACCAGCTCGGTGAGTTCCTCTAGGTCGAGCCCTAAGAGCGAATTGGACGGTTGGCTGGGCATTTGGCGGGTACGAGCCTCGACGGCTGGCGTAGTCTGTCTCTGAGTTTAATACGTGAGAATAGTCGGAGTCGTGCGCGCCACAAATTTCTCCCGCTGCGATTTGCATTGGCAGGGCACCCGTCGAAACGGAGTCGAATCTAGCCTTAAAACTCTCCGTCCCGTGGGCGAGCGGCGTAGCGGCGCAACAGCGTGATGGAAAAGACCAAAATGAGGATGAGCAGACCCAGCAAACCAAGCTCGGCCATGCTGGCTCGGAATATGCTTGCGCCCTCCGCCGACCATGTTCCTCCTTTGGTGAGGGTGGCCGCCTCCAGAGTAATCACCAGAACACGCCGAATCGAAGCGATCAGGCCCACTACCAGAAATGGTTCGGTCACCAAGAAATGCGAGTGGATCGAGATCCGCACAGTATGAAGAATCTCCACCAGCATCAAGACAACCAGCAGTTGGTCTAACACCCGCAAAGTTTCAGCGGCAATCGTCCAGTGAGCGAGGCCTTCCCAGAGCATTTTGCCCGCGTTAGCGATGGTGGCGAGCGCCGTAATAAAAAGCAGCAACGCGAGGACTGTGTAGATTAAGACTTCGGCTTTACTCAAATAATCGCCAAAGTGGGCGCGGATCTCTTTGTCAGCCATTCGGGAATCACCTGCTCATGCTCACTTCCGAGTAGAGCCCGTAGCGTATTACGAAACTAAGCTGATCGGAAGTGAGCATACGGATGCCATTTCGTATTGCCCCTAAGTTGCACAAAAAAAAGAGCGAGAGCGAGACGCCCGACCGTCGCCTTTTTGTGGGACAATTACACAACGGCATCGGTTTCACTCGCTGGGGCATCAAAGTAACTTGCCCGGGTTTTTGCCTACGGAAATACCAATCCATCCGTGAAGTTCGACCTCTGGGGTTTTGAAAGCTAACTGAAAATAATGGTGAAAGAAAATCGCAGCATCCGTCGTCAGGTCTTGCCGAATGGCCTGACTGTCATCACCGAGCAGATGTCTCACCTTCGCTCGGTCGCAATCGGCATTTGGTTGAAATCCGGTTCGCGGGACGAAGATTCCGAATGGAACGGCATCTCCCACTTCATCGAGCACATGGTTTTCAAAGGCACTGAGACGCGCTCCGCCGAGGCCATCGCTCGTCAGGTCGATTCCATCGGCGGCAATATGGACGCCTTCACCGCCAAAGAATGTATTTGCTTCAACATCAAGGTTCTCGATGAACATCTGCCAGTTGCGATGGATGTCCTGACCGATCTGGTGCTGCATCCCACCTTCGATGACGGCGACATTGCCAAAGAGCGCGGCGTCATTCTCGAAGAAATCAAAATGGACCAGGACAATCCCGACTACCTCGTCCACGAGATCTTCACGCAGAGCTTTTGGAAGGATCACTCCCTCGGTCTGCCCATCCTGGGGACGCGTGAAACGGTGAAGAGGTTCGAGCGGCCCGTGGT
>OCTA010005114.1_pt1 | contig 11389 bp, 7 predicted proteins | sample 1538991 | NCBI WGS metagenome assembly OCTA01 (sample SAMEA3539302, study PRJEB22396) | soil metagenome | biome: tundra; feature: field; material: soil | place: USA | collected 2010-05 | depth 0.15 m | reverse complement strand
GAATACCCTTCATTCAAAGCTGTGACAGTCATGACGAACTGCTGCATGGTCCACGGCTCTCGGATCCGAAGGCCAAAGAGCTCGACAAGACCCGCGTAGATCTCTTCCCAGAACCTCGAGACAGTCTCATACCCTTTCATGAGTGCTACCTGAATCCGTCGCCGCTCGTCCGGAAGATTGGTTGCGGTCGCCATTGCCAAGACGTTGATCCACAACGACCAATTCGCCGAGTTGGCAATGGCGTCGCCGCTGGCCTCCCCTCCGACTCGACATACCTCCCGTAAGGCGTGTGCACGCGATTCGACCGTCGAAAGGTCGATACCAACGAAAACGCCAGCTATTGCTCGGACCGTCAAATCGGCTTCGGGTCGGTGCTCGTCCTGGGCAATGGCAACAAGGACATCGGCCTGGTAGTCCGCTTGGTTCTCCCACACACGCCGGATTACCGAGGCGTTCGTAAGCCGCAAGCCCGTCTTCTTCTCCACACGGTCGAAAACCCTCTTGAACGTGAGATTGCTGGACCCAGGTTCAAGTCCTTCTTCGAGCAGGATCTCCTTCCCTGCTTCTAACAGTGCGGCGCGCAACTCCTCACGAGTCTGCTTCGTTTGGCGCGTCTCAGCCACGGCCCGGAGCATCGGTGCGCCTGAACCAGGTCGCAGTTCCATGAGCATCCACCACTTCATCATGTATCTATCCGGCGCCAGAGTCGAGTACTCGCGTCATCGACCGCCAAGCCCTCCCAAAGCATCGGCAAACGGTGGCCGGTCTCAGATGGAGATATGGGTCTGCCCTACTTATGGGTGCCGAACATCCCATCCGGGCGCCCTGGGTAGGACTTTCGTGAAGACACACCTGGCGACGAAACTGGGCCATGACCCTGTCGTTTCTCTACTTTGCCTTCGTCCGCATCCTCCAAATGCTCCGCCAGGGTCGGCGTGACAACGAAGATCTGGCCGTTGAAGTCGTCGTCCGCCACGAGATGGCAGTCCTCCGTCATCAGGTGGGCCGCCCCGCACTACGGCGGCACAGGTGGCGTCGTAGACGACCTCCAGTTGGACGATCCGATTCAACGCCATAGCTGCGGGCTGTCGCTTCAACACCGAGATTCGAGGGAAGGCTCGCTCGGCTTCGGGCGAGACCCACAAGGCACCCGCCGCCAGCCCGCCATTGCGTCGTCGCAGCCAGCATGTTGATCTCCAGGCAGGACTGAATGACGCGACCGAGACGATGGTGCCCTTCACCACGCCCGGACCGACTCGAGCTGGCACCTGGCCGGCCGCGGATCCCCAAAACAGCCCAGGCCTACGGTCGCCATTAGTGTCCACCTATGGCACCATCCAGCGGCACCTACGAAATCGGCCCGAGCGACGCGAGCCTGACGGTGCGCACCACCAAGGCCGGCCTGGGCGCCAGGCTGGCCCACGACCTGACCATCGAAGCCAAGACGTGGAGCGGGTCGATCACCTTCGACGACGCTGACCTGGCCGCCTCGAGCGTCGAAGTGACTGTCGCGGCAACGTCGTTGGCGGTGATCGACTTCTCCGGGGGCGTGAAGCCACTCAGCGATGGGGACCGCAAGGAGATCGCCAGAAACATCAACGAAAAGGCCCTGCAGACCAACAAGTACCCCGACATCACCTTCCGTTCCACCGCCATCAGCGGGCAGGCGGACGCGTTCACCGTGACCGGCGATCTGACCATCACCGGGACCACCCGGCCGGTCAGCCTGGCGGTGACCGTCGGCGGCGGCGGTCAGGTGACAGTGCGGGCCACGGTGGCCCAGACCCAGTTCGGTATCAAGCCCTATTCGGCCATGCTCGGGACCCTCAAGATCAGCGACGAGGTCGAGGTCCACGCCACCCTGACGCTGCCGGCGCCCTAAGCCTCGATCCACCGAAACGCTCGTGGTGAGCCGACGGGGATGTCATTTCTCTCTGGCGGTCGACGCCAGCGAGCCGTTTCGTGACGTAACCGGCAATCTGGGCGTGACCGACCAGAGGGTCGAGCACTGTGATCGATCTGGGAGCAACTGGGACGTAGCGGTCCACTCCGATGGACTGACTGTCAGGTTCGAAGCGACAGTGCACGCAGGCGGTCGAAACACGCCGACCGGTGGCCCACGGCCATGCGGTAGGCAGGTGAAGCTGGGTTCTCCTCGTTCGACGCGTGAGGCGACCGGGGACGGCGAAGAGCCTCCGTCGGATGGTCTTGGCCACGAGCGGTCCCCTTGTGGGCTAATCCGAGGGAGGCCATCCACCTGTTCTTGTTGTGGGCGATGGTGGCGAGCACGGTCCAGGCCGCGTTGGCGTTGAAGTCCCCCGAAGGGCAGTGCGCCATGCCTGCTCCTTCCTTCAGATCCCGGATGGCCAGTTCGACCACGGCGTGGTGGCGGTGGTCGGCATCCAGGAAGACGGCGGTTCCTTCTCGGTCGGTGATGAAGGCGTGGTAGCGCCCAGAGGGGAACAGCTCGGCCTGCGTGCCAGTCATCCGGGTGCGACGCACCACGTGGCGGTGCTGGTCGCCATAGGGGTACTCGGCCACCTCTGCTCTGCCACCCAGCGTGTGGTCGATGGGTGTCCATACCTTTTCGGAAATGGCCTCGATTGCCCTGACTGCTGCCTTGTTCAGGTTGACGGTGATCGAGTAGCGCACGTCGTGGTCACGACATGCTTTGACCAGGTGCTTGGAGTAGGACCCCGAGTCGGCCCGCAGGGTCAGTGGACCGTCTGCCCCGGCTCTCCGGGTCCGGCCGATCAGCTCTCGCACGAACGCTTTGCGCCCCGCCCACTTCCGGTCGAGCCTTTGCGATGGCGGATGTGGAGGATCTCACCGGTGTCGGCTCGAGTGGCACCCAGGGGGTGCTGGCCGAGTGCCTTGGAGTAGCCGCAGGCGGAACCCTGCTTCTGCTTGCCGTAGACCCGGCACCATCATCAGACCAGGCTCGTCACTGGCCATGGTGAAGCCGATTCCCAGCAGCCCTAATCCCCTGCTGATCCGACCCCCTGACGACGACGCCGTCGACTGGTAGCCCTGGGAGAAGGTTGCGGGGCCGCCAGAGTATGACGCCGGACTTCGGTTGGAATCCGCTCGGAGACTCGGCACCACCCTGAGGTGGATAGGCCGCCACTGGTGGCCCGTCCGTGGGAGCACCAACAGTCGGAGCTCAACTGGCCGGTGAGTCTGTGGGCTGTCCGCCGAGAATGGCACCGGAACCGGCCGCCGATTGTCCCATCGATTGGGATGGTGCTCCGGCGGATACCACAACGTCCGTCGGAGGCGATCCACCACCTGGGCCCGTGCGAAGTGTCACTCAGCGACGCCCCTTCATTTGATGACCCGCCATTGTGCGTTCCAGCCTGGACTGAGCCTGGAACCATCGATCAATGACTGATTCTCCCGCGGTGAGCCTGCGGAATTCGGTGCAGGGAAGGGCAATCGGTGCACCGAATCCCGCACGCTTACCGTGGGAACGACTCTTGATGCGTCAGGTGGTGAGCGCGAAGGGCTGGGTCACCGAGCCGGACGCATTGCTTTGGCGGTGATGCGGAGTCTGGAGTTCTGTGCGGTGGTGGGCGTGCCCGAAATGGTGGCCGTCCCGTCGGTGATGACCTTGAACTTGGCCCCCGCGAGCGGAGCTCCGGACTCGATGAGCGTCGGTACTGGGGTTCGAGTGGTGATCACCGTGGAGTTGAACGCCGCGCCCAACGTGACCGTGTCCGAACTCGGCGCTGGTGAAGGCCGGGACCTGATTGACATGATGACCGTCCTCTCTGCCATCGTCACCCACTACAACGGCCATCGACCGCACCGTTCCCTGGACCAACGACCACCCGACGCGTCGAGCTCCTCCACCGATCTGACCGGCGTGGCTGCAGATGTTCGGCTCGAGCGAAACGAGATCCGCGGTGGGCTGATCAACGAGTACAGGTTCGGGCATGAACCGAATCGAGGTTCTTGAGCCCCACTCGCTTTGTACTGGCCCGCTCTACCCGCTCCTCGCCATCCATGCGGCACTTCGCCGCCGTGCCCATCGACCACTTCCAAACCACGAAGTCGGGCTGGCACGACACGTCGTCGTCGCTGCGGGCGGTGCGACGGCATTAGCTTGTCGTGGCCGAGAGCAGAGGTCGGCTGCTTGATGAGGCCAGTGATTGGGCAAGTCGGGCAACAATGCGGGCGGCGGTGTTGCCGTCACCGAAGGGGCATGGGGCCTCGCTCATGGCGGCTCGGGCGGCGGGGTCGGCAAGCAGGGCGACGGTCTCAGTGACGACGTGTCGGGGTTCGGTGCCGACGAGACGGGCAGTTCCGGCGTCGATGGCTTCTGATCGTTCGGTCGTTTCGCGGCAGACCAGGGTGGGGATGCCAAGGCCGGCGGCCTCTTCGAGCGCGCCGCCGGAGTCGGTCAGTAGCAGGTCGGCTTGAGACAGCGTGGCGAGAAAGTCGAGATAGCCGAGCGGTTCACACAGTCGGATATGGGGGTATCCGCTCAGGGCGGGCACCAACGAGGCGCGTACCGCCGGACTCTTGTGTAGCGGCAACACGATCTCGAGGTCGCTGGTGCCGGCGATCTCGGCGATGCCTGCCGCCAGAGCGGCCATGGGCGCGCCTTGGGTCTCGCGCCGGTGGAGCGTGACCAGCATCCGAAGGCGCGGTCGCCTTGTGAGCCCGAATGCGCTGGTTCCCAGATGCTTATGCCAGGCCCAAGAGAGGGTGTCAATCACGGTGTTGCCGACCATGTCGATGTTGTCGGGGGAAACTCCCTCGGAGCGCAACCGTTCACTGGCCAGGGGGGTAGGAGCGAAATGCCAGCGGGCGGCGACGGCGATTGTCTTTCGGTTCAGCTCTTCCGGAAACGGGTCATCGAGGCTTCCCGAGCGCAAACCAGCTTCGACGTGGGCGACAGGTAGGTGAGCGTAGAACGCAGTGAGTGCCGCGGTCATCGCGCTGGTGGTATCGCCTTGCACGACTACGGCGTCCGGGTGAATGTCCTCCCATAGCGGGCCGAGGGCGGCGATGAGGCGGGCGGTGAGGGCGGCGAGGTCGCCTCCGGCACCCATGGTGTCGAGGTAGTGGTCAGGCACGATCCCCAGGTCTCCGAGAGTCGGCGTCAGCAGCTCGCGGTGCTGGCCGGTGGAGATCACCACCGGTGTCAGGTCGGGGTGGGTGTCGAGGGCCCAGATGACCGGGGCCAGCTTGACCGCTTCGGGGCGGGTGCCGATGACTACGGCAACCCGGGCGGGGAAGGTCATGCCGCTTCCGCCGGGTCAGCTGAGGCACTGCATGCTGCGGCCATTGCCGCCGTGGGGGACTCCGCCCGTACCTCGATGACGAACGTTGGAACCCTGGTGGGCTCAGGGATGCGACTGGTCTTGGCCCAGGATTGCCGCCGGGTGGCGATAGCGGCGAGGGCTTGCCACGCGGCCAGGTACCAAACCAGGTTGTAGATGATCAGGCCGATGGCGAGTGCGGCGGCTTTGGCCCATGAGGTGGCACTGGCACGACGGTGGTAGGTGACGGCGAGCACGACCAGGGGGACGCCGACCGGCAACCACACCACGGCTAGATCGGCGGGATCCAGGGAAGACGACAACGGGCTGCCCAGTAGGCCTGTGGCGCCGAGCGCGGTGGTGGCCGCAATCCCGAGGGAGAGGCAGGCGAGGATACCGGGCGAGGTGAGATAGACGAGCGTGTCGGCGACGGTGCGCCACGGTAGGCCGGAGCGCAGGAGGGCCGGGATCCGGGCCCAGCATTGGAGGTGACCGTGGACCCAGCGGGTGCGTTGACGAACGAGTGCGGCGACGGTGAGGACGCCTTGTTGGTCGACGGTAGCGTCGCGCACGAAGCCCAGACGCCAACCGGCGATCGTGAGGCGCAGGCCGAGGTCGAGGTCCTCGGCCAGGCAGTCGGTCCACGGCTGAGGACCGAGGGTGGCGAGTGCGTCGAGACGGGTGAACTGGCCGTTACCGCCGAGGCCGACCGAGCCGAGACGATGACGGGCGGCTTGGAACAGGTACGAGAAGCCGACGAACTCGAAGTCCTGGAACCGGGCGAGGAGAGTGTGTCGGTTGGCGATGCGAACGGCGGCTTGTACACCGCCGATGGAAGGATCGGCCAGGGCGGCGTCGATGTGCTCCAACGTTCCCGGGCCCAGCCGTCCGTCGGCGTCGACGACCCCGATAACCACGTCGGCACGGTCACCGAGGTCGAGACCGGAGAGGTGCTGGTAGCCGGCGTTGAGCGCGGCGCCTTTGCCCTGCCGGGCGTTGGGCGCGGCCCGGTGGACCAAGTGGACACCCCGATCAGCGAAGGCCTCAGCGATTTTCGCGGTGTCGTCGTCGGATCCGTCGTCGATAACGAGCACGGTGGTCCGGGCCGGAGCCAGTTCGCACAAGCATCTCAGCGTGGCGTCGAGTACCAGCTCCTCGTTGAGGGCCGGGACCATCATCACGTAGCGCAACGCCCGGGTGGGATGCCCGCTGGAGCGGAGAGGGCGGGAGGCCATGATGGCCAGAGCGACAAGATACAAGGCCGTAGTCGCGACACCAAATCGCCAGATCACGAACAGTGCGTCAGGCGACACGGGGCACCACCGTCTTGGTGTTCACCCGGGGAGTTTTCGCCCAGCTTCCCCGGCGCAACAGGATGCGAGCCCACGCGCACAGCGTGGCGGTGACCCACAGGTACGAGAAGACAGTGAACGCCAACGCGTATGCGGGGATTTCCCAGGTCCGCAGGGGTACCCGGGCATTGCGCTGGTAGCTGACGATGAGCACGGCGAGCGGTCCGGTGCTGAGAACCAGGATGAACAGTCGTCGGCCGAGTCCGGGGGGCACGAACGCTAGGAAGTGGTTAGTCACCGAGATGATCCCGAACGCACTGGCCAGACCGGCAGTCAGGCTGAACGCGGCCACCATCACGGTGGTGACCAGCAGTAGGTACAAAGCGAGGTCGACGCGGGTGGCCAGACGGACCCGGCGGGCGGTAAGCAGCACGGGCAGGTGTTTCCAGCATTGATAGTGCCCTTGGATCCAACGGGTGCGTTGGCGCACCAGGGGTCGCCAGGTAGTGAGTCCTTGTTGGGCGACGAAGGCCTGGTGGCAGAACCGGGTTTTCCAACCGGCCTCGATCAGCGAAAGGCCCAGGTCGAGATCCTCGGTCAGCGCACTGGGAGTCCAAGGGGCCCGGCCCAGATCAAGGAGCGCGGACAGCCGGTTGAACTGACCGTTGCCGCCCAAGCCGACGGACCCGAATCGGTCCCGGGCCATTTGGACGAGACAAGAGAATCCGACAAACTCCATGTCTTGGAGCCGGGCCAATACGTTGTCGCCGGCGTTCGCGATCCTCACCCCGATCTGCACGGCGCCCAGCCGTGCGTCAGAGAAGAACGGGGCGACATGGGCCAAGGTATGGGGGTCCAAGCAGCCATCGGCATCGACCACGCCAACCACGATGTCGTCCGCACCGGCCCCACCAAGCCGCCTGTCGCCGGCCTCGAGCATGGTCATCAACGTCGCGAACCCGAAATTGAGTGTCCCGCTCTTGCCGCCACCCGTCGAACCGGACCGCTCCACGGCGAGCACCCGACCGCCCGACGCCGCCGCCGCAGCCTCGATGATCGGCCCGGTGGCGTCGGTCGAGTGGTCGTTGATCACCATGACCCGGTAGCGGTTGTAGTCGAGAGCGAGGAGCGAGGCGATCGTCTCCGCGATGACCAGTTCCTCGTTGCGGGCCGGTACCAGAATAACCATCAGCGGGCCCTCGAAGCATGGGTGAGGCGGGCGGGAGCAGACCCGCGACACCACGAACAGCAGGAAGTAGTACGCGACCACGCCCGCCATGAAATAGCTCACCCACGTCATGTCGATGCTCATCATCTGGGCAATCTCAGTAGCTGAACAGGGGGGCGAAGAACACGAACCCGTGGGAGAGCACCTTGGCGCTCACGTCGTATGCCCGGCCGGGCCGAGCGTCAACCCGGGTCGAGGCTCGAAAGGGCCCGTCGTGGACCCTCTCCGTCATCGTGACCGTGTACACGCCTGCGGGGGGGCCGATCCGGTACGTACCGTTCGCCCCCGTGTACGTTACCCGGTCGTAGGCCGACATCCAACCGCTGTCATGGTCACGGTCTCGGTCGCCACGGGTGGAGGCGACCTCGACCCGAACTCCGGGCAGAGGCCTCCCGCGGGACGTGTCTACCTTGCCGTAGATCACGATCGCGGAACCGGGGATCGGCGCGGTCGTGCGGGACATGGCCAGAGCCTCTCCTTCAGGGGCTGCCAAGTAGATGGCCAATGATCCCAGCACCACCAACGAAATTGAGCACACTGCCATATTTCTCAACAAGTGACGAAGACGACCGCGTCCACCTTGGAGGTGGACATGGCCAGGCGACGCATCGACATCGCTCTGTTCCACCGTGACCCCGAGGTCAACCGCCGTGGTCCCGATGCCAAGCACCGAGGCAAACACCGGATCGGTGGAGTTGTTCTGGTAGGTCATTGCGCTCCTGTCATGGCGGCGTCGACGTTTTCGGTGGCCTTGCCGGTGGTGATGGTGACTGCGACCGCCCCGGTTTGGGTAGCCGATCCTCCCGACCATTGCGTGGCGTAGTAGTTCCCGCCGGTGAGCGGCCCACCGGCCGGGTCGGTGAACGCCACGTCGTAGGTGCCGGGCGCGGCGATCGGCATCAGATAGTTGCCGCCCGAGTTGGTACAGGTCCCGTTGTCAGAGGTCCGGACCCCGGCCGTGGTGTACAAGTAGATGCAGATGTCGGCCAGACCCTGGCCTGTCGTGGCGTCGGTGACGGTCCCCATGATCCCCGTCGTCACCGCCGGGATCATCTGCACGTTGACCCCCGTCGTGTCCTGGTTGGCGGTCACCGTGACTGCGGTCGCTCCCGACTGGAGGGCCGACCCTCCGGCCCACACCGTGTCGTGCAGACCGGTCGGGTCGTAGAACGCCACGTCGTACGAACCGGGTGTGGCGACCTGCATGGTGTAGTAGCCGTTGGCATCCGTGCAGAACCCGACGTCGCCGGTACGAGTGTTCGCCGGTGTGGCCTTGTACAGGTACACACACACACCGCCGACCGGTGCGCCCGTCTCGGAGTCGATGACTTGTCCGCTGACCCCTTGCGGCACCACGGGGACCAACGCAGCATCAATACCTGTCACGGTCGTCCCGTCGGTCAGCGTGACTGGCTTGTCGGCGGTCACGAAAATCCCCGACGTATCGAAAAAGGCCACGTTGTAGGAACCGGGTGCAGTCACCGGCATGACGTAATTGCCGTTGGCGTCCGAGCACACCCCGGGATCGGTGGTACGCGTCCCTCCCGTGGTGTAAAGGTATGCGCACACCCCCGCCAGCGGGGTCTTGGTTTGAGCGTCAGTGACAGTGCCGGACACCGTGGCCCCGATAGCCACATTCAGAGTGAAGCTCTGGGTGATCGTTCCGCTGCCGTTGGTGGCCGTGATGGTGATCGGGTAACTCCCGACCGTTCCCGCCGCTGGCGTGCCCGAAATGGTGGCGGTGCCGTTGCTGTTCCCGACGAAGGTCACCCCTGCGGGCAGGGCCCCGGTCTCACCGAGAGTCGGTGCCGGATAGCCAGTCGTGGTCACCGAGAAACTTCCCGCCGGGCCCACATCAAACGTCGTCGTGGCGGCACTGGAGATAGCCGGGGCCTGGCCGACCACGAGGGACAGAGTCTGGGTGGCAGCCGGGGTGATCCCGTTGGCCGCGGTGATGGCCAGGTTGGTGGTGCCGGTAGCCGTCGGTGTCCCCGAGATGAGCGCAGTTCCGTTGCCCTGATCGAGATAGGTGAGCCCGGCAGGCAGTGTCCCGACCTCGGTAATGGCAGCAACAGGAGAGCCGGTGGTGGTCACGGCGAAGGCCCCGGCGGTCTTGAGCGTGAAGAAGGCGCTCGATCCGCTGGTTATGGCGGGCGCCTTGGCCGCGGCCACGGTGATGGTGAGAGCCAGCTGGGCTGTGCTGCCCGAGACGTTGGTGGCCGAGATGGTCACCGGGAAGGTGCCAACTCCGGCCGTCGTGGTCCCGTTGATGGTGGCGGTGCCGTTGGGGCCCGCTGTGAAGGTCAAGCCTGCAGGCAGGGGGCCCGACTCGGTGATGGTGGCCGCCGGGTAGCCGGTGGTGGTCACCGTGTAGGTGCCCGCCACCCCGGTGCTGAAGGTCGCTGTGGCGGCGCTGGTGATGGTCGGGGCCTCGGCGTTGGTCAGGGTGAAGGCCTGGGTGGCCGTCCCCGAGGTGCTCGTCGCCGTGATGGTGATCGGGTAGCTGCCCCCGCTGCCGGAGGCGGCGGTGCCGGCCAGGGTGGCGGTCCCGTTGCCGTTGTCGGTGAAGGTGAGGCCTTTCGGCAGGGCCCCGGTCTCGGTGAGTGCCGGAGCCGGCTCGCCGGTGGTGGTCACCGTGGCACTGAACGGCTTCCCCACGATCGAGGTGGCCGTGTTGGCGCTGGTGATGGCCGGGGCCACGTCCTCGGTGAGGGTCGCAGACCCGCCGGCCGGGACGCTCGTCCAGGCCGAGAGCTCACCGCCGTAGGACTGGCCGAAGGCCGCTCCCGCCACGGTGGTGCCCGGGGGAACGGTGATCGGGACGTTGACCGGCGTGCCCGACGAGTTGGTCACCGTTACCACACCGTTGACCTCGGTGGCCTTGACCGATCCCGCACCCTGGGCGGTGGTCCAGGCGGACTGCAGCCCGAGGGTCTGGGCGTCGGTGGCATCGGTCATCTGGATGAGCGGCGTGGTGGTCCAGGCGTTGTACTGGGACAGCATGTTGTTGATCAGCGAGAGCAGGGTGTAGCCGGAGTCGGCCCCGTTGGCGGTGGCCGGGCCGATCAGGTTGGTCTGGTGGGCATAGCCCACCCGGGGGTTGTTGGCCAGGACGTGGCTCAACATGATGCGGGACTCCGAGGCGAGGAGGGAGGCCTCGGTGGCCGGGGCGGTGAGGCAGGTGGTGGCCGACGAGGCGTCGCAGTGCCCCTGCTCCGTCGGGTAGGTGGCATTGCCGATCGAGACGCCGGGGGCGACGTAGAGGGTGTTGTACTCGTTGAGCTGGTCGGCCCAGGTGGAGGCGTTGTAGTAGATGTTGGACGGGTAGCGGGGGGCCGAGGTGGCCGTCGAGGATCCCGAGGTCAGCGAGTACTGGTTGGGCTGGCGGGAGGCGTCGGTGGCGAAGGTGGTGACACCCGCCCCGGCCAGGGCTGCGGGCATGTTGGGGTTCTCCACGCCGGAGTGCTCACCGGTGATCAAGACCGACGGGCTGTAGTTGGTGAGGCCGTTGGCCGCGGCGAAGGCCTGGTCCCAGGCGATCTCTGTTTGGATGGAGGCGTCGGTCGTGCCACTGGGGTCGGACGCCGGGTCCCAGCTGCCCG
>OCTA010005111.1_pt1 | contig 11395 bp, 11 predicted proteins | sample 1538991 | NCBI WGS metagenome assembly OCTA01 (sample SAMEA3539302, study PRJEB22396) | soil metagenome | biome: tundra; feature: field; material: soil | place: USA | collected 2010-05 | depth 0.15 m | reverse complement strand
GGGAACTGAAGCACTACGTGGAGACGGGCATCAAGGCGCACGCGCTCTACAAGCGCGACGTGGAGTATGTGGTCAAGGACGGTGAGGTGATCATTGTGGACACCTTTACCGGGCGTCTGATGCCGGGGCGTCGCTGGAGCGATGGGCTGCACCAGTCGATCGAGGCTAAAGAGGGCGTGACCATCCGCAAGGAAGACCAGACGCTGGCCACGATCACGTTCCAAAACTACTTTCGTCTTTACAAGAAGCTGAGCGGCATGACGGGCACGGCCGAGACCGAAGCGGCGGAGTTCGAGAAGATCTACAAGCTGGAGATCGTGGTGATTCCGACCAACAAGCCGATGCTGCGGCTTGAGAATCCGGATGTGATGTACCGGTCGGAGCAGGAAAAGTACAAGGCGGTGGCCGACGACATTGCGCAGTTGCACGAGCGGAAGCAGCCGGTGCTGGTGGGCACAACGTCGATCGAAAAGTCGGAGCGGCTGTCGGGGATCTTGCAGCGCAAGGGCGTGCGGCACGTGGTGCTGAACGCGAAGTTCCACGAGCGCGAGGCGGAGATTGTGGCGCAGGCTGGCCGGCTGGGGATGGTGACCATCTCGACCAATATGGCCGGGCGCGGAACGGATATTCTGCTGGGCGGCAACCCGGACTTCATGGCCCGGCAAGAGATGGTGAAGAAGAACCGGGCACGGGCGATCAGCGTGGCCGAGGGGGCGATCAGCCCGATGGCGCCGGCGGGATTTCTGCGCTTCTACTACCAGGGGCAGGAGTTCGAAGTTGTCGAGGCGGAGTGGGCGGAGGCGTTGAAGGGCCATGCGGAGGCGGCGCACCTGGATCACGAGCAGGTGATCGAGGCCGGCGGCCTGTTCATTCTGGGCACCGAGCGGCACGAGTCGCGGCGGGTCGACAACCAGTTGAGGGGGCGCGCGGGACGGCAAGGCGATCCGGGCGAGTCGCGGTTTTATCTCTCGCTCGAAGACGATCTGATGCGCATCTTCGCCAAGGCATGGGCGAGCGCCCTGATCCAGCGGACCATGAATGAGGGCGAGGCCATCGAGTCCCGGATGTTCACCAAGCAGATCGAGAATGCGCAAAAGACGGTGGAAGCGCAGAACTTCGAGTCGCGCAAACACCTGCTCGAGTACGACGACGTGATGAACAAGCAGCGCGAGGCCGTGTATGGCGTGCGCCGGCAACTGCTGGAAGGCATGGACCAGCGAGAGCTGATTCTGGAGGATTATGTCGGCGGGATTCTGAGCTCGGCTCTGGACGAGTTTGCGGGCGAGAAGCTGCATCCGGATCAATGGAACCTGAAGGGGCTGGAAGAGAATCTGGTCGACCATTTCGGCCTGAATCTGGCGCATGCGGGGATCAAGCCGCTGGAACAGGCGCGGCACGAACTGGGCGACGCCATCTTCGAGAAGCTGAAAGAGGAATACGAGGCCAAGGAGAAGATTCTCAGCTCGGCGACCATGCGCTACCACGAGCGGATGGTGATGTTGAGCGTCATAGATGGGCTTTGGAAAGACCATCTGCTGTCAATGGATCACTTGAAGGAGGGGATCAGTTTACGCGGCTATGCGCAGCGTGACCCGCTGGTGGAATACAAGCGCGAGTCCTTCGACATGTTCGAGGCCATGATGCTCAAGTTCCAGGAGGACACGGTCCGGTTCCTTTTCCGGATGCAGATTCTGGGGCCGGATGGGCAGCCGATGAATGCGGCGCCTGAGGCGCCACGTCCGAGAGGTCCGGTTCCGCCTGCTCCGCCGGTGGCCAGCGCGGCGAGACCGCTGACGCAGGATGCGGAGCCGCGGGAGATTTCGATCAACACGCGTCAGCCCTCGACGACCATCGACGCGCTTGAGAAAGAGTTCCAGCGCAAGAAGCAGCGGGAGTTGGCGGCAGCCAGCATGGCCGGAGCGGGCGATGCGAGCCAGCCCACGCAGCGCCGAACGGGGGAAAAAGTGGGCCGCAACGACCCCTGTCCCTGCGGCAGCGGGAAGAAGTACAAGAAGTGCCACGGGGCGGAGAAGTAGCTCGCGCTTCAAACCCTTCGCTAGAGCGTGTTTTCAAAGGCCGGGCTTGTGTCAGGGCACGACTTCAGTCGTGCCCTAAAAAGAAACAAAAATGCAAGTTAAACATAACAAAGACAAATCGCAGAACGCCCGTTTCATCCCCCATGGGTCGGCGAAGCCGGTGGACGACTGACACTAGTGATGAGCGGGCCACCTACCTTCAGGCCATAGGGCATGCTGTCATCGTAATCCCTCTGCGACCTTGTCCGAAAACCCGCTCATCGCGATAAGGCCGCGATGAACGGGGCACAGTCCCTGATACTGGCGATGAGCGGGCCACCTGCCTCCAATTTCCTAAGCACGCAGACCCGGTCCACTCGCCTGTTATCGGAAAAAGCTGAAGCGCTTTTTCTTTTCCGGGTTTTCGGGCATTCCGCAGGCGGCTCTGGCCATCTGGCGAATCGCCCTTGAGATCGGGGAGTCTTCCAGGGCGAGGGGAGTAGCCGTGTTCTGGGTGCGGCGGGCAGTGGCATAGTCGTCTGGAATCCTCCACGCGGCCGGCCTTGTGAGGGCCTTGGTAATATGCGCTTCATCGAATCCCAGGGCGCGAGGCGCATAGCGGTTGAGCACGATCTGGAGCGTGTGGATACGGTGGGCGAAGAAGTGGGAGATCATGCGATTGGCGTTTCTAAGTTCTGAAACGCCGATCTGTGTGACCAGGTAGACGATGGCGGAATCTTCAAAGAGCGTTGACCCCTTCAAGTCGATTCTGGTTCCCGCGTCGACGACCACGTAATCGTAGTTCTGGCGGGCGACGGAGAGCAGCTTATCGATGGCGCCGGGCGGGGGCTGGGTCTTGGTGAATTCACCGGGAGCGGCGAGTACGTGCAGGCCCGAGGTATGTTCGGACAGCAGGGAGGAGAGGAAATTGGCATCCAGGCGGTTTGAATCCTGAAGAGCGTTGGCTGTGGAGTACTTGGGGACTATGCCGAGGTTGATGGCGACGTCTCCAAGGGGGAGGCCGAGGTCAATCAACAGGGTAGATTGTCCAGACTCCTGGGCCAGCGAAACGGCAAAATTGGAGGCGAGAGTGGTGACTCCACAACCGCCCTTGACGCCGAGAAACACGAAGGATTTTTTGGCAGTGCTTTTCGTTTGGCGAGGCGCCGGGCGGCGGACCGCGACCCGAGCGAGAGCGTCGGCCATGTCGGCGGTGGCGAGGGGCAGCTTGAGGAACTCGCGGGCGCCGGCCCTCATGCTGCGGATGGCCAGTTCCAGATCGGGGTTCGCTGAATAGACCATCACGGTTGCGAGGCCAAGGGCGCAGATGCTCCTGACCATATTGAGGGCCAATTCCGGGTCGGTGTCCAGCTCAATGATGACGAGGTCGTAGTCCAGCCCCAGCGCTCTGGGTATGTCGTCGATGTCGTGAGGGGGGTAGGAAGCAAACTCACGGATCGCGACCTCAGCGTGGGGGCTCTGTCGCTTGACGCCCTGGCTTTCCATCGCATCGACAAAGACCTGTCGCTGGGGACCCCGGTTCTCCACCCCATCGACAAAGACCTGTCGCTGGGGACCCCGGCTCTCCACCCCGATCTGGCACCAGGAAAGAGCGCCGGCAACCGCCTTGCGGTGCTGCTCGTTGGGGCCGATCAGCGCGACGGACAATGTGCCGGCACCGAGAGCGTCGGGAATCTGTGGTAAGGCCGACATAGCGCAGTTGCTGCTCCCATTTGCGTGCAACACTGCCAAGTTCAGGCTGAGAAGGGTGAATCGTCCGAGCCCTTTCTCGACAGTGAGGGATTATGCTCTCGCGGCCCTCCAGTTTTCTCTTTAGGGTCATGCTCTGGCGAACAGGTTCGAGGCACGAGGGCGGGTATTCACCACCGCCTTCTCAAGCCGCCGCAACGGCAGCTTGCTACAGAGCGAAGGTGATTTCCACATTGACCGTCGACTTGGCGGCCGCGGGGGCAAATGTCCATTTGCGGACCGCATCCTCGGCAGCGGAAGACAGTGCGCGGCTGCCGGTGAGGGTCTTGACGTCGGTAACTTTGCCATCGAGGTCCACGGTTGCCTCGACTTTCACGATGCCGGCGATCCTCATGCGCTTGGCGATTTCCGGGTAAACGGGCGCCACGCGGGACTTGATGGCGCGATCGTCCGCCGCCCTGGCGGGCATGGCCATGGTCGCCAGCAGCGCCAGCGCGGCTGCCTGAAACAACCGGATGCCGGCGCGCCGCAACCGGCAGGGACTGATTCCGAAGTGTAGTGGGTTCATTGGCCCTCCTAAAAATTGAAAGCTGCTCATTTGGGTTATCGGCGGCAGGGGAGGGGGGCGTGAGTGGATTCTTAGATTCTGATTACAAAGGGAATCGAGCGCCTACCGTTGCGAGGAGGCTTGGGCGACGGCGGCGAAGGTGAGGTCTTCGGCGGCGGAGTTGAGCTGCTGGCGCCAAAGATCGAAGAGGCGGCCGTAGCTGAGCGTGATGTACTGGGAGGGGTCGATGCCGAGGCGGGCGGCGGTTTCATCGATCCAAGAGGCGGGGCCTTCGAGTTCGGCGTAGTTGCCGATGGGGGTCTCATCGACGACGCAGTGGCCCTCGCCGTCGGTCCACTCGGCGCGCCATTTCTCGTAGCGGAACGCGGGGACAAGGCCGAGAGAGAGAAAGACCTGGGCGAGCGCGTCGCCGTCGGAGACTTCGGTTTCGGTTTCGATGCGGTGCTTGTGGGTGTCTTCGCCGGGGCCGATGTCGGGCAGGCGCTTGTGGGTCAGGGTCCAGCGGCCGCCGTAGCTGCGGATGCGCAGGATTTCCGTGCGGGCGCGCATCCGCCGGTCGGGAGTGTCGTAGAGGACGTTGCTCTCGAAGGAGCGAGGGGTTTGCAGGGTGAATCCTGCGGCCTCAAGGCGCTGGGCGAGGCCGGCCAGGTCGGCTAGTTTGTCGAGGCGGAATTTGATTTCGGTTTCGACGGGCATGGTAAAGGCAGCTTTTCAGCTTCTAGCTACTAGCTTTTCCTGTTTGCGCGACCCAGATGCGTTTCGCTAGTCGAGAGCGCGACGAAAAAGCTAGAAGCTAGCAGCTAGAGGCTATGACCGTGAGTATACGGCAGGTGGCGATGCCGGAGGACGAGAGGCGAGAATAAGAGGGTGAAGACGCTGCGATTGGTTGTGGACCCCGAACATCTTGAAACTGCCGAGGCCGAGGAGGCGCTCGAGCGGGCGGCGGAGATTTTGCGGGGCGGGGGATTGGTGGCGCTGCCTACGGAGACCGTGTATGGGCTGGGGGCGAATGCGCTGGATGCGGCGGCGGTGGGGCGGATCTTTGAGGCCAAGCGGCGGCCGGCTTGGGACCCTGTGATTGTGCATATTGCCGGGCCCGATTTCGGAAGGGCAATGCTCGATAGGCTGGTCGAGGAGGTTCCCGAGGCGGCGCGACGGCTGATGGCCGCGTTTTGGCCGGGACCGCTGACACTGCTGTTGCCGCGGACTCGGGCGGTTCCAGATGCGGTGACGGCGGGAAGGCCGCTGGTGGGGGTTCGGATGCCGGCGCATCCGGTGGCGCTGGAGCTGATTCGGCGGGCGGGGGTTCCGGTGGCCGCGCCGAGCGCTAATACGTTTAGCCATATCAGCCCGACCACGGCCGCGCATGTGCTGGAAGATCTAGACGGGCGGATCGATGCGGTCGTGGACGCGGGGGCGACTGTACACGGGGTCGAGTCTACGGTGCTCGATCCTGGCCAGAGTCCGATGGTGATTTACCGGCCGGGGGCGGTGACGGCTGAGCAGATTCGGGCGGTGGCGGGGGCGGTGGAGGTTTTTCGGGGCGGCGGGGAGTTATCGGACAAACCCAGGGCTGCGCTGCCGTCGCCGGGGTTGGGGCTGCGGCATTATGCGCCTCGGGCGCGGCTAGTGCTGGTGGAAGCGCCGCTGGCTGAGTTGGGGTCACGGCTGGTCGAGGCTGCGCGGGGCTGGGCTGGGGAACGGGTGGGGTTGATGCTGCCGGCGGAGGTTGCGGCGCCCGTTGAAGCGGCTGCGGTATTCGCGTGGGGGCGTTGGGCTGCGCCGGAGGAGATGGCGCGGGAGCTCTATGCGGGGCTGCGGGCGCTGGATGCTGAGGGATGCAGTGTGATTCTTTGTCCTCTGCCGCCGGCTGAGGGGATTGGGGCGGCGATTCGGGACCGGCTTGGGAAGGCGGCGCATTCGGTTGAGGCGTAAGACCTACTGGCCGCTGTCGCCCACCTTGTACATGTACTTGATGGCGGATTTGTAGATGAGGGTCTTCTGGCGGCCGCGGACCTTGAGGGTATTGCGGTCATACCACTCGATGCAGCCCTCGACGCGCTCGCCGTCCTCAAGGACGATGACCATCGGTGTCTGCGACTGGATCTGCTTTTGCAAGTAAAAGAACTCGGCCTGGCGGAGCGGGGCATCCTCGACTCCCGAGTGCGCTGGAAAGCGGAAGGGAAGCGGCGCGGGCGCGATTTTGCGGTTGCGCGACAGCGGCTGGTTGAATCCGGGGCCGCTCTTGTTGCTGACGGTGGGCAGAGTGGCTCGACTGCTCATGGGAAACAACCCTCCTGGGGAAAACGGTGGAGCTTGAAGACGCCGCCGGCGGTCAGCGGTTGGGGAAATGCCGGATACAAGACACCGAAGGCTGGGAAGGCCTGTCGTGTTCCGGAGTCGGAGCGATAACTGGGATTGCTTGTAAACAGAGATGCCTGGGGCTGAGCGCGGGTTGCACTTAATTTTTGAGCGACCGAGGCGGATGGGGGCTGGGCCGATTGGGTGTAAATTTCGGGTCAAGTGCGGGTCAATTTCGGTCTAGTTGCGATCCAGGCTGACGGCCATGGCGTCGAGGGAGAGGGAGCGGAGCAGGTTGCGGCGCATGCCTTGCTCGACCTGGACGAGGGCGCGGGCTGCACTGTCAATCCAATCGACAGTGAGGCCCTGGGCGAGGCGGGCGAGTTCGGCTTCGAGGTCGAGGTTGCGGATGAGGTGGGGGGTTCCGGCGACGACCAGGAGGAGATCTTCAATGAGGCTGCCGAGGGCGCGGAGGAGGTTGATGGTTTTTTCCTGGCCGTCGGCGCCGGCGCGGTAGCTCTCAGTGGCGTGGAAGAGCTGCGAGTAGTCGGGCTCCCACCCCGCGGACGAAGACCTATCCGCGGGGACCCCGGGCTCGCGGAGGGCGGTGCGGAGCAGGATGAGGGCATCCTGGCGGCTGGCGAGGTACACACCGAGGTCGATGGTGAGGGCGCGGCCCACGGCGCCTTCGGCAAGGCGTGCGGCGAGGGCGCGGTCGGGGGGCTTGAGCTCGGGGCGGCGCTTGGCCAGCAGGGCTTCGAGGTCAGCGGCTGGAATCGCGCCGAGGCGGTGGATGACGGCGCGCGAGCGAATGGTGGGAAGCATCTCCTGCGGGTTTTCAGTGAGCAGGATGAGCGAGGTGTGCTCGGGCGGCTCTTCGAGAACCTTGAGCAGGCTGTTGGCCGCCTCTTTCATAAAAGCCGACGAGGTGAAGATCGAAAAGGAGCGTTTGGACTCGACCGGCGGGCGGTAGTACGCGACGTGAATCACCTGGCGGACCTGGCCGAGCTTGATGAGCAGTTGCGGAGGATCGGGCGGAACGATGAGCACGTCGGGGTGGGTCTGAATGAGGATGCGGGTCTCGCGCTTGTCGGTTTCGCGGAGGGCGTCGCGGGCGGCTACTGCCTCGTCGACGAGGGCCTGCAGGTTGGCGGAGAGGCCGATGCGGGTGCAGTTGCGGCAGACGCCGCAGAAGTCGGGCAGGCCGTCAGTTTCTGTGGGTTGGAGGCAGTTGACGGCTTTGGCCAGCATGAGGGCCAAGGTGTACTTGCCCGCGCCGCGGGGGCCGGCGAGGATGAGCGAGTGGGGAAAACGCCCCGCGCGAATGCTCTCGCGGAGATGGGTGACGGTTTGCGCGTTGCCGAGAAAGTCCTGAAAGCCCACGGATTAAGTCTAGAGCATTTGCTGGCTGAATTGGGTTGGAGGATTGGGAATCCCAGGTTCCGGAAGCGAGATCCTTCGGCAAGCTCAGGGCAGGCTCTGGGGCACCCTGTCTGCACCCTGTCTGAAAATATATTGACAAGGACACTTGACATTCTCTGGTCAATTGTGTAAAGTTAAGTTGTCACAAAGTAAAGGAGACTAATCATGTTCTGTTCGACCAACAATCCTGCGCAACGCCGTTACATGTTGCGCTTTCTCGTCACCATGCTGCTTTACGCCCTGTTCCTCGTCCTTTCCATTTGGGAATTTGTCCACCACCATCCGACCGGCGTACTGGCCTACGTGCTGGCCGTACTTCCGGCGCTGCCCATCCTCGGGATGCTGGCGGTCATAGGCTTGTATCTTGCCGAAGAGAAGGATGAGTTCCAGCGAAACATACTCATTCAGTCCATGATCTGGAGCATTGGAGCAACTCTGGCAGTAACCACCGTATGGGGATTTCTGGAGAATTTCATCCAAGTCCAGCACTTCGACCTTTACCTGATATTCCCACTTTTCTGGTTCTTTGTGGGCATTGTCACTCCCGTGCTCAAGCTGAGGTACAGATGAAAAACCGTCTGCGTGTTCTTCGTGCTGAAAGAGATTGGTCGCAGACCGAGGTTACTAAGACAGTTGTTGCAAGGTAAAGGAGACCAGGCATGGAACGCGAAATCAACGATTCCGCATTAAGCAGGTACAAAAAGAGAATGTTCGTCCTCGTGGTGGTTTTGGCCTTAGTTTCCCAACTGGATTTTTGGGAATTCATCCGCCACCATCCAACCGGTGCACTGGCCTACCTGCTGGCCGTGCTTCCCGCGCTCCCATTCATTGGGATAATGGCCACCTACGGCTTATACGTTGCCGAATTAAAGGATGAGCTTGTGCGCACTGTCGTCAAGACGTCGTTGCTCTGGAGCATCGTCGCGACGCTGTCTATGACCACACTATGGGGCTTTCTGGAAATGCTGGCGAACGCGCCGCATCTGCAGCCTCTGCTGGTTCTCCCCATCTTCGGTATCTTCCTGGGCATAGCCACGGCGCTGGTCAACCGGAGGTACGAATGAAGAACTGGCTGCGTGTGTTGCGCGCTGAACGACGCTGGTCGCAGGCCGATCTTGCCCAGCGGCTGGAGGTCTCGCGCCAGTCGGTCAATGCCATCGAGACGGGGAAGTTCGACCCCAGCCTTCCCCTGGCATTCAAGCTGGCGCGGCTGTTTGAGACCACGATTGAAACGATCTTTTCCGATGAGGGTTAGCGCCTGCGGAAACCCAAGTCTCATCCGCCGCGGCGGACGAGACCTGAGGCCCCCGGCAAACCCGCCGCTAGACTCTGGCCGCTGCTCGCCGCCGGCCAAAACACAACGTTTTCTTTCCCGCACCTACCAGGAGACTCGATATGAATTCACAGCGCTTCACGCTCCGCTTGCTTGTTCCAACCTTGATGCTTGCCGTCTTGCCGGCCATGAATGCTGCCGCGCTATGCCAGACGGCCTTGGCAACGGCCAACGCCTCTCCTACTGCGCCCACGCGGTTTTCCGTGGTGGTGGAAGGGCCGGCCGCCGGGAAGGCGCCGGACGTGATCCTGATACCCGGCCTTGCCAGTTCACGCGAGGTTTACGCGGCGGAGGCCAAGCTGCTGGCGCCAAATTACCGGCTTCATCTGATTCAGATTGCGGGGTTCGCCGGCGAGCCAGCCGGCCCCAATGCCAGCGGGCCGATTCTTGCCCCGGTGGTCGAGCAGCTTCACCAATACCTCGTGGACAACCACCTTGAGCATTCGCCTGTGATTGGGCACTCCCTGGGTGGTTTGCTTGCCTTGATGCTCGCCGATGCGCATCCCGGTGACACCGGCAAGCTGCTGATAGTCGATGCGCTCCCGTTTTATGGACTGGTCTTCAGCCCCAATGCAACGGTAGAGTTGCTGCGACCGCAGGCGCAGGCGATGCATGATGGGCTGATCGCGATGCCCACCGAGCAGTTTGCCGCCGGCCAGCCTTCGTTTTCGGCGCGGCTGGTTGCATCGCCGGAAGGACAAAAGGCGGTGACAGCCGGCTCGCTTGCGTCGGATCGCACGGTGCTTGCCAATGCGATGCTGGAAGACCTGGGCACGGATCTGCGGCCGCGGCTAGCCGGGATCAAAACCGCGGCGACGGTTCTTTACCCCTACACGGCGGCACAGGGAACGCAGAGCGAGGTGGTTGCGCTCTACACGAGTTCCTATGCGGGGATGCCGAACGTCCACTTCACGCGCATCGACGATTCGCTGCACTTCATCATGTTCGATCAGCCGGCAGCTTTCCACCAGGCGGTGATGAGCTTCCTCGGGTCACCGGGACGCTGAACGGCCGATGGGGAAGCGGTCATGGATGCAGGTCGGTCTTGGAGAGCATCTCGAGGAATTGGTGAATGACGCACCGGTCGATGGCTACTGCGATAAGCTTGCCGTCGCGATCGAAGATGAAGGTCCTGGGAACGCCCACAATGTGGAAAAGCTTGTGGACCGCGCCGCCCGTGTCAATAAGGACGGGCGGATGATAGCCGATGGGTGCGATAAAAGAACCGACCTTGAAGGCGTCTTCGTCCGTGATGGAAAGGATAACGAGCCCCTGGGACTGGAAGTAAGTGTAGAGCCGGTCGAGTTCCGGCATCTCTTGGCGGCAAGGGCCGCACCAAGTGGCCCAGAAGTTGACCATCACGATCTTGTCGCGGAGTTCAGAGAGCGTGTGCTTCTTGCCGTGGAGATCCTTCAAGGTGAAGTCGGCCTTTTGGGCATCGGCGTCGTCGTTGGCAAGGGTCTGGACGGCTTTGGAGTAGAGGGGGTCGTCGAGGGTTGTGGTGAGCTGCTCGTGAAGGACGATGTCAGCCAGTTCGTCGTATGGAGCGGGAGGCCGGTCGCCCTTGGCGGGAACGGGCGACTCGGCTAGAGATTTGGCAAGGGTATCGGCGACGGCCTGGAGGGTTTCATGGCCGGCTTCGCCTTCCGTCGAGAGGCCGGCGAGGTTGTATGCCAAACTGACTTTCGAGGAACCCGCGGGCAGGGTGCGGATGTCGAGGGCGAGCTTGAGAGTCGCGGCAGGGCGCTGATCGGCGGAGAATGAGCGAAGGTTTCCGAGCTGCTTTTTGATCGCGGACTCGGAGGCCTGGGAATGGAGAAGCGGCGCATCCAAAAGCACCGCCGCGGCAAGAAGAGTGCGATGGATGAGGGTCATTGTGTCTCGCTGAATGAGCAGATTGAAGTCATTCCGGCTTCGGCAAGATTATATGGCCCTGAGACATCGCGCACGGCCTTGATGGGATAGGGCGTCCGGCTCTAGCCTTTGCCGCCCCTGAGCTGCTGCAAGAATTGATCGAGCTCCTTCTTATCCACGCCGGCCACCGGG
>OCTA010005110.1_pt1 | contig 11396 bp, 10 predicted proteins | sample 1538991 | NCBI WGS metagenome assembly OCTA01 (sample SAMEA3539302, study PRJEB22396) | soil metagenome | biome: tundra; feature: field; material: soil | place: USA | collected 2010-05 | depth 0.15 m | reverse complement strand
GCGCCGCCAGCAACTCGGGAGAATACTGAAAGCCGCAGCGGGTCGGATTCGAGGCTGTCAGGTCGGCAATCGGCAGCCCGGCCTCGGCGCGCAGCCGGTGAGCCCGCGCCAGCTCGCTCTCCTCGGTGTTCCAGTCCGTCCTTCGCGAAAAGCGCACCGGCCTATGCCTTCCAAAAACAGCCCAACGACTCTATCTTGAGCGAAGGGAACGGGCTTTACAGGCTGCGGAAAAGAGGCATCTCAGAAGCAATATGCTCAAGTGCCATCCCTCAGGGGCTGAAGCCCGCGTTGATCTTACAGCTACTTACGGCACGACTGAAGTCGCGCCCTGACACAATGCCGGCGCTCTTCCGCAGTCTGTAAAGCCGTCCCCTTCAACTTACGCTTTCTCAACCAACTCAAACGCAGGTTCCGCCAACAGTTCTCAGACGCCCAGGCGGCCCCTTCGGGGCCATCCTGCACAATAAGAACAGGCGTCCTTTCCAACCATACACGGGCGTCCACCAGGAGGAACATTGGGTCTGCGCGCGGTTGTCTTCGACTATGGAATGGTATTGACCGGTCCGCCGGACCCCGAGGCCCACGCCGCTCTTTTGCGCATCACTGGCCTGCCTCTTGGCCGGTTCGAGAGCCTCTACTGGGCCGACCGCCACGCCTACGACGAAGGCAAGCTCACCGGCATCGCCTTCTGGCAAAAACTTCTCCGCGAGGCCGGCCTGACGCTCGACCAGGACAAGGTCGAGGAGCTGAACGAGTGGGATGCCCGCATGTGGACCACCGAAAACCCCGCGATGCTTGCCTGGCAACTCGAACTCAAGCAGCGCGGCTTCCTGACGGCGATCCTCTCCAACATGGGCGACAACGTGCTGGCGAGCGTCGAGCGGGAGTTCGACTGGATCCACCACTTCGACGTGCTGGTCTGGAGCTTTCAGCTCCACATGGCCAAGCCCGACCCCGACCTCTATCGCCACGTGCTGCAGGAACTCGGAACCCGGCCCGAGGAGACGCTCTTCCTCGATGACAAGCTGGTCAACATCGAGGCCGCGCAGGCGCTGGGCATGAAGGCGATTGAGTTCTCTACCGTCGAGCGGCTGCGCGCCGATCTGATCGCCGCTGGACTGGACGGTGGGCTCCCAATGCCCTGAGGAAGGATGCGGTTGCTGCGGTCCTCATTAGACCCTACTTTCGAAAATGGTAACTCAACCCCAGATTCGCGTTCATGACGTCCAGGCCGGGGTTGCTTGGCACCATGAAGGCATTCGAAAAATGAAAATCGTTCCAGAGGCCCAGGCGCAGGCCGAGCCGGTCCGTCAGTCTGGCTTGCACGCCGAAGCCGGACTGCAAAGTGAAGTTCACATAGGTCGCGTTCGTCGAGAGAACCTTGATCGGAAAGGCGATAAGCCCGCCCTTGGCGGTCAGGTAGGGCTCGATGGCCGTTTTATCCCGCCACATCATGCGAAAGCCGATCGGCGAAAACCCAAACCCAGGCACGATCTTGTGGGCGTAACTCGTTGGATTACCCCAAATGTCGGCTTTGTCCGGTTCATTCAGAAGAACCACCGGCAGAACCTCCGCCACATAGTCCAGCCTTGCTCGAATGAGATGGAAGTAGTCCCAGGAATGCCGGTCGTACTCGAGCCCCGCCGTGTAGAGCTTGCAGTCTTTCCCGCTGGCAAAGATTTTGTAATTGCCATAGGAAGCCATACCCTCCACGATGAGCTCGCTCTCCACTGGCTGCCTGACATGGGTCTTCGTCGTTACCCCAGTCTCCGTGCCCGCCGGGGTGTGGGTCTCCACTGCGGTCTCCGTCTCCTGGGAATACGCGAGTTGCGGCGCGAGTAAGCAGATCGCTGCCAGAAGGTAAAAGCAGGTGAGGCGAAAGTTGCCGACGAATCTACGCCCACTCCGTCGCGGAGCGAATACAGGTTCACAAACTCGATTGACAGGCAACGGGTCTCCCATGCAGTCGGCATGGATTGACCATGCCCCTGCTACGACAGAATGAACTGGCCGATGCGCCGATATAACATGAGCCCCAAGGCCGGACACGATACATTCCTGCTTGCCGGCGCTCTACCGCGGCCCCCAAATCCTATAATTCCCCGACACGTGCATCAGGCTCATGATGTATAGCATACCGTCGTAGTACCGTTCATGCCCGCTGGGAATGGGCGTCTTCCACAGCTCCTCGACGAACCTGTCTTTCACGGGCTGGGTCGCGGCCAGGCTGGCCACGGCGCTGGTCGCCACCAGGCCGGTCGAGTGCCGCTTCGAAAGCGGCTCGCCATTCAATGTGAACTGGTCCGCATAGCTGTCGATGCCCTGCGAAAAGAAGAACGCCTGCGTCCGGTCGCTCAGTGTGCGTTCGCGTGGGTCCTTTGCCCACCACGACCAATCCACTGACCAGTTGCTCTGCGTCCTCCAGGAATCAAAAGAGAAATTGGCCGCCATTTTGTTCCATTGGATGGAATGCGGCGTGCCGTCGAAGTTCGCGTAGTCGGGGCTCAGGCCGGTCTTCGCATTGGTTGTCTTCTCGAAGAAGTCGCGGCTCACCTCAGCCGCCTGCGCCCAGAAGGCGCGGTCCTCCAGCGGTCCCCAGCGCGCCCACAGCTCATAAAACGCGGGTAGATGATAGCTGGGGTCTGTGAAATCGGCCTTGCCCTCGACCGGCGTAAACCGGATCATCTTCGCGTCCTCGTTTACCTCTGAGGCCACGGTGCGCTCCCCGAACCGGGTCGCGCCGGTACGCCGTTCCCGGTGGCGCATGGTGGTCAGAATCTCGTCGGCCTGCGCCTTGTAGTTGTAGATCCCCGCGCCATTGCCCCAGCGATTGGCGGCAAAATAGAGCGCCATTACAAAGTACTCCTCGCCATCTGGAGCGGCCGACTCGTCGTTCGGCTCACCGCTGACCTTGCAGGACCACGAAAAATAACCCTGCGACGGATGCGTGGGCGAGCTGATGTACATGTAGGTCTTGGCCCAGTTCCACAGCGCGTCGAACTCCGCCTTGTGATTCAACTGCACCGCGATTGTCATGCCGTACGACATGCCTTCAGTGCGCGCGTCGTGGTTGCCAATGTCGCTCAGATAAGCCATTGGTCCATTGGCGTTCGAGCCCGCGGCGTAGTAAACCGCCTGCGTATCCGGGTCCCCATGGAAGAGCTGCTGAAAGGCTTGGTCGATCTTGGCATCGATCTCCGTCTGCGAGTGGCCGGCCTCGGCAAACAGGTTCCGGTACTGGTGCGTGGTATAAGCGCCGTGGCCGTTGTCCTGCTTGTCCAGCTTGTCACGCGGCGAGGCAAGTTTCGCCGCAGCCGGCTGTGGCGCGGTCTGGCCAAATCCAACTATTGTAAGCAGGGCGGCGCCCAGCAATGCGAAGGGCAATCTACGGGTCATGGAATCTCGGCTCCAGCCAGACGGAGCTATCTTACCAAGTCGCCTCGATTTGGGCGAATCTCCGCACAAGTTTCCCCCGGCGACAAACAACCCCTCCGGGGCTAAAGCCCGCGTTGATCTTGCAGCATTTGCGGCACGACTCAAGTCGTGCCCTGACACAATATGGACTTATGCAGAGGTTCATTAGGCGAATCTGCCCTTCCAGGCCTCGCCGCAACCGCTCCGATTCCGCCTCACTTACAACCGTTGGCCGAGTGTTCTACACTTGCTTGTGTTTGGTTTGCGGCCAACTGAATCGCTTTACACGGGGTCGCCAGCAGAAACTGCATACCCTTAAGACGGCTGCGTCCCCAAACCAGACTCACCCGTCCCAACATACTTCAGGAGTGCCAAAATTGAATTCATTGCAAAAGACAACAAATCTGCGCACGGACAGATGGTCCGCGCCGAAGCGGGCCGTATTGGGAGTAGCATCTCTCGTGCTGGCCTCAACCATCGCGCTGGCGCAGAGCGTGCCGGTGGTCACAGGCGACGCGCGGGTCGACAAGCTGCTCAGCCAGATGACGCTCAATGAAAAACTGACGCTGATCCACGGCACCCAGGAGGATCCAGCGGTCTATCAGGGCCAGGCCGGCTACCTGAGCGGAATTCCGCGCCTCGGTATTCCTGGACTGCGCTTTGCCGATGGACCGCCGGGCGTGCTCACCCGCCATCCGTCGCAGGGCGAAACGGCAACCATGGGCGTTGCCGCCACCTTTAGCCGGAAGTCGGCCGAGGACAACGGACTGGTGATCGGCCGCGAAGACCGCGCACTGGGCATCGACGTTTCCCTTCAGCCTTTTGTAAACATCGATCGCGACCTGGAATTCGGCCGCGGCTACAACACCTTCGGCGAGGACCCCTTCCTTACCGGCGAGATCGGCGCGGCCGAGATCAAGGGCATCCAGTCTCAACACGTGATGGCCCAGGTCAAGCACTTCGTCGGCTACGACTCCAATGGCGCCAGCACGTACATCGACGACCAGACGCTCCACGAAATCTATGTCGCGCCCTTCGATGCAGCGATCCGGGCCGGTGTCTCCTCCATCATGTGCTCCTACAACCGCCTGAATGGCACGTTCGCCTGCGGCAATGAATCCACGCTGACCAAGATCCTGCGCGACGAAATCGGCTTCAAAGGCTTCGTGACCTCGGACTGGGGCGCGGTCCACGCCGTCAACTTCATCAACGCCGGCCTCGATATGGAGATGCCCGGCGACGCCGATCGCAACCTCCCCTCATTCTTCGACTCGCAGCCCGTGCCTCCACCGCCGCCGGCGCGTCGGGCCGGTGGAGGAGGCGGCGACATGTTTGGCGGTCACATCCCCGAGGAGCCTGCCAGAGGCCACGGAGATGGCAGCGACTATGGCGTCAAACTGGACCCAAAGAAGATGTCGGAAGCCCTCAAGGATGGCGCCGTGAACGAAGCGGCCATCACCCGCGCTGCCGGCCGCGTACTCTATGAGATCGTCCGCTTTGGCTACCTGGACGGCCAGGCGAAGCACGACGTCACCGAGCAGTCCGTCGAGGCCAACGCCAAGATCATCGAGAAAACCGGCGAAGAGGCCGCGGTGCTGCTCAAGAACGAAGGCGGCGTACTGCCCTTGAAGGCCGCCGACCTCGATTCCGTGGTCCTCATCGGCCCCACGGCGCTCCAGGTCGACTCGATCGGCATCAACGGTGAGCGCTCCGTCGGTCTACCCCAGCGCCAGGTCGGCCCGCTTGACGCCCTCAGGAAGATCTCCGGCAACGCCAACATCCGCTTTGCCGTGGATGACGACATGACCGGAACGCCGGTTCCGGTCTCTGCGCTCAGCCACGACGGCAAGCCGGGGCTGCTTCGTACCGGTAGCGGCGACCCGCAAACCGACGCCCAGCTCAACTTCACCGTCATGGCCGGCAATGCACTCGCACCCAACGCGACCGTCACCTGGAAGGGGTTGCTGACTCCGCCGCACGCCGGCACATACTGGCTCTATCTCCAAGCCATGGCCACCAACGCCAGCATCTCCCTGGATGGCAAGCGACTGGCCGGCACCGGCGCCTTCCAGGGCGGCGTGCATGGCGACATTCTACAAGCCAACCAGGACAACGCCGTTCCCACCACCGACGGCCTCGACAATGTGCGCCGCGCCGTTGAACTGACTGCCGGATCGCACGAAATCGAGATCAAGACCAGCCCCGACAGCTCCAACGCTCCGGTCCAGGTGCGCCTCAACTGGTACACCCCCGAGCAGCGCGAGGCCGACCACGAGACAGCCATCGCCGCCGCGAAAAACGCCAAGACCGCGGTGGTCTTTGTATGGACGCGTCTCTCACCGGTCTTTGGACTTCCCGGCGAACAGGACAAGCTGGTCGAAGAAGTGGCTGCCGTCAATCCCAACACCATCGTCGTCCTCAACACCAGCCAACCCGTCGCCCTGCCCTGGGTCGACAAAGTGAAGGCGGTCCTTGAGATGTGGTGGCCCGGCGATGAGGGAGGCTGGTCAACGGCCAACCTGCTGTTGGGCAAGGCCAGCCCCGCCGGTCGCCTCCCGGTCACCTGGGGCAAGCGTTTGCAAGACTACGCTGCCACCGACCCCAAATACCCCGAACGCTCCCGCAAGGGCGTGGACGGAAAGACCACGTACAGCGAAGGCGTGAATGTGGGCTACCGTTGGTTCGACAAGGAAAAGATCGACCCGCTGTTCGCCTTCGGCCACGGCTTGAGCTACACCACGTTCGCCTACTCCGGCCTGAAGATTGAAAAGACCTCCGACGGCGGCCTCGACGTAAAGGTCCACATCAAAAACACCGGCAGCGTGGATGGCGACGAAGTTCCGCAGGTCTACCTGGGCGCGCCCAGCGAGATTCCAACCGGCGTTCAGTTCCCGGTGCGAGCGCTGGCTGCCTTTGATCGCATTCACCTGGTGGCTGGTAAAGGCGAAACCGTTACCCTGCACGTCGAGGAACGTCGGTTGCAGTACTGGTCCACGGCCAGCGGTAAGTGGGTTACCGGAAGGGGCAAGCGCACCGTCAGCGTAGGCGCATCCTCCCGCGACCTGCGCGTCAACCAAACCATCGACTAAGTCAAGTAGCTTGGTTGAAACCGGAGTGCTGGGCATTGTCCCGGCATTCCGAGTTGTTTACGACGCCAACCCCAGGCCCACCAGGTTGGCGGCCAGGATGATGATGATCATGCCGGCCCAGAGAATGCGGACCGGCCGCTTACCCACTCCGGCCCACTCACCCAGCGCCAGCCCCACCAGGCCGCCGCACAGCACATAAATACTCATGTGCAGCATCCAGTTCACATACGAGAGGTGTTGCGGAATATTCGCCGCGCCCCAGGCGTAAAAGAAGAACTGAAGGTACCACATGATTCCACCTGTTGCAGCCAGGGCGCCGTTCTTGAGGAGCGTTCCACGAGGCTGCGCAAGATCGTCCCGGAGGGATATTGTCTTGAGCACAGTCAGGCGGATAAAGCAGTAACTCAGGTTTACCAGCGCGCCGCCGCCCATGATAATCACATAACTAGGCAATGCCGCATAAAGCGAACTCACGCCGAGATGAAGCGCCGCGGCTTCCATCGGTTTGGCCGCATCGATAGCAAACGACATACCGGAGGAAAACACGCCGCACATGCCCGCAAGCAGGAGCCCCAGCTTCAAATTGAATTCCCTGGACTCGCCGCGCAGTTGCACCTCTTTCTGATGGCCGGCATAGGAGACGGTCGCCACGCCGATCAGCGCAACCAGTACACCCGCCATCGTCAAAAGACCGCTTCTGGTCTCAAACAGAAGCGCGGCCTGCCCATGCAGCAAGGGAGGCATGAGCGTACCCACAACAAGCGTGACGCCAATGGCGACGCCGATGCCCAGAGACATCCCCAGGTGGCGCATCGTAAGACCGTAACTCACATTGCCAATGCCCCACATGGCGCCGAAGAGAGCGACCTTCAAGAGCACATGCGAACCGATCGATGCATAAAAGGCGGGAAAGCTCGGGAGCAGCAACAGGCTCACCGAAATCGGCAGCAGTATCCAGGAGAAGAAGCCGGCCACGGCCCAGGTGGTCTCCCATGACCATCTCTTCACCTTCTCAATGGGCGCATAGAACGATGCGGCCGATGCCGCTCCAACCACGTGCCATCCGATCCCAGCCAGTATTGCCGGCATTGTTGCTCCTCTTCTTCAGGCTGCCGGCAGAACGCATCTTCTGCCGGCTAGCGGACTTCCAGCGTAGCGGCTGGATCGCCGATGTGTACAACAGCCAAGCTTCTTGTTAAAACTCTATCTCAAACTTGTAACTCCCCGCCGCATCCCACGCCTTCACCAGCCAGAAATAGCGCGTACTCGCCTCAATTGCCGGACCTCTATAGTGCACATTCAAAGACTCATCCGACTCGATCCGCCTGCTATCCCAGACGACCGGCTTGCCCTGGCGCAGCAGCTCAGCCCGCGAAGCAACCAACACCTCATATGCATTCTGCTTCGCGCCCCGCGCCGGATCCTGCAATTGCCACGAAAACCGGGGCGCCGGATCGTCGATCCCGAGCGGCGTCTTCAGGTTGTCCACGCGCAACTCCACTGGCCCTGTGAATGCCGCAGCCTGCACCGGCGCCAATGGCACTGCCGCCGCTCCCAGAACCAGTCCCCACGCCAACCACCGCATCGTTGCCTTTTTCACGCCCCTACGCGCCCCTCTTGAACAACCTGACCATTGTGCGACTTGCTCCCGTTTGTTGCGAAGCCGCTGCGCCGTGCGCAACATTTACCTGCAAAGTTTTACCAAATGAAATAATTTCAGACGGGAGAACCTTAAATAAATCGCTGCTTCTTTGTCAAAGGTAGCCCTTTGCGGTGTGGTGAGCGCAGACAGACTCAGGACGCTAATCCTTTGTCTTGGCCGCCAGTTGCAGAACGAAAGTCGTGTCCGTCTGCCCCCGCCGGACCGTGACGTGAAACTGGTCGCCAATCTTGCCAAAGAGTTGCTCTGTGGCAGCCTCTCCCACGCTCGCGGTCAACGGATGGCCCTCAACTGCTACAATTTCGTCCCTCAGCTGGATGCCGGCTTTGGCCGCGACAGAGTCCGGCTCGACTGCGCTGACGGTCGCGCTGTCTTCGCGCGCAAGGTCGAGCTGAAAGCCCGTTGAACCAAATTCCCCTAACTTGATAAAACCATACGGCTTGAAATGGTTGGCGCAGTAACTGAGCGCAACCGGGGCGGCCGGCCCTGCCCCCAGGCACGGGACGAACTGGCCGCGCCAATCGATCAATGGCCTCACCATCAGGAACATGCTGGGAGACTTCGGCCCCGCGGGCGCGCTTTGCGCGGAACGCACGAGGTTCACCTCCCGCTCTGCGCCGCCGCGGCGCACCGTCAAGTGCAATGCCTCGCCACGCTGACCAAAAACAGCCTTCGCGGCAATCGTTCCGGGGGTGGGCTTCACAGGTTTGTCTTCCACAGCCGTAATCGCGTCGCCTGCTTGCAGTCCGGCATGTGCCGCCGCGGACTCCGATTGAACGGCGACGATCACTCCGTCGTCCTTGCCCGCGACGCCGATCGTCAGGCCCGAAAATCCAACCTCATTAGTCCGGATGAAGCCTGCCTGTTGAAACATTTCAACGCACTTTTTGGCCAGAGGGCCGCCAACCGGACCAATCCCCACGCAAGGCGCCGTTGCGCCCTGCAGGTTCACAAGGTCGGTTTTGAATTGTCCGAATGACGGCGCTGCCCCGCAGCCCAACAAACACAACGTGAGTAGAAGAACTAGAAACTTTGTCAAAGAGAACCTCCGAATCCGGTCAATCTATATCGCACTATCCTGAACGCGCTTTTCGGTCCGGTTGTGAATCATTCCTGAGGAGCATCCGCTGCTCGGTCTCGTTTTTCACGCTGGCCTCCGCCCGTTACACTTTCCCCATGGCCCTTCGCCTCTACGCAGCCACCACCAGCCAAGGCAAGCTCCGCGACTTCCGCACCGCCGCCGAAGCCCATTCCATCACCATCGATCCCCTTCCCGCCCTCACCACCATCCCCGCTCCTGAGGAGAACGGCGCTACCTTCACCGCCAACGCCACCCTCAAAGCCGTCTACTACTCTCGCTTTGCCCCTGGCATGTTGGTGCTGGCCGACGACTCAGGCCTTGAAGTGGATGCCCTGGACGGCGCTCCGGGCGTGCGCTCGGCCCGCTTTGCCGCCGACTGCGGCCTGGTGGACTCGCCCGACGCCAATGACAACACAGATGTCTGGAACAACATGGTGCTCTTGCAGCGCCTTGCCGGTGTGCCGCCGGCCAAGCGCACCACACGCTACCGCTGCGTGCTGGTGGCCGCTCGCGACGGCGTGGCCCTTCATACCGTCGAGGGAGCGGTCGAGGGCTTGATCCTGGAAGCGCCTCGCGGGACTGCGGGTTTTGGCTATGACCCGCTCTTCTACCTGCCCGCCCTGGACCGCACCATGGCCGAAATCGACCTTGAGACCAAGCTCTCGCTCAGCCATCGCGGGCGGGCCATTGCGGCGCTGCTGCCCATGCTGGAACTCTGAGATTGCTCCCGTTTTCAGGGCAGATTGACGTGAATCCCCAGAGCCTTGGCTACCTTTTCCATAGCGCCATCGCGCGTCCACAATTGCGTCCCCGGCGTCATCAGACAGGACGCGATCAGGTGCGCGTCCGTAAGGCCAATGCCTTTGGAGTAGAGAGTGTGAGCCTCAATCATGTGCCGGACTTCATTCAGTTGCGCCACCTTCACTCCGAGTAGGGCTTCCATTTCCTCAAGCCTCTTACGCCGGTTGTGCAGCGAGCCGAGAGCAATTTCCGCAACGACAAAAGGATGCATCACAATCTGTCCCCTGCTCAGGCGTTTCTCCATTTCCGGGTTGCGGCGCCGAAAATAGTCAACCCAGATGGATGTGTCGGCCAGGATCATAGATCGTCAGCCCTCACGCGCTTGATGTCTTCCAAATCCGGCTCCGTGCCCCCAACCGCCGCAAGCCTGCGCGAAGCTTCAAGGTGAATCAACGCCTTCAAAGCCTCCCGGAGCAAGGCCGTTCTTTCCGTCACTCCGGAAAGCTCTTGGGCCTTGCGTACCAACTCGTCATCGAGTGCTACAGTTGCTCTCATGAAAACCTCCATATCACCTATCCTATCACCAACTGGTGATATTTGAGATGTTTTGAACTGTGCGCCCGCCCTGGACTGCACCATGGCCGAACTCGACCTTGAAACCAAGCTCTCCCTAAGCCATCGCGGCCGCGCCATTCCGGCGCTGCTGCCCATGCTGCACGCCTGAGCCCTTCCAAAACACTCCTCCAAAAGACCAAAGGGCGCGGAGCGCCTTGACGTAGGTGATATAGCGCACCAATAATGAATCAAAATCAGACAACGCGCCCAAGTCCCTCAATCCGAAATTGCCTTGCCCCGAAACTTGCAACCCGCAGCCTCTTAGGAGCCGACACTTCCATGGCAACTGCTCAACAACCTGCCGCGCCCACGGTTCACCCAACCGTCCGCCGCGGCGTACTGCCGCTACGCGCCGCCCAGGGAAACTCGTTTCTCTTCCGCAAGCTGCACTCGCTGCTCGGCGTAATCCCCATCGGCGCCTTCCTGCTCGAACATCTGCTCTCGAACTTCGAGGCCCTCAAAGGCCCGGCCGCCTACGGAGCCCAGGTCAAGTTCCTCAACAGCCTGCCGCTGGTCCGCGTCCTCGAATGGACCTTCATCTTTCTGCCCATCCTGTATCACGGCCTCTACGGCGTCTATATATGGCTGCGCGGCAAGTCGAATATCGTCTACTACCCCTGGGCCGGCAACTGGATGTACACGGCACAGCGCTATACGGGCCTCGTCGCCATCCTCTACATCGGCCAGCACGTCATCCGCCAACGTTTCATGGGTGTGCAGCTTCCTGAGCACCCGTATGCGGCCTTCGCCAAGGTGCAGCACGAGCTGGCCAACCCCTGGATGCTGGCCGTCTACT
>OCTA010005109.1_pt1 | contig 11396 bp, 10 predicted proteins | sample 1538991 | NCBI WGS metagenome assembly OCTA01 (sample SAMEA3539302, study PRJEB22396) | soil metagenome | biome: tundra; feature: field; material: soil | place: USA | collected 2010-05 | depth 0.15 m | reverse complement strand
GCAATAGGTGGCAATGCGGATGCAAGTTGTGCGTGCCACCTGGCGGTCTGCCCGGTATTGGGGATGTAGTACCCGGATGAGGCGCGGTGCCATCGAATGGACGTTCATCGGCTGGAACGAGATGCGGGCTTGAACCTCCTACCTGCCTGGCGCGCGCGGGGCTGACGGCGCAGAGCGAATTTCTGTGCAGGTGCCGAAATACCTGGCCTCGCTGAAGCGGACGGGCCAACCGCCTGCGGCCTCGTAGAATTGGGCGGGAGAGAAGTGTCTGCCCGTAGCCAAGAGTGGACTTGTCGTATGCTGCGCCGGCAACCACCATGAATCCATATCGAGCCCGCAAGAAGATCGTCGCCTACGCCATCACATCCTTCCTCGCGTTTTGCGCCACCGCGCTTGGCCTGGTCCTTGGCTACTCCGGTTTGGCCGACCGGCATTTCCTTCTCTACGGGGAGCGATCGGCCTTGGACATTTGCCTCAACCATCCCCAGATGGATTGCGATCCGAGGCACTGGCGAGTGCCCTTGATCGCGGGCGCCGTGCTCCTGGTGTTTGGACTCGCCTTCCTTGTGCGGCTTGGAACCAGTCTTAGGCGACTTCTCCGCTCAGGTACAAAATGGCGCTAGGGTTTCCGAAAGACCAAAAACGTCTGGTACGGGAGCAGGTTGGGTTTGTCGGTGTCGAGCACCAAACCGGCGTTCTTGGCGAGCTCGATCAGCTTGGTGCGCGGGAGCTTCAGGTTCTCGGGCGGGCCTTGCGGCAGCTTGCCTTCCTTGAATTCGATCAAGGCCAGGCGGGCGCCGACCTTCATTTCGTCGGCGAGTTTGCCAAGCCAGACCGGCTGGTTTGGTACGTGGTGAAGCACATCGCAAACAAAGACCAGATCGGCCTCTTGCGAAACGCCGGGATCTTCGGCCTTGCCCAGCACCACGTGGAGGTTCTGCACGCCCTCGGTCATGGCCTTGTGGTGCATGTGGCGAACCATCTCGGGCTGGATGTCCATGGCAACGACCGACCCGCGCGGCAGCGCAGCCGCCAGTCGGAAGCTGAAGTAGCCCGAGCCCGCGCCCAAATCCACCACGGTCTCGTTGCCCACCAGAGCGAGCGCCGCAACGATAGCATCGGGGCGCTGCCACTTCACCCGATCCGGCCGTTCGAGAAACGCGATGTACTTTTCGGTGTCCTTGAACGGACGCAGATCTGCCGTGTGAATTCCCTGCTTCGCCAGCGGACACTCGATAGCAGGATTGCCGGAGTCCAGCGTCGACTGTCCAGCGTCTAAGATCGGTTCGCGCGTGGTCTTGACGACCACTTGGCTGGCCGGACGGACCAGCGTCATAGGCGGCTCGGGCTTCGCGCGCCCCTTGGTGCAGGCCGCTGTTCCCACGAAAAGAACCATCACGAACAGTCCTTGTTTGCCTTGGTTCGCAGCCGGGGCCTTCATGGTGCAAAGAAGATTGCCACGCATTTGGTCGTCCCCCCGCGAAATCAACTTCGCCGGTGCCTCGCGCCTCCTCGTGCTAGAAAATGGTCGCTATGAAGTGGCGTTTGCTGCGAGCTGCGGCGCATGTGCAAGCATTCGGCCTCCGTCGGCCGAGTGTGCGCGTGCGCTGGGCGCTTGCGGGATCCGTACTGGTGCACGGGGTGCTGGCTTGGTTGGTCTTTTCGAAAGAAGCCCCGAAGTCCGCGCCTCTTCCCGAGGCTGTGGAGATCGCCTTTGAAATCTCCACTGCCGCGCTCCCGACACCTGCGACCGCTTCGTCCACTTCCAAGATTCCATCGCACGCGGAGGCCCTGCCGCCTCTGTCGCCGACATCGCGAATGAAGTCCGCCGTCATTCATGGTGCACCGGCAAAGGCCACGGCGGAGACTGTGGAAGGCACGGTGTCGAAGAACGACGTAGCCATCCAGGCATCGGGTACCCCGTCGGCAGGCTGAGGCGCGCCCACGGATGCGCTGGACAGCACGATCACCTCGGCGTCGCCAGTGGGCACCTCCGCCGTAGGTGTTGAGGAGGACGTCCCTTGGCGTGCTCTTCAATAAGGGGGCCCTACTTACCAAGAAGTTTGTCCATCCATAGCACCGGCACCCAGGTCGGGGCGCCACGGAGGCCCTCCGGTCCGCCCCGCGCGCGGAATCCGGCTCGTCGGTAGAACCCGACCGCGTTCAAGGACATCGCACCGCAGAGACGCTGGCAGTGGGCGGCACGGGCACGCGACTCGATGGCCGCGAGCAGCGCATGTCCCACGCCTTGCCCTTGAAACCCGGCGTCCACGAACAGCGCGCGCAACAAGCCGGTCCTTGGATCGATTTGCGTCGCACCGACCAAGCGCCCGCCCATTTCCGCCACCAGGGTTTCGAACGGGCCCAGTGCTTCGATGAACAGCGAAGACGCGTATCCCAGGTAGACCGATCGGCGCTGGCGCTCGTCGTAGACGTCGCGGCAACCGTGCGCAAGGGCGCGCTCGATCAGCCGAAGAATCGCCGAGACGTCCTCGAACCGCGCAAAACGGATCGACATGGGCGGCGCACCCACCGGTAGAAGCTCACGTTGCTTCATGATGGAAGCTTGGCACCGACGCCACGCATTTGCCCGGCTGTCTTCAGGAGCTCACGTCGGTCTAGCCGTCGATTGCGTGTCATCACGCGGCAGATCGCAAAGAGTCCGTCGCGGCAATCGCTTCGGCATCACCAGTCGAGCCGCGCCACCGCCCTCTTGAATCCCTCGAATTCCTCGCATGCGCGCGCCAGAAGGTCGTTGCAAGGATCCAGCATCCCGGCCGCCGCTGCGCCTTCGATCGCCAGTGCAATGGCCCGCAGTCCTTCAGCCGCAACCGTGGCCGATGCCCCTTTGAGGGTGTGAGCTTGCGACCGGACGCCAGCCGCATCGGCCTCATCGAGTCGTGTGCGCAACTTCTGCAATTGCGAGGGAATGTCCGCAAGGAAGCTCGCAAGCACATTGCGAGCCAACTCGCGATCTTGCATCACCCGGCCCAGCAGTTTCTCTTTGTCGAAGCTGGCCTTGGTAGGTCGGTCGACACGACGTCCGGCGGATTGGGCGGTATCACCGGTGGGTGCTCTGGGCGTCCACTTGGCAAGCACCTCGGCCAGCCGCCCAAGTTCCACCGGTTTTGCAAGATAGTCGTTCATTCCCTCGCGCAGGCATCGGTCGCGGTCGGCCGGCATGGCGTCGGCCGTAACGGCGATGATCGGAACCGTGGGACAAATCGACTTGCGGATGAGGCGGGTCGCCTCGAAGCCGTCCATCACAGGCATTTGGCAATCCATGAGCACGAGGTCGTAGCCTCCGCCCTCGACGGCTGCGATGGCTTCCTCGCCGTTCGTGACCGCGCTTGGGTCGTGTCCCAGCTTTCTCAACTGCGCAAGGGACACTTCCCGGTTGGTGGCATTGTCCTCCGCGACCAGGATTCGCGCCCTTCGACCCGTCGAGATCGTCCCGCGCCCGACACCCAAAAATCCATGCTTCCCATCGTCTTCGCAATGCTGCTGGTCAGGAGATGCCAGCCCGAAAACCGCGGTGAACCAGAAGGTGGAGCCGTGGCCCTCTCGGCCTTCCACGCCGATGGTTCCCCCCATCATCTCGACCAGGTGTTTGCAGATTGCCAGCCCAAGCCCGGTGCCGCCGTACTTGCGAGTTGTGGACACGTCGGCTTGGGTAAAAGGCGAGAACAGTACCGCAACTTGCTCCGACCGAATCCCGATCCCCGTGTCGGCGATGGAGAAACGAATGGTGGCCCCGCGGTCGCTCTTGCTTTCAAGGACAGCTTCAAGCGTCACCCCACCTTGCTCCGTGAACTTGATGGCGTTGGCGCAGAGATTGGTCAGCACCTGGTGCAGGCGATGGGCGTCGCCGCGCAAGAGCCGTGGGATGTTCGGCGAAATATCCGAATGGACTTGGAGTCCCTTTGCGCTCGCCTGCGCACGCGCGAGCTGAATCACGTCCTCGACGGTGTGGCGCAAATCGAGGCTCAGGTTCTCGAGCGTGATCTTTCCTGCCTCGATCTTGGACAGGTCCAGGATATCGTCGATGAGAGTCAGCAGTGCCCGCCCGCTTGTTTGAGCCACGGAGGCGTAGCGCCGTTGCTCCGGGGTGAGATCCGTTTCCAAGAGCAATTGAACCATGCCAATGACGCCGTTCATGGGCGTCCGGATTTCATGGCTCGTATTGGCCAGAAAACGGCTCTTGGCTTGATTGGCGTCGTCGGCGCCCTCGCGGGCTCGAACCAACTCATCCTGGTAGCGCTTCCGCTCCGTAATCTCCTCCGCGATCCCGACGACGCGAGTCAGTTGGCCATCTCGGTCGCGAATGGGGAAGGCCCGGTCGCGAATCCACTTTTCCTGCCCGTCGGGTGTTCGTATGCGGTATTCCAATTCGAGGGACTCGCCCTGCTCGAGCCTTGGCAACAGGGAATGGATTCTTTCCCGGTCTTCGGGGTGGATCGTTTCGAGTCGGGAGGCTGGGTTCTCGTAAAGGCTGGCGCAGGTCCTGTCCCAAATCTGCTCATACGCCGGACTGACATACAGTATTTCGTTGGTTGCTGGCTGGACCATCCAAAACACGTCACGAATATTCTCCGCGAGCTGGCGGAACTTTTCCTCGCTCTGCTGCAAGGCTTGTTCGGTCTTCCTGCGCTCGGTGATGTCGAGGCAGAGGCCAACATGCCCCAGAAACTCACCGCCCGTTGATAGCCGGGGCTCTGCGAAGGTAGCAACCCACCGCCACTCGCCATCGGCACGCCGGACGCGCGCCTCGGCCCTGAATGGCATTTGGCTCTGCACGACGCGCTGGAATTCTTGAAGATACGCTTGTGCATCGTCCGGGTGGAGCAACTTCTGCCATTTCACACCTTCGACATGTTCGGCGCTTGTTCCACAGAATATTTGGTACGCCCGGTTGGCGAACTGACTCCAACCCTTTGCATCGGTCACCCACATCAGTGTTGGACAGCCATCGGCCATGATGCGGAAGCGCTCCTCGCTCTCGCGTAGGGCTTCCTTGGCCTGCTTGCGCTCGGTGATGTTTTCCACATGGACCAGATGACAGGATGGATTGCCTCCGATGTCCCGCACCACGGAGATCTTGATGCGCACCCACACGATGGATCCATTCCGATGAAGGTAGCGTTTTTCCGCCTCCAGGCACCCGCCAGGATGTTTGTACATCTCCTCCAGCAACCCCAAGGAAAGCGTTATGTCATCGGGGTGCGTGATCTTGGCCCATGGGGTGTCAAGCAGTTCCTGCTCGGAATACCCGAGCATCCGGCAAAATGCCGCATTCACCTGAACGAAGCTCCCATCCGTCCTGCTTACGCACATGCCGCTCGGCGCGTCTTCAAAGACTCTACGGAATCTGTCTTCGCTTTCCAGAAGCCTTCGCTCGGTCATCAAGCGCGATCGGATGTCGCGAGCGATGCCGGAAGCCCCCCCCACCTCCCCGGCTGGATTCCGGATCGGAGAGATCGAGAGCGAGACATCGATCCTGCGGCCATCCTTTGCAAGGAAAACGGTATCGAATGGGCTGACACTGGCCCCCTGCCGGATGGTTTCGAGGCACTGCCACACGTGCTCGCAGCGCTCAGGCGGAGCGATGATGGCAATGTTCTTTCCTAGGATCTCCCGACTCGAATAGCCAAACAAGACTTCCGCGCCGTGGTTCCAGCTGACGATGGTCCCATCCAGCGTTACGCTGTGAATGGTGTCCTCTGAAGAGTCGATCATCGAGGCCAGCCACGCTGCCGCAGGCTGAGCTTCCTGTTTCTCCGAGACCTCGCCCAAGGTGGCGGCTTCCTCCGCGAAGGAATCTTTAACGGAAGACGCCGTCACGGAATCCTGTGCTTTCCTTCCGTCCCATTTTGGACACGGACACGAAGGACCGGGACGTTCGCGGTGCTTTCCACCCACTGGCCTTCGGCACTATCGTCGGCAATCTTTACAATTCGTCGTTGTGCGCCATCGCTTCACTTAAGAGAGAAAACCAAGGCGCCCTGAAAACACGCGCCGAGCTACCTCGGCACCGTAGAGACGCTCGGCGAGCTTCTGGCGTAGCTCGTCGTCCGAGAGGCGGCGGTCGCCATGCGCCTGTTTGATACCGGCGATGGCCAGCTCGCGGGTGCACGGTCCGAAGGTACTTTGGGACAATCGGCATTGTGCGATAATCGCGGCATGCTGTGCCGTGGACTGCTCGTTGCAATGACCATGGGAGGGAGTCTGCTCGCGACGGTGCCCACGCCCAGTAAGCTACAGGAAGTGGGTCCCCTTTGGGTCGCGGTGCCCACGGTCGTCCGCGTACCAAGGGCCAAAATGTCCGCGGCAGAAAAATTTCTGGGCAGGTATTCAAGCCGGCCGTCGAGCCAGGGTCTTGATGGGCATCGCCCAGTCGGCAAAAGGGAAGACGCCATCATCGGCCTGGCACCGATCGTGGCAAGGCGCGGGCATTCGGCCGCGCCGAGCGCGATCACGCATATCGGGTTCTGACCGCGAGATCAAACACTTCGGTGAGAATGCCGCTGCGCTCGGCAGGATCGCTGGGTCGCGCTTCTTGAAGATTGCCTACAACCCGACCGCACGCGTGGTCAAGGTCTGGCCCGGCCCGCCGATACTTTGGGTGCGCCGGAGACCGCGTCAGCGGAGGCGAAGGTCGGGGCACGATGAAGCGAAGGGAGTGTCGATGAGAATCGAGACGATTCACTATGACTCAGGTCGCGGCTGGTCCTTGCCCAGCTTTCCGGACATGGACTCGGATACCACCCTGTTGCTGGTGTTTGGGAGTGCCAAGGAAATCGAGGCCAACGTTCCTTTGGAGGAGCTGTTCACGGCCTATCCGCGTGCGCACATCCTTGGCTGCTCCACGGCCGGGGAGATCCTTGGCGCGACCATCTCCGATGACTCCCTTGTCGTCGCCGTATGCCGCTTCAGCCATACCTCCCTTCGCTCGACCGCCGTCCCCATAGAGAACGCCCAGGATTCATTCTTGGCCGGTGAACAGATTGCAAAAGAACTCGCGGCGGCAGACCTGCGCGGCGTGCTCGTGCTTTCGGATGGAACAAATGTCAACGGAAGCGAGCTCGTTCGCGGACTTAACAGCATATTGCCCGCAAATGTCGTTGTGACCGGCGGCCTCGCTGGCGATGGAGACCGATTCCAGAAAACCTGGGTGATCCACCAGAGGAATGCCGTCAGCAGGCACGTTTCCGCCGTTGGATTCTATGGCGACCATGTGGTGATTGGCCACGGTTCAAAGGGTGGATGGGACATCTTCGGTCCCGAGCGCCTAGTTACCCGCTCGCTGGGCAACGTCCTCTTCGAGATCGACGGCCAACCTGCCCTGGACCTATACAAGAAATACCTTGGTGACTTGGCGACTGGCCTGCCAGCAAACGCGCTGCTGTTTCCTCTGAGCCTTCGCCGAGGAAGTGGGGATGAGGCTCGTCTCGTGCGGACCATCTTGGCCATCGACGAGAAGGCTGGGTCGATGACCTTTGCCGGCGATATTCCCCAAGGCAGCTTGGTCCAATTCATGCGTGCAAATTTCGATCGCTTGGTCGATGGCGCCATGGAGGCCGCGCAATTGGCGAAGGCGCACCAGAAACACGTCGGCCCAACCCTGGCCATCGCCATCAGCTGCGTGGGCCGACGCTTGGTCCTTGCCGACAGGGCCGAGGATGAAGTCGAAGCAGTGGCCGAGGTCCTGCCCGAGAACACCCACGTGGTCGGCTTCTATTCCTACGGAGAGCTTTCACCCTACGCCAGCGGCCGCTGCGAACTTCACAACCAAACCATGACACTGACCACGCTATCCGAGCCGTAGTCATGGTTCACCCCCACCTTGCACGGCAACTGCGCAGGCTGTTTCTCGATCGCGAGAATCCTCCGTCCGCGGAAGCCTGGCGAAAGATGGTCGACTGGATCAGCAACTCCTATGCAGCCTTCGACCGCGAACGCTACCTGGCCGAACATTCGATCCAGCTGGCTTCAAGCGAGATGCAGGAGCTCAACGCCAAGCTCTCGGTGGAGCGCGACAAACTCAAGAACATCTTTCGCAGCGCACCCGTGACTATGGGCACGCTCGATCCTCAAGGCCGGATTGTCGATGTCAATTGCGCCCTCGAAGAGCTGTTTGGATTCTCGCGAGAAGAATTGCTGGGCAAGAGCTACTTGGGCTTCCTATCGGCCGAGGACGTCGCGGCGAGCCGAGACGCGTTTGTCCAACTGGTCGATGGTGCCAGGCGCAACAATCAAACGCAAAGGCGGATGGTTGCCAAGGATGGACGTTCGCTTCTCGTGAACATCGGGCTGACTGCCGTGCGAGATCACGAGGGCAAAGCCCAGCTGCTCATCGTCACGGTGGAAGATGTCACCGAGAGAACACGGTTGGAAGTCGAGCTGCGCCATTCGCAGAAGCTGGAGTCGGTGGGCCGCCTGGCCGCGGGTATCGCCCACGAGATCAACACCCCGATTCAGTTCGTTGGGGACAATGTCCATTTCCTCTCGGGCGCGTTCGAGCAACTACTCGCCCTGTGCGCCAGCTACCAGAACGCATGCAAGCGATCCGTTGCCGGCCAGGTGTCCGCCGAGGACATCGCCCAGATCAAACAAGAGGAGGAGCTTGCGGATCTTGACTACCTCCGCGCCAACATCCCGGCTTCCATCCTGGCGACCATCGATGGGGTAGGGCGAGTCGCCAAGATCGTTCAGTCGATGAAGGCCTTCGCACACCCCGACCGGGGAGAGAAGGAGCCCTCGGATCTCAACTTGGCCTTGCGCAATACCTTGACCGTCGCCACCAACGAACTCAAGTACGTGGCAGCGGTGGAAACGGAATTCGGCGAGCTGCCGATGGTTCCCTGCTTTCTGAGCGATCTCAACCAGGTCTTCCTGAACCTCCTGGTTAACGCCGCGCACGCCGTTGGCGACGTGGTCGGCAAGAGCAGTCAACGCGGTGTCATCCGCGTGCGAACCTATTGTGAACAGGACCATGTGGTGGTCGCTATCAGCGATACCGGCACTGGTATCCCAGCGGATCTGCACGGCAGGATTTTCGAGCCCTTCTTCACGACCAAAGAGGTCGGCAAGGGAACGGGGCAGGGATTGGCGCTAGCACGGTCGGTAATCGTCGAGGAGCACGGGGGCACCCTGACCTTCACAACCGAGATGGGCAAGGGCACGACCTTCTTCATCCGCATCCCCGTTTGACCGGTGCGACCCCAGGGCCATGGTGATGCCCCTGCCCTCGTCGGAAAGGAGCTGTCGTCGGCAGGCTCTTGCAAGAGTCGCGGAGTCGCGGGGACGAAGAAGTTGTTTGCCAGTTCTTCGGGTTCGATCTAGGCATGTGCTGCTGCCGTGCTGAGACATCTTGAGCTGCGCGCGCAGATGTTGTTCCCCAGTGCGAACCCTGGACCAAGAAGGAACCCAAGCCGGTGGAGGAACGCTCATCTACCGGACTCCCGAGAGCGACATCAGCAATCCCTGGTGGAGAAGCCATGAATGCGATTTGAGTCTGACCACGCTTGTGTTGGACGCGGCAGGATGCGGCTCCTCCAGTACGGATGGCCCCCTGTCGTCCGGCGACACGGTACCATCCTGAACGACGGGCGCCAAATCCCGGCTCGTGCCGCATACGCGGCAGACGACAAGTGCAATTGTTGCGTCTGTACCTCTTCGGGCACGGGAATATGCCAGGCAGCTGGGTAAGGGGCAGAGATGCGAGCATAGATGCGTCATCAGGCAACCGGGCGTTCACGTGCGTGAACGAAATGTGGGCTTGTACGCCCTATCTGCCGGTACACTAGCCCCATGTCGAATCGTGTGCGTTCTGCTTTGGTGAAGGTGGCCGTGCTCTCGTTCGTCACTGCGGCAGTCGGGTGCGGCGGTGTCGGCACTGCCCACTTCACGCCCACGGGCAAAATGACCGTGGCAAGAGGCGGGCACACGGCCACGTTGTTGCTCAACGGGAAGGTGCTGCTCGCCGGCGGGTTCAGTGGCGACGCCTCGACGATATTCGCGAGTGCGGAGCTGTACGACCCAGCCACTGGAACGTTTGCGGCAACCGGCGACATGACCGCGCCACGCTACCGGCACACGGCGACGCTGTTGTTGTCGACCGGGATGGTGCTGGTCACCGGTGGCGAAGGCAGCGAGGCTCAGACCGCGGAGCTATATGACCCAGGGACCGGGACATTCACAGCAACCAGCAACATGACCACGGCCAGATTCGAGCACACCGCGAAGTTGCTACTCAACGGGATGGTGCTCATCGCGGGCGGAAGCGATAGCAGTGGGGTTCTCGCAAGTGCGGAGCTATACGCCCCGGCGGACGGCACGTTCTCGCCGACCGGCGACATGACCACGACAAGGTTAGAGCACACCGAGACGCCGTTGGGCAACGGCAAGGTGCTCATCGCTGGCAGCGTCGGCGGAAGCGGGGACGCGCTGGCGAGTGCGGAGCTGTACGACGAAGCGGCGGGAACGTTCACGGCGACTGGCAACATGACCGGGCTCAGGTCGTGGCATACGGCGACCCAGGTGGTCAGTGGGAAGGTGCTCATCGCCGGTGGAATCAGCGGTGGCGGAATCAACGGCCCGCATCTCGCGAGCGCAGAGGTTTATGACCCCAAGGCTGGGAGATTCACGGTGACCGGCAGCATGACTAAGGCGCGGTCCTTCCACACGGCGACGTTGTTGACCGACGGGAGCGTACTCATCGCGGGAGGCGCATCCTCGGCCACAGTGGAAGTGTTCAATCCGAGCGCCGGGACGTTCACGGCGATCGGCAGCATGAGTGGACCAAGGCAGTGGCACACGGCAACGCTATTGACGAGCGGAAAGGTGCTCCTCGCCGGCGGAGACGCATCAGGCAGCGCAGAGCTGTACCAGTAGGGGTGATGGGCATAGGTGCTAACCACAGTTTCTAGGGGGACTGTGTAGTGGCAGAGATGCGTCATGAGGCAAACGGACATTCCCGGCATTGGGAATGTAGTAGACGGATGGGGTGCAGAGTCGGGCAAATGGGCGTTCATTGGCTGGAATCGGTTTCATTTCCCGAGCTGTCGCCCCGCTAACTCTTCCATCGAATGCGCCAGTTTCACGTCGAGCGCGGTGATTCCGCCGGCGTCATGGGTCGCAAGATCGATACGCACCTTGTTCCAGACGTTGAACCACTCGGGGTGATGGTCCGTGGCCTGGGCGACCAGGGCCGCGCCAGACATGAAAGCAAAGGCTGCAACGAAGTCGACGAACACATATTCACGATGGAGCTTGCCGTGTTCAACCTTCCAACCAGGGAGCTTGGACAAGGCCGACGCTATCTCGGCTTCACTCAGTTTGACCTGTCGTTCGCCAAAACTCCATCGGATCGCCGTCCGCACCGACGGTGACGAGCT
>OCTA010005104.1_pt1 | contig 11403 bp, 9 predicted proteins | sample 1538991 | NCBI WGS metagenome assembly OCTA01 (sample SAMEA3539302, study PRJEB22396) | soil metagenome | biome: tundra; feature: field; material: soil | place: USA | collected 2010-05 | depth 0.15 m | reverse complement strand
ACCGTGCCGCCCGTGAGTTCGTCTCGGCTGATCACCTGCGCGTTGGATTGTTTTGAGCCCAATTCCGATCCAGGTTAGGTTGTAGTAAGTATCGGTCCCAAGGACAAAGTTCTTCCCCATCCGTTCGACTGTCTCGACAAACAGGGCATTCATGTCGTACCCGCCAGAGTTATGGGTGAGGGTTTCTTCGATGCCGTACTCGCGCATCCAACCGCCCAGCGTGCTCGCGTATTCGGCAACCACGGACAAGTAGAATTCGAAGTAATCCCGGAACTGCCGAAGTTCGATGACAGTGCCGTTTCCGGGAACGCCGATTGCGCGCACGTCGGCGAAATCGGCGAAATGACCCGCGTAGGAAGCGTTGAGGTTCGCAATTGGCTTGTAGCGATTGCGGAGAAAGCGCGCACAGCGGCTGTTAGTATCCCCAAAGCCCATCGTTTGCGGATTGTAATCCGGCCCGCCGTGCCACAAGTTCAAACCCATCAGTTCGTTGTCGATCTGCACGAAATGAATGGGCCCACCGTGCTTGGACGTGTACCGGGCAATGCGAGGACATATTTGCTCGTACCAGCGGCGGACATTCTCGAGGAAAAGCGGATGAAGATAGGAAACGCAGCCGACGGCGAATGGCCGGCCATCGACAAAGCCGCCCGCAGGGCCGGACTCCCTTCACAGAGCCAAGCCGGCAATCCTCCGTACAAAAGTTCAGATCCAACGTATGGCCCAGGCCGCGCCACCATCCGCAGACCCACGGGCCGCGGCGGTCTCGACAAAGCCCTTGAAATCGCTAACCCCGTCGGCGCCTCCAAACTGGAATCTACCCTTCTGCGGTTCATGGATGCACCATGGAATGTAAGTAGAGACGGTATTGCCGCCCGCTTCCTTTAGTAACTCCATGCGCTTAAGCCGGTCTCTTTTTGGGGGTCCGGAAGTAATGTATTTTCCCGGAATACGTGTACGTGCCCGGACGGTCGCCGGGTGACTCAAAATCCACGGCTCCCGTAGAGCTTGCTTCCTTCGTCCATGCGAACGGCTTGGCCAACGACAGACCCGCGCCAAGGCATGCAGCGGTCGTTAACTTACGTCGATTCAAGGGCGCCTGTCTTGAAATCTTTGCTGCGCGGGGCTGCCCATGCGTTACCTAAACAGCGCTCATTTTCCTTTCGTAGGCCTGCTGCTCTATTTCTCCCACCTGATTCAATTCCAGATCCTTAGTCTCGGGGGAGTAAAGCAGGCTGGCGAACGTCATGGCAGCGCCCACCGTCAGGATAACGGCCGGTGACAACCACATATCCTGTTTTTCGATGGCGCTGATGAATGGAATGTGGTGGGCCCACCAGACGTAGACGCCAAACCAAGCGCCCAGCAGCGCGCCGGAAGAATATCCAAACCCCACGCCCGAGGCCCTCGATTTAGTGGGGAAGCGCTCGCAAAGATAAGCGGGGACGATCCCCCAGGCAAGCTTCAGCATGCCGGCCATGCAGGTTCCGAGAATAGCCATCTTCACATTGCGGGCGACTGCGGCGTGATAAAGGACGTAGTAGACCGGAATGCCGAAGACCACGAGAAAGGCGCAGTACCATTGCGTGAGAACCTTTCGCCCCGTCCGGTCCGACAGCCATCCGTAGAAGTTGTATCCGATGAACGCGCAGAACAGGGCGAAGCCGTAGATCAAGCTGTATGTCGTCGTATCGAATCCCCGGCCCCCCAGGGTCAGGATGTTGGGAAGGAATCCGTAGACTGAATAGTCGGTGAGGAACAAGCCTGTCATGAAGAAGAATACCTGCAGGAAGGTCCAGAGTTGAGGCGGCCTGAAGAGGCTGAAGAACGGAGCTTTTTCTATGGTTCCGCCAGCCTTCGCCTTCTCAAATTCGGGCGATTCGTTGAGCGTCCTTCGGATGTACAGGGCCAAGATCACCGGGATGGCGCCGGTCATGAAGGCAATGCGCCAGCCGTACGTCGCCATCGCGGCCTTGCCCGCAAGGACGGAAATGGCGGCAAACACCAGCGAGGCAAAGACGTATCCCAGTGGAAAGCCCGATTGAACGAAGCCCCCGATGGCGCCGCGTTGCTTTTGCGGAGCGTGCTCGATGGCGAAGGTATGGCCGACCGCGTATTCGCCGCCGAAGAAGCATCCCATAACGAAGCGGAGAATACAGAACAGAAGATACGACCAAGCGCCGATCTGGCCGTAGGTGGGAAGCAGTCCCGCCGCCAGCGACATTGCGCCCACCCCCCCGATCGTCAGGATGAGAAGGTTCTTCCTGCCGATCCTGTCCGCGCGTTGGCCGAAGAATGCGGACCCGACCGGACGCGCGGCCATGGTGATCGCGTAAGTGAACACGATCGTGATGTACTGCCACGCGGCACTGCCCTTTGGGGATACGAACACCTTGACAAGTATGGGTGCCATGACCAGCACCATAGCCATGTCGTAGGCATCGAGCATAAAGCCGAGGAACTGCGAAATCATCGCCTTCTTTGTGTCTTGTGAGAGCGGCATTTGGGCCATTTCTGTTCCCCTTCTCAATCAGAGTCTGGTTGCCAGACCTTCCTTGCCGCGGCGATACGCCCGCGGCGAAAGTGAGTGCATGAATTATATAGCATTCTTGCGTAGTCTCCGGTAGTTTTCGCATTGTGCCACGGTGGGTTCCCACATTGGTCCGCTTTGATGCCTACGTCCGATTCGGACAGGAGTGCAGTCTTGACCTTGTGGATTAGTACAACTACGTGATAAAAAGGGCGTTTCCTAATCGCTTTGCGTTTGTGACGAGAGGAGTTTCCTTGATGCGCCCCTGTCTTGCCGTCGTTCTGTGCGCTTTTTCGTCGGGGTAATGGTTGTCCGAGAGGCGAAGCGAGCGGTCAGCGCCTGGGACCGGTTGGTGCTGGCTACTCGCAGTGTTATCGCCGGCAGAAGAGTCCCGGACGATTGCGTCTGCCAGAAACGCCTCCAGCGCACCGGGACCGCTTGGCAACCTTGCTCCGGGACAAGGGACTATTTCCAACTGCCACAGCCCCCAGGCGTTAGCAGTTCCCGAACTAAGCGTTAGACCTGAGAAAGAGTGATCCATATGATAAATACGAAGAAACTGCTGTGCAAATTTCTGCTTACAGCCTTAGCAGTCGTTCCCATAATGCTTGGGGCGGATGGCGGTGTCGCCGCGAATGATGGAAGCGCGGCAAACACAGCGAAAGCGGAACCGTCCGCTGCGCCGGGAACCCTGAACGTGGTCCCTGCAATCACGCGTGTCAATATAGCGGCGCTGCTGAACGCGCTCGTAACGAAGGGGGTTCTCGCGCCGTCGGAAGCTAAATCCATTCAGGGCGCCGCTCCCGGAACGGGACTGCAGGTTCTGGTGGAAGCGCTATCGAATAAAGGCGTGTTAAGCGCGGCGGATTTGTCGGCCATAGCGGCGCTCGAACCCGCGTCGGCGGTGGCAGAGCCGGCACCCGCATCACACGCCGCGGAGCCCGCGCCTGCGCCGCAAAGTCCACCCGCGCCCGGACCGACGACCCTCGGGCCGCCGGCAGTCGCCGCGCCGACAGTGGTCCCAGCGGTGGCGCCAATTCGCGTGCTGCCTATTGATGGCCCGACCAACGGCGGATTGGTTGCAGCCCTCAAAATGGGCGCGGTGAAGATGGCTCCGTACGGTTTCATCAAGGCCACCGCGGAACACGATTCCAGCAATCCCCGAGGGGACGATTTCCCGCTTCCGGGCTTCCTGAATGCGGACACTGGCCCCACCCTCGATCCCGCCTGGCACATCAAAGCGCGGTCCTCCCGCATTGGCGCGAACTTTGAATGGCCGGACGTATCCAAGAAAGTGACTATTACCGGCAAAGTCGAAGCCGACTTTGAAGGGAACTTCAGCCGGGCGGACAACCGCAACGTTTCAGCCATCCGCAGCAATGCCTTTCAACTGCGCTTGGCCTATGTGCGCGTGGATTACGCGGCCGGGAAAAAGACGAACCTCTTCTTCGAGGGCGGACAGGACTGGACCATTTTTGGATCGAGCGCGCTTTCCAACGGACTTGAGACAACCTTCCAGTCGGCTTACTTTGGCAACATCTACGAGCGCTCTCCCCAGATGCGGGTCGGCTTCGTGCAGAAGCTCAGCCCTAAGCGGAACCTCGAGTTCTCTTCGGAGTTTGCCATCATGATGCCTAGCGAAGGAAATCTCCCGGCCGACTCAACCACGTGTTCGATACCGGCAGCCATTACTGTAACTACCGCCGTAACCTGTACCGTCGTAAACGGACTGGGCAACCAACTCGGCTATGGCGAGCGCCAGGGTTCGGACGCAGACCGTCTCGAATATGAAGGAAGGGCGGTGCTGCAATGGCAACTCGACACGGCTCCGGCCGTTGCACCCGCGCAACTGATTTTCAGCACCTTCGATTCCCGCCGGCAAGCGATCGTCTTGGGTTCCGCGATTACGGCGCCCGCTGGCAGTTCCGCGGCTGCGGTCGCCAATTATGCCGCTGCCAAAGCTGCTTTTCCACACGGCGCTACTAACGCCACTGATGGCTACGGCCTGCAACTGGCGGCACAACTGCCCACGCGTTGGGCTACCCTGGTGGCCAGCGCCTATCGCGGGGCTGACCTGAGATTTATGTTCGGCGGCCAAACCCTCTCCAACTACAACAACTCAACCGGTCTGACCAACGCAGTCTCAATCTTGAACGTGGATGGTTCTTCAACGGTGATTCTTGGGAAGAATGCCGCTGGACAGGAGGTGGTCGCTCCGCAGATCCCGGTGCGCGGTTATGGCGGGTTTCTCAATCTCGGCCTGCCGCTCTCGCGCTGGTTCAAAGCTAATCCCGCCGGCCACAACGCCGGCTGGACGTTCTACTTGACAAGCGGCGTGGATGCGGTGGATCACTATGACTTCGCGAAGGCCAAAGCCATAGGCGTGGACGGCGCCGGTCCTTACCGGAGCACCATGAACGCGGCAACGCTGTATTGGAAGTTTAATAACTGGTGCACGTTTGCCTACGAGCAGTCGCTGTTCAGCAGCTATTCGCTTTCGAATGCCAACGGAGTTTACACGCCTAATACCTCTGTAAGGGGTATTCCGAGCCGAACGTGGCGAGATCTGCGTACGGAGTTTGGGCCGATTTTCACTTTCTAAGTGAAGAATCCGCGTCGATCGGTGTTTATCAGCGGCGAAAAAAGCTACTATGAGCCACAGATGAACGCCGATTGACGCGGATCGGACGAAGCCACCGACCAGGGCGGGAGGCAATGAAACTATGAAATGGCATACGGGTATGGTTCTGGGGATTCTCCTTCTCGGCGCGGTCTGGGCCGATGCGGGACCGACGGGCGGATATCCCCAAACCCTCAAGGTGCTGAGTGCGCGGAGCGAAGCCATCCCGCTCAACACGGGATTCAACGATGTCCCCAAGGATTGCAACCTCATGGACTTCTCCGCCTATTGCAACGACAGCAGGACCGTGAAGGTCCGCAACACGATGCTGGTGCAGGATAGCCGCGGGAAATCCTTCGCCCTTTCCTGCACAATCGATTCACGATGGTCTAACTGCGTGTCTCTGCCGGTAGGAGAAACGTTGGGAGCGCAAAGCGAAAAAAACGGGTTCACGGTTTGGTATCGAAATGCAAAGGGCAAGGAAGTCCGGCAATCGTATGCGCTGGTTTCGCTAGCCGGCAAGCCTGATGCGGTGCCGGCCTTTCAGCCGAACTCTTCGATGACCGATCTGGGAAACAGTAGTCCGGCTCCGGCCGACGCGGCAGTTCCGGAAGACGCTCGATACGCGGTAAAGTGCAATTTCACTTCGAGTCCCGCCGGTGCTGAAATCGCACTCGACGGCAAGTATGTGGGCAACACGCCGTCCACCATCGCGGTCAGTGCCGGGCCGCATGCCGTCACGCTATCCATGTCTGGGTTTGCAACGTGGGAGCGGACGCTTACCGTATCGCCCGGATCGGACGTGGGCGTAACCGCCACGCTGCAAAAGTCTCGGTAGTCCGAGATTCCGGCCAGCGTCCCCGGCCCGGTTCGGGCATTAGAGTTTGGCCCGTACTTCGCTGAGCGCGGCGTGGGCCTCGCTTTGCTGGGCATCGACCACCGCGATAGCGGCCATGTTGACAATGTCGCTGACGTCCGCCTCGGGTTGAAGAACGTGCACGGGCTTCGAGAAACCCATGATCAGGGGCCCGATGTTTTGCGCGCCGCCCAGGTGGGCGAGCAGCTTGTAGGCGATGTTTCCAGCCTGCAGGTCGGGGAAGATCAGGACGTTCGCGCCGCCTTTCAATGAACTGAACGGGTACATCGTTTCGACGATGGCGGGAACTATGGCGGTGTCGGCCTGCATCTCGCCATCGGCCATTAGGCCTGGCTCCCGTTGGCGGATGATTTCGACGGCGCGGCGGACCTTCTCCGTCTGGGGGTGTCGTGTGCTGCCGAAATTCGAAAACGAGAGCAGCGCCACGCGCGGTTCGATATCGAAACGGCGGGCGGTGTGAGCGGCCATGATGGCGATTTCGGCAAGATCGTTTTCGTCGGGATCGATGTTGACGGTGGCGTCGGCGAGAAAGTAGATGTCGCGGCGGGAGACGATGCAGATATACAGTCCGGCTACTTTGCGCAAGCCTTCCTGCACGCTGATCACCTGGAGCGCGGGACGCAGTACCTCGTCGTAGTGCTGGGTGAGGCCTCCGATGAGGGCGTCGGCGTCCCCGAGTTTCAGCATGATGGCGCCGAAAAGGTTAGGGTCCAGGATGCGGTGGCTGGCTTGCGGCCGGCTCACTCCCTTGCGGCGCCGAAGATTGTAAAACTCCTCCGAGTAGCGCGCCAGCGAGGCTGAGGTGGCAGGTTCCTCAATAGCGATGCCTTCCAGCCTGACGTTCTGGTCGTACATGGCCTGCTGGATGCGCACCGGGTTGCCCAGCAGGATGGGGGAGGCGATGCGCTCTTCAATCAGAATTTTGCAGGCGCGGAGAATTTTCGGATGCTCGCCTTCCGGAAACACGATGCGCTTGGGCTCGTACTGGGCTTTGTGAATGACGGCGCGCATGATCTCGTTCGCTTTGCCGAGCCGGCGCTGCAACTGTTCGCGATACTCGTCGAGATCCACCGGATGCTGCGCCACGCCAGTCTCCATGGCGGCTTTCGCGACAGCGACCGCTTCCCAGATAAGGACCCGGTCGTCGAACGGTTTGGGGATGATGTATTCGCGGCCAAAGGCAAGCTGGCGCAGACCGTACGCGCGGCGGACGGAATCGGGCACATCCTCGCGGGTCAGCGCGGCCAGAGCGTGGGTGGCAGCCAGTTTCATCTCGTCGTTGATGGTGGTGGCGCGCACGTCCAGAGCGCCGCGGAAGATGAACGGGAAGCCGAGCAGGTTATTCACCTGATTGGGGAAGTCGGACCGGCCGGTGGCGATGATGGCGTCGGGCCGCGCGGCGATGGCGACATCATAGGAGATTTCGGGATCGGGGTTGGCGAGGGCGAAAATGATTGGGTTTGGAGCCATGGCCCGGATCATGTCGGGAGTCACGCAATTGGCGGCCGACAAGCCGAAGAAGACATCCGCGCCCACCAGCGCTTCGGCGTAGGTGCGGGCCGCCGTGTCGCGGGCGAAGCGCCCCTTGTACTTATCGAGATGCTCCAGGCGCCCGGTGTGCAGGACGCCGCTGCGGTCGCACATCAGAATGTTCTCCGGTTTGACGCCCAGGCGGATGCAGTGGTCGGCGCAAGAGATGCCTGCCGCGCCCGCCCCGATGAAAACCACTTTGACATCTTCGATGCGCTTTTCGGCCAGCGACAGCGCGTTGAGGAGAGCGGCTCCGGAAATGATGGCCGTGCCGTGCTGATCGTCGTGAAAAACGGGAATTCGCAGGGTGCGCTTCAGCTCCTCCTCGACGTGAAAGCATTCCGGCGCTTTGATGTCTTCGAGATTGATGCCGCCGAAAGTGGGCTCCAGCAACTGGCAGACGCGCACGATCTCGTCCGGATCCTCGGTCGCCAGTTCGATATCGAAGGCGTCGATGTCGGCGAAGCGCTTGAACAGAACCGCCTTGCCTTCCATCACGGGCTTGCCGGCGAGAGGCCCAATGTTGCCGAGCCCCAGCACGGCGGTGCCGTTAGTGACAATCGCGACCAGGTTTCCTTTCGCGGTGAAGCGGTAGGCCAGAGCGGGATCGCGTTGGATCTCGAGACACGGAATCCCAACGCCAGGAGTATAGGCGAGACTGAGTTCCCGCTGGGTGCGACAAGCCTTCGTGGCCTGGATCGCGATCTTGCCCGCTGGCGGCCCGGCGTGGTATTCGAGAACGTCCTCTTTGGAAATATGAATATGCATTAAAAAACGAAGATATCAGGAAACGAGTGGCAAGTATATTTACTAAATTCCGAAGGATGTAGAGCCGCGGGAAAAACATTGAAGCTAGGGTTGTTGGGACTCTAGGAGTTCGTTCGTCCGTCATAGGCTTTGGGACGGAACTCTGGGAGGCAATCGACAAAATAGTGGAGCCCGTCTCAGGATATGATTGGGCGGTCGGAGGCCGCTGAAACAACGATTGATCGAGCAAGATCGATTGATCGGGGTCGATAGACCAAATGATTGACGCGCATCAGCATTTTTGGAAGTACGAGCCCCTTGAATATCCCTGGATCGGCGAAGGGATGGATGCCATACGGCGGGATTTCCTGCCTGCGGACCTGGTGGTTGCCATGGCGGGAACTGGGGTGGACGGAGCGGTATCGGTTCAGGCCCGGCAATCGCTGGAAGAAACCTGGCAGTTGCTGAATTTCGCGGACGAGAACGCGTTTATCAAGGGCGTTGTGGGTTGGGTGCCGCTGACCAATCCGGACCTGAACCGGCTGCTGCCGACGGTGGCGAGTCATCCGAAATTGCGCGGCGTGAGGCACGTCCTGCACGATGAGCTGGACGATATGTATATGCTGCGCGACGATTTCAATCGCGGCGTTCAAGCGCTGAAGCCGTTCGGGCTGGCGTACGACATCCTGATCTTCGAGCGGCATTTGCCGCAGACGATAGAGTTCGTGGACCGCCATCCGCAACAGGTGTTTGTGGTGGATCATTTAGCCAAGCCGCGCGTCCGGGCCGGCGAGATGTCGCCGTGGCGCGAGAATCTGCGGGAATTGGCGAAGCGGTCGAATGTCTATTGCAAGATATCGGGGTTAGTGACGGAGGCCGATTTTGCAAACTGGACCGAGGAACAGTTGCGGCCGCACTTTGAGGGCGTGATAGAGGCGTTCACCCCCGCGCGGTTGATGTTTGGCTCCGATTGGCCGGTCTGTCTGCTGGCGGCCAGCTATTCGCAATGGGTGCAAGTGGTCGCGCGGGCCATCGCGGGATTGTCGGAAGGCGAGAGGGAACGCATCTGGCAGGGAACGGCGAAAGAGGCTTACCGCCTGGCGTAAGACCGCGGGCGGAGCAGATTGTTTTTTCGGATAGGTTATTATAGTTAAGTTCGGACTGGTTCCAGGCAGGCCCGGTCGTGTGTCCCCTGTCTTATTCCGCTGTTTTTGTTTCGTAGGACGGGTGCTGTCCCGCACTGGAACTGCAAACCAACTAAAGGCTAAGTCAAGTCATGTATGCAGTAATTGAGACGGGCGGAAAGCAGTATCGTGTCGCGCCTGGGCAAACCATCGAAATAGACACGCTGGCGGGTGAAGTCGGCGCCGATGTGGAATTCGACCGGGTGCTGGCGCTGTCTAACGAGGCGAATGAACTCGTGCTGGGCGAGGCCCTGAAGACTGCCCGGGTGCGGGGAAAGATTTCGGCTCACGGTCGGGGCGACAAGATTCTGGTGTTCAAGTTCAAGCGCAAGAAGCAATATAAGCGCACCATTGGGCATCGCCAGAACTACACCCGGGTGCAGGTTGAGGAGATTTTGGCGTAAGGCTCTGTCAATCGATACAGCCAGTTAGAAGGTATTTGCAATGGCACATAAAAAAGGTTTAGGCAGTTCCAAGAACGGGCGCGATTCAAATGCGCAGCGCCTCGGCATCAAAGTTTTCGGCGGTGAGGTGGTGACGGGCGGTTCGATCATCGTGCGGCAGCGCGGGACCCGCTACAAGCCGGGAAAGAACGTTGGATTGGGCAAGGACGATACCTTGTTTGCCACGGTGGCGGGCACGGTCGAGTTTCGCGACCGCGGCAGGATGGGTAAGTTCGTCAATATCATCGCGGCACAGAACTAGATTTTCCGTACTTATGGCAGGGGCACTTTGGCGCCCCCTCGAACCCTTTGCTTTCCCGCCGTTTGTTTCTTCGTGATCCCTCCGTGTAAGGTTGTACCGTGTTTATCGACGAAGTCATTATTTCCGTAAAGGCCGGTGACGGCGGCAATGGCTGCCTGGCGTTTCGCCGCGAGAAATTCGTTCCACGGGGCGGTCCAAGCGGCGGCGACGGCGGCAGAGGCGGAGACATTTCGCTGGTCGCGAGCGAACACCACAACACCCTGCTGCATTTCCGCTTCAATCCCGAACATACGGCCGAGCGGGGCCGTCATGGAGAGGGCAGTCAGCGCACCGGGCGCGACGGGCACCCCATCGAGTTGCCGGTTCCGATCGGCACGGTTGTCTATAACGCGGAAACGGGCGATGAGTTGTACGATTTTACCGCCGTGGGCCAAAGCTTTACCGTAGCTCAAGGAGGGCGCGGAGGCAAGGGCAATGCCCGCTTCGCTACTTCGACCCATCAAGCCCCGACGGAGCACGAAGAGGGCAAGCCGGGCGAGGCGCTCAAGCTAAGACTGGAGTTGAAGTTGTTGGCCGATGCCGGTCTGGTTGGGTTTCCGAATGCGGGCAAATCCACGTTGATCTCGCGGCTCTCGGCCGCCAAACCAAAGATTGCGAGCTACCCCTTTACCACCCTCGAACCGAATCTGGGCGTGGTGCAAGCCGGGGATCGCACTTTCGTGCTGGCCGACATTCCCGGGTTGATCGAGGGCGCGCATGAAGGGCACGGACTGGGGATCCAGTTTCTGCGGCACATTGAGCGCACCAAGCTGCTGGTGCATTTGATCGACGTATCCGACTTCAGCGGGCGCGATCCGGGACACGACTTCGACGTGATCATGGAAGAACTGGCAAGCTTCAGCGCGGAACTTGTGAGCAAGCCGATGATCGTGGTCGCGAGCAAGATTGACGCCTGCCAGGACGAATCGCGAATCCAGGCGGTCAGGGCCAAGGCGCACGAACACGAATTGGAGTTTCTGGCGATTTCCGCGGTGACAGGCACCGGGCTTGACGAACTGATGTACGCGATCACGAAGCGTGTTTTCGCGGAAAACAAACAGGCTACGATAGCAGTCGGAAGCTAGACTCTGCCGGTGTAGGGCCCGGTCTTCAAAACCGGAGTGCGGCACAACGTGGTCGCGGGTGAGTTCGACTCTCATTAGCTTCCGCC
>OCTA010005103.1_pt1 | contig 11403 bp, 8 predicted proteins | sample 1538991 | NCBI WGS metagenome assembly OCTA01 (sample SAMEA3539302, study PRJEB22396) | soil metagenome | biome: tundra; feature: field; material: soil | place: USA | collected 2010-05 | depth 0.15 m | reverse complement strand
TCGGAGCCGCGAACGTCAGAGAGCGGATGCGCAATTACTTATGACGTTCTGTTTAAACAAGCGACGATCGCTCCGGTAACTGGTTTCGTCTCATTGGGACCTCGCACTGGGATACAAACCACACCTGCTTCTTCAACCGGATAGTCGTTCCCTCCCACGAACAGGGCATCCCCTATTCGCGGTGTCTATACGCTCGTGCGCATTCATTTGGGGTTGCTCCACTTCCAATTCCGAATCTCCGGCATGTCCTCGCCGTGTTTGTCGATGTATTGCTTGTGCTCGATCAACTTGTCTTTGAGCTGCTGCTTCAGGTAGATGCCCTTGTCGCCGGTCTGCGGCAGGCGGTCGATGGTGTCCATCACCAGGTGGAAACGGTCCAGCTCGTTCAGCACGGTCATGTCGAAGGGCGTGGTGATGGTGCCCTCTTCCTTGTACCCGCGGACGTGGATGTTGTCGTGGTTGGTGCGGCGGTAGGTCAGCCGGTGGATCAACCACGGGTAGGCATGGAAGGCGAAGATGACCGGCTTGTCCTTGGTGAAGATCTCGTCGAAATCCGTGTCGCTCAACCCGTGCGGGTGCTCGGTTTGCGGCTCCAGCTTCATGAGGTCGACGACGTTGACCACTCGGATTTTCAGGCCGGGCAGACGCTCGCGCAGAATGGAAACGGCGGCGAGCGTCTCCAGCGTGGGCACGTCGCCACAGCAGGCCATGACCACGTCGGGTGCAACGCCCTGGTCGTTGCTGGCCCACTGCCAGATGCCGATGCCCTCGGTGCAGTGCTTGACGGCGGCGTCCATCGTCAGCCACTGCGGCGCCGGGTGTTTGCCCGCGATCACGACGTTGACGTAATGGCGGCTGCGCAGGCAGTGGTCCATCACCGACAGCAGGCAGTTTGCGTCCGGCGGAAGGTAAACACGCACGACCTCGGCCTTCTTGTTCACGACGTGGTCGATGAAACCGGGATCCTGGTGTGTGAAGCCGTTGTGATCCTGGCGCCAGACATGCGAGGCCAGCAGGTAGTTTAACGAGGCGATCTTCCGCCGCCACGGCAGGCGCGAGGTGACCTTCAGCCACTTGGCGTGCTGGTTGAACATCGAGTCGACGATGTGGATGAACGCCTCGTAGCAGTTGAAGAGTCCATGCCGCCCGGTGAGCAGGTAGCCCTCGAGCCAGCCCTCGCATTGGTGCTCGCTGAGCATTTCCATCACGCGCCCAGTGGGCGCGAGAAACTCGTCGTTCGGCACGGTCGCGGCGTCCCATTGGCGTTCGGTCGCTTCAAAGAGGGCTTCCAGGCCGTTGGAGAGCGTCTCGTCGGGGCCAAAGACCCGGAAATTCCGCTGCTCGCCGTTCAGCTTCGCCACATCGCGCAGGAAACGCCCGAGTACATGCGTGTCGCCGATGCCGCGCACCCCCGGCGCGGGCACGTCGACCGCGTAGTCGCGGAAATCCGGCATCCGCAGGTCGCGGAGCAGCATGCCGCCGTTGGCATGGGGATTCGCGCCCATGCGCCGGTCGCCCTTGGGCGCAAGTTCGGCCAGTTCCGGTTTCAGGCGCCCCTGCTCATCGAAGAGTTCCTCCGGCCGGTAGCTTCTCAGCCAGTCTTCCAAGAGTTTGAGGTGTTCGGGATGGGTGGCTGGGTCGGAAAGCGGCACCTGGTGCGAACGGAAGGTACCCTCAACTTGCAGGCCATCGACCATCTTCGGCCCCGTCCAGCCCTTGGGTGAATTGAGGACGATCATCGGCCAGCGCGGACGCGCGCAGTTGCCGTGGACGCGGGCGTCCTGCTGGATTTGCTTGATCTGCTCCACCGCCGTGTCGAGCGTCGCGGCCATGGCCTCATGCATCAGCCCGGGCTCGTGACCCTCGACGAAGTAGGGCGTCCACCCGTAGCCGCGGAGCAACTGTTCCAATTCCTCGCGGGTGATGCGGGCGAGAACGGTCGGGTTGGAAATCTTGTAGCCGTTGAGATGCAGGATCGGCAGCACCGCGCCGTCGGTGGCCGGATTGAGAAACTTGTTGGAATGCCACGCCGTGGCCAGCGGTCCGGTTTCCGCCTCGCCATCGCCGACGACGCAGGCGACGACGAGATTGGGATTGTCGAACACCGCCCCGAACGAATGGCTAAGCGAATAGCCCAGCTCACCGCCTTCGTGGATCGAGCCCGGGCACTCGGGCGATGCGTGGCTGGGAATTCCTCCGGGAAACGAAAACTGAGTAAAGAGCTTCCGAAGTCCGGCCTCATCCTGGCTGATGTTGGGATAGATCTCGCTGTAAGTGCCCTCGAGGTACGTGTTGCCCACGACGGCCGGGCCGCCGTGCCCGGGGCCGGAGACGTAAATCATATCGAGGTCGTACTTTTTGACGGCCCGGTTCAAGTGCACGTAAATGAAGTTCTGCCCGGGGGTCGTGCCCCAGTGTCCCAGCAGCATGTGCTTCACATCCGCGAGCGTCAGCGGCCGCTTCAGCAGCGGATTGTCGTAAAGATAAATCTGGCCGGCCGACAGATAGTTGGCGGCGCGCCAGTAGGCATCCATCTTGTGAAGCAGCGCCGGCGTGAGTGTGTTGGTTTTCATGGTTTAACCTTCTTTAGGTGTGGTCTTCGCGGCGGGCTGCGGCGGGGAACGTTTGGCCGGCGGCTTCTTTTGCGTGCTCCCTGAAGCCTCGGCCGGATATGTGATCGCGGTGCCCCGGACTTTGGCAAAGGGCGTGAGAGTATGAACCTGACGGCGAGTTGCACTCATGATGTCCTCGGTGCGAATTCCATGAACCAGCAAGGCATCTGCGATGAGCGAACGATGACAGCGCCACGGCACTGCTTCAGCGCACATCAAGACGATTCGGTCCTGGTTCGCCAGGCGGATCAATTCTTCCAGGCTCTGCGCAAACTCGGGCGTTTGCATGTAATCGGCATAACCTCGAAAGGAGGCATTTCGCCAGCCCACGTTGGGCGAATCGCGCTTCGCATGACGCAGGCCGCCGAGTCCCGGCGTGTGAACATATCCCAAACCGGCTTTCTTTAGCGATCGGGGCAAGGAAGCCTTGTTGAACTGCGGATTGTGCCGGGAACCCGGCGCCGTGCGCACATCCACGACGCAAGTTGCCCCGTGTGCCTGAAGCAGGTGGATGAATTCCTCGAGCGTGTGCGTGGAATGACCAATCGTCATTACCAGCGGTGAAGGTTTTTCCTTTGCCATGCTGTTTTTCACGCAATCGGCAGTTTCTAATTCTCAGCGCGCTCATTGTTTGCTTTTGAGTTTCTTGAGCACCGATCCTCTGTGCATGGCCAGATGGTCTGTCGTGTCGCTTTTGATCAAATACTGCGGCTCCTCCTTCGAGGCGCGGACCGTGTAGCCCTTGAACGTGATGGCCGAGGTGATCTTTTTTTTGATCGTTCCCCGGACGTGGCCGGCTTCCGAATTCCACCCGACATAATCTCCAACTTTAAAGTCTTTCTTCATCGGTATGAACATTCATCTGCCGAACTTAACCTGTTGTGAGCACTCTTGCCTTCATCGCGCCGCCGGAGGCTCCTGGTCGGTGGGAATTCCGACTAGGGAGCGATAGAACGCAACGGCCCGGTTGATCGAGGAAGCCTCATGTCCCGTGGCCAGCCGGCTGGCGTTCCGTCCGGTGCGCACGATGCTGTAGTACCGCCAGACGTTGTCCGATTCGCGATCCAGAAAGTAGATCGACTGCATTTCACCCGGATCGAAGAGTGTCACAAAGAAATAGCGCATGGTGCTGACATTTTCGACATCGAAGACGAGCCGGTCCGTAGAAGCCTCTGCAATGTGCATTCGGTAGATGGCCGTGCCAGAAAGATTATCGACCTGTTCCAAGTAGAGCGCCTTGCCTTCCTTCATCTCATCGAGCGTGAAGTCTTGGCGGCGGTGACTTGGCTGCGGGCCGGTTAAAGCGTGGGCGTTCACGATTAGTGTCTGCCACTGCTTGTGGGTGGTCGACCAGTAGCGCATGCCCGCGAGTTCTGAAATTGCCCCGATGTGGTGAAGCAAGCCCTCAACTCCAGCGGTATAACGAAATCGCGCAACTGCGGTTATCAACGTAGAAAAGCCCGCGTCAACCCAACCGGTGCACACGGGTGGTCTCCAATCGCGGCCGAAATCAGACTCGCTCCAGAACTTCACGATGGGGGAATCATCCAGACCAGGATAGGGCGGAACGGGTTCGCTTCCGCATGGCGGCAGCGGTCGTAATTGCGCATAGCCGTGCGCCTGGCAGAGCAGGATTACCGAGAATACAAACCTGATCATTGTCGCTGTTCGGGGCCCGGGTCTGAGGACACATGCCGGTAGCGCCGCCTACCGGCATAGTGGAGCTTGCTGGTGTGAAGCGGACCTAGCGCCAGTGGCCCTCCACCATCACCCAGCCGCCCTTTTGGTGAACCCAGCGATGCGCTACCCAGCGGGCGCCCGGCCGTGGAGGCTGTTCCCACCGTCCCGGGGTCCAGACGTAAGCGTTGCCATCCCAACGCTGGTACCCGGAAACCCACACATGGTTACGGCTGGGCGGCGGCGCCCGTTTCTCGATTTTAACGCGCGGGGGCGCAATGCGAATCACAATATCGGCCGCCGCGGCGCTGAAGGCCAGCGCGCCTGCAAAAACCAATCCGATCAATCGCTTAAGAACCATAATACGCTCTCCTTTTTTAATACCAAACTGCGAACCAATTCAGCGAAAGGTGGGTAACTACCAAGCTCTTCTCCGTCTGAGGGCGTGATAGAGAACCAATTAGATTATGTATTCACTACTCTCCGAGCTTTAGCAATGCACGTGCGTGGCCGTATGCAAACACGTAACACGCCATAAGGCGGCTACGCGGGTACCGGCAAAACCTGCACTTAAGTGCATTACTTTACCTGCCGGCTCCCCAAAGATCCAGGCAACGCCCTTGGTTCAGGCGCCGGACGAATAAGCTTTTCGACCGGAAAATGTTAGTCGGCCGGAGGCAGAGTGAAATAAAACGTCGATCCCGCCCCAGGCGCCGGTTCCATCCACGTTCGCCCACCATGCCACTCGATGGCCTTCTTGCAGAATGCGAGTCCAAGTCCGTTCCCGGGGTGTTCTCTCCCGTGCAGGCGCTTGAATACCCCGAATATGCGGTCCTTAAATGCCGGGTCTATACCAGGACCGTTGTCTTGCACGGAGAATACCCAATCGAGATCTTCTCGTCCGGATGAAATGTGAACGCGCGGAGATGGCGTGACGCAGTATTCGATGGCATTTCTAATCAGATGGTGCAGGACCTTGGTCAGTATTTCGAAGTCTCCGCACACCCGCGGCAAAGGGTCATGGGTAACGATTGCGCTCCGTTCTGTTATCTGCTTGTCCGTGCAGAGGAGCGCTTGGCGAAGGACCGCTTCCATGTCCGCCCGGAAGGGCTGCCGGTCGCCAGTACACGTGGCCCAGTAGTCCACCACATCGGCGAGCAGTGACTGCATTCTTGCCGCCCCCTCCTGGATGCGCTCGAGAAATACGCCGGCATCGGAATCGAGGCGGCCGGCATAGGTCTCGGCCATCAGTTGACTGTAGGAGGCCACGTCCCGGAGAGACTCGCGCAGGTTGTGAGCCGCCATCGAGACAAACTCTTCAAATTCCGCGCTCGCCCGGTCCAACTGCCTCTGGACCTCGAGGCATCGCCGCGTTTCCGCGTCGAGCGCCTTGCGTAAGCGCTCGGTTTCGTCTTCCGTGCGGTTTTGGTCGGAGTTGCCCATTCTCAGTCCGCGCGCCGGGGTCCGGACTCCTTATGGCCGCCGGGAATTGTGAACTTGAACGTGGCGCCCCTCCCCGCTTCCGATTCCACCCAGATTCGTCCACCCTTGCGCTCGACAACTTTCTTACAAATCGCGAGACCGATGCCAGTACCGGGAATTTCGCTTCCATGCAAGCGTTTGAACATGCCGAACACCCGGTCGGCGTCTTGCGGATCGATACCGATTCCGTTGTCCCGCACCGCAAACAGCCACCCTTCCGCGTCTCTCTCCGCCGAGACATGGATTCTCGGCGCTTCCTCGCCTCTGTACTTGATCGAATTGGAAATGAGGTTCTGGAAAAGCTGCATCAGCATAACCTCTTCAGCTACCACAGTTGGCAACGGATCGGAGGTTACGATGGCGCCACTCTGCGCGATGGCCACCTGGAGGTTCAACAGCGCTTTCGCCAGAACAGCGCCGCAAGCGATCGATGCGAAGCTGTCCTGTTCCCGCTCGCTAACCTCCCAATAGGCAAGCAGGGCCTTCAGCAGGGCCTCTATCCTCAGGGCCCCCTCCACGGAATAGGAGATGAATTTGTCCGCTTCTTCGCCGAGCTTTCCTGCATACTCCTGCGCCAAGAGCTCGGTGAAGTTCACTACCATCCGTAGAGGTTCCTGCAAGTCGTGCGTGAGGGCATAGGCAAAATGCTGCAGTTCGGCATTGGTTGTCCGAAGCGCTTCCTCAGCCTGCTTGCGGTCTGTTGCGTCTTCAATCGCCAGAAGGATCGTCCGCGCTTGCGCATTCGGATTGAAGATCTCGCTCGCGTTGAGTAGCATCACTTTCCGTCCGACATGTTCAAATTCGTGCGTCACCTCAAAGTCCCGGAACGTGGAGTGCGCGGGGAGAACGTTCTCCAGTAGCTCGCGCAGTTCCGGGATATTCCATTGTCCGTTCCCGAGGTCGTAGATAAGACGCCCCTCCGTCCCCTCGCGCGCCGCCTGGAACGTTGCGTAGAACGTCTTGTTCGCTTTCATGACTTGCAGGTTCTGGTTCAGGATCACTAGCGGCTCCCGCACCGTTTCTACAATAGCTTCGGCGAAGTCAAGACCGCGCTTTGCGGCGTCAATATCGATCAACATCAGCACGGCGCCGTCGGTTTTGCCGTTCGGTCCCACGGACGGGAGGACGCGTAGCGAATACCACCGGCCGTGCGAGTCGCGGATATCGCGCGGTTTCCGATTGCCGCCCTCCATCGCATCCAAGAGCAATCGCCGCAGGTCGGGTAGTTCCATTTCAGGCTGAAGATCGGTGATCGACCGCCCGACATCGGCGGCAATCAGATTCAACATAGGTTCCATGGCGCGCGTAAAGCGGCGAATGCGCAGATCTCGCCCAACCATCACAAGGGGTATGCTGATGCTCTCGAGAAGATTGGTCAGATCCCGGTTGACTTTGCTGAATTCCTCGTTGCTGATCTTCAGCTCTTCGTTCAGCGTGTTCAATTCTTCGTTGGCCGATTCCAGCTCTTCTTGCGCGGTTTCCAGCTCCTCGTTGCCCGCCTGCGCCTCTTCGTTCGCTGCCCTAAGCTCTTCCAGGGTGGTTGCATTATCTACGACGATCGAGCGCAGATACTCTTTGGTTGCGATAAGCTCACGCCGCAGCCGGGCGCTTCCCCCGTTGTCCTGTATCCCGGGCTTGTGCATCGCCCTCGGGCCACCGTTCGGCTCGGCGTCCTCGAACAGAGCCAGGAAATAGCGTTCCTTGGAAGAGGACGAGCCCCTGAACGGGATTACCTTGATTGTGACGTCTCTTAACTGGCCACCGTCTTCGATCCGAAAGCCGTCTTCTTTGGCTATGGCGTTCGTTTGTCTGGCAGCTCGGATCGCCTTACCGAGGCCCGCAATCAGGCCCTCGCGCGCCAGTTTCAGAAGATTCTGGGTAGGCTCGCCCGGCGAAAGCTCGAGGTACGGAGCTGTGCGGCCCCGGACCTGAACGATGTTCATACGATCGTCAATGATGACGCCGGGGGGGCCATGCTCGGCCAGCACCAACCGGTCAGCTTCTCTCAGCACGTCCGGCCCGGTTCGTCCCCCGGCAATTCTCTCCCGGAGATCCACCCGGCCTTCGGCGCGGCGGCCTTCGCTTAGGGTTAGCGCCGGCGTATTCGCGGCCGGCCGCATACAATAGATCTTGTGGGTCTTCTCCACTTGATGAAACGACTCGGAAAGCGCGCCGATGCTTTCCGATGGACCGAGTACCAGGAAGCCCGTTGGCTTGAGGGCGTAATGCAGGATCGACAACACCTTGCGTTGCAATACGGCTCCAAGGTAGATCAGCACGTTACAGCAACTGATGAGGTCCAGCTTGGAGAAAGGCGGGTCCTGCGCCACGTTGTGCGTTGCAAAAACGCATACGTCACGGATGATCTTCGCGATCTGGTACCCGCGTTCCGTTCTGGTGAAGAACCGCGCCAATCGCTGCGGCGAGATGCCGGCCAACGCGGAGTCCTTGTATGTGCCGGCACGGGCTTTTTCGATCGCCGTTTCGCTAATATCCGTCGCAAAAATCTCGAACGGAACGCTCACTTTCGTGTCGTCCAAGAATTCCATCAGGCAGATGACGATCGAATAAGCCTCCTCGCCCGTGGCGCACCCAGGCACCCAGATCCGGATCGGATCCTCGGGCCCTCTATTTTCAACCAGAGCGGGGAACACCCTCTTTTTGAGTTCCTCGAAGACCTCTGGTTCCCGAAAGAAGGCAGTGACGGTGACAAAACAGCTCTCGCACAACGCATTTGCTTCCTCTCGAGTCTGCTCGAGATCCCGGCTGTAGTCTTCCAGCTTTTCGAATCCGCGGAGGGCCATGCGCCGCTTGATGCGCCGCTGGAGGGTGCTGTGCTTGTAGTGCGTGAAGTCCACTCCGGTGGCGCTCCGCACCAGCCGGAGTATCTTGGCCAGTTCTTCATCCTCGGGCGGCGCAATCGCCTCCAGAGGCTCGATCCGGACCTGAGAATCGCGCGCGATGGCCACCAATTTCCGCGCGATTCCGGCCGGCGGCAGGACAAAATCCGCCACACCGGCGGCGATGGCGCTTCCCGGCATGCCGTCGAACTTCGCGGTTCGCATTTCCTGAGCAAAGGTGCTACCGCCCGCGGCCTGGATCGCCTGGAGGCCCAGCGTCCCATCTGATGCTGTTCCCGACAGAACAACGCCGAGCGCTTTGCTACCCCGGTCTGCTGCCAGGGCGCGGAGAAAAGAGTTGATTGGCATGTTGCGGCCACTGTCTGGCCGGGGCGGGGTAGTAAGGACTCCATCGGAAATGCCCAGATTGCATCGCGGCGGAATCACGTAAACATGATTGGCCTCGGCGCGAGTCTCGCCTTTCACTTCAGAGACGGGCATTTTGCTTACTTTGGAAAGCAACTCCGTCAGATGGCTCTCGTGCGTCGGATCGAGGTGCTGAATCAGCACGAATGCCATGCCAGTATCTTCCGGCAGATGGCTGAGCAGCTCCGTGAATGCCTCCAGGCCGCCGGCGGAGGCTCCTACGCCAACAATGGGAGGGGAACTGCCTTCGGCGCGTTTCCCGGCGGCCGGCCGCACGATAGCCACCGCGGAAACGGGCCTTACGGCTGCTGTAGAGGTCTTCCCAGGCGGGGTCGTTCGTCGCTTTGGGCGGGGCGAGTCGGGCGCACGCGGAGAACGCGCGACCTCGCCTGGCCGACGACTGCCGGTCTTCTTTGCCAAACGCCACCATTACCTTTCTCGCCGGGACGAACGGGCATCGTCACTGGAACGGGAGCCCGACCAACAGAGCACGCTCCGTGCCACTTTCGCACCCGTATCTGCGCCGGCGCCTTATCCTCGCGGTTGGCGGCCAGCCAACTGACTGAATTGTAACGCCGTCGCGATCTCGCAATGAGGCCCGGCGGGCATCCAACCGCCGTCAACCGGCTCTGGGACATGCGAGCAGGTCCTTGATGACTTTGCCGATCTCCATGAATTGATCCAGACCGGAAGGCTTGGTGATGAACTGTGAAACTCCGAGGTCCTTGAGCAGAGCCTCGTCTCGCCGGGACCGGGAAGAACTCCACACGCACACTGGAACGCCACCGAGGTGGCCGGCGCTTCGGATCTCGCGCAGGATGTCTTCGCCGGTATACTTGGACAGGTTCAAGTCCACCAGGATCAGGTTTGGAATTGCCGCATCCGCATAGGCGCCCTGCCTGCGGATGAAAGCGAGGGCTTCGCCTCCATTCAGCAGGTGAACCAGTTCAAATCGGAGATCTTGCATATTCAGCGCCCGATCGAGAAGGAAGACGTCCGAGGCGTTGTCTTCAATGACAAGAATCCGGGCGGTGGGAACAACCGAAGCGTTTTTCAAGCTCACTCCCAACGGCCAACCATTGCCGGCCGCTCTCTATAATCGTTCCACAGTTGAGCGTGCCAGCGTTTGCGGTGACACCTGCCGGGCCCTTACGACGAACCGCTTGGGCGCGGCTCCGATATAGAAAAAGGGATAACAGGTCACCATCGTCAGCACGTTTTCATGCGATGGGGCAAGTACCCCAACATTGTTCGGGTCGACTACGGTTAGCGATTCGACTTCGTACTTGAAATCGCCACTCAACGTCGAAAACTGAATCTCGTCCTTGATCCTCAAATCCTTCAGCGGGCGAAAGAGTGTGTCCCGGTGTCCGGCGAGGCCCACGTTGCCGGGCTGTCCCGGCAGCGCCGTGCCGGGAATATGTCCGACCACGCGCCGGAGAGTGGATTTGTCGATCCCTTCGGCGACGACCGCGGAAAGGAGGAGACGTGGGATCTCAATGCGGCCGATCAGACCGTCCGTCGCGGCGGCAGTCGCGCCCTTCGGGGAAGTGCCCTCGCTCGCGGCGCTCCGATCGCGTAACTGGCGCTCGAGATCCCTGCTCTCGCGCCTCTGAAAACTCCACGCGTCCACCAGAGCGAATCCGCAATAGCCCAGAAGCAAGACGGCGCAGGCAAAAAGCGCACGCTGGGCCCACTTCAGAATCCACCTGAGTGGTTCTTTCCCAACAACAAGCCTCATTTGGCGCCCTTCTCGTCAAGCCTTGGTTCGCCGCCGGCTATGTAGCCGCTGCGCGTGCGCACGGACAGTCTGTCGTGGCCCTTCGCCCGGGCAAGTACCCGAATGGCACGATATGCACCGTCACGATTCAGGCTACTTGGAACATATCCGATCGTGTATTGATGGCGGATGTCCCGGGCGATGCGCTCGCAGATGGCCACCACTTCGCTGAGTTGGTTGGGCAGAAAGGCTTCGCCGCCCGTCGCCTGTGCCAAGCGCTTGAGCACACCCGGGTTGCGGTCTGGATCTTCCTCGTCGAATACACCTACGGTGTAGATTACGGCGCTGGACTGTTCGGCCAGTTTCATGACTTGGCCCAAGCTGCGCGCGCTCGCGTTGTCGCCGCCGTCACTGACGACGATCAGCACTTTTTTATCCCGGCTGCCTGCCTGCAATTCCTCTAACGCCTTGGCGATCGCGTCGTAAAGAGCCGTCTGGCCTCCGGTGCGTGCGGTCGTGATTGCGTTTTCGAGTTCGGCGTTGTCATTAGTGAATCGCAGCGTGCCGGGCAGGCCCAGCGACACGACCTCGTTGAAGTTGACGACGAACATTTCGTCTTCCCGATTGCTGGACCGCACGAAGGTCC
>OCTA010005099.1_pt1 | contig 11408 bp, 9 predicted proteins | sample 1538991 | NCBI WGS metagenome assembly OCTA01 (sample SAMEA3539302, study PRJEB22396) | soil metagenome | biome: tundra; feature: field; material: soil | place: USA | collected 2010-05 | depth 0.15 m | reverse complement strand
CCGCAAGAGCTAGCAAACGCGAGTAGCACCCAAGCGGTTCTTGCTTTGAATAGATCCGACTGTGAATTCATCATCATGGCGTCCTTCGTCTCCACACACAGGTACAGCAGTATTCGGGCCACCGACCAAACCTGAGGAAGTCCGGGGATTGCTGCCGCGACGAGAGCCGGCGATCCGTCAACTTCAATCAGGGTGACGGGCAGACTCCATTGATTTGACGTAGGGAATGGCGCTATTTCAGATTTGGCAGCTCGTCGCGCGAGACCACGTAGCTGCTGGTGTAGACCTTCTGTAATTCGGCCACCGTGCTGAAGGTCTCGGGATAGGGGCTTGTCCAGATGCTGAAGAACACCCAGTTGGTTTTTGTCGATTGCAACTGATCGGGATCCGGAACCGGTCCGCACTCATGCAGCGCAATGGGCATACCGGTAGGGAAGATCTTGGCCGTGTTTGTGTATATCGAGGTCATCGGACTGTAGTCGTAGGCCTTGTTGTAGTTGTCAGCCCCTCCGATATCGACGTACTGCGGGCCGGGATAGAATGCCGACTTGGCAGAGCCGTCCAGGGCAAGCAGCCAAATGGTGTTCTTGACGCCCTTGCTGACCATGAAGTCGAAGGTGTATTTCCACAGCTTGACGAAATCCGCGCCGGTCTCCATGCTCCACCAAAACCAAGTGCCGCCAGCCTCGTGGTAGGGCCGGAAAATGACGACGCCATTGGCGGCCTGGACCGCCAGTAGCCGGTCGGCCAGCCCGGAAAGTCGTTGGTTGAGGACGGTATTGTTTGCCGTTCCAGCGGTCAGCGCATCGGCAATACTGGGCGTGAGCTTTGTCTTCGAGCCGTTGTACCCATCGGCTGTGCTTGGCGCCCCCATGTGGTAGCCGAACATGCAAAGCCCGCCGGCGTTCCAGTAGCTGACACAGCGGGTTCCGGCGCCAGCGCCGTTGGCCTCGAAAGCGCGAATCGCGGGGTACTTTCCCGTGTTCGTGAAAATGTAGTTAATTTCGGAATCGCTGCCGCCCTCTTCTTGCCCCGACAGAATGTGGTTGCCGTATTGGCTGTAGAGGTAGCAAAGAACCTTGCTCACTTGCGGGATAGCATTCGGCGTCACCGGGACGGCACTGCATCCGGGTATCGAACTAGCGTCGCTATTGGTGTTGGGGCCGACATCTTGTGGGGGCAAAGCATCCTGCGTAGCACTGCCGCCCGACGCCGCGCTCCCGCCCAATGCCGTGCTCCCGCCCGATGCTGTCTTTCCGCCCGACGTCAGGACACCGCCGGTGGCCGGCGAGGCGTCCTTGTCTGGAGGACCTGCGTCCTGGCCGACAGTGGCGCCGCCGGTCGCGTTGGCCCCACCCGTGACTGGCGATCCCCCCGTGCCACTTGCGCCACCGGTCCTCCCGACGCCGCCGGTGGAGGTCACTGCCCCACCACTAGCCATGCTTCCTCCGGCACCAATCGTCCCACCCGCGGCGGTCGCGCCGCCGGAGGTAACCGCGCCGCCACTTGCCGTCCCACCGGATCCTCCTCCAGATCCTCCCGGGCCCACGCCACCCAGGCTGCTACCGCCGCCGCCACTGGACGAACATCCAGCCAATAGAGCTACCAGGGACACCGTGGTGAAGCAGCAGCGGGGTCGAGCGAATCGTCGTCGAGATGAACTCAGGCGCCTTTTCATGCGTCTTCCTTTTCAAATTGCGCAAAGCCAGCGCGCGTTACGAAGGAGCTGTGGAATGGCAAATCTCCGTAGCTGCTAAGGAAGGCAGCGTGCCCCAACCTTCAACAATTCGTCCGCGCGGGTTTTGTAGTGTCCGAATTTCGGCCAGGATGCCTTGCCCATGCCGCTCCGGCGCGCCGGAAGCTATCCCTCAGTCCTCAGATCGTCCGCGATGGTCGCGAACTGCTCCAAGGCAGCTTCGAGGTCGGCGGTGATGTCGGCTGCGATGACCTCGGGGGCGGGAAGGTTGGCGGATTCTTCCAGGGCTTCGTCCTTGAGCCAGAAGATGTCGAGGTTGAGCTTGTCGCGCTTGACCAGCTCATCGTAGGTGAAGGGCTTGAAGCGCCCGGTTTCCTTGCGCGCGTCGCGGTTCTTGCGACCATAGCAGGCGACGAAGTCGTCGAGGTCGCTGCGCTTGAGGGTGTTTTCCTTGAGGGTGAAGTGCATGTTGGTGCGCAGGTCGTAGATCCACAGCTTCTTCGTCCATGGCTTTTCCTGCGCGGGCTTGCGGTCGAAGAAGAGGACGTTTGCCTTGACGCCTTGGGCGTAGAAGATGCCGGTGGGCAGGCGCAGCAGGGTGTGGACATCGGCCTGCTTGAGCAGTTCGCGGCGGATGGTTTCGCCCGCGCCGCCTTCGAAAAGGACGTTGTCCGGCAGAACCACCGCTGCGCGGCCGTGTTGCTTCAGAATGGTGAAGATGTGCTGAAGGAAGTTGAGCTGCTTGTTGCTGGTGCTGGCCCAGAAATCGTCGCGGTTGATGACCAGCGATTCCTTGGACGACTCGCCTGCGTCGTTGACGATGGTCACGCTGCTCTTTTTGCCAAAGGACGGTCGAGATCTTGCGGGGTGAAATCGAGATCGTCGGCCAGCACCTGCTGGCGAACGGCGCGCGAGGCTTTACTGCGGTGGTCGATGAGGAAGCCCTTTTCGACTTTGATGCGCGGTCGGCATGGCCAAGAGGCGACTGCGGAGGGTGTCGGGCTCGTCCGCCCAGGCGGCAAGGGTTTCGGGCCGGTGGAAGGCGAAGACTTGGCGCGAGCGTGAGTCGGGATCGCGCTGGTCGCGGAATTGCGTTTCGACGCCGGTGGACTCGTAGTGGAAGGGCAGCGGGCCATCGAGACCCGCCGCCAGGAAATAAGGCACGGAGCTGGCGTAGCGGACCGACTGATCGGCGACGCCGGAGAGGGTCGTCCCTTCTTTCTTGGCCTCGACAATGCCGACGGGCTTGCGGTCCACGAGCAGCAGGTAGTCGCACGGGCCGGATTTGAGGGCGACCTCGCGTAGCGCGACGCCGCGTCCGGTCGAAAAATCCACCTCCCTGAAGTTTTGCACGACCCAACCACACGCCACGAGCTGGGCATCGATCTGCTGCCGGGCACGTTGTTCAGGTGGGAGGTCGGGCATCACGCGCTTTTGCGCATCTTAGCCCATCCGGGCAAGTGCATATGGAACAAGTGGCTAGTCCTGGCTAGTCCACGGTTCCTTGCAGGATCTCTCCCACCTTCGCCGAAAGCACCACGGCGTCGAAAGGCTTCTGGATGAAGCCGTTGCAGCCGCTGTCGAGCAGTTGTTGCGCTTGCCCCTCGATGCTGCAGCCACTGGAAAGAAGCACCTTGATGCCCGGCATGATCTTCCGCAGGGTCTCGTAGGTCTGACGTCCGCTCATCTCCGGCATGGTCATGTCGAGAAGCACGAGCGAGATTTTGGCTCCGTACCGCCGGACCAGCTCGATGGCTTGCCTGCCCCCCGGTGCGGTCAAGACCTCGTAGCCGAACTTCTGCAGCAGGCGTGCACAGACCTTCACGATTTGCGCCTCGTCGTCGACGACCAGAATGGTCCCGGTACCGTGCTGAAGGACCGCCATGGGGGTCTTGTCCTCCGCGACCTGACGCTCGGTCGCCGGCAGAAGAAGAGTGAAGGTCGTGCCTTTTCCCATCTCGCTCTCGACCCCGATGAAGCCCGCGTGGTTCTTGATGATGCCATAGACCGAGGCGAGCCCCAGCCCCGTTCCCTGTCCAGGGCCCTTGGTTGTGAAGAAGGGTTCGAAGATCCTGCCCATGGTCTTGGCGTCCATTCCCGATCCCGTATCGCTGACGATAAGTTTTGCGTAAAGCCCTGCGGGAATGCCCAGCAGCGCTCCTTCCTCGTCCGCGAGATCCGCATTCTCGGCGCGCAAGAGAAGCTGGCCGCCCTCGGGCATGGCCTGCCCGGCGTTAACCAAGAGATTCAGCAGCACCTGTTCGAGCTGCGAATGATCCATGAGCACGGCCAGTAGGCCCGGAGCGAAGTCGAGCTGGATAGTGATGTCCGTGCGCGTGCGCCCGAACATCGCGCTGGTCTTGGCCACCACGCGCGTCAGATCGAGCGGCTTGAGGTCATACTTTCCTAGCCGGGCGAATCCGAGAAGTTGCTTGGTCAGCTCCGCACCACGGTTCACCAGCGCCTTCATCTCCTGGATATCCGTTTTGCCTTCGCTGTCAGCCCCGACCTCCAGCTCCACCAGCGCCAACCCACCCAGGATGCCGGCCAGGATGTTGTTGAAGTCATGGGCGATGCCGCCAGCGAGGGTGCCGATGGCCTCCATCTTCTGCGCCTGCGCCAGTTGTAGTTGCAACTCCTCCCGCTCTTGTTCCACCCGCCGCCGCTCGGCAATCTCCCAGGCCATGTCCGCCAAGTAGGAGATGGTGCTGACATCCTCGGTGGTGTAGCCGGTATCCTTGTTGCCCACGCCCAAGGCGGCGACGATCTTGTCCTTGCGGAAAATCGGCACGACGACCTCACGAATCGTCGGCGCGCGGCTGTCGGACGGCCCCTTTCGGTTCGGCAGCTTGTCGCAGTCGTTCTGGATGATGGGAACGCGTTTGCGCACGCAATCCGCCCAAATGCCGTCCTGATCGCCGCCGAAGTGCCGAGGTTTCTCCTGCCCGCTACCGGACGCTCTGACCACGCGGGTGGACCAGACCTGGAGGGATGGCGTGCGCCCATCCGCCTCGACGTAGTGGAAGAATCCCATCCGGCTACCCGTGACGACCTCGACCTCGTCCAGCGTCTTCTGCAATAACTCCATGGGCGAATGCGACGATGCGAACTCCTGTAGACGCAGGCGGATCGCCATCAATGCCTCGGATCGCTTGCGGGCGGTGATGTCCGTGGCGACGACGCGGCATTCTTTGCCGCCGGCTGCGGACGTGGCGGCGAATTCGACGGCAAACGGCGATGCCAGTTCCGGTCGCACGACCACCTCACAGGTTTCCTTGATGCCATTGTCGAAGACCTTGGCAAGAAATGCATTGAAGACGGCGCGGCTGTCGGCGTCCACAAGGACGGCCAGGCGTTTGCCAACCAAGTGCGAGCGCTCCAGCCCCAAAAGGCGCGCGCCCGTGAGATTCACTTGCCGGATCTCTCCGGCCCGATTCAGGGTCAGATATCCGACGGGGGCAAATTCGTAGAGATCGGTGTAGCGGGAGAGCCCTTCCTCCACGTCGAGCCGGGCACGCTGCAACTCCTCATTCTGCATCTCCAGTTCGATCTGATGGACTTGCAGTTCGTGAAGCAGCCGCTGCGTCTCTGCCGGCAGGGTGATCTCGTCTGCGCTGCTCTCGGCACGATGGGCTCCGAATCGCTCCTCGGCCCGGTGACGCAACTCACCGGCATCCTCCGTTTTGCTTCTAGTCTTCTTCATCTGTCACTCCCTTCACGCCCGTCACTCCCATCTCTGAAAGCCTGGCCGAGCCCCACCATTTGTCGATGGCTTAGTTGAGGTGGGTAGAGTTGACTAGAGATCTTTTGAGAAGTAAAGCCACCTCTTGGTTCCATTTGCTGACCTGGCGCGGGGCTGCAAACGCCGCGTACTTCGCGGCGGTAAAGAGCGGCCGCACCGCCAAGAAGATGCAGAGATTTCCAGCTTCTTGCATTTGTAACCGGTAGACTCATGACTGTCATGGGCGAAGGCAGCGCACCTAGAGAGAAACGATCTTTGAGTTTGCCGCGGCGAAGAGAGGACAACGGTGCCCGATGAACGGCAATGATGACAAGCCCAAGGGAGTCGCCAAACTGCGCTGGCGGGCCGAAGAGATCGCCCGGGAGCAGGGCGCGCCGTCGCCAAAAGATCTGACGACCCTGTCGCGCGCGGAAGCGCTGAAGCTGATCCATGAGCTTCGCGTGCATCAGATCGAGCTGACAATGCAGAATGAAGAACTGTGCCGGGCCCAGGCAGAACTGAACGCGACTCGGGAGCGCTATTTCGACCTGTATTATCTTGCACCCGTGGGCTACTTCATTGTCTCCCACGAGGGGCGAATTTTGGAGGCCAACCTCGCCGGAGTCAACCTGCTGGGCGTCCCCCGGGCCGCGCTTGTCAAGCAGCCGATCACCCGGTTTATTTTCAAGGAAGACCAAGACGTCTACTACCTGCACCGTAGGCAGCTCTTGGCCACGGGCAAAGCGCACACGTGCGAACTGCGGATGGTGAAGACCGACGGGACGGTGTTTTGGGTTCGACTGACGGCCACTACGCAGCCTCCTTCGACGATCTCAGGGCACGGTGGCGCGCCTTTGAGCCGCGTCGTGCTGAGTGACATAAGCGAGCAGAAACAGATGGAGCAAGACAAGTCCAAGCTGGATGCCCAGCTCCAACATCCTAAGAAGCCTAGCCGCATTGGCCCCAAGCCTGGGATGGGCAAGAACGGGAAGAACGCCGGCAAGAAAGCCGCTGGAAGATGATTAGGGGACACCAAGAACAATCCTCACAATAGGCTGGTAAGAAGTGGAGACATTCTCAATGAAAACTCAGGGCGCTGCCAAAGATTTTCCTGTCGTTTGCGTGGGTGGTTCGGCCGGTGGCCTCGACGCCTATACCCGGTTGCTACGGCATCTGCCGGCCGACATGGGGGTTGCTATCGTCATCGTGAACCACCTGAGAACCGTGGGGACTCTGCTCCACGAGATTCTCCCGCGCTACACGAAGATGCCGGTCGAACTGATCACGGATAGTCTGCGAATTCGGCCCAACCACGTGTTCATCATTCCGTCACAGCGTGATTTGCACGTTCTTGATGGAGAGTTCCATCTGAAGCCGATTTCAAAGCCCAGGGGATGGCCCGATGTGATCACTGTCTTTCTGCGTTCCCTAACGCAGCACTGGGACGGCAAACTGATCGCTGTCATTGTCTCTGGCTACGATGGCGATGGGTCAGCAGCCCTGCGTGGAATAAAAGACGTGGGGGGCATTACCATTGCGCAGAAGCTCGATACGGCAGCGCAGCCAGAGATGCCTGAGAGCGCAATCGCGAGCGGGTGCGTGGATCTTGTCCTTTCGCCCGAGGATATCGCTCGAGAAATTGTGCGAATAGCTCACGCGACTCGGGACAAACCTGGCGACGCACTAGCGTCGACTGCGCCAGTAGTAGCCGCCGCCACCGCCAAAGAGAAGAACCCCTAGGACGACCAAAATAATCAGTGTGCTGGTGCTCATGATTCTGTTTCCTTTCGGACTCTTGCAGAGCTATCGCGCTGGATGAAAGACCGCAGCCTCCAAGCCCCACCTCAGACCAAGTGCAACTTTGGGGCCGGTCGACGTGCCCAAGCAATTTCGGCCATTTGCTCGACAGGTGCCCAATTCTTCAATCAGAGTGTGTTACCTGCCCACTCATTTCGAAGGAGAGTGCGCCGCGCGCTTCTTGGCTATCAATCCATAGCTCCTGAGCTTGCGATACAGCGTCGCCGAACCGATGTGGAGCTGTTCGGCAGTATGGGTCTGGTTGCCGCCATTCAGTTCCAACGCCGCGAGGATGTATTCCTTCTCGACGTCTTCCAGCGGCCGCACCTTGCCTTGGGTGGCCAGGGGCGCAGGAAATGACTGACGGATCTCCTCGGGCAGATCTTCGAACTCGACCCGATTTCCCCGTGCAAGCGCAACGGCCGCTCCATGGCGTTTTCGAGCTCGCGCACGTTACCCGGCCACTGGTAGCACAACATTTGATCGGCAGCGCCAGGTGCAAGACCGCCGATCATGCGCTTCATTCGCAAGGCCGCGTCCGCCAGCAGCACGCGGGCCAGCGGCAGGACATCGTCTCTGCGCTCGCGCAGGGGTGGCACGTGCAGTTCGACAACCTTCAGTCGATAGTAGAGATCTTGTCGAAAACCGCCGCCCGCCACGCCGTGGGCGAGGTCGCGGTTGGTGGCGGCGACGACGCGCACGTCGACCTTTCGGCTCTTGTTTTCGCCGACGCGCCGGATTTCCCGCTCCTGCAACGCGCGCAAAAGCTTGACCTGCATGCCCGGCGAGACCTCGCCTACCTCGTCGAGCAGCAGCGTTCCGCTGTTGGCCGCCTCGAACAGGCCCGGTCGGTCCTGCGTCGCGCCCGTGAACGCGCCCCGCGCGTGTCCGAAGAGTTCACTTTCGAGGAGGGTTTCGGTAATCGCGCCGCAGTTGACCGCAACGAACGGTCCAGCCGCGCGCGCGGACTCTTCGTGGACAAGCCGCGCGACCCGCTCCTTGCCCGAGCCACTCTCGCCGGTGATGAGGACCGTGGAATCGACTTTGGCCACCCGGCGCGCCAGCTCCACGAGCTGCGCCATCGCGCCGCTCTTGGCGACGATTCCCAGCGGCTCCTTGACGTCGACGGCCACGCGAACCAGTGCTCGGCGGTGCATCCGCAGCTTCAGCTCGGCCTCCTTCAATGTCTCCGTGACCCTTTGGAGCGAGACTTCGAGACAGTCCTTGAGGCGGTTCGGCTCGAAAAACCGCAACTCCTCCGCGCGCTCGCCACCCCATTCTTCGCGCGATCGCCCGATCAGGTGGCAGGCCGCATCGCCCTCGCCCATGCAGCGGTCTTCGAGGACATAGATCTCCCTGCCAGAGCTCCGGCTGATGTAGCCACTGGTGAGACCGCAGATCGTCCAGCACGCGGGCGAATCAGTCCGACCGAAGTGCAAGAGATGCTGCTCAGCCTCGTAGGAAGAAGCGAGCAACGCGCCTTCCTTGGAGAGCGGGCCTCGGCTTCCCGGTTCCATGCGAAAGAGACCTTGGAGGGTGTGGATGCGGACGCCCGAGTGCCGCCATTCATCGTTGTTTCGCCACTTGAACTCGGTCCGCATGGCTTCGGCCATGCGCCACCCGTGGGCGAACCCGAATTGCGTGAGCACGGCGCGGGCGGCGGTCTCGCCGAAATTCTCGACGAGGTACTTGCGCAAGAGCCCCATCGCCACGGCGTCGAGAAGGAGCGCACGTTGCCCGGCGAAGTGGATCACACCACCTTCCGGATCGAGCTCCAGCAGTTCCTTATGATCCAGATCGCCCGCGAGCACTGACCTTCCCCCCTTGATTTGAGGGAAACGCTACTTCAGCTTAAATGGACGGGCCAGTCGTAAGAGCCGTCCGCGGTACAAGCGCTTGAATTCATTGCCATCTATTTCGGGGCCCGAAATCTGCCGCAGATGAGTCTCTCGATGGCACCAGTTCGACGCTTCACCTTACCCGGTGTGCACTGGAATCCCATCATCTTGATGGACAGATCCAATCATCGTGACTGACCCAAAGGCCCGGCAGACCGCGCCCAATCACCAATTTGCAGACGGATCTGAAGGCGCTTCAGTCTTCGCCCCATTGGCCCCTTCTTTGCATCCTTCGGTCGGCACGTTCGCCGGGCTCACCTAGTCTACAGGCGGCGCAACCACCACAAGGAGACCGAATGCAAATTCAGAATTTTCTACTGGGAGCCTCGATGTCAGCACTGCTGGCCATGACCGCACCTGCGAGCGCCGCCGAGAATACCGTCCAGAAGGAGGGCAATGCCGTGGAAGCCAAGGGCAACGCCCAGGAGCAGAAGGCTGTACACGAAAAGAAGGCCGCCGAGAAAACGGCAGCCACGGGTGAGGCCAAGGAAGTCAAGGGCGAACAGATGCAGAAAGACGGCAAGGCCTTGAAGAAGCACGACAACACCGCGGCGGAGGGTGCGCGCATGGATCGAGCTGGAACCGCGGAAAAGGCCAAGGGTGAGAAAATGGAAGACTCCGCCAAGGCTCACAAGGAGCACGCCAAGAAGACGCAGAAGGCGGCCGACGAGATGGAGAAGTCGGGCAACAAGATCGAGAAGGCCGGCACCGCGATGGATAAGAAATAGAGCCGGAAGACCTACTGAATAGCAGGACGCGAACGAGATGAGGGAGTGGAGATTGTCGTCCGCGCCCTCGTTGGCCGATCAATAATCGCTCGTGATTCGAGAACAGAAGACTTAGCCCAAGTCGGGAACATGCCAGTGCTAATCGCGAAGAGTAGGATGTTCCGGCGGCCCTCTCCCTTCGGGAGAGGGCTGGGGTGAGGGTACTCCACTAGACATTGAACCATGCTGCGCGCACGGCTACAGCACCTTCATCACCGCAACGTATGGGTTGGAGGTGAGGGTAAAGTATCTTCTGAAGCCGGACGCTGCCGGCTTCAAGGTAGCCGCGCCCACATCACTGTTCGACCTCCGGTCCAGTACCCTCACCCCGGCCCTCTCCCGAAGGGAGAGGGTGATCTACACCAGCCGCTGTCGCTTAATGCCTATGGCCCCTCTCCCCTCGGGAGAGGAGGCGACAATCGATCTTGTCTTCGAATCACGGCCGCTAAACTTAGGCGACGCGCGTCCTGTGTTCCTTGTGCGCGGCTGGTTCCTTTGATTTGAGTGAATCGGGAACGAATGCAAGCTTCACAGAAGACACCGAGTACCGTTCAGCTTCCCCATGGCCCCATGGCTGGGAACGCGGCGCTTGATGTCGCGGACCTGCTTGAAAAGGCTCGGACCGACGCCGACACGGTTCTGGGGCAGCTCAATTCGCGGCTTGGGGGGCTCAGCGAGGTGGAAGCAGAATCTCGCTTGAAGCAAGTCGGCGCCAACGAGATTGCCCGACAGAAGCGCCAATCCGTCCTGATGCGCCTCTTGAGTAACGTCAAGAATCCGCTGGTCCTGCTGTTGGTAGCGCTGGGAGTCCTGTCCTATCTCACCGGCGATCAGCGGGCAACCGTGGTCATCTTCGTCATGGTGGTATTGGGTGTGGTGTTGCGCTTCTTCCAAGAGCTGCGCGCCGACAATGCGGCGGCGAAACTGCAAGCCATGGTCGGCAACACTGCGACGGTGGTGCGCGACGGCAAGGACCAAGAAGTGCCGCTCAAGATGTTGGTGCCGGGCGACATCATTCGGCTGGCGGCTGGCGATATGGTGCCGGCGGACGCGCGGGTACTTTCCGCCAAGGATCTGTTCCTGAATCAAGCGGCCCTGACCGGCGAAGCCCTACCCGTGGAAAGGAAGGCCGCCGCGCCGGCAGCTGACATTCAAAATCCGCTGGACCTTTCGAACCTCTGCTTCTTGGGCTCCAACGTGGAGAGCGGATCCGCAACCGCCGCTGTCATTCACACCGGAAATCGGACCTACTTTGGATCGCTGGCCGCCGGGATCGTGGGTCCTCGCCAGTCGACCAGCTTTGACCTCGGCATCAACAAGTTCACCTGGCTGATGATCCGGTTCATTGCCGTCATGGTTCCTGCCGTGTTTCTCATCAACGGATTCTTTCGGCACAACTGGCTGGACGCCTTCCTGTTTGCGATGGCCGTGGCGGTCGGGCTGACCCCCGAGATGTTGCCCATGATTGTGACCGTCAACTTGTCGAAGGGCGCCCTGGCCATGGCGCGCAAGAAGGTCATCGTCAAACG
>OCTA010005098.1_pt1 | contig 11410 bp, 9 predicted proteins | sample 1538991 | NCBI WGS metagenome assembly OCTA01 (sample SAMEA3539302, study PRJEB22396) | soil metagenome | biome: tundra; feature: field; material: soil | place: USA | collected 2010-05 | depth 0.15 m | reverse complement strand
GGAGACGGATCAGCGCCGCGAGCCCGAGAGCCCAGATCACGAGCGTCGTCGTGAAATCCAGGCCGGGAACGGCCGGCAGGGCCACGCCGAGGGCGGAGAGCAGGCGGAGAGAGTTTCCGCCCGCCGTCAGCAGCATCGAGAACGCCAGGAGCGCGAGCGCCTGGCGAAGCCGGCCGAGCAGCTCCCGGCGGCGCGAGGCGGCGAGAATCAGGAGCCCGGGCACCGCGGTCACGAGGAAGGCCGCGAACACTCCCTCGCGATCGCCGTTGAGCGGACCGAACGAGGAGATCCAGGGCAGGACGGCGAGGCCCGTCCACACGACCGCTGCGACGGTCAGCCAGCGGCGACGGATGCCGGGCGCGAGAGTCAAGTCAGCGTCCCAGTTCCGCGTTCCAGTTCAGGACGACCGTCGTCGGCGTCATCGCCTCCCGTCCGAGCGGGGCGACCATGAGGAAACGCCGTCCGTCGCGAGTCGGAATGAAGTGGTCCCGGGCGGGGGTGGAGTCAAAGCGTCCCTGAAAGAGCGGCTGCGGCGTTCCGGCCGTCACGGTGGTCCCAATCTGGATCTCGACGGCCATCAACTTCAGGTCGAGCGCGCGGTAGTACAGCTCCTTGCCGTCGCCGCGCCACATGGGCTCGATGCCGCCCGAGGTCGAGATCTGCCACTTGCCGCCAGGCCCCGGGAAGCTCTGGACGTAGACTTCGTTGCGCCCGGACTCGTTCGACTGGTACGCGAGGAAGCGTCCATCGGGCGAGAAGACTGGCTTGAGCTCCGAGAAGGACGTCTTCAGGAACGGAATTGGTTTCTTGTCGCCGAAGGTGGGCAGTACCCAGATGTCCCAGCCCGTCTCCTTGCCCTGGCTCGAAAACGCGATGTACCGCCCGTCGCGGGACCAGTCGCACGCGAACTTCGGCTCGTCGGACTTGAGGAGCGGCTTCTCTTCGCTCAGGCCCTCCGTGGCCTTCTCGAAGAAGTCGTTGCCCACCGTGTAGACGATGCGCCGGCCGTCCGGGGACCATAGCGGGGCGAACGTATTGTCCGCGGCGAACGTGAACCGGGAGCTCACGCCGCGCTTCAGGTCCCGGACCCAGACGTCCCTCTTCCCGCGCCGCGGATCGACGCGGTCGTACGCGAGCCGCTCGCCGTCCGGAGAAAACGCCGGGTTGCGGCTGTCTCCCGGATCGCCGGCGGTCTCCCCCTCCTTGCCGGAGCGATCCATCCAGAGGAAACGGTTCCCCGATTCGCCCGTGCGGTACGCGACGGTCCCCTCCCGCGACACCGAAAAGCGTGCGAGCCCGACGTTGTCCGTGCCGATGTTCTCGGCGAGCGGAATCGGTTCGCCCGTGGTTTTCAGGGCCTTCGCGTCGAACGGCTGGGCTACGAGCGTCTTGTCGCGCACGAAGAGGAGGTACCCGGGCGGCGCGTACGTGACGAGCGTCTGCGCCGACGCGAGAAACTGCGACTCCGTCGAGTCGAGCGCCCCGACCCGGTACAGGTTGTCGTCGGCCTTCTCGCCCGTCGCCATGTAGAGAAAGTGGCGGCCGTCCGGAAGGAATTCGGGCCAGCCCACCTGAGTCTCCTTGCGCGACGCCTCGACCTTGACCGCGGGGACGGGAGTTCCTCCCGCGGCAGGGACGCGGTAGATCGGGTCGGTGCCCGTCCCATCGAAGAGGATGACCCCTTCGGGGCTCCACGATCCGTCGGCGCCGCCCGGGGCGTCGCAGATCTTCTGCGGCGGCCCGCCCGAGACGTCGATCTTCTCCAGCTTGCCCTCGGCGAAGAACGCGAGAAAGCGGCTGTCGGGCGACCAGAAGGGACGCGTCGTGCCCTCGGTTCCGGCGAGGGGCTGCGCGGCGAGCGCGTTGAGCGGCCGCAACCAGATGCGGCTCTTCCCCGACGAGTCCGTCGCGTTGAACGCAAGATATCGCCCGTCCGGGGAGATGCGTGGCGCGTCGATCGAGGTGATCTCCGCAGGAGTCGCGATCTGGAACCGCACGAGCTTCGGACGCGCGGGCGCGCGCCTGACGAATCCGACCGCGAGAGCGGCCACCGCCACGGCCGCCGCCGCCGCGAGGCCCCATGCGAGGCGCTCGCGGCTCTTCCGTCGGTGGGCGACCGGTGCGGGCAGCCCGACCTGTGAGCCGCCTTCCGCGATCCACTGGAGCTGAAGCTTGATGTCGTGAGCCGTCTGGAACCGGTCCTCGGGGTCCTTCGCGAGACACGTCTTTACGACTCGGTCCAGCGCCGGAGGCGTCATCGGAGCGACCGCCGAGACCGGAGCGGGCTCGTCCTTGAGGATCGCCGAGATCAGGGCGGCATGGCTCTTTCCCTCGAACGCCTTCCGGCCGGTCGCCATCTCGTAGAGCACGGTCCCGAACGAGAAGATGTCGCTCCGCGCGTCGGCTTCCTTGCCCTCGAGCTGCTCGGGCGCCATGTACTGGAACGTCCCGAGGATCGTCCCCTGCTGCGTGATCGCTCTCGGCATTTCGGTGGGGAGCGACGTCGCCGAGGAAGACTTCACGGCCGGCAACGCCGTCTTGGCGAGGCCGAAGTCGAGGAGCTTCACGCCGGACTTCGTCAACATGACGTTCCCGGGCTTCAGGTCGCGGTGAATGATGCCGGCGGCGTGCGCCGAGCCGAGGGCCGCGGCGATCTCGATCGACACCTTCAGGAGCTGCTCGGGCGGGAGCGGGCCGCTGCCGAGGCGCTCCGCGAGCGTCTGTCCCTCGAGGTGTTCCATGACGAGGTACCCGGTGCCCTCGTGCGTCCCCACGTCGTAGAGCGCGCAGATGTTCACGTGCGCCAGAGCCGAGATGGCCTTCGCTTCCCTCTCGAAGCGCTGCTTCATGTCGGCGTCCTCGGAGAAACGGGGCGGCAGGATCTTGATCGCCACGGTGCGGTCGAGCCGCGTGTCCCGGGCCTTGTAGACCTCTCCCATCCCCCCCGCGCCGAGCGGCGAGAGGATCTCGTACGGACCCAGGCGCGTGCCAGTCGTGAGCGTCATCGCGCCCCCTCCACGAGAAAAAGATGCGAGACCATGCGGCGGCAGGCGTACGCGTAACTCTTGCCGTCGTCTGTGAACACGAACGGCCCGACGCTCAGGACCCCGGTCATGTCCGCGGGGCCTATCGTCCGCATCGGTTCGCGCTTCCCCGTCGCGATCTCCAGCCGCACGATGCGCGCGGGGACGTCATCGCTGTGGAAGATGAGCAGGGAACGGCCGTCTGGGCTCCACCGGATGACGGAGTCGTCGGGAGCCGCGCCGACCACGGGTCGCGGCTCGCCCCCGTCGGCCGGATAGAGCGCGAGTGCGCCGCCGCTCGCCTTGACGAGGATCTGCCGGCCGTCGGGCGACACGAGAGCCTGGCTCGTGCCTTCCGGAGTCACGGGGCGAGGCTTACCGGCCGCGATGTCCTGCACGTAGCACCGGACGCCCGTGCCTTCCTCATGGCCGCAGACGACGATCCTCTTGCCGTCCGGAAAGAATTGCGCCGATTCGTAGCTGACGAGGCCGCCGCGCTCGAGCCGCCGGGGCTCGCCGGCGCCCGTGGGGTACAGCACGAGCTGCGGAGGCGTCGTCGGCACGGCCGCGAGCGCCCACTTCCCGTCCCGGGAAAGGTCCTGGGCGGCCCCCTCGCCGAGACGGACGACGGGCGACCCGTCCGTCTGGCGGAGGCACACCGCATAGTTCACGCCGACGCTCCCGCTCTCTTCCATGAAGAGGAGCGTCTTGCCGTCCGGGCTCAGCGCGGCGGGATCGGACAGGTCGAGCCACGAGAGGTCCCGTTCGCGCGCCTGACCGGGCGCCAGGACGGTCATCTCCCGGAAGAAATCGTCCCGCGTCGTCAGCCAGCGCCCGTCGGCGCGGATGTCGTGGATCGTCAGTCCGCCGGCGCTTTCGAGCGCGGTCCGGCGCTTGCCCGAGAGGCTGACCGCATAGACCCGGAAGTTGTTGTAAGCGGTCCCCGCGGAAAACATGATTTCGTCGCCTGCCGGCGACCAGGCCAGCCCTTCCTCGCCCCAGTAGCCCTCGGAAAGGACGGTCTTCTTCCCCGCGAGGTCCACGACGGCGACCTCGCCGCGGTCGTCGTACTTGAAGGGGTGCTCGAAGAACGCAATCCGGTCCCCGCTCGGAGAGAAACGCGGTCCGCTGAAGTAACCGCCCGTCTCGCATAGAACCTTTCCGGCCGGAAACTCCAGCCGGTCTTTCCCGCCGATGTCGCGGATCACCGCAAGGTCCGATCCGTCCGGAGACCAGTCGGCCTCGCGCACCCCATCCAGGATCTCGCGCGGCGCGCCGCCTTCCAGCGGCATCCGCGCGAGCATGCCCTCGAAGAAGCTGTGGGCCTTGTATCGCGCGCGGATCAGAACGGCCAGCTCCCCCCGGGAAGAGATGGAGAGCAGGTGGCCGGCGCGCAGCAGCCCACGCGGGCTCGCCCCCGGATAGTCCGAGCGAAGCGCGAAGATCTCCGGCGTGTTCCCGGAAGGAGCCGCGCTATAGACGACCGTTTTTCCGTCCGGGGCGAGCCGGGCGTTGAAGATCGGCTCCTGCCGAAACGTGAGCTGCGCGAAAGACGGGACGGCGACGATCGAGCGCTTTCCCCTCCAGTGCCCGACGGCATAGGACCCAGCGACAACCAGGAGGGTGAGAACAAGGGCGGCCGCTGACGCCCAACGGCGGGCTCCGCGCGACGCCGGTAAAGCGGGGTGGCCGGTCGCGGAGCTCCCCGCGAGCGCGTCGAGGTCGAACGCGAGGTCGCGAGCCGACTGGAAGCGCTCCGCCGGGTTCTTCTCCAGGCAGTGCCGCACGAGCCGGTCGAGGTCGGGAGGGATCTTCGCGCCAGAGAGATCCGGCTCCGGCGCCTCCTCCTTCAGGATCGCGTTCATCGTCTCGATCGCCGAATCGCCCTTGAACGCCTGCACCCCCGTCAGCATCTCGAAGAGAACGCACCCGAACGCGAAGATGTCCGACCGTGCGTCGGCGGGCTGCCCTCTCACCTGCTCGGGCGCCATGTACCCGACGGTCCCGAGGAGAGTCCCGGGGTCCGTGGCCCTCGCGAGCGTCGGCGACTTCGTGTCCTCGCCCGCCGCGATGGCCCCTTGCTTGGCGAGCCCGAAGTCGAGGATCTTCATTCGCCCGTCCGTCGTGACGAAGAGGTTCTCGGGCTTCAGATCGCGGTGCACGATTCCCTTCTCGTGCGCGGAGGCAAGCGCCCTTGCCATCTGGGCGCCGTACTCGACGGCCTTTCGCAGGGACATGGGCCCCGCCCCGAGCCTCTGGCGCAGCGTCTCGCCTTCGAGAAGCTCCGTGACGAGAAGATGGCGCGAAGAGGAGGGAGAAGAGCCAGGGATCTCTTCGAAGGAGAAAATGGCTGCAATTCCGGGGTGGTTCAGCGCGGCAAGAAGTCGCGCCTCTTGCTCGAAGCGCGCCTTGCGATCTTCACCTTCCAGGAACTCTTCCGGCAGGACCTTGATCGCCACGTCGCGTCCGAGCTTCGTGTCTTTCGCCCGGTACACCTCGCCCATCCCCCCCGCCCCCAAGGGCGCGAGGATCTCGTAAGGCCCGAGGCGGGTGCCCGAGGAGATCGTCACGTGTTGGACAGATTCTAGCTGCGACGGAGTCGCCGGCGCGCAGGTGATCCCGGAGCTGCGAGCGCGACGGCGGAATCAGACCGACAGTTCCCGCCGTTCGGCGGGAAGCCTCGTCGGCAGCGCGTGACCCCGGCACCCGCCGGGCGAGGCCGCGATCTGAGAGACGCATGCTTGGTCGCAGCCCTGCCGGCCGGGCCAGCGCGAGCACGCCTTCAAGCGCAGCTCGTTACCACCCGAAAGTCGGCTGGCGATCGCGCGTGTGACGTGAATCCTGACAACGACCGCCTCCATGGTCTCGGGACACGAGATCTCACGGAGACCGCCGAATGCACGATAGGCGCGGACGCCGGCGGCGGCCGCTGGAACGGAAACCAGAAACGACGCGGTCGTGGCGATTGTCGAGACGGCGTCCATGCAATCTTTTCCTCCAGACCGGAGTCACACGCAATTCCGATTCCACTCAGGCAGACGGCAAAACCCGCGCCCAGCAACGGCGCCACCCGGCTCCAAGGCACCGTCGTGTGTCACCCGGCCGTCCAGCCTGTCTCCACGTGTGCCAAGACACGCCGTACCTAGAGCTCCGACCGGAAGGGGGTCACGAGCCACTCCGTCACCCTTTTCTTCAGGGAGCGGTCCCGCCACATCGCGTACGTGTAGGGACGGCATCGCGATAGATCCCGCCGGTAGGTCTCCTCCATCTGCCCGGCGAACGCGCCGTCGTAGACGAACAGGTTGATCTCCTCGTTCAGATGGAAGGACCGTTCGTCGAAGTTCGCCGATCCCACCGTGGAGAAGACTCCGTCCACGACCATCGTCTTCAGATGAAACATCGTCGGCTGGTATTCGAAAATCTTCACGCCCCCGGCGAGGAGCGGTCCGAAGGAAGAGCGTCCCCCCGCTTTCGTCGCGGGCACGTCGTTCTGCGCGTCCGACGGAACGATCACCCGCACGTCCACGCCCCTCTTAACGGCAGCGACCAGGAGACCGGAAGTCGCCTCGTCCGGAAGGAAATACGAGTTCGCGATCCAGATCTCCTTCGAGGCGGCTGCGAGCGAGATCGAGTAGACGCGGCCCGCTCCCGACATCGCCGCGAGCGGCGACGACGGCACGACGGCCACGGCGCTCGTGCCGGGCTGCAAAAGCGCGGGAAAGAACTCGTCGCCGACGAGAGGCTCGCCCGTCACCTCCGACCAGTTCTCCTGGAACGCGCGCTGGAGGCCGCGGACGGCGGGCCCTTCCACCCGCAGTTGCGTGTCGCGCCAGTGCTCCTTCGAATCGGCGTTGCCTTGCCACGAATCTGCGAATCCCACGCTGCCGGTGAAGCCAAGCGTGCCGTCCACCACGAGAACGCGCCGATGGTTACGATGGTTGAACACCCAGAGCATCCAGGGCTTGATCGAGTGAAAGAACTCCACACGGCAACCGGCGTGGCGCAGGACGTCGACGTCGCTCGCCTTCGTGCGCTTGCCCGGGGAACCGATCGCGTCGAGGAGGACGCGGACCGCGACGCCTTGCTGGGCCCGTTCCGCGAGGGCGTCGCGGAATCGCGTGCCGACCTCGTCCGACCAGAAGATGTAGGCCTCGAAGTTCACGGTCTTCCGAGCGGAGGAGATGGCGGCGAGCATGGCGGGAAAGATCGCGTCGCCGTTCTCGAGAAGCTCGAGCCTGTTGCCGGACGTCAGCACCGCGCCGGGCAGCGCCGACGGCAGGAACGTCGGCGCATTCAACGTGAAGTCGTGAGGCAGGTCGTAGACGGTTTGCTTCGGAGCGCCCGCCTTCGCAATGGTGATTGCGAAGGCGTAGCCCGCTGCGACCGAAACGAGGATGATCGCGAGGACGTGCCGCCGCTTCGGGCGCCGCGGACCGGAGGCTTTCACGATCTCAAGAGTACGCTTTCAGCGGCGGCCATCGCGAACCTCGGTCCGCGAGGCACGTGCCAGGGTGTATCGACCGCGGCACGCGCCGTACCCCCCACTCGACTACGAACGCACCGGAACGCCAGGATGGCTCAGGCCTTCTTCTCCCCGTTGAAGGACTTCAGGAGATCGGCCATGTCGTCCGCGTGCTCCTCCTCCTGGCCCAGTATCCATTCGAAGAGGCGGCGGGTCGTGGGGTCGTCCTTCCCCACGAAGTCGATCATTTCCTTGTACGACTCGATCGCGATCCGTTCGGCAACGAGATCCTCGCGGATCATGTCGACGAGCGTCTCTCCTTCCTGGTATTCCGTATGACTCTTCGAGAGGAGTCCGGACGGATTGAGGTCGGGCTCTCCTCCGAGCTGCCGGATGCGCTCGCAGAGCCGGTCCGCGTGCGCCTGCTCCTCGGTCGCGTGCTCGAGGAACTCGGCCTTGACGGGATCGGCGTGGATACCGTCCGCCATGTAGTAGTGCCGCTTGTACCGCAGCACGCACACGATCTCCGTCGCAAGCGCGACGTTGAGGAGCTTCACGATGGCGTCCCGGTCGCCGCGGTAACCGGGGGTCACCGCGCCCTCTTCGATCTCTCGGCGGGCTCGCCGCCGCAGCTCCGTGACGTCGCTCAGGAAGGTGCTCGGCGCTTCGGCGCGCTTCGAGGCTTCGGCGGACCTGGTCTTGCGGCTCATGACGGACTCACGACTCGCGCGTGACGAGATGGCCCACGAGCAGGCCGATCCCGAACGCGGCGACGGCCACGAGCGCGGTGTTTGCGTCCGCGTAGTCGCTCATCTTCCCGGCCGCCTTGCCGAGGTTCCGGCGCGCCGCTTCGGAGAATTTGCGCGCGCGGTCCGACAGGTCGCGGGTTGAATCCCCCGCGTCTTCCGTGAGGCCGCTCGCGGCGTCCTTGCCGCGCGAGACCGCGTCGTCGAAGTCCTTCTTCACGTCCGATCCGAGCTTCTGCGCCTCCTTGGCGGTCTTGCGGGCCTGGTCGGCAGTCGCGGAACTGTAAAGGTTGTCCATAGGTCCTCCGATCCCCGAGAGAGCAACGCACGTGCCATCGGGTCCCCGCCCCGCGCCGGCGGCGATCTTGCTTCGAGGCCGTTCGCCGGACTCTTCCGGAAGGAGTTTCACGCGACGGCCTACCTGCTGGGCCGCACGGGCCCATCAGAGCCTCGAGGCTGATCCGTCCGGAGTCCCCCGGGCCGGCCTTCCTCGGCGAACCAGCCCGCAGCGCCGACGAGGTGTACCGAGGTCCCGTTCTCTCCGAGGCCGAGCCCGAGGGAGAGGACGCCCTTGCGGACGAGAAGGGCTCCCCAGCGGCGGCCGCGCGCCTCGCGCCAGTCCGCGTCGATCGAGAACGTCCCGGCTTCCGCACGGGCTGGCGAGAGCGCGAGGAAACCCCGTGACGCGCGCAGCCGGCCCGACGCCTCGAAGTCGCGGAGGTCGAGAAGGCCCGCGATCCACCTCGGCGGGCCGGAGGGCACCAGGGCCACGAGCGGCCGGCCGTCTCCAAGTCGCGCCGAGAGATGCACGTCGAGAGACCCGTCCTTGAGCCCGAGTCGGGCCTGTCGTGCCTCGAGTGCGCCGCTCCACGGCGCGCCGGCGGCGCCCTCCAGCGAGATGTCCCGCAGCCTGACGCGCGTGCCGTCGAACGCAACGCTCCCGCCGGGGAAGTCGATCCGGCGTGCGAAGACGTTTGCGCGGGCCGCGCCCCGCACCGTCCGTTCCCCGAGTCTCACGACGACGGCCCCAGCTTCCATGTCGAGCCGCGCGCTTCCTCGCCCGCCTTGCAGGGCGACGCGCGCGCGAATGGTCCCCGCCCCGCCCGGCGCGAGACGCGGCCCGCCGCCCTCCGGCGCGAGGAACGCGAGCCCGTCGAGCGTTCCGCGGAGGGACGTCGCCCCCGACATGATCTTCCAGACTTCGTTGCCCGGGTACGCCTGCGTGTCGAACCGCGGAAGCGCCGCGCGCACGCTCCCGGTCGTCTCCCGCGAGACGGTTTCCTCTCCCCAGTGCAAGGTGCCGCGCCCGACGGCGAGCTCGCTCGGAAGCACCTCGGCCTCGAGGCCGGGACGGAGGAAGAGTCCCCCCGTCACGCGGGCCGCTCCCGTCCATCGCCAGGAGTCGATCCAGATCTCGCGCACCAGCCCGACGCTCAGGTCGTCGACGACGACGATCCAGGGGTCGCCCGGCGGGGCGGGAGGAGCCGGAGGATCGCGGAGGGGCGGTTCGCCGAATCCCGCGATGCGGGGAAATCGCGCGAGCCGGGCGGGTGTCGCCTCGGGCCGCTCGAGACGCTCCCGGAGGCGGAACGAGAGGGCGTCCGCTCGAACGGAACCCGCCCGGAAACGGCGCCTCAGAAGATCGAACAGGCGCACGCGAACCGACACTCCCTCGAGTCGGGCCTCCCATTCGATGTTCGAGTCCCGGCTTCGAAGGATGAGCGTGTCGAATCGAAGGCGCCCTGGCACGAGCGATCGCGCGCCGGTATACGTGACGAAGAGCGTCGCGGGGTCCGAGTTGATCTGCCGGGGGAGCCAATCCGACCGCAGAACGAGGTTCGTCGCCCCAACCAGACAGAGGAAGCCGAGCGCCGCGATACCGGCGACGCGGAGAATCGCCCGGCGGAGCCGAGAGGAGACTCTCAGCCTTCGATCTTGACCGTCACCCGACGGGTCTTGTCGTCGCCGGTCTGCTCGGTGAGGCGGACGCGAGACCCGACGGCGACGCTGGCGTCGATCGCGAGGGCCGTGTCCTTTGCGTCGAGGGCGACCGTGTGGGTCTTCTTGTCGCCGGTCATGACTTCGATCTTCTTACCGGGCTCGTAAATCGTGACGGTGCCCACGTACGTTTCGACCTCGCCCTTGACGGTGCCGCTGCCCGTGTCGGTCTTCGTCTCCGTCTTCGCCTCCAGCGTGTTGCCGACTTGCTTCGACTCCGTGGTCGTCTTCACCTCGCCCTGGGCGGTTTGGGTCGTCGACTCAGACTTACGTTCGACCGTGCCCGGCTCTTTCGAGCAGGCGGCGGGCGCCACGAGCAGGACGGCTGCCAGGGCGCTCGGAAAAAAGGAATACCTGCGGTGTTGCATGACGTTGATGCCTCCAGCGGGTGAAGAGCAGGGGTCGTGCCAGCCGATACTTCAGGCCGCCACGGGCGCGTTCGTGACGGCCGCCCTCTGCCCGCGATCGGTGCCGCGCCGAGCGAGTCCACTTCGACGATCGCCAAGGACGCCTCGGCACGCCTTACCGACTGCATCGGCAAATGTGCCAACTGTGAACTGAGAGAAGGCGACAGGAAAGCAGCGACGCGCAGAGGCATTGGCGACCGGGACTGGCATGCTGTGTGCTTCTCCCCCACGACGTGATCGAACGACTCAACGACCTCCTGCGTGTCGAGCTCGCCGCCGTGGCCGGATATCAGAAGGCCCTCCGCGCGCTGAAGAAGAAGGCCGTCGGCGACAGCGACCACATGCTGCGGTTCGCCTCCGAACACCAGCGAACGGTCACGGCTCTTCAGGGATCCGTTCAGGCCCGGGGCGGCGCGCCTGTGGTCACCGCGGAGCCGTGGGACGGCTGGGGCGTCGCCGCGCTCACAGCCGAGGGTGCGCAGATCAGGCTGGAAAACAAGGAATTCGTGGGCGCGCTCCTCGAGGTGGAGCGGCGCGGTCTCGCCGAGTACGAGGCCGCCTTGACCTCGCTCGACGAGGAGGCCCGGGAGCTCGTCGAGCTCGAGCTGATCCCGCGGCAGCGGAGACACGTCGCGGGGCTCACCGCCATGCTCGTGCTCCTCGCGGCGTGACCCACCGCCCGCCGTAGAGCGAGGCACGCCCACATCGCCGGCGGCGGCCCGCGAGCTGGTCGAGCAGCTCGCGAAGGATCACAGCGGCGTCCGGATCCTCTAC
>OCTA010005097.1_pt1 | contig 11411 bp, 7 predicted proteins | sample 1538991 | NCBI WGS metagenome assembly OCTA01 (sample SAMEA3539302, study PRJEB22396) | soil metagenome | biome: tundra; feature: field; material: soil | place: USA | collected 2010-05 | depth 0.15 m | reverse complement strand
ACCCGCCGCTTGGCCATCTGGGCTTCGTCGTCAGGTGGAATCCATTCGAATTTGCCAATGGGGTATCGCAGGTCGTTCATTGAAAGCTCCCGTTCAGCACTTTCTATTTTGCCGTGAATTGATCGCCTCCGATCTCGTCTGGCGCGCTCCCCAGGCCACAGTCCGTCAGTTCAACGTGCGCACGGATTCGGCAGGACGCAATTCGAGGCTGCATGGCCCGGCCGGCCCCTGTGATTCCTGGCTTGCCACCGCGGCGGCCGGAGCTTTCCCTTTGCCGGATGCCCCCGCGGCTGATGCGCTTGCAACCGTCCCGCAAGTCACAACGGCTCGCCGCACCACGCGTACTTCCGCGCTCGCCGGAAACTTCATCCCCACGTCCGCTTTCTCCAGGACGTCGGACAAGGTCTTCAACCCTTCACTCCCTTTGATGAACTTTGCCTGTTCCACCTTCGCGGGTGAAATCAGCAGGAAGAACTCAGCACTGCCTTTGCCCGATGTCTGGAGAGCGGTCGTACGCTGCCGTTGCAGTTCGCGACGAGCTTCCTCAACCTTGTGCTCGATCCCTTTGCTGGCTCCCAGCGCATCCAGTCGGGCGCGTGCACTGTCGCTGGGCGGATCGCCGGCCAGCGACGAGATGTAGGCACGAATCGCCTGCTCATCCTTTCCCTGCTTTTCGTAAATTTCGGCCAGGTGTTCGCCGATGTTGCCACCGCCGCTGGCTTGCCATGCCGCGTTGATGTACTGCTCCGCCAGGTCCAGATCGCCGCGCTTGAACTCGATCCAGCCCTTAGTGTCCCAGATGTTGTACAAGAACTGCGCGGCTGCCAAATCCTGGAAGCGCAGGTTGTCCAGTTTGACGTCGCGCAGTTGCGTCTGCAATGAATTGATCGCCGCATCGGCATATTTGTCAGCGCGATCCAGTTGTACGTTTTGCTCCGCCAGGGAATACGCGATGTTGTTCCAGGTTAGCGGGCTGGGCGACACGCTGATTGCCTTCTCAAATTGCGCCATGCCTTTGTCGGTCTGGTTGGTCGCAATGTAGGACTGCCCAAGCGAGATCAGCAGCACCGGATTTTTGGGTTGAAGGGTTACGGCTTTTTCCAGCTCTGGAACGGCCTCCGTAAATTTCTTCTGCGCAATGTACACCTCTCCCAAACTGGCATGGGCCGACGGATCGAGCGGGTTGATTTCGATTTGTTTCTGGAACTGCTGAATGGCTTGGTCGTACTTCAATTCCCGCTGATAGGCCGCTCCCAGGCCGTTGTATGCGTACTGATCGTAGGCGTCGACCTCGATCTGCTTCTTGAACGCGGCGATGGCCTGATCGTTCTGGTTGAGTCCTAGATATGCACCCCCCAGTTCGTCCCACGCCGTCTTATGCTTCGGTTCCAAAGTCACCACCCGCTGCAAAAGACTTACCGCCAGCTCGTAATTGTCGTTCTTGAGGGCCTGTTGCGCAGATTCCTCCAAATCGTCAGCCGATTCGTTGGCGCCCACCCCAGCCGTTCCCGGAGACTTGTTGTCCAGCGCGATCTGTTGCGCCTCGTCGGCCGCTACGGCCCGACGGAAGGCGGCGTAATCTTCGCGCCGCGCCACCGGCAGTTCCGCGCTGAGCAGTTTCAGCGTGCGAATGGCGGTCAACTGCCCGGCTTCGAACTTATAGCTCGAAGCATACTGCACGTAGTCGCGCTTGACCTCGACTCCGATCGGAAGGTGTACCGTGTACTTCGGCGGGACTGTGACTCGCACCTCGACATTTGACTCCCCGGGCACGCCCAGCTTGATGGGCTTGGGATGCGCCTGGTTGTCGTCCTCGGTGTCACCCTCCGGAGCAAGAGCAATCTGCATGAACGAGAGGCTCATCTTCGATTCCGGCGCCGACCAGTCGAAGTAGTTGTTCACGGTGGCATCCAGATCGATCTGCAGCGGATTGTCAGGGTCGCTGGGATCGCTCACTTTCAGGTTGTCGATTTCACCTCCCTGCATTCCCGTGCGTTGCAGGACCATGGTGAAGAAGTCCTTCCAGCGATTTCCCGGCATCTGGCGCAGAGCAAACCGCAAGAACAGCTCCTGGTCGCCTCGCAGGTGGATGGCGAAATGCGTTTTCAGGGTCCCGGTTTCATTGATCGAGCCATTGATCTGCGTGCGATCGAAAGCTTCAAACGGCAGATCGGCGGGGGTCCATGCCAGGCTGGCTTTGCCGTCGGGAGGAATCGCCAGGCCTTCCTTCTTGCGCAAGGGGGCGGACAGCATGCGGAAGGGAGCGACTCCATTGGTGCTGTCGAGCCAGATATCGTTTCCGTTAACCGGAACGCGCGTTATCACATGGTCGAACTGCGACGGCGAAGGAATCTCGGGGTCGAGTTCATGTTGCGACCCGATCAGCACCGAGGTCGCCTGAAATCCCTCGGCTGCCAGCAAGGCAGCCAACAGCGTGTTTTTGTCCTTGCAATCACCGTAGCTGTTGCTTAGTACCTCGCTGGCCGCATGGGGCTGATAGCGGCCCAGCCCGAATGACAAGCTGACGTAGCGAATGTTGCGCGAGACATATTCGTACAGCGCTTTCACCTTCGCCATGTCGTCCGTCTTGCCTTGCACCAATTCTTCGGCCTCGGCCTTGATAGCATCGTTCGGCTGGCGCCGGTCGCGCTCCAGCGAGGCGTACCAGGCTCCCAGCTCTTCCCAGCTTTGAAAAGTGGTTAGCTGGACGGTAGGAATTTCTTCTTCCGACCTGCGCGGGTCCTTCTTCTTTTTCTTGGCGGTCGGGCCTTCCTCCTTGTCCTTCAGGTGAGTGTAGGTCCAGCGATAGGTGCGCCGGTCGCCCTCCTCAGTAATCTTGGGCTCGTAACCGGGCTTGCTCTTCAGCTTGATCTGCCGTGCCTTGGGAACGTTGATCTCCAACTGCTGATCGAGGATGATGCCCTTCTCGGAAAAGTTGATGCTGGTCCAGAACTGGCCCGGGGTCAGCGGGTTCGTAATGGTGCGGACGAACTCGTACTCCAACACGTCTCCCGGACGCAAGGACGGAACGCTGATGTGTTTCTCGTGATAGTCGGTGTACACCGGGGCGTCGGGCAGGGTGAGGTCCTGGATGGCCGACTCCTGCGCGGTAATGACAGTTCCGTCGGGCTTGCGCACTCGCACATAGACGATTTCCAGCTTGTCGCTGAGCGCACTATAGCCAACCTTGAGCTGGCCCATTCCCTGCACACCGCTTTCGCTGACGATCTTAATTTGGGCATCGAGCTGGTCCCGCCCAGTCCCGTCATTCTCGAAACGGATCGCTTGGTGGTAGTGCTCGATGACAACAGCTTCCTGCGAATAGTCCGGAGGCGTGGGCGACGGCACCGATCCAGTTTGCTCCGGAGTCATTGCCGAGGGCTGCGGTGGCATTTGTTGCCCAGGAGGCACTGGCATCGGAATGACAGGCGTTTGTGGCGTAGGCACGGCTTGGGTTGGAGTACCCGCCGGCGCCTGCTGCGCCCCTGCGACGACTGTCGTGAGTAAGAAAAGAAAAAGAAGGCCCGCGAAAACTGGTTTCATGGCTATGCAGCTAGGGTGAACCTCCATCGTACGCGAGCCGCAAGTAGAAGCCAAACGCGAAAGACGCGTTCCTGGATGTTGGTAGGGTGTATCAAAAATCGACGCTCGACCGCAGCGCACCCCGGCGCACGGTTCACGCAATCTTCTTTGCCCGCTTGTACTCGTCAAACGAATCAAGGAAGCGATCCAGGTCCCTCTTCTGCAGATAATATGGCGTGGAGAGCCGCAACTTCGACGGTTCGCCGCCGCGGATGCGAATCTTCCCGGTCGTCCACAACCAATTCTCCAGGTCCGTGCGCTGGATCGGAGGAACGTTCACGGTGACGATGGCGCAACGCAGTCCGGGTTCGGGCGACGTCCACGATTCCGCGCCGCGTGCTTGCATCTGCGCCAGCATGTAGTCGCCGAGCTCGCGATGACGCCGCTCGATACGCTCCATTCCGATCTCGTTCGCCATCTTGATGGACGCGCGCAGACCGCAAAGCGCCGGAACATTAGACGATCCGATCCGCTGGAAGCGCTCAGCCCGCAGCTTGGGCTCTTGCCAACCTTCGGTCACGATGGTGTTCCACAGGCGATCGATCACTTCATCGCGCACGTAGAGATATCCTGATCCCTTGGGCGACTGTAGCCACTTGTGCGGGCTTGAGGTGTACATGTCGCAACCGAGATCGCGGATGTTGAGACCCATCATGCCAGTGACGTGAGCGCCGTCAACCGCGGAGAGAATGCCTTTCGACCGCGCCAGCGCGCACAGCTCCTTCGCCGGCAATACCACGCCGGTCGCGGTGGTGATGTGGCTGAAGAAGATGACCCGCGTGCGCGGCGTGATGGCGTCATTGAACAGATTGAGAACTTGCGGTGCGTCCTTCACTGGCTTGGGCAGCGTAACTTTCTTGACCACTATGCCGTAGCGCTTTGCCTTCAACTGCCACGGCTGCTCGCCACCCGGATGTTCCTGGTCGGTCATCAGAACCTCATCGCCGGGCTTCATGTCAAGGCCGTTGGCGATGTAGCTGTTGGCCTCGGTGGCATTGCGCAGCAGCGCGATCTCGTCGCGTGTGCAGCCCACGAACGACGCCAGTGGATCGCGAAACTCATTCCATGCCGCGTAGCCCCAGATGGGATAATCCTCGGGATCGGTCTCGTCCATCTTCTCCGTCGAGGTGTAGCCGTCAAAGACCGCACGCAGCACCGGCGCGGGGCTGGATCCCACTGTGCCGTTGTTCAAGTAAATCTCGTCCGCCGGGATGAGGAATTGCTTGCGCAGTTCCGCCCAATATCCCTCGTCATCGCTGGCGAACAGTTTTGGGTCCGGCAGCGACGACGGAACATTCTGTAGTTGGGCGTACAGATCATTGCGAAAGGCCAGAGCGGCGGCGAATCCAGCACTGGTGGTAAGAAAGCGGCGACGGTCGAGCAAGGAGCACCTCCGGTAAACGAGGCACATGGTACACCTGAGACCACCCACGGGCGAAAAGTCACCAACCGGTACTTTGTCATCCCCACCCAGGTCGCCGCGGCAACCGAGTGAAGGGGCCTACTTTTATTTAGCGTGCCCCATCTTTTCACCTACCTTTGGCGAAAGGCGGGAGAAGAACCTGTCGAATTCCTCAACCACCGTCTCCGGCAATTCCTCGCGATTCGACTTCTGCAACAAAGCGTGTCCTGCACCTTCGATTGGAACCAGTTTCGTGGGCGCAGGAATCAGCTTGATCGCGCTCGCCAATTCTTCAATCGAGCCGAAAGGATCACGCATACCACTGACGAACAGGATGGGAGCGCGCAGACTGGAGAAATGCGCGGTCCGCAACTGCGTCGGCCGTCCCGGAGGATGCAGCGGATACGACAGCAGAAGCAGGCCTTCCACCGGCGTCGGCTCCGCGGCCGCCAACATACTCGCCTGACGTCCGCCGTAGGACACACCGCCAAGAAAAGCTCGTCCCGCAAACTGCTTCTTCATAAGCTCGACGGCCCGCTGCAGCCCGGCTTGATCATGCTTGGCGTCAGAGGGGGACGGCGGGCCGTGCGGACGCCGTTGGCGAAACGGCAGGTCGCAGCGAAGCGTGCTGATCCCAGATGCCGCGAACTTGTCCGCCAGCGCAACCAGCAGCGGCGCATTGCAATTGCCGCCCGCTCCGTGGGTGAGCACCAGCAAGCCAGCTTCTGTCTTTGCAGCCCGATGTAGAAACCCGCGAACAGGCGCTTCACCCGGCGTGTCATCGACAAACGCCTCGGCCACACGCTTCATCACAATGGAACACTCATGGCCAGTACCATCCCAGCTCGCCTGCCTTTGAAGAGACAGGTTGGGGCAAGCGTTATCGCCCCAGCTTCCTCGCCTCGCACGCCACGACGACCTTCGTCGGGTCGATGGCCTCCGAGTCCAGCTGCATCTCGATTACCTTGCCGCCTTTGTCGATCAGGTAATTCACCCGCCGCGCGGCCTTGTACTTCGGGTTATAGAGACCGTACTCCTTGGTCACATCGCCGCCCCAGTCGCTGAGCAAGGGGAAGGTAACGCCAATCTTTTCCGCCCACGCCTTGTTCGAGAAGGGAGAATCCATGCTCACACCCAGCACCTGGGTATCGGCAGCTTCCAGCTTGGCGAGGTTCTGCTGGAAAGCCTGCATCTGCTTGGTTCAACCACCGGTGAAGGCGAAGATGTAGAACGCCAGGGCGACGTTCTTCTTCCCTTTGAAATCATGCAGAGAAACCTTGTTTCCGCTCTGGTCCTGCAGGGTGAAATCAGGCGCCATGTCGCCCACCTTGATCTTGGGCGGCGGGGTCTCGCTCGGCTTGTCGGCTGCTTGGCTCGCAGCCAGAAATGACGCAGCCAGCAACAGCATTAGTAGCAATTTGTTCATGAAGATTTTCTCGTCTCATACGACGCCAATCCTTGAGAATTGGCAGGTCGAGGCATTGTGACACCAAATAGCCGCCGGGGCCACAGAGCGCCCCTCGAACCATTTTGGGAATCGCACTCTGATTGCGTAAATCCCGCCATGGCTATAAATTACAACTGAATGAACATTCATTCGGCAGCGTTGCACCGTCTCGCCGCGCGGTTCGGTCGCGGGAGTGTGGGAGTCGCAGACCAAGTACAACCGCTTCTGTTTATGGGCCTCTGATGAAGCAGGAATCTCAACCTCTTTTGCCTGCTACGGGCACCGCCAGCGGCGGCACAAACCGCAACGCTGAAAAATATCAGCGCATCCTCGACGCTGCGGTCGCGGTATTTGCCGACAAGGGTTTTTTTAGCTCGCGAATCTCCGACATTGCCGATCGCGCCAACGTCGCTGATGGCACCGTCTATCTCTACTTCAAGAACAAAGAAGAGATCTTGATGACAGCCATCAACACGGCCTTCGATGCATTTATGAGGCATGCCCGTACGGAAATCGAGAAGCTCGCCACCCCTGCCGAGCGGTTGCGGCGGCTGGCATTTCTTCATCTGGATGCACTGGGGTCCAACCGCAATCTGGCGGTGGTATTCCAAATGGAACTGCGGCAGAGCACGCGCTTCCTGTCCGAATTCTCGCACCATCACATGGTCGAATACCTCAGCCTGGTGCGTGCAGCCATACACGAAGGCCAAGCGAGCGGTATCTTTCGCCGCGACCTGTCAGAGAAAATCGCGGCCAACTGTTTCTTCGGAGCACTCGACGAGATGGTGACCTCCTGGGTATTGAGTGCACACGAGTACCGGCTGTCCAATGTGGCGGATTCAGTGGTAGATATTTTTCTCAACGGAATGCAAAGCGGCGGGAATCAGAAAGTGGCTTACACAGGAGTTCAATAAGCCCCGAGAAATCGGCGCCAAGTTCCCTTCGTTTTAGCACAGCCATGGATGTCATAGATCACAGCCTCTTGGGCCGTGAAAAGCTAACATTCTAGTTTTGAGAGCCTACTGCCTCAAAACCCAGTCGCTCGTATTGACTCGGAAGCAATGAATATTAAGACCCTCAACGAAGTCTTCTTCGCGGTCGTGGAGCGCAACAGTGACCGAGTAATGCTGACGCGCGAGTCAGGCGCGTGGAAGCCGATTTCCTCCGCCCAACTGCAAGCACAGGTTTTCGCTACCGCGCGCCAATTGCAGGCTTGGGGGATTGGCAAGGGCGATCGCGTCGCCATCCTCAGCGAGAACCGCCCGGAGTGGGCGATCGCCGACTTCGCCACATTGCTCCTAGGCGCAGTTGACGTGCCGATCTACGCGACGCAGCTCGCCGAGCAGTGCGTGTACCTGCTGCAACATTCGGAGGCCAGCATCGTCTTCGTCTCCACTCCCAAGCAGTACGAGAAGATCGCTTCCATCCAGCACCAGACCAATATCGCGCGCATCGTCATCATGGATGACGCTCCCGATCTCACCAACGCCATCCCCATGCAGAGCTTTCTGCGGAACGCTGTCCCCGGACCGGACGCAGAACTCGAAGACTTAGGGCGAGCGGTTGAGCCCGACGACCTGGCGACGCTCATTTACACGTCGGGGACCACGGGCACGCCCAAGGGCGTCATGCTGACGCACGGCAACCTCGCCGCAAACCTGAGCGTCTCGCTCGATATGTTTGACGTGGGCAAAGATGACCTCTGCGTTTCGTTTCTGCCGCTGTCGCACGTCACCGCGCGGCATCTGGATTACGCCATGATGTCCTGGGGTGTTCCCCTCGCCTACTGCCCCAGTATTGACGACCTCCTGCGCACACTGGGCGAGGTCCATCCCACGATATTCGTGGCCGTGCCCCGAGTGTACGAAAAGATCTATAACCAGGTTGAGCACAAGACGCAAGGCTTGAAACGTAAGCTCCTCAACTGGGCCATGTCCGTCGGAAGCGCCAACCGCGAGGCGGTCCTTCGCGGAGAAACTCCGACTTCCCTCTCGTGGAAGCTGGCTAATAAACTGGTATTTTCCAAGGTGCGCCACGCCATGGGCGGCCGCGCACGTATCTTTGTTTCCGGAGGAGCGCCGCTCGGCCGCGAGATTGCCACCTGGTTCGCCGATATCGGTATTCGCATCCACGAAGGCTATGGCCTGACCGAAACCTCACCGGTCATTGCGCTGAACGATCCGATCAATCATCGGCTGGGCACGGTGGGAAAACCGTTGCCGAACGTGGAAGTCAAAATCGCAGCCGATGGCGAACTGCTGGCGCGAGGCCCGTCGGTATTTAAGGGTTACTGGAAGATGCCCGAGGAAAGCGATGCGGCCTTTGAAGATGGGTGGTTCAAGACTGGAGATGTAGCAGTCCTCGATGCGGACGGATACCTCTCCATTACGGACCGCAAAAAGGACCTGATCAAGACCTCGGGCGGAAAACTCATTGCTCCTCAGCCGATCGAGAATTCGCTCAAGGCGAACCTGTTCGTGGGTGAGGCAGCCTTGCTTGGCGACAAGCGGCGCTTCCCCGCCGTACTGATTGTTCCCAACTTCCCCATCCTGGAAGAATGGGCGCACAGTCATGGAGTGAAGTTCTCCACCCACAGGCAACTCGTGAAAGCGGTACAGGTCCAATCTCTTTATGAAGGTATCGTCGAAGAATTGAATCAGAACCTCGCCCAGTTCGAAAAACTAAAGCGCGTGCTGGTAATTCACACCGAGCTCAGCATTGAAGACGGAACGCTCACCCCGAGCATGAAGCTCCGTCGCCGCCATCTGGAGCAGCTCTACAAGAAAGAGATTGACGCGCTCTACGCCGATGCGCAGTCGCATGTGCGCGCGCCGACCAGTAAGGCCAGCCGCTAACCCACCTAGTCATTCAATCGGCTCAACCGCAATCAGCGGCTCGCGGCGGTCCTCGCGCTCCGGCCTCTGAGCAAAGGCCAAGACAGAATTCTGTCCCGTCCCGACGGGGACTCAGGTTAGAATCCCTCTGCAAGAAGTGGCGCGAATGCAGAACACGAAATTGCCGGTCGCAGACCCGCATCGCCGCTCTGTTCAAACCGGGTGAAATAACATATGACCTTGCTGGCCGACGGTTCACTCTATCTAAGACGCGCGCTCGCACTGGCGCTGGCTGTTCAGCTCGTTGGATGTGGCGGGACGTCGACGCCGGCTCCTTCTCAGCCTCCCGGCAGCCCGAACACCACGACTCCCATCAAGCACGTTATTATCGTCATTGGCGAAAACCGCAGCTTCGATAACCTCTTCGCGACGTATCAGCCGCCCGATCTATCGCAGCAGGTTTGGAACTTGTTATCGCAGCAAGTCGTGACTGCGACAGGAGCCCCGGGTCCGAACTTCGCCGCAGCAGCGCAGCATCAAGCCAACGACAGCGACGTCTATCGGTTGAGTCCGCCGCAGACGGGCAGCTTTTCTACCCTGCCGCAGCCCAACACAACTTTGAATCCGCTGTTGTTTCCCCCGGCGACTCAATATGGCATCGCGTCCGATCCCGGGCTCGCTCCTGGCGACCAACAGCTGCTGCACGACGGCGGCATTTTCCCGCAATTCTATTTCGTCCCCGACAAAAGGTTTCCCGCTGATTTGCCAAATGGCCCGTTTCCGATTACCCAATACCTGAAGTACTCGGATACGATGGGCGATCCCGTCCATCGCTTCTACCAGATGTGGCAGGAGATCGACTGCAGTGCCGCCAGCATCACCAGTTCCAACCCGAGCGGGTGCGCCGCCGATCTGTTCCCATGGGTAGGAACTTCCGTTGGCTGGGGGCTGGAGAATACGCCTCCACCGTTGCCATTCACCGACCAGTCGACCTTTCAGGGTGCGGTTTCGATGGGCTTCTACAACATGGCTGCCGGGGATGTGCCCTACTTCGCGTCTCTCGCCAATACCTACGCCATCAGCGACAACTATCACCAGTTCCTATTGGGTGGAACCGGGCCGAACTCCATTTCCATCGGTACGGGTGCGCCGCTGGTTTATAGCGATGCCAACGGCAACCCAACCACCCCGCCCGCCCTGCAAGTGGAAAATCCCAATCCCTATGCGGGGAGCAACAATTGGTATCAGCAAGACGGCTTCTACCTTCCGGATTCCGGCAACGAGAGCAATGCCTCCTACACCAACTGCTCCGATTCCACCCAACCGGGCGTGTCGGCCATCATGGACTACCTGGCCGCGCTGCCCTACAAGCCATTCAATTCCGGCAACTGCGCGCCTGGGGCTTACTACCTGGTGAACAATCAGGATCCTGCCTACAACCGTGACGGCACCCTGCGCGCCGACCAGAGCCATAGCGTAGGACCATCTTCGGTTCCTACCATCGGCGACGCGCTCTCGGCCGCAGGCATTTCCTGGAAGTACTATGGCGAAGGATTCAGTCCGAGCGGCTTTGGCGGAGTTTACTCGCACTACTGTGACATCTGTAATCCCTTCCAGTACGCGCCGTCCATCATGACCACCGATCTCAAGAACAACCTTCAGGACATCACCCAGTTCTATCAGGATGTGCAGAACGGCACCTTGCCTGCGGTCTCGTTTGTGAAACCCGACGACATCGTGGATGGACATCCGGGCACATCGCTGCCGGAGTTGTACGAAGCCTTCTGCCGTAATCTGGTGGATACCGTCAAGGGGCAGAACAGTTTGTGGCAGCAAACCGCCATCTTCATTACCCTCGACGAATCGGGCGGCCTGTACGACTCCGGTTACATTCAGCCCATTGACTTCTTCGGCGATGGTCCACGCATTCCGCTCATCGTGGTTTCGCCGTTCGCCAAACGCGGGTACGTGGACCACACCTACGGAGACCACGCCTCGCTGCTGAAATTCATCGAGAAGAACTGGGGACTGAAGCCGTTGTCCGCGCGGAGCCGCGACAGTCTTCCCAACCCTATGAGCGCCCCCAACGCCCCCTATTTCCCGACCAACAGCCCCGCCATCGGCGACCTGATGACGCTGTTCAACT
>OCTA010005096.1_pt1 | contig 11414 bp, 6 predicted proteins | sample 1538991 | NCBI WGS metagenome assembly OCTA01 (sample SAMEA3539302, study PRJEB22396) | soil metagenome | biome: tundra; feature: field; material: soil | place: USA | collected 2010-05 | depth 0.15 m | reverse complement strand
GGTCGAAGCTCCAACGCACCATGGCAGATTCCATCATCAAAATCCGCAGCTTCTTTCCCAATGGCATCGTGCGCGGCTTATTGTTAAAGCGCCAGTTGAAGTATGTCGCGGATACTTTGTTTACCAGGTATCGTTCCACCGTCTGCGGAGGCTGATCGAAGATTTTGCCGTCGGCAAGCGACCGCCGCAGCTTGATGTATTCCGAGTGCGCCCACACCAGCGGACACGCCGACCCCGACCCTTTTCCAGTGAACAGCTCGCGCTCCGGGATATCTTTTTTATCCCAGACTTGCTCGGGAATCAGGCGGCTCGTGCCCGTCGAATTTTCCATCACGCTCAATAACGCTTCTGCCGAGTCAGCGTGTCCAGCAGCCAGTTCGTAATGTGCTCTCTCACCCGCGAGCAGCGGCCATGGGCGTCCAACTCCAGTGCCGTCGAAAGGAGAGCCGTCTTCGTGCTCTCCATATCCATCGCCGTTGTAGCGGTACCAGTTTGGGCCGGTCGGCAGTTTGACGCGCAGCAGCGTATCGATCACTTTGATCGTGTTGAGAATTCGCGGGTCGTCGGGATGCCGTAAACCAAAGCGCACGAGCGCCAGCGCATCCGGACTGACAATCTCGACCGCCGGCTGATTCGAACTACCGATCGCTCGATTCTTGATGGGCACGAATCCCTGCAGGGGCGAAGCGCCGTCTGCAATAAACGGCGGCGTGATCCGCACATAATAGCCTTCGACGCCAATTTGCCGGGCCAGTTCGGTGTCCACGGCATACATCAGGCGTTCCATGTTGAAGTTCCAGGTATCGGCCATATGACGCAGAAAATCGGCGGGCTCCGACTGGCCCAGCGACTGTGCCATATCGGCGGCAATCAGGAGGGCAGCGATCTCCGCGGCCATGGTGAACGGCGAATAGCCGCCGTCTTCTTCCCAGCGGTCCTGCTGCGTAACCGGCCCATTGACCGCGATGAAAGTGGCGGCTTTGTGGACCATTGGCCACCAGCGCTTACAACTCTCGAAACATCGAGGAGATTCGCGGCGCAGCAGATCGACCAGCAAAATTGGAAAGGCGGTCTCATCCATCTGCAAGCCATTCCAGTAAGGACGCCCATCGAGCCACATGTTCTGCGCCCAATGTCCATCGGCTTCCTGGGTAGCCTCGAGGTAATGCAGCACGCGCAAGGCGTCGTCGTGCGCACCCGCGGCCAGCAATCCGCCCGCATTCTCCACCAGGTCGCGAGGCCAGATCAGGTGGTAGCCGCCCAGGTCCTCGTCGCCTTTATTAAATCCCCAGGGAATGGAGAGGCTGGCGATAATTCCACCCAGAAAATCCTTGGACTCGTGCGAGCGGAGCACGGCCATGCTGGCCCGGTACAAATCTTTTTCTCGCGGTTTTTCGTCGAGCTTTTTCAGGGTGCGCTGCCACGCCTGCCAGTGGCGGATGTAATCGTCGCGCGTCGTGTCGTAAGAGGTGAGCAGGGAAGAGACAACTTGCTGGCCGGCTTCCGACCAAATCCCGCCAAAGCCGAGCACGAGAAGGAATTCGCCATTGCAGGCCGCGAGGTCAATCTCCGCGGTGAGCGCGACGTTTCCGTTTTCCGCGCGGTCATACTCCCACGTCATCTGGAAATGCTGCGAGAGGTCTTGCCAGCCGTCCGACGCCCCTGCGAATCCCACCGAGCGCTTGAGCCAGGGCGCCGAGCAGGCCACAGCGAGCGCAGAGGAATCGCGCTGGGCGAAAAGCATTGGGGTGCCTTTGTATTCTCCTACCCAGCCTGTATTGCCGTATCCAAAGTTGGCAAGGTGAGAAGCCAGCAGCGCATACAGCCGGTAGTCGCGTAAACTTCCCTGGAGTGGGATGAAGCGAATTTTTTGCAGCACCACGTTTCGCCAGGGATCGGTCAAAACTTCTTTTTCGATCTGGTAGCGCCCGTCGGCGGATGTATTGGTCAGTTGGTAAGCGGGTACTCCGGGCTCAACCGGCAGGTTTTGGAAAGTGCAATGGCGTTTCTCTTCGGAAAACCAGGCGTGGCCGTCGGTGACAATCAGGCCGAAGTCGCGGGTGCAGGCTTGGTCCACGCGAGGGAAATAAATTTCGTTGAGAATCCCATGACTCAGTGTGAACCAAACCCGGCTATGGAGGTTCAGGGCGGTGCCCACTCCCGTCTTCGCGCTCGAAGTCCAGCGCGGTGGGATTCCCGGCCAGCCCGGCGCATAACGGATTTCATCACTCACAGACTTGCACCCTCACCGTTTAGCAGTTTGCCAGAAGATGCAGAATCATGCTCGCGCTTGATCCCTTGTGCCTCCCGGATGCATCAAAGTACGTATATGTGGGGTAGGCACTTGGGCAGTCCCGGAATCAGACCGCGTTCGCAAGGGCGTAGCTTGCCGATTGCATTGATCGGTCTCTTGACAGTTTTGTGGATGCCTTTGCCAGCCCGGTCCGATGTGCCTTCCCTCGGTCTCAATGGCGGCTTTCGCCGGCTCTACGACCTCGATTTTGGGGGCGCACAAAAAGACTTCGAGACGTGGGAAAGGGTGAATCCTGAAAATCCGATGGGCCCGGCGAGTGAAGCGGCTGGCATCCTGTTTTCGGAATTCAACCGCTTGGGAGTGCTGGAGGCACAGTTCTACGCAGACGATTCGATTTTCGCCGCGCGCAAGAAATATGCAGCCGACCCTGCCCAGAAAACGCGCTTCGACCAGCAACTGGACCGCGCCGAAAATCTGGCAAGAACCAGGTTGAGCCGCGATCCGAAGAATCGGGATGCGCTTTTGGCCATGACGATGGCATCGGGCCTCCGTTCCGATTTTGCCGCGCTCATCGAAAAACGAAACCTCGCATCGCTCCACTACACCAAGGAAGCTACGGCGTGGGCAAACCAGCTTCTCGCCGCGGATCCGACTTGCTACGACGCGCACCTGGCAGGCGGCGTGAGCCGGTACATCATCGGGTCTATGGCGGCTCCGGTGCGCTGGATACTTCGGGTGGGCGGCATTGAAGGTGATAAGCAGGGCGGCATCACCGAACTGAAGACCACCGCTGAGCACGGCGAGTTGTTAGCTCCCTTTGCGCGCATCCTGCTGGCCATTGCCTATGTTCGCGAGAAAGACACCACGCGCGCCAAGGAGATGCTGATCGGGCTGCAACGGGAATTCCCCGAAAACTCGCTCTTCGGCAAGGAACTGGCGCGAATCGACAAAAACATTGCTCGCTAAGTGCTTGGAAAGCGAGGCCGTTCATCAGAAATTCACTCTGCTGTAACCTTCCTTTAATACTCCGCCGCTAAAACCAAGTCTGTATACCGAAACATTTTTGAGGAGGATTCATCCAGTGATCCGACGCATCGTGCTGCTGTGCGCAATTGTTGCATTCTGTTTTCCGGCGGTCGCAGAGACAATGCTAAATGGGGCGGGAGCCACCTTCCCGTATCCCATGTATTCGAAGTGGTTCAGCGAATACAACAAACTGCACCCGGATGTGCAGATCAACTACCAGTCCATTGGAAGTGGCGGCGGTATTCGCCAGGTCTTGAACGGCACGGTGGACTTCGGAGCCAGCGACGGCCCGATGACCGATGAGCAACTGAAAGAAGCCAAGATCAAGATCCTGCACATCCCAACGGTAATGGGCGCCGACGTCCCGGCCTACAACGTCCCCGGCGTGGGCGGTGAAATCAAGTTCACTCCGGATGTGCTGGCCAATATCTTTCTCGGAAAAATCACCAGCTGGAGCGATCCTGCGATTGCGAAGGCGAATCCGGGAGTAAAGTTTCCGAACGAAGCGATCATCGTCGTGCACCGCTCGGACGGAAGCGGCACTACTTACATCTGGACCGACTATCTGTCCAAGGTAAGCAAGGACTGGGAGTCGGGCGTGGGGAAGGGAACTTCTGTGAAGTGGCCCGTCGGCTTAGGCGGCAAGGGCAACGAAGGCGTCGCCGGGCAGATCCGCCAGTTGCAGGGCTCCATCGGCTACGTCGAATTAATCTACGCGGTCGAGAACAAAATTACCTATGGATCGGTCCAGAACGCCGCCGGCAACTTCGTGAAGGCCTCGCTCGATGGAGTGACCGAGGCGGCAGCGTCCGCAAAAAGCATGCCTCCGGATTTTCGCGTTTCGATCACCAATGCACCCGGAAAGACGGCCTACCCGATTTCAAGTTTCACATGGCTGTTGATTCCGGTGCAGTCCAAGGATGCAGCAAAGGGGAAGATCATCACCGACTTCCTGAACTGGATGGTCACGGACGGCCAGAAGCTGACCTCCCAGCTCAGCTATGCCCCATTGCCCAGCAGCGTGGCGGAAAAAGTGAAGGCAGCCATCAAGCAGGTTCACTGAGTGCGACGGCGGGCTGCGCTTTCTTTGGAGCGCCGGCCGCCATCTCCCCGGAAAAGTGCTGGGGATGAAAAGAAAACATTTTGCATAGACGGCCGCCGCCCGGCGGCCGAAGAAGCGTTTTTGCTCCCGAAGAACCAATGACTTACCCAAAGTACTAGGCGCTCGATGGCTGGAAGGACAATTGCTACATTGTCCATGTAGTCTACTAATATTATAGACATTATACTAGTCTACTAGTATTATCGACATTGTTGGAACATCCTCCCCCTTGCAAAAGTGAACATATCCCCCGTGCGTTGGGTCACCGCAATTGCCCGGACGCAACGGCTAGCTTCGAAATTGGACACACGAATGAATTTTCCAGGCGGTTGCAAGTCGCGCGCGAGATGGCGACTGGAGCCGCAGGTACCAGAAACACACACTGAAAAAGGAGAGGACTGCAATTCCATGAAAGCAACCAAGAACCTGTTTCTCATCGCACTCGTCCTGGTAGCGCTAGCGACTGGCGGCTGGGCACAGACCAACACTTCGTCGACGCCCGTTCAAGAGAAAAAACATATGGACACCGCCGTCGCACCCGGGCAGCCAGCGGTCACCGCCGCCGATTTACAAAAGCTGCAAGACGGGCTGGCCGCGGCACAGCAGCAGATTCAGGCATTACAAGAGGAGTTGCGGCGCAAGGATCAGGCGGTACAGCAGGCCCAAACTACCGCATCGGACGCCGCTGCCAAGGCCGAGGCGGCGCAAGTTCAGGCAAAGCGAGACGCGCAAACGGTTGGCGCGCTGCAAACCGATGTGGCCGACCTCAAGTCCGTCAACGCCACATCATTATTAAGCAATCCGGTACTGAAGAATGCAGTCATGACGATGCAGGAGCCGACCCCGGGACATCCAGCGCCAGACGCGGAGCAGGTTTACAACAAGCAAATGGAGAGCCCGATCACGATCCGCTTCCGTGGTATCAACATCACCCCCGGCGGATACGCCGCTGCGGAATTTGTGCGGCGCTCCAGAGGACTCGCGGCGGACGTTTCTACGCCTTTTAACTCTCTGACCATGCCCGGCGCCTCGCAGAGCCGAATCTCGGAGTTCTTCGGCTCAGGGCGTCAGTCCAAGATCACGACGTTTGTGGACGGTCGCTTGGGGAACGTGGATCTCTCCAGCTACATCTCAGCCGACTTCCTGTCTGCTGGAACCACTTCCACGTCGAACCAGACAAACGGCTACACGCTGCGTCTCCGGCAGGCGTGGGCGCAGGCCAAGTTTAACAACGGCTGGAGCTTCCTCGGCGGCCAGACGTGGAGCCTGGTGACCGAAAATGGGAAGGGAATCGCCCCTGACGACGACATGGGCAAAACCAACGATGCTCGGCCCAAGACGATTGACGCGTCGTACAACGTCGGTTTCGATTTCGCGCGCCAGTACGGTGTCCGCGTAACCAAGAGCTTCGGCGATAAGGTTGCCGTCGCGGTCTCGATTGAGAATCCCCAGGCTACGCTGACCACCCACGGCAATGTGAGTAACTACCTGCTGGGCGAGTCCGGCGACGGCAAGAGCTACAACAGTTCCGCGACGTATGCATTCAATCCTGCACCCGATATCATCGCCAAGATCGCCTTCGATCCGGGCTTTGGCCATTATGAAGTCTTCGGCCTCGTCGACCGGTTCACTGACCGCGTCTTTCCCTGCGTTGAGTTTGCTTCCGGCAATCCCCTTTGCACGGCCACGGGCGCTACTACCGCAACGGGGGCTCACAACACTTCCAAGGAAGGAGGAGGTGTCGGCGCAACCGCACGCTGGGGCTTCTTCAACAAGCGCATCGTTTTTGGGTTGAAAGGTTTCGGCGGGAACGGAATCGGACGCTACGCTCCGGGCGGACTTTCCGATGCCTCGATCAACCCCGATGGTACGCTTCATTTGATCAAGAACCTGCACGGATTAGGCACGCTGGAATACAAGACCAAGAAGCTCACGGTCTTCAGCTACGGTGGCGTCGAATACGCCGGCCGGACGTTTGCACGCGATGCCTTGGCTAACAAAGGCGCAGGAGCCAATGTCGGCTACGGCGCGCCTACTTTCAACAACAGCGGATGCTACACCGAAGTCGCGCCCGGCTCCGGCGGATTCACTCCGGGCGGGACAGGCACTTGCACCGGCGACACGCGCGCTTTGATCGAGGGAACGCTCGGCTTCTGGTACAAGTTTTATTCCGGACCCAAGGGCGCATTCCAATACGGCACGCAGTACTCGTACGTGACCCGCAACACCTGGTCTGGTTCGGGCAGATCGCCGAACGGGCTGGATTCGATGGTGTTTAGCTCGTTCCGGTACTATCTCCCGTAACCCCAAAAAAACGGTCCCGCGCCAGCAACGGCGCGGGGCCGCGCTGTTGCCTAAAAAGCTCTGCGATTTTCACCTTCAACGCCTGGCGCCGGCCGCAAACCGGCGCCTTTTTTATCTTGGTATACTGTTAGGAACCGCATACGCTTGCGGGATTCCGTTTTGGCTTAGGGCGCCCAAATGGGACTGACGTGCAGTTTGTGCCCGCCCGCCGCACTGGACACTCCCCGAAGAGGACAGCCTCGAAGTAGAAAGAGAAGACGAAACTTAAAAGGAGCAAAGAGCAGTTCGACGTTTCATCCTATGGTTCGCAAGACCTCCAGCAGCCGCGCCCTTTTCCTGAACCGCGAAGAATCGTGGCTGAAATTCAACTGGCGCGTGCTCGAAGAAGCCGAGGACTCCGGCAATCCGCTGCTCGAGCGCGTTAAATTCCTGGCCATCACAGCCAGCAATCTGGACGAGTTTTTTGAGATCCGGGTGGGCGGCCTGCTGCAACAACTCGAAGACGGCCATAACTCCACCACTGCCGACGGGCTCTCCATGGTGGAGGAGCGGGAACTGATCAACCGCGCCACCCACAAATTTGTTGAAGAACAATATTCCTGCTGGAACGAGCGCCTGCGGCCGGAACTGGCGGAACGGGGCATTCGTGTGTTGGGAATCGACGAACTGGATGACGAGGCCATGGCCTTCGTCGACAACTACTGCGACCGGGAGCTTGATCCGCTGCTCACTCCCGTGACGGTTGACCCCGCACATCCTTTTCCACGCGTGATTAACAAGGCGCTTTGCGTGGCTCTCCTGTTGCGCCGCCGCCGCCGCTCTTCGCTCACCTACACCGGGGTGGTAACCGTCCCGCGCGCGCTTCCTCGCCTGGTCCGCTTGCCGTCTCAAAGCACCACCGATTTCATTTTTCTTGCCGACCTTGTGGTCCACCATGCCGCCCGCATGTACAAGGGGTACGACATCGTTTCTTCCGCGGCTTTCCGCGTTACCCGCAATAGCAATCTCTATTTGCAGGAGGAAGAGTCGCGCAATCTGCTGGAGTCGGTACGCGCCGAATTGCACAATCGGCGCAAAGGAGATGCCGTGCGCATGGAGATCGATTCCGCGGCTGACTCTGAGATCGTTGAGCGCCTGGGCACTGTGTTCGAACTGGAGCCCTGGCAGATTTTTCCGGTCGACGGCCCGGTAAATCTTTCGCGGCTCTTCAATGTGTACGAAGAAACGGCGCGGCCGGACTTGAAGTTTCGTACGTTTGTGCCACGCGAAATGCGCCTGACCGCCAAGTCTCGCGATCTGTTCGAGGAATTGCGACGCCACGACATTCTGCTGCACCACCCCTTCGATTCCTACGATGCGGTGGTCTCATTCATTCAGTCAGCCGCCGACGATGACAATGTTCTCTCCATCAAGCAGACGCTCTATCGCACCAGTGAGCACTCGCTGATTGTTCCCGCTCTGATTTCCGCCGCTTCGCGAAAGGAAGTCACGGCGGTGGTGGAATTGAAAGCGCGCTTCGATGAGGCGTCGAATATCCGTTGGGCGCGCGATCTGGAGGATGCCGGGGTCCAGGTTTTTCACGGGCTGGTGGGATTGAAGACACACTGCAAGCTTTCGCTGCTGGTGCGCCGCGATCAGGATGGCGTGACACGCCGTTATGCGCACCTGGGAACCGGAAACTACAATGCCACCACGGCCCGGTTCTATACCGACCTGAGCCTGCTCACAGCCGACCCGGAAATCACCGCGGCTGTTCAGGATGTTTTCAGTTTTCTGACCGCCTATGCCGAGCATCCCAACTACGGGCCGCTGATGGTGGCGCCGCTCGATCTGGCGGAAAGGTGCATTTCGTTGATTGAACGCGAGGCAGACCATGCCCGCCAGGGGCTTCCGGCCCGCATCGTCGCCAAGATCAACTCACTGGTCGATAAGGACATAATTCAGGCACTCTACCGCGCTTCGCAGGCAGGTGTGGAGATCGATCTTCTGGTGCGTGGAATGTGCACGCTCCGGCCCGGAATGCGCGGCATCAGTCACCGAATCCGCGTGCGCAGCATCGTCGGTCGTTTCCTGGAACATAGCCGCATCTTCTGCTTCGAAAACGGTGGCGAGCCGGAAGTTTTCATCGGGAGCGCCGATTGGATGTCGCGAAACCTGCACGAGCGAGTGGAAGTCCTGTTCCCCCTTAAAGACAAGCTTCTTCGCGAACGCGTGATCCATGAAATTCTGGCCGCCTATCTTGCTGACAATTTGAAGGTAAGATTCCTTCAAAAAGATGGTCGATACTTGCGTTCCTGGCAATCGCCCGCCGGACGCAGCAAGCGGCCGCCGCACGGAAAAGCAGCATTCAGCGCGCAGGATTTTCTGATCGCGCTAGCGGAAGGGAACAAGTCCCCCGAAGACATTCCTGCTCCCGTTCAACGCGGCACGTCTAGAATGTCGAGCACAAGGATTTTGATGGAAAGGGAATAGTACCCCACGATGTTCGTATATTTTTTACGCCACGCCAGCGCCGGGCAACGACTGCTGGGCAGCGCAAAGAAGGACGAAAAGCGCGCGCTCGACAAAGACGGCATCGAGCAATGCGGATACATTGGCCGCGCCCTCGCCGCGCTGGGCGTGCAGGTCGAAACCATCGTTTCCAGTCCGCTGAAGCGCGCCACGCAAACGGCCGCTTTAGTCGGGAATGAAATGGGTCACGAAGGCAAACTGGTAACCGACACCGCATTGCGTCCGGAGGCTGGTTTCCCGGACTTTCAGAAGATGCTGGAAAAGTATGCCCGCCAGGATTCCATCCTGCTGGTGGGCCACAACCCGAACCTGCGCGAATTCCTCGGACGCGTAATCAGCGATAGCGGAGGTGAGGCTGTTATCGAACTGAAGAAGGGAGCCGTCGCCAAAGTCGAAATGCGCCGCAATGCCGGTTCTCTCAGTTGGTGCATCACGCCGCGCATCCTGCGCACGCTTCATACCGCAGCCACGGAGAGTTCGCGCCCGAAGACCTCGCGAAAATAAGCGCCGTCTTTTTCAACCGCCCATACTTCCAGATCCACGCTGGCCTTGCCGCGCGCCGTCAGCTTCATCGAAACGCGTCCGTTGCGAGCCGAAACTCCAACTCGCGCCACTGACTGGCTCCGGCCAATATTCAAAGCTCGTGCGATGCGGAGCAGAACGGACGCTTTCTTGACCGCTTCCTGCTCCTCAGGGGCCAGGTCGTTCATCGGCCCATCACCGGGCGTGGGCCGCGACTTTCCCAGATAGCGCGCGATCGACCCGATGATCCGCCGCTGCTGTGGCGTATATCCCAGAATTTCCGAATTCGCAATGATGTAGTAAGTGTGGCGATGGTGCCCGTTGCGATTCACGTAATCGCCAACTTCATAGAGCATGGCGGCGGCCGATAACCATTCCCGATATTCCGGCGGAAGCTGGTGGACAGACTTCAACGTGGAAAAAAGAAGAAGCGCCGCTTCCCGAACATGCAGTGCGTGTTGCAAATCGATGCGGTAGTGCTCCACCGCGCGCTTGATTGACTCCCATCGTTCCGATTCGATCACCCTTCCCGAACGGGTGTTGCGATCGTGCTCCGCCGCCATCTGCGCAAGGATGCCATCCCGCAACCCTAGCGGTGAATAGCGAAACCCGCCCAGGTGACAGCGCTCCAATAGTTCCTCGTACACCACCGCGCCCGCGCAAATGATCTCAGCGCGACGCAGGCCAATTCCAGGCACTTTCCGGCGCTGTTCCAGGGTCATGCGCGTAATCTGCTTGACAATGCGGCGCATCATGTCACACGTGACCGATGTCGCTCGTCGTCGCTCCCCTGGGCGTGCCAGGTGACTGGCCATGCTGACCAGGGCCGCTGCGGTTCCTGACGTTGCGATTACCCCTCCCACCCGCGCACTTCGGATCCGGTCCTGGATGCGGCCGACCTCGCGCGTCACAAAACCTTGAAGCTGCTTCAATTCGTCCTTGCGCGGTGGATCATGCTTCAGGAATTCACCGGTCAGGCGCACCGCCCCGAGCGGCACACTGACCGTGTCGCGAATTTGTCCTTCGCGCGAAAGAGTCAGCTCGCAACTGCCTCCGCCCAAGTCCACCATCAGAACGCTAGAGGAGCCCAGGCGAGCGTTGGAGATGATTCCCAGGTGAATCAGGCGAGCCTCTTCCAGCCCCGAAATGATTTCGATCGTCCATCCCGTCGTGGAGCGGACCCATTCGAGAAAGGCGCGCGAATTGCGAGCATCGCGGAGCGCGGCGGTGGCCACCACCTTCACCGAATCGGTCCCGCACTCCTGGATCGCGCGATTGAAACGCCGCAATACGCGGACGGTTTCCGAGATCGCCTCAGGCAAAAGCAGTCCGCCGCCGAACACGCCCTCACCCAGGCGAGTGACCTCGCGGTCTTCGTGCACTTCTTTCAGGCGTCCGCCTTGCAGACGAGCAATCTTCAGCCGGACCGAGTTCGATCCAATGTCGATAGCGGCAAAGGTTGGCATAGGACTTAGCGATCAGTCTTCTCACAATCGGGCGGCGTGACGCAAGCCCAGTTGCGACTTTCCGGCAACCGGTTTTGCTCTCTTCGCTCTGGCGTCCGGTCGCCCGGAGGCCCAGAATTGGTCCTGTCCCGAAAAATAATCCAAGTCCCGCTTTTTAATCGATTTGTAACAACCCTCTGGTAGCCTCGAACGGAATGTCCAATCAAGCCCTGCCCCGGCCGCGTTTTGA
>OCTA010005092.1_pt1 | contig 11417 bp, 9 predicted proteins | sample 1538991 | NCBI WGS metagenome assembly OCTA01 (sample SAMEA3539302, study PRJEB22396) | soil metagenome | biome: tundra; feature: field; material: soil | place: USA | collected 2010-05 | depth 0.15 m | reverse complement strand
CGGCCGTACTGGCCAACAACCTGCTAAGAATTGCCGAACTGTTGCGGAGCCGGAAACCGGCGCGACATCCCAAGGCGGCCTGACTTGTTCTACCTGGTAGTCGCTCACGGTCCATCCACGGGTAAGGTGCGTTCCGAGTCCGCCAGTCACGCCAGTTCCCAGTCGTTCTCGGCAAACCTCGCTCGATCAGGCCGCACGAATCAATCCACAATGCTCCGCAAGGGCTTGACGAACCCGCCATAGCGATTCATCTTTATGAATGAAACTTATAAGAGGGGAAGTGTGTCCTCAAAGTCGCGATAACTCATTTACTTTCAACGGTTTCGCGACAGAAACTAGCTAGCTAGGCTAGCTCATTCCCCGAATCGGGATCGGCAGCATGGTTACAAGGCGCTGCTACAACGGAGACTCAGGGGTGACATCCAGAATGGCCTTGACATGAACCTCTTTCGGCTGGTTGATGCCCTGCGGTCAAGCGAACTGGTTGATGCCCTGCGGTCAAGCGAACAAGTTGCGATTGGTGGGGCTGCAAGTCTGCGTCTTGAAGAAAGGCTTGGCCTAAATCTTCGCGCCTCTAAGATACAGCTTGGCTCGTTAGACTCCAGATCACCGGCGACGCAGAAGAGCGCGACAGCCCGGAGCGCTACGTAGCCGGGCTGGGGATGATGGCCCATGTGGAGTTCCTGGGCCAGCCGGACGACCTTTGCCCGTTTATTTGGGCCCTCAATGTTGCAGTGCTGGACATCCAGCACCGAACAGATGCCTTGTGCGGCTGGAGGCCATCGCAATGCGGCCTTCCTGTCAGTAAGCCTTGATGCCGGAGATTGCACCAGCGCGGTTTTGGTGGTCTAAACGGGTCCATACGTCCGAGGGGACCTTGCCTGAGGCCCCCACATTTAGAGGCGCCTATTGTCGAACTCCGGAAGACGGTAGGGCATGAGAATCGTCGCGTTTGTCCACAGATCTGTCCGTTGGATCGGAGCCATGATCGCTGTCGGTGCGCAACTGGCGTGTGTTTGAGCGATATAGGAAGCTGTACCGAGATCTCTGCTGATCCAGCAACAAGTTGAGGACGGCCAATAAATGGTTAACTTCACATGCGTGCCCGCCACCGCTTTGGATCGATGCCTGTTATGGCCGTGGAGAGCGGCGTCGGTGGTAGCCTCAGTTAGCGTACTCCTATACCCTATTATCAAGTCGCTTCCCCAGATGTTCTTAGTAGGAGCTTGCGGGACGGCGGCGGCGATTGCTCTGGTCATTGTTGGTGCGTGGCCGCTGGAGAACTTTGTCTATGGCGGAAGTAATGCAAAATGGCTGGCCATCGTATGTCTAATAGCTTTTGTGTTGCGGTCGCCCTTCCTTTTTGTGCCTACGGTTCCAATAAGCGATTTCCGAACATACCTGCAATCCGCGAGACATCTTGCTTCTGGTGCCGGATACGATAACATTGTCTATCCGCCTGGCGAAGCAGCATGGCTTTCGGCGTTCATTCGCATTTTCGGCGATCACATGCTGGTGGTAACCTCCGCGCAGATCCTCGCCGGAATTCTTACAATTGTCCTTATATTTTACGGGCTCCGAGGATATTCGCACGCCGCGGGTCGCTGGGCTGCCCTGAGTGCGGCATTTTATCCATCGCTGGTGCTTTGGGACGGTACACTGGGCCATGAGGTCCTGGACCTGTTTTTCCTTTCGCTATTGCTATTCACATTATCGAAAGCGATCCATGGGCATACAGTCTGGTGGACAGTCATGGGACTTCTAGGAGGCCTCAGCGCGCTGACTTGGCCAGTGATGATGGCGCTACCGGCGTTCGTCGTTTTATCCCTTTGGTTCACTGGATTCGCATGGAGGCGCATCATTGTTGGAGGGGGGCTGTTTCTGTTTGCGATGGCTCTTGTAGTCGGCGCGTGGACATATCGCAATTATCGGGTATGGCACGAATTTTGTCTCATCTCCGCAAACTTCGGGTCGATTCTTTATCGCTGCAACAATGCTGAGGGCGACGGAATTCATATGGAGTACGCTCCGGGGCATCCTCAGCGCAGTGGCATGATCGAATACGACCACGAATGCATGGCAGCCGGTGCGGACTATATCATGCATCACCCGATCCGGTTTGCGAAACTGACGGCGAAGCGTATCGTATTTCTGTGGGGTTCGGACGCATCGATGCTGGATAGTTTGCTGGCAGAGTATCCGGTGTCGTGGCAAAGAATATTGAAATTTCTTGGGGCCGGGTTGCTACAGTCCTTCTGGGGATTTCTAATAGGGGCCTGGCTCATTGCCGCGTGGAAGCAACCACTTAGGAGCGCCAAGAATATCCAGGTGTTGTGGTGCCTGTTTGTGCTCGGTATCATTGGAAGCGTGCACGCTATAGTCGAACCGTTCACGCGGCACCACTTGGCGGCGATTCCATTTCTTACCGCCCTGGTGCTGCCCGCCTATCAGAAGGTGCTCAATGGCTCCCGCCGTCCTGGTGCGCTCTCCCTAAGCTGGCTAATAAGGGAGCTGATGCCTAAGTTCGCCGCGACGTCCTCGATGTTATAGTTCTCATCGAGCTCGGTGGGTAGCTCTTTGTTCCTTCTGTTGCCGTGCTTCAGTTTGTAATTAGGCTTGCCTATCGATGTGCAATGGCCTTCGGACAGCCAGGCCTCAGGGATGTCTACGACTTGCCCGTGATAGCGGTGTTTCCAGTAAAATATTCCGGCGCCGTGGTCCCAGTACAGGAATTTGCGTAAGCGCTTTTCGAGGCCCGTCCGGCAATTCGGGTGATCGGAGATGTTCTTCCACCATCCTGCGCCCGTCTGGAACTGTTGGCGGCTCGCCTCCTTGGTGGTGCAACCCGCCAACTCCCAGTAGCGAAACCTCCACGGCCGAATCAGATTCCTACGGCCACCGATGCTGAAAACTGCGCTCATCTGGCCCTGGCGCAACCCCTCAAAGACCGCAGCGAGCCGCCGCATGGTTTCCTGTCGGCAGAGCAGGTCTGAGTGCCAGAAAGCGAGGCGATCGCCCACCCAGAGATAGGCGAATTCCAGGGCGAAATGCATCCACATGACTGGGAATCGGAAACGGGCGTTGAAATCTACGTAAACCGAGCCGGGCAGCACTGTCGGCCGGGTGGCCCTCGGGTCCTGACCCAGCACGGGTGTCCAGCCTACGGTCTGGACTAGCCGCTGTTGTAATTGCGTCCAGCGGTCGCTGACGTGCCAGATCAGCCATGGCCTAGCTATGGGACCCGTGACCGCGCGCCATTCATCCGCTGCGCGGTAGATCTCTTCAAGAGGGCGATCGAAGACATTCCAATTCCCGTAGCCGCCCTGGGGATAATCCGTGGACATGATTTGATTCATCCTAGCGAACGGGGACAGGAACAATGCATTCTTCTAACTGCTGCGCCTCATGTGCCTGTGACAGTCCTGGTCTTGCTAGAAACAAGTAATTGATTGAGCCAAAATCCGTAGCCCCATTTGATACCCAGCGGTTCACATCATCGGGTGAAACCGAACGACGGTGCGAGTCGCCCGTGTAGGCGTGATATCCGTGGTTCCAGAAGAGTTCGAATAGGTCGGCGAAATGCGTGTTCGAGACGCGGGTGAAGTTGGGCCTCAATTGCGCCTCAACAAGCCAAATGGGTTTGGGTTCAATGTCAAGGGTCGCTTGAGCGCCCATGAGCACCTCGTATTCAGAGCCTTCGACATCCATCTTGATCAGCACCGGCATACCCACGAGGCGCTGGCTAGCTACAATATCCAGGGTTGTTGCCGGTATAAGACTGTACTGGTGCGACGAAGCACCATGCCACCCGGGCTGTAAGGACGCAATTGCCCCCTCCGCCGTACATTTTCTTGACGCCCGGTTCCCGCGCTAGAGCCAGGGGATAGACCTCAACCCCCATATAGTCGTTATGAGCCAGGTTTTGCAACAGAAAGCGGAGATTTGACGGAAGTGGCTCAAATGCGAGCACGTGATTGCCCTGGCGAGCAGCCAGACAAGTGAACCAGCCAATGTTCGCGCCTATGTCGATGCACACTGTCGCTTCGGTCAGAAGTTCCAGAAAAAGAGCGCATTCCTCCAACTCGTATTTGCCGGACGTGATTTGCTCGCAGAACCATGCGCCGACAGTTTCAACGGGAGGGACGGCGATCCTGAAACCGTAAGGGGAAGCGGTAGTGAGCGACGCCGCGCGGTCCGCACGATATTGCCTGTACGCCTGCCCCAGTACAGGAAAGAGCCGGTCGATAACAGTCCGAAGAACCCGCATATTCCCTATCATATCCCATCATATCCGGGATGCTTCCTCTAGCCCTCCTGGGTTTCAACCCACTCTCGGCCAAATCCTGCTTCACCTAAAGCCAGGCGGTGCCCTGGCTCATGAGCCCGACAGCCTGTGGATGGCAAAACCAGCAACAACTCAGGGAGCCAAGCAGACCTGCTGGAGCACAGACTCAATTTCGATCTCGACATCTAGCACATTGCACTGACCGTCTCTATTCAGGTCGCCTGTGCTGCAAGCTTGTATGCCCAACGCTTGATTTAGCACAATCGTCACATCCGCTGAGTTTAAGAGGCCATCCCCATTGAGATCACACGGGCCAAACCCGGCACTTGGAACAAAATTACGAGGCAGCAGCGCCCATTTGGGATTTGATGCTAGTGCAACCCTGTTATTTGCGTTTGCGTAAAGCCACGTCCAGGCGGCTTGGCCGCTGATCTCGCCATCGGTAACATCGGTGCCATAGCTTCCTGCCGCCCGTGCGATATTGGCATAACCAAAATCGGCATCCCCTGCCGTAGATGTGAAATATGCCGCAGCGCCGCTAATGCCAGCCGGTGTCCAGGCTGCATACATATCAGCCCATTTCTGGACCCAAGACGTACTGCTATTACAGACGCCATCTTGCTGTGCCGCTGGTGCATGATACGATCCCGACAAGTACGGATTATAGGCAGGGTCAGCCGCTTCGTGGATAATCAAAGCAACCTCGGCCTTACGCAGCGGGGCGATTTTCGAATACCCCAGTTCCTCTATATGGCCGTTAACCATAATGTTGAGGTGGTCTTGCCAAGGTGCGCCTGTGCCGCACGTAAGAGATGGGTAGAAATTCACATTATCCACAGGAGTGTCATAGTGTCCAATTTGCCTAAGTATTCGCAGGGCATCGGCCTGACCTCCCTGGATGACGTTAAAACCGAAGTACCATGGCGACGTGGATGCGGGGTTGTAGAACGATCCGGTCGTGATGTCAAACATGCCCTCACGATAAGCGATATTATTGTCTAAGACAGCTTTGTTAACGGCCTGTGAAGGTTGGTTGTCTGGAGAGGCAAAGGCGGCATGTGCGATATTTCTCAGGCCCCATCCTAAACCGCGTGGCTCCGAGCCGGGCTGCGTGAGAAAACCGTATCCGTCAGTAGCTCCCGAATTGTCATGAAGATAGTCAAAGGAAGACCAGAATAGAAGCTCCTCATACCAATACGAATCTCCCGTAACGAGATACGGGATGAAGACAAAACTCGCTTGATGCGCTACGTCCGGGCCCCAGATTCCACCGGTGGCGAACGCCACCGGATAGGGGAAGGCGGCGGCGGATGGATAGCTCCCGAGCCCAAAGGACAGACTACTCAGTCCCGGCCTATCATAGATACTGATCTCATGCCCAAACCCGTTGACGGTCTGCGCCGCATCATACCAGTAACTTGAACCAGAGGCCGATTGGTCTTCCCGCCAGTGGACCTGACCAATTTGCGGCGCGCATTCGGCATTGCCCATCATGTCGGTATAGATGTTGGGGTTCATTGTGTACAGCCACATCGTTGTCCAGAGAGGGAATAGCCCAAGATCGGGACGGCCACCAACCGCCTGAAAATTCGGCTGCCATTCTCCGTGGCCACCAAGGTCACACAAGTCGGAGGATGTCCAATTGGCATATTCGGTCGTAATAGCCCCACTAGGTACAACTAAGGAAGTATCATAATTCGGCACCACCTTAGTCGCAATCATGTAGGGAAAGTTGAAATCGATGTTGATACTGCCCGGAGTGGTTCCATCCCAGTATGTCTTCCGCCAGCGCGAGCCACTGGCCATCACATAAGACGCTTTGGTATAGACGTTATTTGCCAGAGAGCTTCCGTTGTTTAGTGTGACAGAATAGGTCTGATCCTGTAGCCGGTCGATCCAAGGCTGCTCCAAGATGAACTCAGCTTTTACTCCGGGCCATCCGGCGTACTGGGTCAGCACAAAGATGGGATGCAGGCTGACGTAGTTGCTATTACGGGCATTTACCCATGTCTGGGCCTGATCTAACGAGAATATGGTATCATACCAAGAATGCGCCGCGGCCGACGAGGATGTTGTTGAATACGTTACGGTTCCCGTGACCGATCCACTGCAAGAGGAGATGTTGGCTTCGACTAGAAAATCGTTCACGTCGATATACTGCACGGTGATATTGTTGTTGTAGGTCCCGTTGATTGCCGCCCAGCATCCTGTTGCGCCCGACACCACCACTGTATCGCCAGTCGCAATTCGAGCGTCGGTAGCTGTCAATTTGGCCGATAGATTGCCATCGATCGGGTTGGTGACCGAGGCAGCAGCGGAAATTGAGTGTCCGGTCACGTTGTATCCTCGCGTGGAGATCGTTAGCACATTCGTGCTCGGGTTGGCTGACGATACGATCATCTTCTCGCTGTCAACCTGTATAACGGCTGGAAGTGTCCCAGCCGCTATATCGCCTGCGTCGAGAACGGTGATGGTCGAATCGGTAGAGGCGATGCTATCGCCGTTGCCCGGACGTGTGTACCGCGAGTCTTTGTAGCCGTAATCGTAGGTATGGGCTGTGGTGCGGTCCTCAACAATGATGATGTTTGCCAAGGGACCCTGAATCCAGAATCTCCAGAACCCTGCGGAGGTCATCGTGCGAGCGTCGGTGCTGGTTGTCCCCCCAGCCTGTGTTGTTTGGATCTCTTCATCCCAATTGCCCGAATCGAAGGCGAGGATTTGGGCTTGCGTGGGCGCGGCTGCATCGCAGGCGGCCTGGTTGCCCAGGTGGCACGGATTCGCGTCGTTGACGAAGAGGACCCTCGCACTCGCGTTCGCGCCAATCGTCTGGGTGAAGGTGACTAAGGCGTGTTTCACGCTGCCATCGCTCCAGCGGCTCATTACGTTAGCTTGCCACTGTGAGAGAGTGGTGCCTGCGACACTGGGTCGGGGATAGTTGGCTATTTCCCCTTGCGCGAATACACGCGAAATCGTAAGGGGCCGACTGTTCTGGGCTGTCCCGGTCTGGTCGGATATGAAGACGCTATTATCCGCAACTGCTGTGGTTGCAATTGGAAACGTCAATGCAACCCAAAGGAATAAAACTTGGCAGTGCCTCGGCACGGAAGCACGTGAGATGTTACTACCAAAAGCTGGTGACAGATCGCAGATCGAATTGGTTACGCAAATCGCTATACAGCGATTCAATTTCCGGCGAACTAGCATTAGCGTTTTCCTTAAACGAGCGATGTTAGCACAGCATGCAAGTTCAGTCAAGAAGAAGTCGTTTACCAATGTTAGCATAGACATGCGGTTTCAAATCAGGTAAGAACTTATGTTTCGGACGGGTTCCGAAAGCACGCAACTTCCCAGGACGCGCAACTGTTGGGTCAGGCTGCCGTGGCGTCGGCACACTAGAGGGCAGCGTCGAATCGGCCGGACCCGAAGAAACAGCCAGGGTTTCGAGCCGTTGGCGTCCAACCATGCAGGGCTGGTCCTGAAGCGGTCGGAAGAGCAAAAGCTTAGTCCGCCATCCACCATATCGCGCATGGTGGGCGCCCGCTGGCCGCTCGTCCCTCGGCATCTTCGGGCATCCTTTCCACAATTGGCCGGTAAGGGTTGCCGGCTTTGAGATTCGCAGTGACGTCGAGGAACTGAGGATGGCGACTGGCGACAACATCGCGAAAGACAAAAATAGCGCGAAACCCTTCATCTGGACCGCAAAAGCTCCCCTTTTTCTCTTCAGGACAACCTTATCTTCATCCGACATCAAACTAGTAGTATCAGGGACGAGTTTTTCTCAACTCACGTGCTTTTGCTCCGAGCGGCTGTCGCTGGAATCGCGCTGAAGCCTGGAAAAGCAGCGTGAAGCCTAGTCAAAGGTCTCCTGAACGGAAGCGACACCCAGGGCAAGGTCGCGTGGCGCCCCGGTTATCGCTCCGTGCTGCCTAGAGGAGTGCCGGCCGGTTTTGGCAAATGTAGGGGTGCAATAAGGTGCAGATGTTTAAACGCTCGCAGTCCTCCCGCGACCCCAAATGCCGTGTGACATAGCTGGGGAGCTGGATAATGTAGCATGGACAAGCCTCATCTGTTCACCTGGTCTTGACTTTGGGTCCAATTCCCGGACAGCCGTCGAGCAGAGCCCGATTCGATGGGCGGCAGGCAGGAATAGGCCTGATCAACACCGCTCTGAGACTTTTACTCAGGTCCAGAAGTTTGCGGCCCCGAAGTCTAAACGAGGTTGCCAGGTAGTAGTCGTAGTAAAGACAAGGTGAAGAAAGAGGAGAAACCGTGCTTCACCGAATTCGATGCCGGATTTGACATGAATCACGCGCCCGCTGTCGGCCAGGAGATGATAGATGTTCCGCAGGAAGTTTCGGAATACCTGAATCCAGCGACAAGTTCAGGGCTGGAGCGGCTTCAGGCGGTGGACCTTGCCGAGTATGTGGTGGACGAGGTCGCGTAACAGGGGAGATTCCCTTAGCCGCAGGATTGGGCGGTTTTGAGGCCGAGTCAGCTCGCCTGGCAGCAAGAAGAGTTTGTAGCGCAGTTTTTCAAGCGTCAGGTTTTGCCACGATTCTTGCAAGCAATTCCGCTGGAACGCGGTGACCAGATTGTAAGCGAGTCGAATGATTTCCAGATACAACGCGTTGGCCGCAAACGAGGCGGTGGGGACTTGCGCAGCGCGAAGTCCTCGCGCAGTTCACAGATTCGCGGCTCCATACCGGCGCGCCCGTCATAGAAGTGCCAGATACCGGGCGGTGTCAGGTCCATGTTGGTCACCCAGGCGCGATAGACGTAGCGTCCCAAGGTGAAGAGCGTGGTTTGCGGCTCTTCTTCAGGAAAGAATCGTCGCGCCACTACGAAACGACGGGCCTGCGGCCATCCGTGAGAACGATGCTCGAACTCGGCCATCTCCCAATACCGATTAGCGGATTCGTATCGCAAGCCCGGAAGCAACCGCTTGAAAGCCTGGGTCAGTCGGGCCACCACAGCGTATTGCGCGGGTCTGACTTCGAGGCTCTCCATGACCGGATTGAAACCGAAACCGGCATCGGCCCGGACACGGACCTCGCGGATGTCAGGCGGTACGTTCACAAAACAGGTCTCCAGCAATTCGATGCTGCCATCCCAAGTGCCGGCGTTGCCGCCACGGAGTTCGGTATCCCACAGGTAGGAAGAGTTGGACTCAATGCACAACAGTGGGTTGTAAGACCGCTTGCCACGATAGCGGGGATTGCAGCCGACCGCCGCGTTCTCCTGTCGCCCGAAAACAGTGACGACACTGCTGTCGAGATCGAAAATCAAGCGAGATCGATGGTCTGGTAAATGGATGAAATTCTGGAGCAGTCGGTCATTCACGCGGTGCATCTGCTCCCAGAACGAGTCAGGAGCATGGAGTAAAAAGCGGCGCAAAGTTTGTGGGTCGGGGAAACTCGGCAACCCGGTCAGGTATTGGAAGGTGCCGTTGAAACGCAGGAATGACGCGGTTTCCAAGCGATCCAGGCCGAGCACGAGTGGGTACACCAAAGCCAGAATCATCTGCGCCAGACTGTACCGCTGATTGCGCCTCGGATATTCGAGGTTTTGTGTCAGGAAGCGACGAAGCTGCAGCACTCGTAGAAATTCGTGGAAGAAGTGGACCCCTCCGAAGTGCGTCAGACCCCTATGATCACAGGCAATTTTCAGATTTCTCGACGAACGGCGCATTCCACCCTTACCTCACCAAAAGTTAGGTTAACGTGGAAACCGCCAAGATGCTCGGAACCGGCTTCAGCAGGGGCCTACGGAGCGCTTTCACGCGACAGAATGCGCCGGATTCAGGGAATATAGAAACATGCTCCATAGTCGCAGTCATATCATAGCCGCTGATCTGTTCGGGCATTCTCTCGCTGTTGATATATGATGTTGGCGTCGGAGAAGATCGGACACGTCCAGTGCGTCTACTGCCTCGAAGCGCAAAGAACTCCTCATCGGTGGCTGGCCGATGGGAATCTGCTACCCGCACAAGCTCCCTGTTGTCCTGGGGCCGGCATGCGTGCTTCCGCAGGAGCGAACGCAAGGTCGCCACCGAGAACATCATCTCCTGACGGCCGAGTGGTAGGGGACGTCGGCCGAATGGACATTTGATATGATGCTCGATGAGCATCTATGCGACGCCTTTCAGGATTGCCGCTTGAATTCCAGCCTCGATGGTTGGGCTGTGGGCGCGCAGACACCCCTGTAGAGCCGTCTATATTGCTCGAACATTCCAGCCAGCGGATAATGGCAAACACACCGCTCGCGGTTACTCTGCCCGACCGCGGCGCGCATTTCTTCATTTACCGCAAGGATCGCCAACGCGTCCGCTAGCTTCTCCGCCCCAACCACGAAACGCCTGTTGGCCTCCGCTAACATGTTCCAAACGTCGCCCACGTTCGTACTGACGACCGGGAGGCCACAGGCCATCGCCTCCAGGACGGATAGCGGCATTTGTTCGGTACTCGAGGTCAGCGCAAAAACATCCAGGCTATGGTAAAACTGCAGGAGATCTTCCTGATGACCCAGAAACTCCACTCGGTCAGCAATCGAGAGCTCGCCTGCTTTCTGCTCCAGCATGGCCCGCTCGGCGCCCTCGCCCGCAATGCGGAGACGTGCCGGCATCGCACTTGCAACCCGCGCAAACACGTCGAGGAGCAGTTCCAGCCTCTTTTCGGGGCGAAGATTGGCCGCCGTCCCGATCACAATTTCGTTCCGCGCCTGACGACCGCGCGCGGGACGAAACAATTCGACATCTACGCCGTTAGGAATGTACACGACGCGGCATTCCGGCAAACGCCACGTATGCCTCATGATACACCGGAGTTGCTCAGACGGGGCGATCACACGTGAGGCATGCCGCAGGACTGCACGGCGATACCATACCCGACGCAATTTCTGGGCCACAGCTTCGTCCGCTCCGAATCCATCCTCGGTATGAATCGCAGGCAGCGCCAAGCTTCGGGCCGCTATCACACCATCAATGGTACCCCAGTTGTACGTGAGGACAGCGTCGGGCCGGCACGCGCGGATCGCATCACGCAGACGGCAGATCATGACGGCGGGGTTCGGGGTTGGCACGCAGGCGGCCCTCTCCACGATAATGTCTTGAGATACGCGCTGGCACGCCGAGTAC
>OCTA010005091.1_pt1 | contig 11417 bp, 10 predicted proteins | sample 1538991 | NCBI WGS metagenome assembly OCTA01 (sample SAMEA3539302, study PRJEB22396) | soil metagenome | biome: tundra; feature: field; material: soil | place: USA | collected 2010-05 | depth 0.15 m | reverse complement strand
AGGAAGGCTTGTGGGTGATTCTGCGGCCCGGCCCGTATGCCTGCGCCGAATGGGATGGTGGCGGGCTGCCGTGGTGGCTGCTGAAAAATGACGACATCAAGCTCCGCACGCTCGACCCGCGTTTCATGAATGCGGCCACCAATTATTTGCGCGAAGTCGCAAAACAATTCGGCCCGCTCCAAATTACTCACGGCGGCCCAATCCTCATGGTGCAGGTTGAAAATGAATATGGTTCCTTTGGCAATGACACTGAATATATGGGTGCATTGCGGCAGGCGATGCTGGATGCCGGATTTGATGTCACACTGTTTGCCTGCAATCCATCTTATGACATCAAAAAAGGCTATCGCGCCGATTTGTTTCCAGTTGTGAACTTCGGGGCGGATCCCGCCAACGGGTTCAAAGCGCTCCGTGAAATTCATCCCACCGGGCCAATGATGTGCGGTGAGTTTTACCCGGGCTGGTTCGACACGTGGGGATCGCCGCACCACCTCGGCAAGACACCGCAATATCTCGCCGACCTCGAATATATGCTGACCAACGACGAGTCGTTCAGCATTTACATGGCGCACGGCGGCACGACATTCGGCCTGTGGTCGGGCGCGGACCGCCCGTTCAAACCCGACACTTCCAGCTACGATTACGACGCGCCCATCAGCGAAGCCGGCTGGCCGACGCCGAAATTTTTCCAGACGCGCGAACTGTTTGCAAAACACCTGCTGCCTGGCGAGACCCTGCCGGAGCCGCCTGCGACCAATCCCGTCATCGCCATCGCGTCCGTCGAAGTGACGCAATGTGCGCCCATCTTCGACAATCTGCCCAAGGCGATTGAAGAGGCCACGCCGCGCTCGATGGAAAAATACGACCAGGGCCACGGCTGCATTGTGTATCGCACGACCGTTCCCGCCGGCCCGGCGGGACTCCTTGAAGCCGCCGCCGTCCATGATTTTGGTTTCGTCTTTCTCGACGGCAAACGCGTCGGCGTCATGGATCGCCGCAGCGGAATTTACAAATTACAACTGCCCGAACGTAAAAAACCCGCGACGCTGGACATTTTGGTCGAGGCGGTGGGCCATGTGAATTTCGGCCAGGAAGTCCACGACCGCAAAGGCATTCAGACGCCGGTGAAACTGGGCGGAACGGAATTGACCGGCTGGAAGATTTTCAATCTGCCGCTCGACGACCAGATGCTTGCGGGGTTGAAGTATTCCAAATCAACCACCAGTTCAAAAATGCCGGCGTTTTGGCGCGCGACCGTGAACATTGAAACCCCCGGCGACACCTTTCTGGATTTGCGTTCGTGGGGAAAAGGCGTCGTGTGGGTTAACGGCCATTGCCTCGCCCGTTACTGGGACATCGGCCCGACGCAGACGGCTTACACGCCGGGCTGCTGGTTGCACGTGGGTGAAAATGAAATCGTAATTCTGGATTTGACCGGCCCGGAAAAGCCGGAGCTGGCCGGATTGGAAAAACCGATTCTCGATGATCTTCATCCGGAAAAAGATTTCGCCAAGTCGCGTCGCCCGCTAGTGAAACTGCAACTGGATTCAGCCAAGCCGGTGCTGACGGCGCAATTTGCCCCGGGCGGCAATTCACAGGACGTGAAATTGCCGGTCGCCGCCACAGGCCGTTACTTCTGCCTCGAATCACTTTCGGCTTTTGATGGCCAGCCGTTCGCGGCGATCGCGGAATTGAATTTGCTGGATGCGGACGGTAAAGCGTTGAGTCATGAAGGCTGGACCATTGCCTACGTGGACAGCGAGGAGCGCGACCAGGAAGACGGCACGGCGGAGAACGCGATTGACGGCCAGACGGCAAATTTCTGGCACACGCAGTGGAGCGCAGCAAAGCCGCTACAACCGCATCAACTGGTGCTCGACCTCGATAAATCGCAGACCATCTCCGGGTTCCAATATGTGCCGCGCCAAAGCGAAGGCGCGGGACGCATCAAGGACTACCGGATTTTCGTCGGCGACAAACTGATTCAACCATAAACCTGGTTCTTCAAACACCATGCCTCGCTCTTTATTCACCTCAATGATTATTATTGCCGGGGCGAACTTATATTTGCTGTTGGCCGACAGTTCTCGGCTCGTGGCCGCAAATTACCATGTTTATGCCTCGACACCGCCGATGGGATGGAATAGTTGGGACTGTTTTGGGACGACCGTAACCGAGGAGCAGATCAGGCGGCAGGCCGACTTCATGGCGGAAAAGCTCAAGGGCCATGACTGGCAATACATCGTCGTGGACATTCAATGGTATCAGCCGACCGCGAAGGGACACGAATATGAGAAGGACGCATGGCTGGCGATGGATGCGGTTGGCCGGTTGATTCCCGCGCCGGAAAAATTTCCCTCGGCAACCAATGGTCAGGGTTTCAAGCCGCTGGCTAACTATGTTCACAGTCAGGGACTCAAGTTCGGCATCCACATGATGCGTGGCATCTCGCGCCAGGCGGTGCGTCAAAACATGCCAATCAAGGAAACGCCGTATCACGCGTCGGACATCGCCGACACCAACAGCCTTTGCGAATGGAATCCGGATATGTTTGGTGTGGACCTAAGCCGGCCCGGCGCTCAGGCTTATTACGATTCGCTCATGGAACTGGTCGCGGCGTGGGGCGTGGATTTCATCAAAGTGGACGACCTGCCGCCCGTATCATCAGGCAGAAGTTGAGGCCATCCGCAAGGCGATAGACAAGACGGGTCGCCCCATGGTTTTTAGCACGTCGCCAGGTGAGACCCCGCTCGCTGCCGGGACAAACGTTAATCAGAACGCCAACATGTGGCGCATCAGCGATGATTTCTGGGACCGGTGGCCGGCGTTGCTCGCCCAGTTCAAGCGCCTTCATGACTGGACTCCTTACCGGATCAACGGCGCATGGCCTGATGCCGATATGCTTCCGCTTGGCATTGTCGAATTCAAACGCAAGACCCGCCTCACCGCTGACGAACAATTCACCCTGATGACGCTCTGGTGCATCGCTCGCTCGCCGCTCATGCAGGGTGGCGACCTGACCAAGACCGATGATTTCACACTTTCATTGCTTACCAATGATGAGGTTTTGGCGGTAAATCAGCACAGCGAGAACAATCGCCAGTTGTTCCGCACCAACGACCTGATTGCCTGGACTGCCGATGTGCTTGGCTCCGCCGACAAATACCTTGCCGTTTTCAACACCCGCGACAGCGCTCAGGACGATCCGGCCAGTGCGAAAGCTGTTGTTCCCGTCAACCTTGCGGGCCTTGGTTTCTCTGGCAGAGTGCTTGTGCGAGACTTGTGGCGGGGAAAAAATCTCGAAGTCCTTAGCGCGGAATTTGCACCCGAAGTTCCCGCTCATGGAGCGCGATTGTTCCAGATTATGGGACCGGTTACTGATCGTTTGATCAACCGATCGTGGACACATTAAGAACTACCAGATTTATGTCAGTGACAGTTTGATCCAAAAATAATTGCCATCACTTACACACTCTATGCAACCCATCCAACTTCAGTGGATTGATTACACCATCCTCATCGCTTACGTCGCCTCTGTCATCGGCATCGGCTGGGCGTTGTCGCGCTACATGAAAACATCGGCGGACTTCCTGACTTCCGCCCGTTCCATCCCGACCTGGGTCACCGGTCTGGCGTTCATATCCGCGAACCTCGGCGCGCTCGAACTCGTCGGCATGGCGGCGAGCGGCGCGAAATACGGCATCAGCACCGCGCACTTCTATTGGGTCGGCGCGATTCCGGCGATGATTTTTCTCGCCGTGTTCATGATGCCGTTTTACTACGGCTCCAAAGCGCGCTCCGTTCCTGAATATTTGAAGATGCGTTTTGACGAACGCGTCCGCGCGCTGAACTCCTTCGCGTTTGCCGTGATGACCATTTTTGCGTCCGGCATTTCGATGAACGCGCTGGCGAAATTGCTCCACGCGCTACTTGGATGGGATTACAACTTCGCGTTGTTTGTCAGTTCCGGCGTGGTGCTGCTCTACGTTTTGAAAGGTGGACTTACTTCCGCGATTTACACGGAGGTGTTGCAGTTCTTTATGATCGTGCTCGGCTTCGCACCGGTCGTTTATCTCGGTCTGAAAGATGTCGGCGGCTGGCGCACGATGAATTCAGCATTGCAGACCGTCGCAACGAATCCAGCCGCGATTTATCTCAAGGACGCCGGCACGACCTACGCGCCGAACGCGTGGACGAGCGCGTGGCAACCCGTGCTCGCCGGTCCCACGCACAATCCGATGGGCGTGGATTGGTTCGCGATGATTTTCGGTCTCGGCTTCGTTTTGAGCTTCGGCTATTGGTGCACCAACTTCCTCGTCGTCCAACGCGCGATGGCCGCGAAGAACATGACCGCCGCGCGCAACACGCCGCTCGTCGCCGCCGTGCCGAAAATGTTTTTTCCGTTCCTCGTCATCGTGCCCGGCATGATCGCCGCCGCGCTGACCACGCTGCCGGACAAAGGTTATCGCATTCCGCCGCCCGTCATCGCACAGGCGAATTACGACAAGGCCATCGCCGATGTAAAAAAATGCGAACGCAACTTACGCCGTGAAAATCATCGGCGACGACTTGGGCAAAAAGTTGACGCTGGAAAAATCACTTCGCTCGTTGCGGCCAACGCCGCGAGCAAATTGTCTGACACGCAAATCCAACAAGGGCTTTACAACAGCGTCGCGGAAAATGATTACGACGGTGTGATTCTTTCGCTCGTAAAGAAATACTGCCCTGCCGGTCTGCTTGGCCTCGCGCTCACCGCGTTGCTGGCGTCGTTCATGTCCGGCATGGCGGGCAACGTGACGGCCTTTAACACAGTGTTCACTTACGACATTTATCAGGCCTACTTTGCGAAGGGCAAGAGCGACGCGCATTATATGTGGGTGGGCAAAGTTATCACGGTGGTAGGCATTTTGTTGAGCATCGGCGCGGCGTATTTCGCCTCGATGTATAACAACTGCATGGACATCATCCAGCTCGTGTTCGGCTTCGTGAACGCGCCGCTGTTCGCGACCTTCCTGCTCGGCATGTTCTGGAAACGCACCACGGCCACCGGCGCATTCCTCGGTCTCTTCTGCGGCATCGGCAGTTCCGCGCTGTTCCACGCGCTGACCATCGCGCAGGGAAATATGCCCGGCATCAAGGGCGGTTATCTCAAAGTCGTCTCGACCTTCCCCAGCGAAATGGCGCAGAACTTCTGGCTCGCCGCGTTCGCGTTCATCGCGTGTTTCACGCTGACGCTGGTGATTTCGCTCGCCACCAGCCGCACCAAGTCCAACGCCGACTTGAAAGGTCTCGTTTATTCGCTCACGCCGAAAATCGTGGACAACAACGCGCCGATTTACCAGCGCCCTGCCGTCGTCGGCATCGTGCTGCTGATTGTCTGCATTATCTTGAACTGGCTTTTCTGGTGAACCAAACCAACAACCTAAACTAAAATAAATTTATGGGACTCGATATCCGCTGGCCGATTGGCCTCATGTTCACGCTCATCGGCGCACTGCTCGCAGGGTTCGGACTCGTCAAAGGTTCCGAATCACTTTCGCTTGGCATCAACATCAACCTCATCTGGGGCGCGGTGCTCCTCGTGTTCGGCGTGTTGATGTTGCTCGGCGCAGCCAAAGGTGGCAAAACTCCGCCGTCGGCCTGAACTGATTTTCAGCGGACTTATTTTTCATGACGCCCAACTTCCATCTGACAAATATGGCAGACCAATGCCCCTTCCCTCCACAACTGTGAAACAACTCCTGATAACTGGACTGCTGGGTCTGACCACGGCCAGCATCATCGCCGCACCCGCAGCTAAAATTTCCGTGGATGTGGCGCATCCGGCGCCCGCGATTTCGCCGACGCTGTGGGGAATTTTCTTCGAGGACATCAACCTCTTCGCCGACGGCGGCATCTATCCCGAACTCGTGCGCAACCGCTCGTTCGAGGACGCGGATACGCCGGAGAGCTGGACGTTCACCAGCACCGGCGGCAACAGTGAGGCAGCCATCAGCACCGCCGACGTGCAGGCCAAGCCGCCGATTCCGCCGCTGAATCCGTTCAACCGCAAGGCGCTCCGCGTGAAGGCCGACGGCGCGTTCTCGCTGGTGAACGAAGGCTACTGGGGCATGAACATCGTGAACGGCGACGGCTACACACTGAAGTTCGCCGCGCGTTCGGAAAACTTCGACGGCAAGCTCACGGCGAAAATTTTGAGCACGAACGGCATGGTGCTCGCGCGCGGGGAAATTTCCGGCGACGGCAAGGGCGTTCTCTTCCTCGACATGGTTTCGCTGATGCCGAAAAAAACGTGGAAAGATCACGGCCTGCGTCCCGACCTCGCGGAATCGCTGGATGGGCTGCATCCGAAATTTCTCCGCTTCCCCGGCGGCTGCTGGGTGGAGGGCGACGACTTTGCGCACATGAATCATTGGAAACGGACGATCGGCAACATTGACGTGCGCGAGCCGAACTGGAACATCTGGAAATATTTTTCCACGCAGGGGCTTGGTTTTCACGAGTATCTCCAGCTCGCGGAAGACCTCGGCGCAGAGCCGTTGTTCGACATCAACGTCGGCATGTCGCACAAAGAAGTCGTCCCGCTGGATCGAATGAACGAGTGGGTGCAGGACGCGCTGGACGCGGTGGAATATGCGAACGGCCCGACGAATTCGCTGTGGGGCGGCGCGCGCGTGCGCAACGGCCATCCCGCGCCGTTCAACTTGAAGTATCTGGAGATCGGCAACGAGAACGGCGGCCCGGATTACGTCGAACGCTGGCCGCTGCTGGTGAACGCGCTGCGCGCAAAATATCCGTATCTGCAATTCATCGTGAACACCGATCTGCGCGGCCGGCCCTTTCCGACAAATCCGACGCCGGACATCGTGGACGAGCATTTTTATTATTCGCCGGAATGGTTCATGCGCCACGCGCACCAATACGACGAGCGCGACCGCAACGGCCCGAAAGTGTTCGTCGGCGAATATGCGGTCACGGAAGATTGCGGCCTCGGCAACCTGCGCGGCGCGATCGGCGAGGCGGCGTTCATGACCGGCCTGGAGCGCAATTCCGACCTCGTCATCATGGCCAGCTACGCGCCGTTGCTGGTGAATCTCAATCATCACGCGTGGAATCCCGACCTCATCAACTTCGACAGCGCGAACTGGTATGGCCTGCCGGGGTATTACGTCCAGAAAATGTTCGCCGAAAATCGCGGCGACGTTTCACTGCCCACCGCCGTCGAATCGCCGATGACGGAGGAGACCGTGAGCGGCGGCATGATCGGCGACGGCACGTGGAACACGGCGGCGGAATTCAAGGACGTGACCGTGACCGCGCCGGACGGGAAAGTTTTGCTTGCTTCCGATTTTTCAAAAAATGCCAACGGTTGGAAACTGCTCGGCGACGGCGCAGACTGGCAGGTGCAGGACGGCGCGTTGCGGCAGGGCGCGGAAAAGGAATTCATCCGCGCGCTCGCCGGCGACAAGGCATGGACGGATTACACCGTCACGCTGAAGGCGCGGAAAATTTCCGGCGCGAGGGCTTCCTGATTTTGTTCCACATCGCCAACGACGATGGACGCCTCTGGTGGAACTTGGGCGGCTGGGGTGACACGGATGATTCCGTCGAGGCGGCGGGCGGACGCACTGACTCCAAGCACGGCTACGTCGAGAACGGACGCTGGTATGATCTCAAGTTCACCGTCAGCGGCAAGAACGTGAAATGCTGGCTTGATGGCAAAATGGTCCATGACCTCGACTACGAAAGCGGCGGCCGCGTGACGGCGCTTTACGCCGCCGCCGTCACGGACGAAAAATCCGGCGACGTGATTGTGAAAGTTGTCAACGCCAACCCCAAGCCGCTGGAGACGGAAGTGGATTTTTCCGGCGCAAAAAATCTCACCGGCGGCGGCACGGCCACCACGCTCACCTCGGCCAGCGGCGACGATGAGAATTCGCTCGCCGAGCCGATGAAAGTTTCGCCCAAGACCGAACCGTTGCAATTCAGAGGCCCGAGCCTCACGCGTTCGTTCCCTGGTAATTCACTCACCATCCTGCGCTTGAAAACCGCGAAATAAACCAGTTGCCATGCTATCCGCTTCATTGCTTCTGACTGCGGTGTTGGGGCGGCGGCACCGTCGCCGGACTGGAGACCGGCTGCTTCAAAGTTCATTTGGCAGTGAAAGAAAGTATCGTTTTAATTTTTCTTCTTCTAAGGAGCTACTGTCCAGGACTCTGTTACCGCTGGTCCTAGTGGCACCAGCTTTTCCCATGCATTAGGGTCTAGCAGTCAACAGGGCATTGGGCTGAGCGAGGTTGAAGTCCCGGCATGGGAACTGAATGATACGATTGACCTCAACAACGACAAGGACACGTTCGTTCTTCAGGTGAGCCCGAGCGCCGAATTCGCCAACTTCGGGGGGCGTCCGGTTGTTGGCTTTCGTGGCGGACTGCATCTTCCGTTTGAAGTGATCAATCAATTCGCCCACGACGCTTTGACCAACACGGCGAACACTTACCTGCCTGGCGGCGAAAAGCCGCGTCAGTTTGAAGCCCCCAGCCTTCCCGCCCGGCTCGTGGGTAAGCGTGTCAATTGGTTGAGCATTCTTAAGAGCACCGCCGATAAAATCAAAAATATAACGTGATTATGGAATCGATCTTCAAACGCATCGTGGTTAAGGATACCTGGATTGACTGCGCCAATCCGCCTGGCACGAACCTCGTGGCCCGGATTAAGTATTATCGTGACTGGATACTGCCGCCGATCCCGCGCGGCGAGTATCAATTCAAAAATTACGCACTAGGTTTTCGCTGGCTGGCGACCCCGCATGAAATCGAGCTGATGCAAACCAACGACATATTGGGAAAAGCCGCGCTGCAACTGCACGACAACTTTCACCCGCTCACGCTGGCAGACCTAATTGGTCCCGAATTTATTCCGGAAGTTAACCTTTCGGAGATGGAGTTGCTCAGGGTGGAAGCGCGCGTGCGCGAAGCCGCGATTGGGTGGACCCACTTTCTCGAAGGGCTGGAAACTGGCAACTGATTCTTTTGTTCTTTGAAAATCTAAAAATTTGTTCGAGACGGAATTGATTGAATCAGCACGCTGAATCAATTGACCGTTTTGGACACGCGTAGCCTCCACACCGATACGTCGGCAGGTGGCTCGCAAAGGTTCAATACAGGTTGTTTGTATCTGACCCACACAGTCATTCGGATTGTGCGGGTCCATAACATGTAAAGGGAATTAGGTAACGTTTATGGTTAAAAAAGAAAAGAATAGCCCCGCTCAAACAGCGTCAAACCCAGTGGTTAAACCTGCCAAGCGGAAGCCAGTGCACGTGGTTAAAATCCCCTTCAATGGCGGCCTTCTCTCGGCATCGATTTGGCGACATCAAAAAGATCAGGGACATCCTTGGTTTTCCGTATCGCTTAGTCATGCACGCAAAAATGCCAACGGCAAATGGGTTTATGGTGACAACAACTTCTCTCGCGACGAGCTACTTGGTTTAGTTCGCGTGATCGAAGTCGCCCATGGACACATAGTTACTGGCATCTTTAATGGAGGAACTGACAATGAATGATGATAATATCGTGGACATCGAACCTAAAATCCAACGTCGCATCAATGCGCGCAATAAACCGACCGGCCAGCTTAACAAAACTGAACTGCAAGATATTGCGGCATCTGAAACACTTGTGCTTGCTACGGCAATAGCTCAGGTGGTGCTGGACGGATTGGACATGAAAGAGCGACGAAAGTTTCGCCGGCTCCTTCTGCTGATTGCTTGCGGACTGGCTGTCTCCTTGGTTGGAGTAGCCAGATTAGCAATCATACTAATGCATCATTAGTAGTTTCGGTAAGTCTGAAACAAGTCCCGTGTAGCGCCGCGCTACACGGGACTCCTTTTTTCTTATTAGCAGTTTTTCCAGATTTTGAAAAGCCTTAATGCGGAATAAAGATACCCAACGAATTATGTCCTCCTATAAAACGCCATTCTATAAGTTTTCGCGGGCTTTAAATCATGAATCCTGCATTCAATTGCACCGCATCGCGCCACTGAGCAACATCCTCAACCTTCTTACGCTGAAAATAAATCTGACGAATCAGTTCCGAGGCATGGTTTACTAGGCGCATTGCTGCTTCACGCAGAACTCATGTTCGGAGCAACCGGTTGCGTTGGAGTAAAGTTGAGACTGAGCGTTGGCCGATGGACTCATTCGGCAAATTTGACCGCGTCGCGCCACTGCGCAACGTCTTCGACCTTTTCGCGCTGATAAATTTGGTGAATCAATTCTGATGCGTGATTCACCAAACGCATCGCTGCTTCACGCGGCACAGCAGCCCGGCGTAACCGATTGACGTAGGTCACGCGCAGGCAGTGCAAGCACAAATGCGGTTTCTTAATTTTGATAAAAAACTGTTGCCAGCGTCTTGATGGTTGAAAAGGGAACTCCACTGTGAATTTCTGTTTGGCCTTGCGGATCTTTTCGAATAACGGGCGCAATGCCGAGGGCATCGGAATTGAAAATGCGCGGTCCTCTCCGCCCTTTGGTGAGGGGAATGTAATTTTGTCCTCCTTGAAATCCACGCAAGTCAGTGGAATCCGGGTCTCCCGCAAGCGACAGCCGGTATGCAAAGAAATGTCAAAGGCGGTTTGCATCCACTCCGGCTCCTCTTTCAATGCTTCACGAATCTCGCGGATTTCCTCATCCGACAATTCCGGCTTTTTTGCCGCCTTGTCGTGCTTGAGCTTGAGGCTTACGAGCGGATTGGCGTCGCCATGACCGAGCCGAACTGCTTCACCCATAATCATCGCAAAAGTCTTCAGTTCAAAAATTGCAGTGTTGCGCCCGACATGTTTGCCGCTTTTCTTTTTGTAGCCGGTGCGCCAGTCGAGAAACTCAAGAGCGTTGCGGTAGGTGATTGCGCGCGGCGAATGGAGCCGCTTCGTTTGCAACCAGAGGGCAAGCCACTTCCAAGCGTCGAAATATCGCTCCAATGTTCGCGGGCTTTGGCAGTGACGCTCCAAAAATTTCAGCACCCAAGTATCCCAGCCTTCGCTGTTGATGACCGGGGCGCGATGGTGTTCTTTTGCCTCAAGTTCCGCTCGCAGGGCTTTGGCCTGGGCGGTATCGTTCGGATTGTCGGCACGCAGACCAGTGGAGCGGTGAACTTCTTTTTGGTTCGTGTCGAAATAAACGACATACCAAAACGGCGAACGATTCTTGCGATACAAATAGGCCATAGCGAGTGCAAGTAGTGCAAGTAACCTTAAGCCAAACACCTCTGAATGTCCAATAAATACGCTATTTTACACCACTATAAACCACTATGCCAGTAACGAGGGTTCGATTCCCTTCACCCGCTCCAATCTTCACCGATTTTGGCGGCGAGGCGATACGCGCCGACGAGCGGATGCGAGAGCCGCCACG
>OCTA010005090.1_pt1 | contig 11419 bp, 6 predicted proteins | sample 1538991 | NCBI WGS metagenome assembly OCTA01 (sample SAMEA3539302, study PRJEB22396) | soil metagenome | biome: tundra; feature: field; material: soil | place: USA | collected 2010-05 | depth 0.15 m | reverse complement strand
TCCGCGAATACGACTTCTCACGGTAGCAATTTTCGACGCTGCAGACATTCCTTTATGTTCAGGCCTCCGAGTTTGCTCGTCCCCCAGGTCGTTCCCACCGCTGCAAATGTTCCGCAGGGCAGCCGGGACTTTTACATCCGGGCTGAACGTGCTTCGTTGCCTCTGCACGCACCGGATATGCTAGCCGTCCGAATACAGGTAATTGACGGCGCAAGGACTTTCACCCTGCAAGATTCGCAGCCTTGTCGGCTGCTCCCACTTCACTTGCTTAAAACACCGGACATATTATTAGCTAACGACAACCGCCAACTCGGAAGTTACCTTTTGAACATTGGCGGCGCGTGGAGCTACAGCAGGTCGAGGCGGTCGAGGATGGCGGCGAGGGATTTGCGGGCGGCGGGGAGTTTGTAGGCCACCGCGCGGACACTGATTCCAAGTAAGCGCGCGATGGTGTCCCTGGCGTTGGTTTTCGCGGTAAGTCAGTGTCAATAAATTTTGCTGCTGGTCGGGCAGTTGGCCGAGGGCTCGCTCGAAGTCGAGGACACGCATCAGGCGTGCGTCGACGTCGCGAGCCCTCCGCTCTTTCCACCCCAGGCGCGTATAGGAGGTCGCCTTTGCGGAGTGGACGGCTGCGCGATCCGTGGCCCATTGGCGGATGCGCAGAACGGTGCTTTGCAATTCCGTTTCGGCATTGCGCATGCGGCTTTCGCTGAAGCAGGCAATCGAGAAAAGACTGGCTTCGCCGGACGCAGAGCGGCGTAGAATTTTTGGGAGGCAAGTCGCGCACTTAAGATGGAATCATGTTGCGCGTAAAACTGCTTGAGCAAGGGGCCCGGCCGCCGGTCGTGGCTCATCCCGGCGAAGATCTGGGTTATGATCTGTTCGCGTTGGAAGGGATCACGCTGGCGTCGCGGGCCACGGTAAGGGTGCGTACGGGAATCGCGGTGGAAGCGCGGCATCCCGGGACCGGTGCGCCGCTGGGCCTGCTGATGCGCGACCGTTCCTCGATGGCTGCCAGGGGCATTGCCACTACGGGTGGCGTGATCGATGCCGGCTATCGTGGCGAGATCCTGGTACTGATGACCAACCTGGGCGATGCGGTTATCGAGTTGAAGGCCGGTGAAAAAATCGCGCAGATGATTCCGGTGCCGGTATTGACCGGGGTTGTCGAAGAAGTGCCAGACCTTGAAGACTCGGCGCGCGCTGAAAAAGGATTCGGGAGTTCGGGCCGGTAAGGTGAGTGTTCCTCGACTGCCGCAAGCAGGTTGCGATAGAGTCAGGTCCCGGTAGCTTTCGAATCGCGTCAAGAAAGGTGCCCATGCCCTTCGTCTCGATAACTCGCCTGCGAGTACGGTCCTGGCGGTACGTCCCCGTCTTTCTGCTCAGCGCGATGCGCATCACGCGCCAGGCGAGAGATGCAGAGGGCAACCTCGGCGTGCGCGTCCTGCGCGACAAGCGAAACGTGTTCTGGACGGGTACAAGTTGGCAGACTGAAGCTGCAATGAAGCAATTCATGGGGTCCGCGCCGCACGGTCCGGCGATGCGTAAGCTGCTGGTATGGTGTGACGAAGCGGCGCTCGTGCACTGGAACCAGGTAGAAACGGAATTGCCGTCGTGGACAGTCGCTCACCAGCGCATGCAGCACGAAGGACGCCCGTCTAAGGTCTACTACCCGTCCAAAGCGCAGACAGCGTATGTGATTCCTTTGCCCGCTTCTCCGGAGCGTCGTGAGGTGGTATTCAAGTAGCCGGCATGGAATTTGAAGGCGCCCCCGCAGAAAATCGGGAGAGTGCATCAGTAAAAAATTCTCACCCTGGCAAGGCACCGCGAGTCGAAGGATGTGCGGTTAAAACATGCATCTGCAGATTTGCCGCTGCGAGTCTGCGACATCAATGGGCGCATATCGCCGCGGACCGGTTAAGGCATCCCCTCAAGACAGATCCATCCGACTCAGGTCCAGCGGCGCACGGTGTCCTCTAACTTCAGCACCGTGCGCCTACTATCAACCGGGCCTTAGTTTTTACCCAGGCCGTCTGTCTTGTGATAGTTGGGATAGGCGGGCACCGGGATGTCGGGGATCGGGTTAGCCTTCAACTCGTCCAACACCAATTGCACGCCGCTCTCAAGTTGCTTATCGTGACCCTCTGCCACATCCTTCGGTAATTCCTCGACTGTCACGTCAGGCGGAATGCCACGGTTCTCCACTTCCCAATCGCCATGCAGGCCATAGATGGCGTAGCGCGGTGCCATCACGTAGCCGCCGTCGAGCAGCGACGGATAACCGCCGATGCCGACCAGTCCACCCCAGGTACGGGTTCCAACCAGCTTGCCCACGCCTGCTTTGCGGAAGTACCAGGGCATCGCATCGCCGCCCGAGCCCGAGTTCTGGTTGATCAGCATGACCTTGGGTCCGAAGATGGCGCCCACCGGATCGTGGATCGGCTTGCCGTCGCGTTCGATGGCGCCTGAGAGCGGGAAACGCTTCAGGACGTCCACAACGTAGTCGGCAATGAAGCCACCCTCGTTGAAGCGCTCATCGAGCACCAGCGCCTGCTTGTCAAGTTGCGAATAGAAGTAACGGTTAAAGCTGTCGTAGCCCGATCCGCCGGTATTGGGCATGTAAACGTACGCTACCTTGCCGCCGGAGAGTTCATTGACCTTGCGCCGGTTCGATTCGATCCAATCAATGTTGCGCAGGCCGTCCTCGTCGCCGATGGGAACGACCGTCACGTCACGCGCGTCTTTGCCGTCAGGGTTTGGACCGACGTGGAGCACAGTCTGCTTGCCGGCTGTTCCTTCGAAAAACGCGTAAAGGTTGTCGCCTGCGTGCAGTTCACGGCCATTGACTGCCAGCAGGTACTCGCCTTCCTTTACGTATACGCCGGGCAGTGTGAGCGGCGAAGCGAGGCCGGGTGTCCAGTTCTGTCCGCCCAGGATCTTAGCGATCTTGTAGCGACCATTTTCTTCTATGTAATCGGCGCCCAGCAGACCGACCTTGGGAGCATTGTCGGGATGGTAGGGACCGCCGACGAACATGTGCCCAATGGTGATTTCACCGAGCATCTCGTTGGAGAGATAAGTAAACTCTGACCGCGACGCGAGGCCGTCGAGATAAGGCTTGTAGCGCGCCTCGATTTTAGGAATGTTGAGACCGTGCGTATTCGGGTCGTAGAGGAAGTCGCGCTCGATGCGCCACGTTTCGTGATAAATCTGCTTCCACTCCGCGCGCGGATCGATGGTGGTTTGCATGGAACTTAGGTTGAGCGGCTTGCCGGGGCTGCCGTCGCCGGGCTTCAAGTCATCCGCAGAGCCGATGGTCCAGGCCATTTTGCGCGCATACAAAATCTTGGCTCCATCCGTGGAGACGATGAACGCGTCCACATCGTTGAGCACGGTTTCAGGCTGACGCTTCTCGAGCGTATAGCGCCAGACCGCGTGGATTCCGGGGCCGCCACCCTCGCTTGAGGAGCGGCCCACCGGGGTCCCTTCGAAGAGATAGATCACGCCCGCTTTACCGGTGCCCAGGCCGCCGTAGTTGCGTGCGGGAATGGGCAGCGACAGGATCCGGTTGCCAATGTTTTCAAGATCGACGGTGACCTTGACCGGCTCGTCCTTCTTGTCTTTGGAATCCTTATCCTTGTCTTTATCTTTGTCCTTGTCGTCGGCTTTGGCTTCGTCTTTGGTTGAGGACTTGTCATCCTTCTTCTTGTCGTCTTTCTTGTCGTCGGACTTCTTAGGCTCGTCCTTCTTGTCTTCCTTCTTTTCGTCCTTCGGCTTCTCGTCGTCGCTCTCCGGCGGAATGGGCGAAGCACCATCCTTAGCGAGCACCACGACATAGGCAGCACTCGATTCAGACCGATCCAGCGAAGACAGATCGATGCCCGCGCGCGATGGACCGTCATCGGTTGAAGCAAGGAAGTAGAGATATTTGCCGTTAAGGTCAAAGGCCGGGCTGTACGCGTCGCTCATGCCGTCTGTGACCTGCGTGAACTTGTGCGTGTCCATGGAGTAGACGAAGATGGCGCGCAACTGATTTTCAAGATCGCGATGGTAAGCGATCCACTTTGAATCCGGCGACCAAACGATGCCGAAGTCGGAACCGAAGCTGCCGTACATGCCCTTGTCGATGAGCAGGGGCTTCCCGGTCGGGACATCCACGACCCACAAGCGCAGATGCTTGTCAGTGAAGGCGATGTGCTTTGAATCCGGCGACCACGTTGGATTGTAGAAGTAGCTGGGATCGGGACCGAGATCAATTACAGTCGGAGCCTTGAAGCCGGTCTGATCGTGAAGGTAAAGCTGGTACTCGCCGGACGCGTCAGAGAAGTACGCGATCATTTTGCCGTCGGGACTCCACGAGGGATTGCGCTCGGCGTGGTCGGAAGTGTTGGTCAGGTTGCGGGTGTCGCCCTTCTCCGCAGGCACGGTGAAGATTTCACCATGGGCTTCAAATACTGCGCGTGCACCCGACGGCGAGAGCGAGGCATTCTGAATCTCGTCGGGAGTGACCGCAGCCAGGTGCGGAGCCAGCGTTGGCAGTTCGCCATGAATCTGGATCGGCACCGTGGTGTCGGCCTTGGTCGCCGGGTCAACGAGGTGGATCGCCCCAAACTGCTCGTACACCAAGCCGCCTGGCCCGCCTTGAATCGACTTGAGGTCGCGACCCGTGTTGGCGGCAACTTCGCTCACTTCCTTCGAGCCGACGTCATAGCGGAATAACGACACCGGGCCTTTGCGATCGGAAAGGAAGTAAATGGCATTGTCCATCCACACCGGGTTGGAGTCATTGGAATTGTCGCGAGGGACGTTCACCAGGTCGAGGGTCTTCAGATTCACGATCCAGATGGGCGTCGTCTGGCCGCCGACGTAGCGCTTCCATGCCTGCTGCCACTTGGTGATGGGCTGGTAGGCGAAGGATTGTCCGTCTGGAGAAAACGAGCCTTGGAAGCCGGAAGGCAAGGGCAGCGGCTCCGGCATTCCTTTACCATCGGCGTGCACCAGAAACAGTTTGAGGAAGTGGCGATAGCTGACGGCGCCGCTGGCGATGAGGATGTTCTTGCCGTCGCGCGACCAGCCTTCAACGCGACTTCCCGCGGGATTCCACGTAATGCGGTGCGGTACGCCACCACTTGCTGGAATCACGTAAACGTCGGAATTCCCCTGAAGGTGTGCGGTGTAGGCGATCTGGCTGCCATCGGGCGAATAGAAGGGACCGGCCTCGACCGCGCCGTTAGACGTGAGACGCTCTGCCTCGCCGCCCTGCCGGTTCACCGTCCAGATGTCATCGGCGTAGCGGAAAGCGATATGGTCCTGGCTCAGCGAAGGACTGCGAAGCAGGAGCGGCGGGGATGAAGGGGTTTGTGCGGTCGCAAAGGCGGGAAGGAAGGCATAGAGCGCAAACAGGCCGAGCGCCAGCCGGGAGCCAACAGGAGTCATCGATCCTCCAAAGAGTTTTGTGGGTGGAAATGGACCGGTCTGCTACCTACCGGTTTGGAATCAGTAAGGCACGCAAAGGTATCGTACGCTGGAAGTTGAGCGGCGGTTCGCGAATTTTTGGCATTTCTCGCGGCCGCTTACCAGCCAATGCGGTAAACATCATAGGATCGCTCTACCTTTCAGGAGGCGGAATGCTGAAATTGCAAGCAGGAATGTGTCTTGGGCTCCTGGGATTGGCGACAGCCTATGCCCAGCAGGCCGGCGACAGCGCACAACGATGCGAGGACTTGGCCCAGGTCTCGCTCCCGCACACGACCATCGTGCAGGCTGCGGTCGTTGAGGCGGGCAAAATGACGTCTCCCGACACAGGCCCCGAATCGGCCAAGGATCCCATCTACGCTCAACTGCCGGCAATGTGCCGAGTGATAGCGGAGGCCCATCCCAGCGAGGATTCGAAGATCAAGATCGAGGTTTGGCTGCCCGTGGCCGGATGGAATAGCCGCTTTATGGGTGTCGGCAATGGCGGATTTGCCGGCAACATCTACTACCACCAATTGGCGCGTGCGGTGCTCCACGGCTACGCGGTCGGGAGTACCGACACGGGGCACACCGGAACTTCGATAGAAGCGGCCTGGGCACTTAGACACCCGGAGAAAGTGGCAGACTTCGGCTATCGCGGGGTACACGAGATGAGTGTGACAGGCCCTGCGATCGCCAAGGCTTTTTACGGTCGGCCGGCTGGGCACCGCTACTTCGACGGCTGTTCCGACGGTGGTCGCGAAGCTCTGATGGAAGCACAGAGATTTCCCACGGACTACGACGGTATCCTGGCAGGCGCTCCGGCCTATAACTGGACGCACCTCGTTTCAAGTGGCATTCATGCCTATCACGCCATGATGGATGACCCGGCGCGCTACATCCCGCCCTCGAAATTGCCGGCGATCAGTTCCGCTGTCCTCGCCCAGTGCAAAAAAGACGATGCGGGCGGATTTCTGGACGACCCGCGTAAGTGCCATTTCAATCCCGCCGCGATGGTCTGCAAAGGTAAAGAGAACGATCGATGCCTGACCAAACCTCAGGTCGAGACGCTCAAGGCGCTCTACGCGGGCTCGCGTACCAAGGACGGCAAGCTGGTGGATTACGGCCTGATGCCGGGCGGCGAACTGGGTGACAACGGATGGGGATCGTGGGTCACTGGTTCTTCTCCATCAAAAAGCCTGGGCGTGGCATTTCTCCAGGGCTATTTCGCCGATATGGTCTACAGCAAGGCGGATTTCGACGTTACCAAGCTGAATCTCGATGAGGGGTTGAAGGCGGCTGAAGAGCATACCGGGACGAACCTTGATGCGGTGAATCCCGACTTGAGCGCCTTCAGCGGTCATGGCGGCAAGCTGATTCTCTATCACGGTTGGGACGACCCGGCGATCCCGGCCCTCGGAACGATCGATTACTACACGGCGGTGGTGGCGAGAGCTGGGGAAGCCAACGCCAACGACTTCACCCGCCTGTACCTTGTCTCCGGCATGCAGCACTGCGATGGTGGGCCTGGACCCACGACCTTCGGGCAGAACGAGCCCTATGAAGACAGTGCGATCAACGACGCGGAGCACAATATCTACCTGGCTCTGGAGGGATGGGTCGAAAAGAGGTCGCCTCCTCAGAAGGTGATTACACAGAAATTGGAGGAGCACGGCGGGAAATCCACGGTCACCGAGAGCCGTCCGCTTTGCCCCTATCCCCAAGCAGCACAATACAGTGGGACAGGAGATCGCAGCAGCGCGGCCAGCTACTTCTGCGCTGCCGCCAAGTGAACCGGCTCCCTAAAGACGGATTGATCCGGTTGGACGGCTGCGCGGTCCGACCCGTAGGCGGCAACGGCCAGAGTAGAGAAAATCCCGGAACCGAAGGCGCGCAGTCCGCGTATTCTTCGAAGCAGGCGATGGACGATCGCGCGGGGACCTGTGCCGGAATTGGGTCTCGCGGGTGGGTTGATCCGTCGATATGAGTACCGTCTCCTCATTCCGGGCTATTTGTACTGACAGCGATAATCCCACAGGACGCAGCAACTTCCTGCGGCGAACCAAGGTGAAAGCAGGACCATGCAACTCATTGAGGCCTTCAAACTCGCGCTGCAATCCCTGTGGGGAAACAAGCTGCGCTCCATCCTCACGCTGATCGGCGTGGTGATGGGCGTAGCCTCGGTGATCATGGTCATCACGCTGGTGAACGGCGCCAATAACTACGTCAGCACCAAGCTCTCCGGTTATGGAGCGGACGTGTTCACGGTCAACCGGATGTCCAGCGTCATCTTCACGCCGGAGGAATACTTCAAGTATCAGAAGCGTAAGATCCTGCGTTTTGAAGACTATGAAGCAATCCGGGACGGCTGTACGGAATGCAAAGAGGTTGGGGCACTCCTCAATAAGTCGACCAACGTGGTGGCAAACGGAAAATCGAGCAACAACACCAACGTGCGCGGCTACACCTGGACCATGCTTTCGCTTAATAACATCGATATCGCCTTGGGCCGCGGGTTCACACCTGCCGATGATGAACACGCCACCAAGGATGCCATCGTGGGGTATGACATCGTGGACAACCTGCTCGGAGACGGCGATCCGATCGGCAGAGAGATTCGCGTCGACGGCATTCCCTACACCATCGTGGGTGTGGGCGATCGCCAGGGTAAGACGCTCGGCCAGTCGCAGGACAACTGGGTTGCCGTTCCCATCACCACGTACCAGCAGACGTACGGATACAACGATTCGGTCGACATTTACGCGCGCGCCAACGGCGATGCCGAGGCGATGGAGCGGGCTAAAGACGAGGCGCGGGTGCTGATGCGGACGCGCCGGCACGACGCCCCGGGCACTCCTGACGACTTTGAAATTGAAACCAACGACACCTTCCTCGACATCTGGAAGCAGATCAGTTCTTTGTTCGCCACGGTTGTCCTGGGACTAGCTTCGATTGCCCTCGTGGTCGGCGGCGTGGTGATCATGAATATCATGCTGGTTGCGGTTACGGAGAGAACACGCGAGATCGGGGTGCGTAAGGCGCTGGGAGCCAAGCAGCGCGACGTGCTGATGCAGTTCCTGATCGAAAGCGCGTTTCTGGCGTTGGTCGGCGGCGCACTGGGGGTTTTGGGCGGCGTGCTGGTGGGCAAGCTCATCACGCTCGTGGTTGGATTCCCAACGGTGGTTCCGGTGTGGGCGGTCTTCCTGGGACTCTTTTTGGCGACAGCCGTAGGCATCTTTTTCGGAGTGTATCCGGCCAGCAAGGCGGCCAAGCTTGATCCGGTGGTTGCGCTCCGAGCAGAACTGTAAGAAGGACAGTCATGAGCTAGTAGCCACCAGCTTCTAGCTCATCAAATGCTGAGGAAGATCAAAGTCACATCCGTCCGGCGGCGGATACCGGTAGGACACAAGTTTTTAGCATGAGGCTAGAAGCTGGCAGCTAGGAGCTGTTTTTATGGCGCAGGGACAGACGCGAGAATCCGTCAAAATGGCACTTGACACGTTGCGAGTCAACAAGCTTCGGTCCGGATTAACTATCCTGGGGATTGTCATTGGCGTGACCACCGTGATCACGATTTCGTCGATCATCAGCGGTCTCAACAATCGAGTTAATGACTGGGTCAGTTCGCTCGGCTCTAACGTTTTCTGGGTATTTCACATGCCGGTCATCGGCGTGCGGCCCACCACGGAAATGATCAATCGCAAAAAGCTCAACCTTGACGACGTGCTTGCCCTGCGCAAGCTGCCGCACGTGGTTGCAGCCGACGGCGGATTTCAACATGTCGGCCAGTTTCGCGTGGGCGCCGTCAGCGTGAAGTACGAAGGGAAAAAGATTGCCGGCACCATGCTGCAGGGCTCGACAGCCGAGGTTGCGCAAGTAACTGATCTCAACTTTCTGCAGGGACGCCTGTTTACCGACCAGGAAGACCAGAGGGCCTCGCATGTGTGCGTGCTGGGCCACGACACCTGGGAGACGCTGTTCGGCGACTCAAACGCGATCGGCAAAGAGGTGAACGTCGAGACCGGCATGTATACGGTGATCGGTGTTCTCCAGAAACAGAAACAGCCGTTCGGCGGCGGCAAGAATCAGGCCGATAACATGGTTTATTTCCCGATGGGGACATTCCACAACCTGCATCCCGAAGACAAGGATATGTGGGTCAGTGTGAAGTATGACGATCCCAAGAATAAGGCGCTGGTAGAGGAAGAGATTCGCGAATTGCTGCGCGTCCGCCGCAGAGTGCCAGTAGAGAAACCCGATAACTTTGAGATATTCGGCCCTGACTCGCTCTCCAAACTGTGGGGGCAACTTACCGGTGGACTGGTGTTATTCATGATCGCCGTTTCCAGCGTCGGGCTGATGGTGGGCGGCGTAGGCGTGATGAATATCATGCTCGTCTCGGTCACTGAACGAACCCGAGAGATCGGTGTGCGCAAAGCTATCGGCGCCACCAAACGCACCTTGCTTACTCAATTCACCACCGAGGCGGTCACGCTCTGCGCCGTGGGTGGACTGATCGGCGTCTCAGTGGGCGCTGTACTTACCTGGATCGTCTACTTTCTTCCCATAGGCTTGCCGGCCACATTGTCAACCACATGGGTCCTCATTGGCTTTGGGGTGTCCTGCGCCATTGGGTTACTTTTTGGTATTTATCCTGCGTGGAAGGCTGCTAATCTTGATCCCATCGAGGCCTTGAGGTACGAGTAAGCTAACTCTGCCTTCGCGATCGGAAATTTAGCACCCGAAAGCAGGACATGGCACAGGGACAAGCTGGCGAGTCAGTGAAGATGGCCCTGGAAACATTACGGGCCAACAAACTGCGCTCCGGGCTGACGATTCTTGGCATCGTGATCGGCGTGACGACGGTGATTATCATCTCGTCAGTCATCAATGGCGTCAACATACGCGTGAATAACTTCGTTAGTGCACTCGGCTCTGACGTTTTCTGGATCTCACGCGTACCGATGATTGGTGTCGAGCCAACCAGCGAACAACTCACCCGCAAAAAGTTCACACTTGACGATGCAGTTGCCCTGGGATCCCTGCCCCATGTTGTCGCCTCCGACACAGAGGTGGTCTACATCAAAGGCTTTCAGGTCGGCAATGTAAGCGCCAGGTATAACGGCAAAAAACTCTCCGGAACGATCTTCGAGGGCGACACTTCGCAGGTGGGCGAAGTTACCGATATGCCGCTCATAGAAGGCCGTCTCTTCACCGAAGGCGAGGACCTGCGCCATGAACATGTCTGCGTTCTGGGCCATGACGCGTGGGACATGCTGTTCGACGGCCAGTCTGCGATCGGCAAACAGATATCCGTTGAATCAGGAATGTATACCGTTATCGGCGTACTCGACAAACTCAAGCAGCCGTTCGGAAGCGGCAAGAACCCGAACGATAACGCTATCTACTTTCCGCTGCGGACCTTTCATAACTTGCACCCTGAAACCAATGATTATTCGTTGATTGTGAAATACGATAATCCGATCAATAAGTCCCTGGTTGAAGAAGAAATTCGCGAGCTACTGCGAGTGCGTCGAAGAGTTAGAGTCGAAGCAAACGATAACTTTGAAGTTAGTTCCCCTGAAGCGATTACCAAGTTATGGGGTCAACTTACCGGCGGACTCGTGCTCTTCATGATTGCCGTTTCCAGTGTGGGCCTGCTGGTGGGCGGGGTGGGCGTGATGAACATTATGCTGGTCTCGGTGACGGAGCGAACCCGCGAGATTGGCGTGCGCAAAGCGATCGGCGCAACCAAACGCACGCTACTCACTCAATTCACAACCGAGGCCGTAACCCTGTGCGCGGTTGGGGGAGTGCTGGGAGTCGCGATTGGTGCAATCCTCACCTGGATCGTCTACTTTCTGCCGGTCGGAATTCCGGCTACGCTTTCGAGCACATGGGTTACGATCGGCTTCAGCGTCTCCTGCATCATCGGCCTGGTCAGATCGGAAGAGCACACGTCTGA
>OCTA010005088.1_pt1 | contig 11420 bp, 10 predicted proteins | sample 1538991 | NCBI WGS metagenome assembly OCTA01 (sample SAMEA3539302, study PRJEB22396) | soil metagenome | biome: tundra; feature: field; material: soil | place: USA | collected 2010-05 | depth 0.15 m | reverse complement strand
CCACGACCGAGGAAGTCTACCAGGAATATCTCCAGCACTTGGAGAAACGCGGTGCGGGAGATTACCACATGCGCGACGTCGAGAGATACGTGGGCGGTTTGGTCAAAGCCTTTCCGGGACCGATTGCCCGAATCGATACGCCGGACATTGATGATTTTTTCGGCCGTCTGGGTGGCAAGTCGCGCAACAAGAACAACTGGCGCCGAGGAATCATCGCGTACTTCAATTTCGCCCAGAAGAAGAATTTTCTGCCAAAGAACCTCGAACATGCCGCCGCCGCGACCTGCGAGTTCTCTGATCCACGCCAGAAAATCACCACGGAGGAAGAGGCAACAGCTCTCCTGCAGCGGAATGACATCTACACGCCGGAGGAGATGCACCTGATTCTCAAGGCAGCCAACCCGGCGCTTCGCCTCACGATTGAGATCAAGGGCTTTTCTGGGGTGCGCACCGAGGAAATCGTCCGCCTCTGGTGGATCATGATAGACGAAAAGGACAAGTGCATCCGCGTCCCCGACGCCGTCGGTAAAATCGACGCGCGCCTTGTTCTCATCCTGCCCAATCTTGGAAAACGCCTGAGTGAGCACGCCGCGGATATCAAGCACGGACGCGTGGCCGCTGAATGGTCCTCGGCCAATTCGCTCTGGCACGCCTGGGAGCGGGAGGTGGAAAAGGCTGGCGTTCCGTACCGCCGCAATGCGTTCCGGAACAGCTATATTTCCTACCGGTTGGCCATTCTACAGGACATTAATCGGGTGGCGGAGGAAACCGGCACGAGCCCGGAAATGATCCGCCGGAACTACCTGGTTCCGATCTCCAGGACCGTTGCCGAAGAATGGTTTGCGCTGTGAGGGACATTGAGATAAGCGGCAGCCCGCTGACGCCCGGCCCGCCGGTCGCTGGTCGGACGTCTTCAGGACGCCGGCTCGACGCCTCAAGAATCACGGAATCACAAGGAATCACGATTGAACCATGTCCGGGCTTCGTGTAATTTTGGCAGGCGATGGGACAACATGAAATTCGATCCAAAAGCACTCTTGGCCCAAAAAGCTGAAAAAATCGAGAAATTCCTCCAAGAGCTAACGGTGAAGATGGCGGAAAAGCCGACTCTCGTTGTGATCGGTGGATTTGCAGTGCGAGCCCACGGTTCCAGGCGGTTTTCGCACGATGGCGACATAATGGTTGACTATCGCACTCATGGGGAGCTGCGAGACCAGTTCGCACTTTATCGAAATCCACGGCTCGGCAAGGAGCAATTCTTGACGCCATTCGGTGCGGACGTGGACGTTTATGTGGAAAACCAACACAAATTGCGGGTTCCATTCGATGAGATTCAGGCCTTCGCTGAAAAGAAAAATGGACTTTGGGTTGCTTGTGCCGAGCACTTGGTGATCCTGAAACTCGATGCGCTCAAGAGTCGGCGGCATTCCGACAAAGGGGACAAAGACACAGAGGACATACTGGTTTTGACAACATGTGCAAAGTTGGAACGGACGAGTATTCTTAAAAGGCACCTGCTCTCCGAGGATTGGGCGTTGCTGTTTGACATCGTAGATACGCCCGGGAATTGGCAGAAGTTGACTCAGAACAACTACAAGAAAGCCTCTGCTCTGCAGAAGGAGGCACAAGCTACGCTTAAAGCCCTACGTCCAGGTGATGTGGAAATCGAATGAGGACCGATGTCCTATGGTCTTGAACACGACAGCACCTTTGGTTGGAAAAGTAAGTTCAAGCTTGGAATTGCTCGAAAAGGCGGGCTACCCGATTACGACCTCCGGGGAGGAGACGCTCGTCTTGATTCGCCCGAGTAAAGATGGCCAACTCACCTCTTGGGGTGAAATCATCCATCTTCGCCACCATCCAGGACGGCAACTTACGGTGTTCGCTGACTCCGTAACCGAAGCTTTGTCGGTGCTGGCCTACGAATTTCACCTCTGGGAAGTCAGAGAAAGCTTCCGCGTCGTGAAGGAGAAACAGAAGAACCAAGAGGCGGTAGAACGCAATGAACATAGCCCTGTTCTCTGACGTCCACGGTCATTTGCGGATACTCCTGCACATGATCCGCAATTGGCAAATCGCCCACTCCGCCCACCTTGACGCCGCGTTAATCGCAGGAGACCTGGGGTGCTTCCCAGACCCATCGAAGGTTGATAAGGCGACGAAACGTTGGATTGACCGAGATCCGGAAGAGGCTGGATTTGCAAAATACTTCACCACTCCCGTAGCAGAGGTGGCGCGGCTGTTTGAACCTGAACTCGGGGAATTCTCCGCCGTTCGCTGCCCAATCCTTTTCGTGGCAGGAAACCACGAAGATTACGATTACATTACGTCGGCCAGCAAGCAAGCCCCTGCGCCCAATGCTCCACCAAACACGTTTCCGGTTGACTGCTACAAGCGGGTCCACTGTGTCCACGACGGCGCTATTGTTACTATTCCTGGCCAACACAACTCCAGGTTGCGCATCGCAGGCATTTGGGGAATCGAAAACGCCCGTGCTGATGCTCCCTACAGAATAACACCCAGGGCGGTCCAGCAGCTGCAAGTGGGAGGTAAACAGTCTTTCGATTTACTCCTCACACATGATGCGCCGGCTGAGGCCTATCCATTTGGAGGATCGGCGCTCATCACTCAGATTATCAGGACAAATTACCCCAAAATCCATCTTTTCGGCCATGTTCATCCGATCCAGGGACGCCACGAATTCTCAGTCAACGATTCCCCGACGAAATCGCTCGTATTTAAGGATTTGTCCTTTGGCAAGGACGGGAGCGAAGGACTGGTAGGCACCATGGGGCTATTGGAATGGAATGATCCACTGTCCAAGATTGAAATCGTAAACGAGGATTGGCTGAAACAAATGCGCCCTAGAAACTGGGAGCAAGTTTGGGCAGAACCAATTGCCGCCTGACTGTCAAAATTACAAACCCAACATAATTAGTGCGGCCGCCAGGTCTTCGTTCCGGGCGAGTCGCGCCATCCTGCGGCGCTCGGTGTCGTCGCCTTCACGAACCTGAAACTGATGCGATGCGGACGTTAGCCAGCCACACCGAGCGCTGGTCAGGACGGCCGCTCAACCCTCCAGCGGTGTGCCGGACAAAGCACGAGGGCCGCGATCCAAAAGGGTGCCGCTGAAAAATCCGGCGCGCCAACCCGGAATCCCCGCCGAGGTTGAAACAAGAAACCCTTCCTGGCAACCAAAGGCGGGAGTTCGGTTCTCATTCAGCCTGACGACCCTCGTGTAAGTATTGGAGGCCGATGAGTAACAGACCCATCGCGAACCCTCATCCCTCGGTCGATGGCACCGCTGGCGGCAGTGGCACTGTGGGAAATCAGGATACGGCTCTCCGTTCTGCTCAGTGCGGGCATTGCCGCTTCCATTCCTGCCGACGCCTCCCGAGGTGAGGCCGATGGGGCCGTGCGTGGGATTCTCCAAGGTTGGACATCAGCCCGTCATATTCCTTGCCGCTAAACAATCTCCGCCCCGTCATCCTTTGAGAGGAATTCCGCCCGGACGCGGCAAGTTCATCGATCTTCATGTGGGCGCCCCTCCCGCGTTGCCGCTCCACCGCCTCGACCTTCGCCCGGACATATAATGGAGATGTATGGGCATTGCTCTTGTCCGATCAATGGAAAGCGCGCCAGCCGAACACTCGGCTGCGAATTCTCGCGCCAAGCCCCAGAGAACCCCCAAGAGTGGATTGGCCAAACGTTACCAGGTGGGCATTCGCACCATCGAGAATTGGCAGTACTCGGGCGTTATCTACGCTCGCTTTGAGCAGGGCCGGGCAGTGTTCGATGTGGCTGACTGCGACGAGCGACTCCTCCGCTACGACAAAGGGAAGCCATACCATCACCTCAATCCGAACACTCGATGACCCCCTCCAGTCATAACATTCCCGAAGTGCAAAAACCATTCGTAACGAAGGAGACGCTGGCGCGGCGTTACGGTGTGTGTGACCGCACCATAGAGAAATGGATGAAGGCGGCCATTCTCATCTTTCTCAAGGTAAACCGCGTCGTGCGCTTTCATGTCGAGGGCTGTGACGAGGCCTTGCGTAAACGCGGCTTCTTGAGCTGAGCCTTGTTTGCCTTACAAGATTCGTAGCCATGTCCCGATCACGGCTTCTTCACAGGTTCAGCCTGCTTCCATTGCGGTCGCGTGTGAGGCAGGCGTGCCGCAGACCCTTAACGCGCCGGAATTGCAGCGCCGCGTCTGATCCAACTTTCCCGCTGCTCCCAACAGAACCGAGTGGAAAACCAACCGCCATGATGAAACTGGACCAGCTCATTTGGGGAGAGGCGCAGGAAGTCTTGGACACGCCTCCTTCCCGGCTCCCCAAGACTACTCCGTCAACCTTCTCTTTGGTTGGTGGCCAATCTCGCGCCACTGACCAACTACTGACCCTTCACGCGCAGCAGTCAATGGATGACCGCCCAGTGGGTTGCGGACTGTATGAACTATAGCGCCCGGTGTTCGCGTCTGCGGGGATTTTTGTGGAGACACTTCCGGCGAACCGGATCCCGGCTTGCAGGGAAGCCCTGATTTTATTGGGCTTTGAAGCACTGGCCGAACAAGCGGCCGACGCAAAGGGTGACTTTCATGATGCTCAGATTGACGGCAAACACAGTGAAAACCACTTGAATTCCAGGCATTTCCTGAAGGCTATGAAATCGCGGCAGACACTAAAAACCATGGCGACGGTCTTAAACCATACCGTCTGTGGGGGGAGTTGTGGGGATGAAAGGCGGACGCTATGGCCAGCTTGAGACCACCGGGCACGTCAAAGTATTGGATCGGCAGAGGCCGCCGAAAGGACGGGACGCAGTTCGAATTCTCCACGGAGATCCTGGTGGAACCCGAGGGCGTCGCTCCCGAAAATCTGCCTCAGAAAAGGGCCGAGAATAAAAAGCGCGCGAAGGAAGTCGCTGATGATATTGAGGCCAGGGAAAGAGGGAGCATGCAAGAAGAAGAATTCGAAGCCCGCATGAAGCACCGTGTCAGGAAGGTGCTCCAGCAGAACAGCAACGTGCCGCCGGCTGTATTCCTGGTAGCGTGGGCCTGGGAACACGCGATCAGGAATCGGGTTTGCCCCAGGAAAGTATTGAGTATCTGCAAGCTCATCGGGGCGCTTCTGACACACTTCGGGCAGGTTGCCCGGAAAACCCTTCACGACGTGCTAGGCGAGCATTTCGACAAGTTTGTTCTGAATCGCCGGCTTTCCTCTTACGCGCCCGCCACGGTCAACAACGAGGTCATTTATCTGCAGTCGCTCGGCAAAGAGATAGAGCGGGTCACAGGCGTCAATGTGACCGGGGGCTTGGAACAGGAAGCGGCCGATACCGCAGAGCGACTGCCATTCACCTTCGCCGAGGTCGTCCGGATCTTCGGAGCACTCAAGATAATGGGAGAGCTGGCGCGAGAGTGGATGACGTTCCTCCTAGTGATGCTTTACACCGCCATGCGGCCGCAAGATGCGGCCCGAGTCAAACGCCGCGACATTGACCTGGAAAAGGGCACGATCAAGGTCAAGTCGTCAAAAACGGCTGGATTCAACCGGAAGCGGGAGCCAAAGCCAATGCATGACGCGTTGCTCTCTTACCTGAGAGAAATGCTCGCCGAGAAGGAATTGGCACCGGACGACTACCTGTGCTTCAACCTGGCGCACAAGGTGGAAAAGCACCTTGCGCAGGAATTCGCCCGAATCCTCAAAGCGGCGGAGGTTAACACGCTGAAAGCCAAAGGAGAAAACCGCCGCCACGGATTCAGCCAGAAGACCCTGTACTCCTTCAGGCACACTTCCAACGTTTGGTTTGGCGCCGCCGGCGCCAATGAAGAAGAACAAAAAGCCGAACTGGGCGATAGCACCGACCAGGCCCTGAAGCATTATCAGCATGACGACGACCCGGAAGTGTTAGCGGCCAGGCGCAAAAAGATAAACCTTATGCCCCGGGTCCCCGTGACGTGGAAGGTGAACAACGAAAATGTGGTCGTCGCCGAAAATCCATGATGTACTACGTCAAATCCCTGCCGACGAATGAACAGTTCCAAGGCTTATTGGACGGGGCAGCGAGGGTGGATCCGGAGTGGGTGACTGTCGTGAAGCTTACCTATCAAGCGGGCATCAAGTCGTCCACGGGCCGCCACCTGGGGCCAGACGACCTCGTTGACGAATGGATGAAGCTTAAACCCCAGCTCAGTGATTGCACGCTGCGGAGAAGATTGCCAGACGATGTGCTGCAGCACTTGCGCTCCTTGCCAAAGACAACTCCCTATTTCTGTCCTCGGTTGCATACAATGACCACCAACAAGTTTCACAACGAGTGGAGAAAAGTTTGCAAAGAGGCGAATTATTACATCCAGTTGGTCGCTCTGACTTGGCATTATCGCGATATCCACAGAGATGAACTCCGCTGGGAGCGCGCGCAAGGCTACTTGGATGCTCTGGCCGAGAAATGGCTCTCCGGACCAGAAATCGAAAAACTGCGGGCTGACGCCAAAGACTGGGCTCTTCGCCCGCCCAAGAGTGGCAACCGCAGCCGGCGCCGGACTAGGGCGCAGTTAGTAGTGCTTCTACGGTAAGGGATCCGGTCGGTGCCGAAAGCACTCGGCTCGAGTCGAGACCACCACCTTGCCTCTTCGGCAGGAATCAAGTCAGATCCAGCTTCACCCGCGCAGGGGGTCACAAGCACCCTCGGTGGAATTCCGTTCGTTCATGCGAGGAGGGGGCGCGCGAGCTTCAGCCTTCTTTCGACGAGCAGCCGTTTTTGACCGTTCTCTTCACAACCTCGCGCAGTTTCCGGCACTGCGTAACTTTTTGATTTACGCAATTGACGACGGAATCCGATTTTCATGAGTTGCAGCGATTTTTGCTGACCGCGCTTTTGGATCTTGGGTTTTGGCGCGTATTTGTTAAATGCCGGCCAAACTTAAAGAGTCCTATGGCGACTAAAACTCTTGAAATTGCACTGGAAGATCCAGGAGGTCCCGAATACCCAAACTGTTACGCGGCCATCCCACCCAACGGCAAAGTCTGTCCGCACACGGGCCTGAGGCATACGCATCTTTATACCATGCTCGCGGCTGGAGGAACAGCCAGGCCACATGTCCGCGTGGTCAACCTGAGGGAACCTGGAGCGAAAAAGGGCAAAACGCTTTTCCACGTGGGAGATTTCTTGCGGCACCTGGACCGCCTGGCAGCCCAGCAGGGATCAGGCGCATTGCGAAACGCTCGAACTGAATGAAGGCGGACGCTCATTCGGGATTTCTTTATCCTCTTTTTCCGCATTGGTGATTCAACTGGGGTGAAATTCACGCGCACCAGTTTGTCCTGCGCATACATCTTTTTGTACTCCTCAAGCGGTGGACCCTTGACCGGCACCTGACGAGCATAGGCCATGTGGATGGTAGTCTGGTAAGGTGCAGGGGGGGCTCGCTCCCGCGCCTCCCCTTGGAACCGGACTTTGTCAGTTTCCCCACATCCGGCTCGAGCCGTCCCAAAGCCCTGCCCGAGGCAGGCCCGGTTACCTCAACGGTTTCACCCCGGCCTCATGACGATGGATACCAAACTGCTTGAAGAAAGCACAATCCTCCAAGCAGGACCGCCAGCCCGGGTCGAACGGATTCACATCCGCTTTGATCTTCACGTGTCGTCGAATCGGAATTTCGGTGGGATCAACCAGCCGCAACCAGACTTAGCCTTGATGGGCCCACAGGCAGCGCAGCCAACGTCGTTAGGCATCCAAGCATCATCCACACTGTTCCGGTTCACTGCGCCGATGTTCCACCGCCCGAGCAAGCGGATGCAAACAATTCTCCCGGGGTGGGATTGAACTTCCCGTTGATTTCCGGCTGTGGATTGATCAACCCTCTGATCCGAAGTCACCACTTACCGTCGTATGTCTTGGACTTAAGCATACTTATCCCCGCGTTTTCCGGCCGATCAAGCACTTTTGCCATTTCGAGCCCAATTCACCGGGCGGGGTGGTGATCTTATAAAAATCGTATAAGCCAGTCGGTCGCCCCAGCCTTCTGATACCAGGTCGGGCGGTTGTACCACCGTCTCCCTTCTGGGTTCGATCCTGCGTGTCGTTACAAGAGCACACAGTGCCGCGACAGCGGAATCGGAACGCCGGTTCAATTCCGGGGGGCGATGGCAACGTTCAGGTTGGACCGGCCCTGCATTTTTTTCGCTCCACGTCACAAAACGAGTCACAAATACGTCCTCGTTTGTGTCCAGAGGGTATCGAGCTTAAGGATGTGCCTTGCGCGGTGGTGTTGGTTTTCTTTGCAACGTTTTCACTGGAGGCACGGTTGCTTGCTAGGTGGTCGACGACGGCGTCTCGAAGAACTGGGTGTGCCTATCCCGAGTTAGCGCCAATAAACCATAACCAAATCCATGCAGGGGCCAGGTTCTTTCGAGCGCCTGGTCCTTTCTTCTTCCATGGCATTTGCATTTCCTATATCCCAGCAGACGGCAGGAAGAAACAACAATGCTCGGAGGATTGCAAACAGCGCTTCGCACGTGTTGCCAATGAGCCGCAATTGATGCGCCCCCATTAGAACCCGGCCATGGGTATGCCATGCGGAAGAAGACATTGGTTTTGAGCACATCAATCGCTATGGGTCACGCTCATCGCGGAGGACTAATCCGGATATCTTACGCGGTAGAAGCGCTGCGCGCGCCCCTTCACGATTCCATCGGTCAGTTCCACGCCGTTGCCATTCGCCGCTACGTTCGTGTTCAACGGCAACCAACTCGAAAGATTCGTGCTGGCTTCCAGCACGCAGCTTTGTCCTTGTGCGGCCGGAGCCTCTACCTGGAATTCACCTCCCAAGACCATGCCCTGGATTGACACCCTCCAAGCAGGGGCAGATACCTCGTTGAATTCGGCCGCGCACAGAGTTCCATCCGCGTGGCTGCTCACTGCCAGACCCACATAAACGCTTGTCGCCATTACGATCGTATCGGCGCCGACAACCATCCACGAAACGCCATTGGCCGAACGATAGGCGGTAAACGTGTTTCCTGTGCGCACCAACCGCAGCCACTGCGGCGCGGTAATACCGGCCACGATGCTCGCGACAGCGAGACCGCCCGTTGTGGCGCGCCGAATGAACTCTGCGCCTGACCCCGGCGTCACATCCATTAACGCCTGCGACGAGTTGGCTCTGGTGCTCTCGCGAATCATCACGCCTGCTTTGGCGGCAGCGTGCGTGTTTTGCAGCACGGCCACGCAGGCCCGGAGGTCGCAATCGCCGTTGGCAGCCCGGTACACATAGTGTAATTCATCCACCGGCCCTCCGATGTCCGCCCCCGAACCGGTAATGGTGAAAACGCCGCAGGCGTAGGTCGAGTTCCCTGCGGCGCCAACCGCGCCCAGATCCGCCGAGGTCCAGGGAGACGGTAAAACCGATAAACTCGGCACTATGCGGATGTTGTCGATGAAAACAGTGTTGTCTCCGCCGTGGAGGTCGGTTCCCGCGAAAGTGAGGGTGTGATTGGCAGCCAAGGCGGTGAAGCCAGCCGAGTAAATTACATAGTTGGTCGCGGACAGCGGCGGCGCGAAGGTGCCAATCCCCGTGCCGTCAACCGTCACGGACCATGTTTGCCCCGCCGTTCCGAATTTTCGCTGCGCCGCCGAAAAGAGCACGGCGCAAGTCGTGCCGGGGGTGAATCCGCCCAGCACTTGGGAGACGCTGCTGGTTTGCTGAAGAAAGGCCACCTGCGCTCCTTGCGGAGCCGGCGGATTTTCGGCGGTAAAACCGCTGCTGTTGGCGCTGACCCCGGAGTGAGCGCTGAACGTCCACGAGCCGCCGCTCGGGTTATAGAGGTAGGTCGATGAGGCTGGCGTCTCGAAACCGAAGTCGGGCACAGGGACAGCGCTGTCCAGGGTAGTGGTGCCGGCTTCATTGGAATAGGAGGAGTCGCCCACAGAGTTGCTGGCGCGCACCCGGTAGTAATAGGCCGTTGCTGCGCTCAAACCGGCGTCCTGGAAGCTGGTAACGTTTTCCACCACTGTTGCGATTTGCGCAAATGTTCCTCCAGCGCCCGTCTTGCGCTCAATCTCAAAACCCGTTTCGTTGCCCGCATTGTCGGCCCAGGACAGGTTGATCTGACTGCCGGAAATGGCCAGGGCGTTCAATTGGCCGGGCGCGGCCGGGGTCGTGCCATCGGTGACAAAGTCCACATTGGAGAACAAAAACTGCGACGAATCTGCTTTCGTCAGGTTGTAGTAAGACGAATACATCCGGGCGGAAATAGTGCGCGCCGTAGTGTCTATGTCGAGCAGCCGGATATAACCGCCGCCGGTTTCTTCACCTTGGTAGTCCTGCAATATCTGATAGATGCGGTTGCCGTTGACTCCCGCGTCATTTCGCCATGCGGACGAATCCACGTGTCCGTTCGGCACCAAACGCACATTCGGGTATCGGCTGATCAATTGATCATAAACCTGCTGCGGACTCAGATCCCCATAGCCGGCGTTGTTCTGGCTGATCATTCCGTTGGAATCCAAATGATAATGTGTCAGGATGATCGCGTTATAGTTGGTATGGGTGGCGAGAACCGTCTTTGCCCAGTCCACCGGCGCTTGTCTGGCGCAGAATTCCAGGCTCAGGACCAGCCAGTGCACGCCGTCGGCATCCCAGACGTACCACGCGTTGTCGCTCTTGCCGCTTTCGTATGTGGCACGTTGCCTGGAAAACCGGCTTGTCGGGAAGAATGTGTTGAATTCGGTGGTAATCCGGACATTGGTGTGAGCACTACCGGGCGCGGCGCCTCCGCCGTTGGTCACCGCTGCCGTGTCGTGGTTCCCAACCGCCACCGCGTAGGGAATCCCGGCGTTATCCAGAATGCGGAAGCAGTTGCTGGCCGTGTTCCACATTGCATGGTCCGGCGTGTCCCAGTTTATGATGTCCCCCACATGCAATGCAAAGACGATGTTTGATGCTGCCTTGTTCGCCGCAACCCAGTTCATCTGGCTGGTGAACATCGCCGGGCTGGAACTGACTTCACCCTGCGTGTCCGGCAGCACCGGGATGAGGAACCTGCCGCCCAATGCGAGACGGCAGGTCATCAAGAGAACAAGGAGCGCTGTCTTTTTCAAGGGCTGGCAGGGATTTGTGGTGTTTGAGTGCAGAGAGGCGTTGGATTGAGTGAGGCCAGGTTCATGTCCTGCACTGCTTGCGGCCGAGAAACTCTAGGTCCTCTCAGAGCTTTCCGTCCGGCGGCGTCCAAATGCTAGGGATCTCAATACCTTCCCAGTCGGAGAGGATGAGCATTCCGCCTTCGGGGCAGCGGCAGATCGCCGCTGTGTCAGAAGCAGGCTGGAAGACCTCTGTGACGCGTCCGAGATAACCGGTAGCGCGCATGCGGTCTCCATGGCAGACGACTTCACCGCTTATGTAACGGAAAACTCGA
>OCTA010005087.1_pt1 | contig 11420 bp, 6 predicted proteins | sample 1538991 | NCBI WGS metagenome assembly OCTA01 (sample SAMEA3539302, study PRJEB22396) | soil metagenome | biome: tundra; feature: field; material: soil | place: USA | collected 2010-05 | depth 0.15 m | reverse complement strand
GCGACTACAAGAAAGCGGCGGAGTACGCTCAGAAAGCGGCGGCGCAGGCCCCCGATGCCGTGAACAAGAAGAACCTGGAAGCCATGGCCCAGACCCTTGCTGAGGGGAAGCCTTACGACAATTGAGGGGCGGCCTCGGTTGGACTCCCGTTTCAGTGTTTTCGAGTTTCAGATGGCCGGGATTGGCAAATCATTCGCCGCACGCGTGAGAAGTTCGACGGCGAATTGACCGCTGTCCAAGTGGCCCGGCTCAATCGATAGCGCCCGCCCCGCCCGGCGGCAGCAGCGCGCGTATCGTCTCCAGCGTGTCCGCCGCCTCCGCTTTCTTATCCGTCCGCCAGCGCGCCATGCGCGGGAAGCGCACGGCGATCCCCGACCGGTGCCGCGGCGAGCGCTGGATGCCTTCGAACGCCAGCTCGAAAACCAGTTCGGGCTTCACAGCGCGCACCGGGCCGAACTTCTCGATCGTATTGCCGCGCACGAAAGCGTCCACCTGGCGAATCTCCTCGTCCGTGAGTCCTGAGTAGGCCTTCGCAAACGGCACCAGATCGGTGCCATCCCAAACGCCAAACGTGTAATCCGTGAAGAGGCTGGCGCGGCGGCCGTGGCCGGGTTGCGCGTAGATGAGCACCGCATCCACCGAGTAGGGCTCGATCTTCCACTTCCACCAGTCGCCGCGGCGGCGGCCCACCCGGTAAGGCGAGCCAAGGCGCTTCAGCATGAAGCCTTCCACCTTGCGTGCGCGGGCTTCCTGACGGCGCAAAGTCAGTTCCTCCCAGGTGTCCGCGCGCACAATGGGCGACATAATCAATGCGGAATCCGGCGGCGCGATCTCCTCAAGGCGTGCGCGGCGGAATTCGAGCGGACGCTCGCGGATGTCTTCGCCACCCAACTCCAGCAGGTCGTAAGCCACGATGACCACCGGCACGTCGTTCAGAATGCGCGGACCCAGCACCTTGCGGCCGATGCGGCGCTGCAGCTTGGCGAAAGGCAGCGGCTCACCGCTCTTCCAGGACAGCACTTCGCCATCCACCACCACGCCTTCCGGCAACTGTGCGCCCAGCGCTTCCAACTCCGGAAAGCGGTCCGTCATCAACTCCTCGCCGCGCGACCACACGAACGTGCGCCCGCTGCGGCGGATCAACTGGGCGCGGATGCCGTCCCACTTCCATTCCACCTGCCATTCGCGAATGCCGCCAAGCTCCTCAATCGCGCCTTCCAACGGGTAGGCGAGGAAGAAAGGATACGGGCGGCTGACATCGGCGTCGCGCGCGTCGGGGGTCACCAATTCCGTCCAAAATGCGGCGGTGGGCTGCCAGTCGCCCATGAGGCGGTGCGAGACGACCGCGGCGTCCAGGCCGCTGACCGCAGCTACTGCGCGCACCACCAGGCTTTGCGACACGCCCACGCGAAACTCGCCGGTGATGATCTTGTTCCAGGCGAAGCGCTGCCGTTCGTCCATTTCGCACCAGGCGGAAACCAGCGAGGCGCGCCTGGCTTCGTCATCGGCGTCACGCAACGTCAGCAGGCGCTGTTCGATCCAGTGATGCAGCGGCAAATTGGTCGATGACTGCGCGGGCGGCAGCAGCAGCGCGATGGTTTCCGCGAAGTCGCCGACGGCGTGGTAGCACTCGCCGAACAGCCAGTCGGGGATGCCGGACTCCTCAATGGCCCACTGCGCCAGCTTGCGCGATTCCAGCAGCCGCTTCGGGCGGCGGCCGATCAGGAAGGTGGCAGCCCAGGCGGCGTCGGCCGGCGGCACGCGCGAGAAGTAGCGCGTGAGGGCCTCGACTTTCTCGTTGGTCTTGGTGGTCTCGTCGAGGGCAGCATACAACTCGGCGAACGCTTTCATGGCTCGGCCTCGGCAGGCTCGGCGCCGGTTTCGTCCTGCTCGCCTTCGAAGCGGGTCTCGACGGCCTGGGCATCGAGTCCTTGCTGCTTGAGCCACTCCACCACGGGCGCGCGATATCCGTGCGTGACCCACACGCGGGATGCACCGGAAGCGCGAATCGCGGACATCAGGCCCGGCCAATCGGCATGATCGGAGAGCACAAAGCCGCGGTCCAGCGAGCGCCGCCGGCGCGCCCCGCGGATGCGCATCCAGCCCGAGACGAAGCCGGTCGAAAGCGGGCCGAAGCGGCGCATCCACGGCGTGCCCATCGCCCGCGGCGGCGCCAGGATCAGCGCGCGGCTCCAATCCGTGGCGGCGGGCGCGGCGCCTGCGTGCGTCGTGGGAGCGAGCGCGATGCCCGCCTCGCGATAGAGACGGCAGAAATTCTCGACCGCGCCATGTGTGTAAATCGGACCGGCCCCGTTGCCGGGAAGTCCGCCGAGCCCGGCAAGCACGCGCTGCGCTTTGCCCAGACTGTAGGCGAACAGCAAGCTGGCTTTGCCGCCCTGCTGGTTGGCGGCCCACCAACTCCGGATTTCGGAGAACACCGCGGCTTCGGGCGGCCAGCGATAAATCGGCAGGCCGAACGTGGATTCGGTCACAAAAGTGTCGCACGCGACCGGCTCGAATGCCGCGCAGGTCGGATTGGGCTCCAGCTTGTAATCGCCGGAGACCACCCAGACTTCACCGCCGGACTCAATGCGCACCTGCGCGGAACCAAGGATGTGACCCGCTGGATGAAGCGATACACGCACGCCGCCCAGGGTCACAGCCTCGCCATAGTCGAGCGCCTGGATGGCAGCCTCCACGCCGACGCGCGCCCGAAGCAGGGCTTCGCCGGGCCGCGCCGTGAGATACGCGCGCGAACCCGGACATGCGTGATCGGAATGCGCGTGCGTGACGACGGCGCGGTCCACCGGGCGCCACGGATCGACGTAGAAATCGCCGCGCGCGCAATAGAGTCCGTTGTCAGTCAGTTGGAGAATGATTTCAGTATAGATTGGCTAATCGGGCGTCGGCACGCGTGGCACTGCTACCGTGCTCCAGTTTCCGTGGTCGTCGCAGATTCTGAGAATCGCCGGACTCTTGCGCTCCGGGCAGTCCTTGAAACTGTGGCGGATCCGGCCCTCCCGTTCGAACCGCCGGTGCATCTCGCGATAGTTCCCGCCATAGGCTACGCGCTCGGGTTGCAGCTCTTGGGAAAAATCATAGAACCCACCCGGCAGCGTACCTCCCTCGGATGTCTGGACGGTTATGCCACCTGGCCGAGTAAGTATCCGAATAGCGGTGTTGTAAGGGGCGTCGCTTGCGGTGTTCAGTTCTGAACGTGGTAGCAGAATATATCGGAAAGGTCTTGCGGCCGGGCAGCCCCGGATACATTGGTACTCGGAACCCTCCGTTTGCGGCGAGGTTGAGGCGGGGTCGGTCTCCGAGAGGACGGCCAGCGATGCTCGCCGATATTCATTATTGACGCCCGCCGCCAGCATGTAAGAGCCAGTTTTCGTCTGTAATCGCTGCAATGCCATGATGTCTCCGGAGCTTGTAAAAACCCGGCTGCGCACGCCCGCGGGAGACAGACGGTCAATAAATGACGGCCACCAGACATCATGCACGACGGCGACCCAAATGGTACTGTAGCGGCTCTCGGGCACAACAAGAACGTCGCTAGGGCGCCATGGCCCGTTTAGATCGCGCGTGTTGAACTCGATGTCAACCTTGGGCTTGTAACGCCAAAGGACGGTTCCGCTGGATGAGAAGCAGAAGATCTCATCCTTGCCGCCCGATACTGGGGGGCCAAACGCCGCTGCAACCAGGACTTCTGGAACACCGTCCCCGCCCAGGTCGACGATCTGGGTCCTCCAACGCGACTCGTCGGCTGGCGGCCCCCAAAGGGGCGATCCGAATCGATATTTCCAAAGGGGTCTTCCGGAATCGCTCATCGCCACGAAGGTGTCCCCGTTCCATGCGCCGCGGGCAACTCGCCCTGGAATAACGATGTAGGCAATAGCCGCGCCGAGCACGCTAAGGCACGCAAGAGCGGCCACGGCCATCCAAACCGGGCGAAATGTTCTTCGATGGACCGCCGCGTCGCCCACGACCAAAGCCGATTTCACCACGACCGGTTGAACTTCCGCCACGAACCGATAACCCTGGCCCGGCACGGTCTGGACGTACCGGGCCTCCTCGGCGTCATCCCCCAGCGCGCGCCTAAGCTTGCCGATGGCATGCTCGACGGTGCTGACATCCCGGGCACCGCCCCATATCCTTTCCAGCAACTCGGCCTTGGAAACGACTCGCTGCCGGTTGTCCACCAGGAATGCGAGGGGTAGCGAAGGGTTTTGGGGTGACCTTGACCGTCTCGGGCCCCCGGTGCAAGGAACGGAGGCGCAAATCCAACCGGAACTCCCCAAAACAAACGACCGGATCGTCCGTTCCGTCGATTCCCGGTGCGATGCCGCTGTCTTGGGTCATTTTTCAGCCGCCTTCAGCACTATTTCAGTTCAAATCGGGACCAAGCCATTGTACCTTGAACGGGACGACGAGGTAAGTGCGCGGACGATTTTACGCGCTGTGCAGTTGTAGGGTGGCTTTCCGTGGCCGTTCCAACTTCGGTTCGGGCGACTGGTACGCCGCTTTCTGGGCTATTTCGGCCCCAAAATTTTCGATGAATCCCGAAGTTTCGATAAATTAATGCTACGCGGCATTGCCTACTACATCGCGCTCACCATTGGGGTCGGCCCGGCGACCGCCCAGGAATGGGCCCACACTTGGGGAGGAAGCCAGGGCGACTCGATTTCCTCCGTTGCAGCCGACGCGGCTGGAAATGTCTACTTTGCTGGCGCAACCTCGAGCTTTGGGGCGGGTGGCAGCGACATCCTCCTGCTGAAATACGACATGACAGGCCATCTCCTCTGGAGCCGTACGTGGGGTGGGAGTGCGGACGAAGGGGCTAACGCCGTCGCAATCGACGCATCCGGCAATATTTATGTGGCCGGTTCGACGACGAGTTTTGGCGCGGGCTGGGCTGACGCCGTGCTGCTCAGGTTCGACAGCTCGGGTAATCTGATATGGAGCGAGACCTGGGGCGGCCCCAGTTTCGACGTCGCTTACGACATTGCCTTCGACGCCATCGGCAACATCTATGTTGCCGCAGAGAGCTACTCCTTAGGAAACAGCGCCGTCCTGCTCAAGTTCGACTCCAACGGCGACCTCCTATCTGAGCGCTTTTGGAAGGGTCCGGCTACTTACGACTCGGCGTATTCCGTCGATGTCGACAAGAACGGAAATGTGGTCTTGGCGGGCGTAAGCTGGGATTACAGTGTTTCCCCAAATCACAACTCGATTCTCATACTCAAATTCGATAACCAAGGGAATCTGCTGTGGAACAAGAACCTCGTCAGCGGCGCTGAAGATGAGGCACATGGGGCAAAGATCGTCCGATTCGATGGCAGTGGCAACGTCTTTATCGCAGGCCACCGCGCATCGGTCTGCCAAAGCAGCGATTTCTCGACGTGCAATTTCGATATCGAACTCGTCAAGCTCGATCCAAATGGGTCCTTGATCTGGGCGCAGTCGTGGGGTGGGAATGGTTCTGAATCCGCCGGAGGGCTCGCCTTCGACCAGAGCGGAAATCTGATAGTCACCGGCACGACGACCAACTTCTTGAGCGGCGCCAGCGCGGCTATGTTACTCGAACTCGACGCGACCGGGCGCCTCTTGCAAAGCCGAATCTGGGGCGGGAAGGGCAGCGCGGGCGCTTCAGGCGTAACTCTCGATAACACCGGAGCGGTCATCTTTGGCGGATTTGCTCCGACTGCCTCCGGTGGCTGGGAGGGCGTGACCGGCTCCGTGACGACACCCTCACCTTCTCTCACTAGCCCCTCCGGCAGCTCTGGAGCGGCAACGATCGGGTTGGGGACGCCCGGCGGAACACCTGCATCACCCACTGGCGCGCGTGATACCGGCGGAGGTGGGATGGACACCCTTGCGATCAGGACGACTCTCGCGCCGCAGGTCTCCGTCGGCAGCGTCGTGAGCGCCGCCAGCTACGCGACGAGAGTGGCGCCAGGCAGCATCGCCGCATCTTTCGGGACCTTTCTGCTGAGTTCACCAGCAGAGCCCCAGGCCACGCCGCTTCCAAGCAGCCTTTCCGGTCTCTCCATGCAGTTTGGCAGCGGCACGGGCGCTCCACTGTTTTACGTTTCCGGTAGCCAGGTGAACCTTCAGGTGCCTTGGGAGTTGGCCGGTCAGTCGCAGGTTCCGGTGACAGTCACGGTCAACGGGCAATCGAGCGCGCCACAGACCGTGAACATCGCGCCCTTTTCGCCAGGCATCTTCACCATCAACGCGCAGGGGACTGGACAGGGGGCAATACTCGACGCTTCGTATCACATGGTCGACGCCTCTAACGCTGCGATACCCGGCAGCACCGTCCTTCAGATCTTCTGCACCGGCCTTGGGGCGGTGACCAATCAGCCGCAGACGGATTTTCCGGCGCCTTCCAGCACTCCCCTTGCCGAAACAACGACGACCCCGACTGTAACCATCGGAGGAGTGCACGCCAACGTTCTATTCTCGGGTCTGGCGCCGGGCTTCGTAGGCGAGTACCAAGTCAATGCCCTGGTTCCAGCGACAACGCTTGCTGGTAGTGCGGTCCCGGTCGCGATCTCCATCGGCGGAGTGACCTCGAACACCGCAACAATAGCGGTGCAAGGGACCACCGGGACAGGAACACTCGATATCCAAGTCACCGGGCTGCCCGCAGGGACGCCCGCAAATGTGTCCGTCACGTCCACGAACGGGTACGCCACTACGATAACGGCCAGCGCTTCTCTGCAGGTGCCCTCGGGTACCTATAGCATCACGGCGAGCCCTGTCGTGGCCGGGAATGCCTCATATAATGCAGCCACGCAAACCGTGAATGTCGCGCCCGGTGCAACGGTAAACGCGCAGTTCGCATTCGACACGGTGATTCCGAATACCACGAAGACCTTGGACCAGCAGGGAGTGCAGGGCCTGACCGTCTCCACGGACGGGAACACGCTTACGCTGCCGAGCGCCAGTTCGGCCGCCCAGTCCCTTAAGCCGGGGGATGTTCTAGCCATCGGGATCACGACTGCCACACCGGGCGGGCTGCTGCGAAAGGTAACCTCCGTCAGCCAAAGCGGGTCGCAGATTGTAGCGGTGACAACGCAGGCGACGCTCGCCGACGCGTTTCAACAACTCGACTTCAGGTCCAATGCGGCATTCTCCCTCCAGGATCCGCCCGCGGGGCAGGCGCTGCCTCCAGGCGTGACCTTTCATAGAGGTAAGCGTCCTGCGGGTCTGGCGCGATCAGCCCAGAGTCACGCCCAAGTTCCCTGCTCGGAAGACACGGCCTCCTGGGTTCAGGCGCTAGACGTCCCCATCATTGCGGGCGACAGCGGCTCAATTACCGCGTCTGGTGATCTCGATATCTGCACCAGCCTCGAGGTCGACTTCCACGTCACTGCTTTGCCGCCGACCCTCAAGTCTCTCCTCGTGGTGGCCACGATCTCCGGGGATCTTCATGTCGGTGTCTCTGGGGAGTACCAGGGCTCAGTCGATATGCAAACGCCCATCATGCCGGCATTGCAGTCGGATCCCATCGAGGTCGACGTAGCCGGCGTCCCGGTTGTGCTGACAGCGCAGGTGACATTCTTTGTCGGCGCCAGTGGAACAGTGAACGGCAGCTTTTCCGCGGGCGCCGATAACGAGGCGTCGCTTACCCTCGGGCTTTCATACAGCGGGGGCCAGTTCTCTCCCGTCGACACTTGGACCAATAATTTCACCGAAGACCCCCTAGTCCTCGACGCAGGACTCACGGCGAAGGTGTACGCCGGCGCGAAGATTGACGTTAAGGTCGATGAGGTCGTCACGCCCTCGATTTCTCCCGACGCCTTCCTCCAACTGAGCGCTGATACCTCCGCCAACCCGTGGTGGACGCTCTCCGGAGGGGTGGAAATCTCCGCCTGCAGCATCGCGTTGGATATCTTCGGCATCGGGGGGCAACTCGATTGCCCGGACGCTCTCATTCAACAGCTCCAGCTTTCCGTTCCTATCGGCCAAGCGCCTGGCGGCTTCCTGCCTTCCGACATTACCCCGGCCATCACAAACATTGCGCCGAGTTCGGTGGCGGCTGGCAGTTCAGGCGTGACAATCGCGGTTACCGGCACGAATTTCGCCCCGGGAGCCACTGTGAATTTCAACGGCGCGGCTCTTCTCACGACTTTCGTCAGCACAAGCCAGATCACCGCGATGCTACCGACCGGGGATCTGACAATAGGGGGTACCTTCCCGATAACCGTAGCCAATCCCGGTCCAAACGGAGGGATCTCACCGCCCTCCAACTTCAAGGTGCAGACGGCCAACAATCCCCCGCCAACGATCACGAGCTTGTCGCCCTCCTCCGCTTCAGCCGGTAGCGGCCCGCTTATGCTCGCGATCAACGGCAACGGATTCATCGCGTCATCCACCGTCACGTTTAATGGCGTATCCCATCTTGCAACGTTCGTGAACAGCGGCCAATTGACCATTACGCTGACGGCCTCGGACCTGGCCGCGCCCGGGAGCTTCGCCGTCGTCGTATCCAATCCAGCACCTGGGGGCGGGTCGTCCAACGCGGTTGCCTTCGCCGTGCAAACCGCCGGTAATGGCGCTGTCACGATGCTATCCGTAACCGGGGATTGCGGCGACCAAGGGAATCTCAACTATTACTTTTCGTTTGGAGTCGAATGGACCCAGACAACCAGCTACTACGACGTCAACATCGACATAGCAGTAACCACTGGCTTTATACCACCTGGAGATGGCACACCTGTTTCGGCGTTTGTGACCACCGATTTCGGGCAGGGCCAGGTTGCCAACACAACTTTCGTGATACCGCCTGGGTCCCCTTCAAACACTCTAGTGAGGGTTTTTACGGGCTTGGTCCTAGGTCCCAGTGCCTACGAGCTAACCATTTATGCACCGACACAAGGGAGCGCCGGTGGCTGGTGTACCGCGTTTTTCGGCCCGCCCACCATTAATTCCGCTCCAGACGTGAGTGAAGATTTCACCTACTCCCTGAACGGGTATGCGACGTACCCGCCAGCCGGCGGATTTCTTGGGAACTGGGATGCGGCCGAGTTCTCTATTACTGGAACGCCAGGAATACCCCCAGCGGGCACGGCCGCAATTCAGTCCCTGACCCTATCTTCGGCATCGGTGACAGGGGGAGGCACTGTTACCGGAACGGTGACCCTTACAAGCCCTGCTCCATCGGGTGGGGCGCAGATAACCATTCAGGACTCGCCTGCCATTCTTCAGGTTGGCTCCTCCGTTACGGTTCCAGCGGGGCAAACCGCAGCAACCTTCACAATCGTTGCGCCAACGGTCACCTCGCCCACCGCGGTAACCGTCACCGCTGACCTGGCGGGATCCACTCCTGTGAGCGCCGCGCTGACCGTAAGCCCGGCTGCGGCCACCAGTCCGTTTCAAGACTCTGGCTTCGATATCTACGGCACCCTTAATATTTCCGGACAGTCCGTGCCGGTAGAAGTTCAGACGATGCCACTCTCTAATGCAACGTTGGGAGTCATAAGTAATTCCGGTGGGTCGCTGACAATAGAGATTCAGATGCTCTTTGACGAGCAGTATAGCGTCTCCGGCAAGACGCTAACGTACAATGGCGCGGATCCGGCGAGCAGCTTCCTAAATCTCTCGACGCTCGCTTTGTACACGTCTTTTACATCCGCCACGCTATCACTTACGATCCCGGATGCCGTCGCTGGTGCCGCGGTCACCGGCGCGCTGCAATTCACCAGTTCGGGAACGACTCTCAATGGCACAATTGCAGGCACGATCAGCACCGTCAGCGGCCCGTGACTTACCGTGCGCCTGCCAATCTCACGCTCCGCGCGGCAGCGCTGGAGGAACCGAGCTTAAGATATTGTGTGGTTCGACGGATAGTGGCTATCGGGCCGAGATGGGCCGCGGTCCTATGTAATTCAATGTAATTCAATGTAATTCACAGCTTTTGGTAAGGAAAATCTTAGATCCGAGGTTTTGTGATGAATCGTATAATCGTTTCCGTCGCCGACCTCTTCGTGGTGGCTCCTCTATTTGCCAAGCAACCAACAAGGGCAAGTGTGCCGACACTGCACGAAGGCGACGAAGTCTCGCTTAAGTTTGCAGAAGCACTCAGTTCAAAGACCGCGGTGGCCGATGACCCAGTCCAGTTTGTGCTCGCGGACGACCTGAAAGCTGGCGATGTGACCGTCGCAAAGGCGGGCGCCAAGGCCCTCGGCACCGTTTCACACGTGCAGCGGGCTGGCATGTTCGGCAAGGGAGCCGAGCTCGCCGTCAGGCTCGACTATCTAAGGGTCGGGGGAACCAAGGTCAAGCTTCGAGGGACGAAGGCTCGGGAAGGTCAAAGCAAGCAAGGCTCCGCCATTGCCCTCACCATTCTGCTCGGCCCGATCGGAATATTCAAACACGGCAAGGAAATTGAAATACTCGGCGGAACAGTCTTGAAGGCCTTTGTGGCGGACGATGTAACGCTAGAAGGCCAGTAGGGAAGCGGGGCAACACTGCCCTGGCGGCCGGACGATTCGATGGCCGCCTCGCCGCGGCGTATAGGGGCCGACGGCACCTCGACGCTCGCCCGGCACTTGCGCGGGTGACGCGCGCGGTTCAGCCGCCCCTCGAACGCGTTACACTGGCGTTAATGACAGCAGTCCGGATGCTGCTCCTTCTATTTGTAGGTCTGGTGGTCGCGGCGGCGCCCGGCGCGCTCCCGGCGCGCGAGGCACTACAATACACCGTCGAATGGCGGCTGGTTACGGCTGGAAAGGCGCGCCTGGTGTGGAGCGCGACGCCGCATCATTCTAAATCGGCCAATCCGGGCTGGCAGGCCGACCTGCACCTGGAGTCCACCGGCCTGGTCTCCAAGCTCTTCAAGGTGAATAACGATTACGTCTCGAATCTGGAATCGGACTTGTGTTCTTCAGGCTCTCACCTGAAAGCGGACGAGGGCAGCCGGCACAAGGAAACCAGCGTAACGTTCAACCGCGAGGCGCGTAAGGCCGAATACCTGGAGAAGGATCTGGATAAGAAGACTGTGGTGAACGCGCACGAGATCGACATTCCGGCGTGCGTGCACGACGTGTTGGGCGGCCTGTACTCGCTGCGCACGCTGAACCTGCAGCCCGGACAGACCACGCAAGTGGCGGTCAGCGACGGCAAGAAAAGCGTGATGGCGCGCGTGGAGGCGCAACAGCGCGAGGATATCAAGACGCCGGCCGGAGCGTTCAAGACCATCCGCTACGAGGCGTTCCTGTTTAACGACGTTTTGTACCGGCGCTACGGGCATCTCTACGTCTGGTTGACGGACGACGCGCGCAAGCTGCCCGTGCAGATCCGCGTGCGCCTGCAATTAACAATTGGCACGATTACCCTACAACTGGAGAAGGAAGAAAAAACATGAAATGGCTCGCCTGTTTTTGGGCGGCTGCGGCGATGGCGTGGGCCCA
>OCTA010005086.1_pt1 | contig 11421 bp, 5 predicted proteins | sample 1538991 | NCBI WGS metagenome assembly OCTA01 (sample SAMEA3539302, study PRJEB22396) | soil metagenome | biome: tundra; feature: field; material: soil | place: USA | collected 2010-05 | depth 0.15 m | reverse complement strand
CCTCTCGCAATTGCTTGAACGTTGCGACCTCGCTGTCGGCCTCGGGAATGCGCCCCAATTGCCGATACGCCCGCGAAAGCCGATAGTGCGCTTGCGCATCGAGCGGATCGACACCAACGGCATGGCGCAGGCGTTCCAGGGCCGGCGTACCGAAGAAGTGGGCGACGCGCAGGGCAGTGTCGCCGGTGATGGCGCGCCTTCCATTCAGGATCTCGGCCCTGCGGTTGGTCGGAACATCGAGCCGCCGCGCAAGCTCCGCGGCGCTCATACCCAGTTCCTTCAGTTCTTCGGCCAGATGTTCGCCAGGGTGAATAGCGGTAAGTGCCCGCCGACATCTATGAATGGATGTAGGTTCCATCCGCAGCGAACCTAACTTTCTTCAAAATCCCGTAGTCCGCCCATCGCTGCCACCCAGAAATTGCCTGCGATTTTGTTTCAAACCTGCCATTGAACTGTTTCGAACTTGACTCTTGGGAGCGGACACTCGATAAAGGTGCGCTGAGTGCAAGGCAAGCCGAGCGCGACGATCAGGGCTACTGCCGTGGCGAACAATTCCGGAGGCTGTTCATGAAAAATGTGACGCGTTGGATCCTACCCCTTCTACTGATCTGCGGAGGTGGGGTATGCTTTGCCCAAAGCACAAACTCCGGTGACATTCGAGGCAGCGTAACCGATCCTTCAGGAGCACTCATTCCCGAGGTGACGGTCACCGTACTGAATGTCGATACGGGTGTATCGAAGGATTACGCCACCAATCGAGATGGTCTGTACGATACGTCTTCGATCATAGCCGGGACCTACACGGTAACCTTCACCAGGAACGGCTTCGCGCAACTGGTGCGCGGCCCCATTACGCTCCAGGTCGGGATTACGACGGTCAACGCCCAGTTGAAGGTCGGTTCGGCCAGCGAGCGGGTGACGGTGACCACCGATGTGCCGCTACTCCAGACCGAGTCCGGCGAGCAGACGGTCACATGGGATGCGAAGACCATGGATTCTCTGCCCACGGTTTCAGGCATGCAGGGACAGGACTGGGGAAACCAAATGGTCTTGCTGCCCGGTATGGCGGGCAACGCAACCAGCTCATACGGCGTCACCAATTTACAGCAGTGGGGGTCGGCGAACGGCAGTCTTCCCTATAACAATATTCTGGAAGATGGCGCTTCCAACTCGCTCGGCGGGAGCATGATTGCAAGTCCCGCCATTCTCGAATCCGTGGACGAGCTTCAGGTTTCGCTGTCCAACTTTTCGGCTCAATACGGCTCCGGCGGCATGATCGTCAACCAGATCACCAAGGGTGGAACCAACCAGTTCCACGGAACGGCCTACGACTACATTCAGAACAATGCCTGGAACGCGGCGCAGTACGGGTTTGGAAACACCGTGCCGGTTCCGTTTATTCGCTTTCACAACTTTGGCGGATCGATCGGCGGCCCCATTCTGAAGAAGAAGATGTTTTTCTTCTTCGTCTACGACCAGGTTCTCGATCACGGCTCGGCAAGCAACAGTACTTTAACCATTCCCACTGGCGGTGTCATGAGCGGCAATTTTGCCGGCGCCGGGATCACGCCGACCATCTACGATCCGACTACACAGACCATTGCCACGGATTCGGCCGGCAATTTGTATCCGGTCCGGCAGTCTTTCCTGCAAGAATATGGAACAAACGCGATACCGGGGAACCTGATCGATTCGGTCGCCGCGGCAGCACAGCAATATTATCCGACGCCTGCGAACCATATCCCCGGCTCAAAGTTTGTTACCCCAGTCACGAATTCACTCGGAGTGCAAACCAATAATTTCTTCTCCAGTCTCCCGCAGTCGACGCCGTACCGGAAGTATTTTGGGCGATTGGACTACGACATTACGTCCAAAAACAGGCTGTCGATGTCGGTCACCAAGAACGATACGCCGGTGCAGTATCCCAGTTCGTTCACCGCCTGCCCGCTGGGTTGCGAGGCCGGTGATGTGGATAACTACAATACGCAGATAACCGATGTATGGAACATCAACTCCCACCTCATCAACGAGGCCCGAATGGGTTTCACCTGGCAGGGCAACTACTTCAGCGACTACGCATTGAACAAGGGCTTCGCCGCAAAAGTGGGCTGGCAGTTTGCCAAGGCGGATGACTTTCCGGCCATCTCCTTCACCAACTTTTACCAATCGATTGGACCTGCCACCAATGCGACGGGGGTCGAGAATGTCTTTGATCCCTCTGACGTTGTGACCATGATCAGCGGCAAACACGTCCTTCACTTCGGCGGAGAGTTTCTGGCATACCGGATAAATTACACTGCCTGGGGAAACGAAAATGCCGGGGCGATGAACTTTTCCGGCCAGTACACGCAACACTGGACGATCGACCCCACCACCGGCGTCGCTTCGCCGGATCCCACCACCGGCTTGGATTATGCCGACTTCCTGCTGGGACTGGCGCAGAGCTGGAATGCAGGGGTTACCCCCGAGTATGGAGGGCGGCTGAAATCTCCGCAGGTCTTCGTCCAGGACGATTACAAGATCCGCCCAAATCTGACCCTGAACCTCGGTCTGCGTTACCAGATCACCCATGGATTGAATGAGGTCCACGGCAATGTAGACAGTTTCGACCCGACCGTGATGAACCCGGCAACAAATACGCTGGGCGCAATGTGGTACGGAAGCACTCATGCGAACGGCCGCACCGCTCTGAATGCAAGTACGTTCAATACCTTCCTACCGCGTGTGGGATTTTCCTGGGCGCCGCGGCCCAATACAGCCATACGTGGCGGATTCGGTGTCTACTCGTATACCTATACCCTGGATGCGTACGGCGCGTTAACATTAGGCGGTTTAGGCGCACCTTTTGGCTCGTCGGGCAATTTTAGTGACAGCACCAACGGTATCACTCCGGTTGTTAAACTCGGCGGCAACGGCACGCTAATCGCTACGCCAGTCAACGGCCAGACGGGGCTTGTTCCTACAGCCACTCCCCTGCCGTACACGGCGTTTGCTACGACTCCGGACGCCTACAACGGTCAGACAGTCGGTTATTACCAGTATCACGCCCCGGTCCCCAAGATTTATCAGTGGAACCTGTCCGTTCAGCGTATGCTTAGCCAGAATTTGGTGGCTCAGCTTGCCTATGTGGGCAGCCACGGTTTCAACCTCAGCTACCTGAACGACCTGAACCAGGTACCGGCGAGCAAGTTGTCTCCGAACGATACCCAGTATCGCCCGTATCCCAACTATACGAGTATTTCTGGAAGCACCAACAATGGCATATCCAACTACAACTCATTGCAGGCATCGATCACCAAGCGCATGAGCAACGGATTGAGTTTGAGCGCGAACTACGTCTGGTCGCACTTTCTGGACAGCCAGGATTCCTCAGGCGGCAGCCGCGCCACTGGCCAGACGTCGTTTCAAATTGCCCAAGATCCATCCGGGGACTACAGCAACTCCAACTTCGATACACGCCATGCGTTTAAGGCGTATGGGTTGTATGAACTGCCCGTGGGCAAAGGCAAGAGGTTCGCGATTACGAACCCGGCCTTAGACGCAGCCATCGGCGGATGGCAGATTTCCACTTCGCTGGTTGAGTTGACCGGAACCCCGTTCACCGTGTTTGCGACGCAAAACACCTACACGGTAGGGTGGGCCTATCCAAACTGGAGCGGGGTCAGCCCAAAACCGCAGCATCGGAGCATCAACGAGTGGTATAACCCGGCGGCCTTCTTGCAACCGGCCCCCGGCACCTTCGGCAACGTAAGAAGGAATAGCCTGTATGGGCCCGGAATCAATGAGGTGAATCTCTCCATCGGCAAGACCTTTTCAATGCCCTGGGAAGGAATTAAGCTGAAGTTTCACGTCGATGCGACCAACGCGTTCAATCACCCCAGCTTCGGAATACCGAACCAGTACCTTAGCGGTTCTTCGGGCCCCGGCACACCTTACACCAGCCTTGCCAACATCAGCACGGTCCAGGTTGGCGGGCGCAACGTGCAGCTAGGGGCGCGCTTGTCGTTCTAACTTTGGTCAACTTCGACCTTCCGCGAGAGAGACGGCAGCGTTGCCGCCTCCCCCTTTCGCAGAACCCATTTGGTCGAATTACCTGTATATGATGTGGGGTGATGAACAGAAGGAGAATTATCGCGCTTGGCGCAACGGGTTTGCTTCTGGTCTCTGTTTTGTGTGCCGCCCAGGCTGGCCCCGATAAGCAGCGTCAGATTGAAGAACACAGTCACAAGGCTCAGGAGTTTCTGCGTGCGGGGCAACGAGCACTCGCCATTCCTGAGCTGCAAGCGTTGGTTGCGCTCGACCCGGAGAACGTCGACGCTCTCGGCAACCTCGGGGTTCTGTTGTATTTCAACGGCGACTGTGCGGGCGCGGTCCCGCATCTTCGTACGGCGATCAAGCTCCAGCCGGATCTTTGGAAGATTCAGGTGCTTCTCGGCATCTGCGAAAAACGCCAAGGTGACCTTGCCGGCGCGCGGGCGGACCTTGAGGCCTCTTTCCCGCACCTCGTGGAAGAGAAAGTCCGTACCCAGGACGGCTTGGAGCTGATCGAGCTCTACTCCAGCACCGGGGATCTGGCTAAGGCTGCCGCGGTTGTCGAGGTCCTCCGCGCATATGACCCGACAAATCTAAGCATTCTCTATGCGGCCTATCGAATCTATTCCGACCTTGCCGGCGATGCCATGCTCAGCATCTCGATGGTTGATCCCAATTCCGCGCAGATGCATCAAGTGATGGCCCATGAGACGCAGAAGCAGGGCGACCGCTTGAGAGCCATTGCACAATACCGCGAGGCTCTGAAGATCGATCCCGATCTACCGGGAATTCACTTCGAACTGGCTGAGATGCTCAACAGTCCTTCTGAGGGCGGAAACAAGGAAGAAGCGGAAGCCCAGTACAAAGCGGCCCTGGTAGTCAACAACCAGGATGAGAAGGCAATGTGCCGCCTGGGAGAGATGGCCGCACAACGCGGCGACTTCAAGGAGTCCTATGCCCGCTACGAGCGCGCTCTGCAATTGCAACCGTTAGACTCCGACGCTGCGCTTGGATTAGCCAAAGCGCTCGACAGCCTGGGCGAACCCCAGAAGGCTCTGCCTCTGTTGGAGCAAGTGGTCCAGCGCGATCCTACCAATGCCATGGCTCATTTCCGCTTGGGCACTCTCTACCGGCACGATCAGCGGATCGACGATGCCAAGCGTGAACTCGCGCTCTACCTCAAGTACAAACAGATGAAAGATCGTTTGAGCGACATTTACAAACAGATGCGCCTCCAGCCGGCCCGAGATGAGAGCACGGAGACCGATGAGCAGAAGTAACTGGGCCCGCGCCGCGACGGCATTCCTTGGCTTCACCATGCTCCTTTCCGCATGGGTGCCGTTTGATCGCCAGCTTGCCACCGGCCAGAATCCGCCATCCGAACCGCAATCCGGCATGGGGGGCGGGGGCAGGCCCAAGGTTTCTGCTGCTGCTGCGGTTCAGGCTCCTGCCGTTCCCTCGTCTACGCACTTGCCGGAGCTTGTGGACATCACCAGTTCCACCGGCATCAACTTCGAACATCTTTCTTCCCCCGATCAACGCTACATTGTGGAGTCGATGAGCGGAGGCGTCGCCATCATCGACTATGATCGCGACGGTTGGCCGGACATTTTTTTCACGAACGCCCAGAGCGTCGAGATGGCGTTGTCGGGTAAGAAAGCGCGAAGCGCTCTCTACCACAACAATCGTGACGGCACCTTTACAGATGTGACGGACAAAGCCGGCGTGGGGTACCCCTGCTGGGCAAACGGCGTAGTCGTGGGGGACTATAACAATGACGGTTGGCCGGACCTGCTGGTTACCTGTTTCGGCGGCGTCGTCCTCTACCGGAACAATGGCGATGGGACATTTACCGATGTGACCAAGAGCTCCGGCCTGAGCAGCGACACAGGCTGGGCCACCGGCGCGGCCTTTGGCGACTACGACAACGATGGCTGGCAGGACCTGTTTGTCGCGCATTACGTGGACTTCAGCCTGAACGATCTTCCCTTGTTCGGTTCGAGGAAAACCTGCAAGTATCACGGAATCGACATACAATGCGGCCCGCGCGGCCTGAAAGGGTCCCCGGACAATCTTTACCGCAACAATCATGACGGGACGTTTACCGATGTGTCCAAAGAGGCAGGGGTCGATGACCCGCAAAGGCTGTTCGGATTGACTGCCATCTGGTCGGACTTTGACAATGACGGTCATCTCGATCTCTTTGTCGCCAACGACGGTGAGCCGAATTACCTCTACCACAACGACGGGAATGGACACTTCTCCGATGTGGCTCTTCTCGCCGGAGTATCCGTGAGTCAGAGCGGCTTCGAGTTGGCCAATATGGGTGTTGCCTTCGGCGACTATCTGCATTCAGGGCGCTTCTCGCTTGCCATCAGTCACTTCAGCGATGAGTACGCCACTCTCTTTCGCAATGATGGCGCGATGAGCTTCACTGACGACTCCGATGCATCCGGAATCTCCCGTGGCACCAATCCGTATGTCGGATGGGGTATCGGCTTCTTCGACTTTGACAACGATGGATGGCTCGATCTCTTCGTCGCGGACGGCCACGTATATCCCCAAGTGGACAGCGCCGATTTGGGTACCAAGTATCGTGAGCCGAAGCTGCTCTTCTTAAATCAGCACAACGGCATCTTCGCAGATATCAGCCGGCTGGTCGGTCCCGCAATCCAAATTCCGCAAGTCAGCCGCGGAGTGGCCATGGGCGACCTTTTCAACGATGGAACGATTGACATCGTCGTAGAAAACCTGCAAGGCAAGCCCATGATTCTCCGGCCTAAGGGAGTGACGAATCACTGGATCAGCTTCGAACTGGAGGGGACGCGGAGCAATCGGCTTGCTCTCAACGCCCGAGTCCGGGTGACTGCTTATGGTTTCGTGCAGTCGGCGGAAGTACAAAGCGGCGGCAGCTATCTTTAACAGAACGATCTCAGACTCCATTTCGGTCTTGGAAATGCCGATCACGTCGACAAAGCCGAAATACTCTGGCCGTCGGGCAAAACGGAGATCCTGACTAATCTCCCGGCAAGCCATTTCTACTACGTCCAGGAAGGCCACGGCCTTGTGCCTGGTGAACTCAGCCGCCCACAGCTGGCCAAGCATCCATGATTTCGAGGCGGGCTGGGCTAATCTCAGAGGGCAAAATTATCGCAATTCGGCAGTCCACTGTCGCCCCCCCCCACAACAAAAAATCGCCTGGATTTTGTTTCGAACCTGCTACTGAACTGTTTCGAACTTGACTCTCGTGAGCGGACGCTAGACAAAGGTAAACGCTGAGTACGAGTTCAGTCTTTTGTAAGGGACAGGACTTATGCCTGAGATTTGGAGTATCAAGACGGATCCCCCGTGAATCAGTGTGCGCCTTGAAACTAGCGAACGGTCGATCTGTCACTGCTCAAGAGGTCGCGCGTTCCTTTATGAAACCAACCCTTGTTCTTCTAGCCGGCTTGATTCTGTGGGCCACTGCGGCGGCGCAGCAACCGTCGGATCCCTGTGCATCGCTCAAGGAAGACCAGAAGGAAATGGAATCGACCTTGCGCGACTGGCCCAACCTGGCCAAGTATCGCGATGACAATGCCAAGCTCGCTCCGCCCGCGAAGGGAGAATCGAGGGTGGTGTTCCTGGGCGATTCGATCACAGAATTCTGGCCGCTGTCCGACTCCTTCCCTGGCAAGCCCTATATGAATCGTGGAATCAGCGGGCAAACCACGCCGCAGATCCTGCTGCGATTTCGCCAGGACGTGATCGCCCTGCAGCCAAAAGTGGTGGTGATTCTCGCTGGCACCAACGACATTGCGGAAAATACCGGTCCCATTACACTTGCAGCGATCGAAGATAATTTGACGTCCATGGTCGATCTTGCCAAGCGAAACGGCATCCGCGTGGTTCTATCTTCGCTCGTACCCGCTGCGCATTATCCGTGGAGGCCGGACCTGGCGCCGGTGGAAAAGATTCGCGCTTTGAATGACTGGATGAAAGACTACGCGGCGAAGGAGCGGCTGGCTTTTCTCGATTACCACTCAGCCATGGCGAACGACCAGCGCGGTCTGAAGGCGGAACTGTCCGAGGACGGAGTCCACCCGAACAAAGCTGGCTATGCCGTGATGGTGCCTCTGGCGGAAAAGGCGATCGCCGCGGCGTTGGGCAAGAACTGAGAGTCGTCCCCTATGCGAAACAGGCTAGTACTGGTTGTTGTCTTCGTTCTCACGCTCCTCACGCCGTTGGCAACGGGCCGAGTCAACGCGGCTTGGACGGTGGTTTCCAGCGGTAAGGTTGACAGCCGGATTCAGCGTCAGTTGCGCGAGCTTGCATCGCAAAGTGGCGTTCCCCTGCGCTTCTCGGGCGATGTCGAGCAAAACACCAGCCCACATCGCGATGCCAGCAGCTTACTGATCCAACTGGACCGCGTGGCCGATCCCAGCGCCTTCCTGGCCGAACTCAAGCAGGAAGCCCGCGGCTCGGAGGTTGAACCCACGGCGGAGCTGGCCAACGAAGGCTACATTCTGCGCTGCTCTTACTCACGTGGTCCTGTGCCCAATCGCATTCGCATTCAGGCGGACTCGGCCACCGGTTTTCACAATGCCCTGCTGCGGATTCCGGACCTTCTGGCAACCGGAGCCTCGAAGCTCTCGACGGATCTCGTTTCTAGGCCACAATCCGTGCGCCTGCAAGAGAACGGTGCGGAAGCGGTCATCGCCGATTATCCGTCCTTCCCCATCCGAGGCATTGTGGAAGGTTTCTACGGACCGCCCTGGAGCCACGCCGACCGGCTTGACGTGTTGCGCTTCGAGGGACAGCACGGAATGAACATCTACATATACGGGCCGAAGGATGATCCCTATCACCGCAAGCTCTGGCGCGAGCCTTATCCACCAGAGCAACTGAAGCACATGGGTGAACTTGCGGACACCGCGAGAGATAATTTCGTTGACCTCAGCTTCGCCATCAGCCCCGGTCTTTCCATGATCTATTCCAGCGAGGCGGATTTCCAGACTCTCGCCCACAAGTTGGAAAGTGTTGGCAAGCTGGGGATCTCGAATTTCGCCCTCTTCCTGGACGACGTTCCGCAAGACCTGGTCCATCCCGAGGATCGCGCGCGCTTCAAAACGCTCGCCCAGGCGCATATCCAGCTGATCAACCGTTTGTACGACCATCTCAAATCACTCTCTCCAAAGAATCGTTTAACGGTTTGTCCCACCACCTACACCAACGAGTGGGGCAATCGCGACTACATTCGGGAACTAGGGGCGGGCGTCAATCCCGAGGTACCGCTGGATTGGACGGGAACAGAAGTCATCCCGCGGACCGTCACGGCGGCTCAAGCTGAGGAATGGGGCGGCTACATTCGCCGTAAACCTCTCGTGTGGGACAACTATCCCACGAATGACAGCAACCCGTGGTGGCTGAACCTGGATCCCTTGCGTGGGCGGGAGGCCGGACTTTTCGCCGCGACCCAGGGCCTGTTTTCCAATCCCATGTATCAGGCGCATGCCACTCTGATTCCCCTCCAGACCGTGGCCGACTATCTGTGGAACCCGCGGGCATACGATCCTGAGAAATCGCAGATGAATGCGCTCGTCAGTCAGTATGGCCAGGACGCGCCGGCGCTCCTCGCCCCGTTGCTAAGAATCTTCACCGCTGATCGGGGAGACGGATTGATCTTCAAGTCTATTTTTGAAGAGAGTTGGACTCCGGTTGACGTTCCGGCCGTCGAGTCGCAAGTTTCCCGCTTGAGTTCCTTAATCGCCACCCTGCAGGGCCAGCGCCGGTTCGAAAAGCTGGTGTCCGAAATCTCCCCCCTCCCGGACATGCTTCGCGATCAACTGGCCCGGGTTCGGACTGACGCCGCGTTCAGGCACCTGCCCGACGGCAAAATCCAGTGGGACCGCGAGCGAGATGTCCTGAAAGCATCCAGGGTCTCCGGCAAGCCCGTTCTCGATGGCGATTTTTCGAAGTGGGAGTCCGGAACTTTGTATCTGCTGAACAACAATTCCCAGATCGTAGACGGGAAAGACCTTTGGAAAGGGGCGTCGCAGTTTTCCGCTCGGGTCGCGTTAGCTTGGGACGAAGAGAACCTTTACTTCGGAGTTGATGTCACCGATCCTCAGCTTTACCAGCCTTTCCGGGGAAGGGGAATCCAGAACGGAGACGCGTTCCGCCTGATCCTTGACACGACATTGCCCATCGCCATAAAGTCTGGAAGGCCAACCGGCGTATTCGACCTTTATCTGAGTCCCGGAAATTTTGCTGATGTGGAGCCGAGTGTCTACTGCAACGAGGACTTCTTCCCGCTGCGTTCCCGTCCCCACGATTACGATCATGAGATTCGTGCAACTTGGAAGAAAACGGCGACCGGTTTTTCTGGCGATGTGGTGGCGCCGGCGGCCTTCTTCGCGCGCCGGGATTTTACTCTGAGGCAGGAAATCGGGCTGAGCTTCGGGGCGCAAAAGGTTTTCCCACCCCAAGATCCGTTGGAGGAGGATCCGGCCCGGATCGCCTTTTCGTCGAAAGAAGTCGGCTTGTTCCCGGTTGAATCACAAAGCCCGGCCACGTTTCAGCGCATGGAGCTGGTGGACCCATCAAGTGACTCGACGCCCAGATCGCTTCGCTAGAAAGTGTCGAGACCCTGAACGCCCAGCGCCTAAAGCTACAACATGCCCTGGAGCGACTGATCGACAGTTGCACGGAGGGTCTGATTGAAAAAAATAAGTTCACAGCGCGGGGCGAATTCTCCCGCGTCTCCAGGTCAAAGATACCGAACAGGTCCGTGTTTTAGGGGGGATTCGCGGGACCAAAATTCGCCTTATGCCGGACAACATAAGTCGGGTATCGCGGTACAGCGTAGAGTGCTAACGCTGGAGGTGAGTCAGACTATCAAACGATGGTCACCGTGAGGTTCCCATTAAGCGGGCCGCTGGAGTTTAGTTCGTTTCCGAAGTCCATTGTTGTCACATTGTCCCAGGTGTGAACGCGACTGAGCTGACCAAGGTGACTTCCAGTGTCGGAAAAGATCTGAACTGGTCCGCGCCAACCGATGCAGAAAGACTTCCTCGTCTCCCGCCCCCAAAATTCCGGCGCCTTCTTGATTGTCGTTCAAGACAGGGAAGTTGTGAGGCAACTCCAGGTCAAGCCAATTAGTGTTTTGGAACAACTTGGGACAAGACGGGTTTGCGGGAAGGCCGTAAATCACGGCCAGCCTGCGTATAATTACAATAGTGGGTGACGGGTTGTGAGATTCCGAAACCCTCTGAAACCCGCCTCTTGGTTTTTCATGCACTTACAATGCTTTAGATCGCTACCTGTGCGCTGCAAGTCCTTCAGTTTACGTTTGCAGGCGGGTTCAAATCCCACCCTCTCCGCCATACTTTCAATTACTTGAGACGGTTC
>OCTA010005085.1_pt1 | contig 11421 bp, 5 predicted proteins | sample 1538991 | NCBI WGS metagenome assembly OCTA01 (sample SAMEA3539302, study PRJEB22396) | soil metagenome | biome: tundra; feature: field; material: soil | place: USA | collected 2010-05 | depth 0.15 m | reverse complement strand
CGACCGTTTGAAATGTAATAGGGCCGGGAGCGGATGCTTGCTGATAAAGAAGATTCGACAAGTTTCCGTTTCGCTCGAAGGGCACACCATCGTATTCATATCGTAAGCCAAGTTCCAGCGTCAGGTTCGACAGCGCTTTCCATTGGTCTTGCGCAAACACACCATACTCGTGCTGCACAAAGCGCCGGAAATCGGTGGCGGTTCGCGTTCCCGCCGCGTTGAAGAACTGCGTCTGCGATTGGATACCCGGCACTCCCAAGAGCGCCGCCCCCAGGGTCTGAATTACTTCGTCGTTCGCGCACGCCGCGCTGCAGTTTACAACCTGAACACCGAAGAAACGAAATGCGGTGAAATCCACCACCGGCCTCGCGCCGAAGGCGTCGAACCCATTCTCGTATACGTAACGGAAGTCCCCACCGGCCTTTACGTTGTGCTCTCCTTTGCTCCACGAGAGCTGGTCCACATAGTGCCATGTTCCGGCTCGCCGCGCCTGCCCATTGCTATCGCCCAGCGCGCCGCAGCCGAAGTTGGCAATCGTGCTCACGCCCGTGGACAAATGAAAGTTGTAATCGGTGCCGAACCCGAACGGGTCGAGCGTGCTGGCTTTGTCGATCAGACTTCTTCCATTACAGGTGAAAGCGTCGTCCGTCCGGTTGAGTCCGAAGCGAAATTCATTCACCAGATCCGGGCGGAGGGTGGCAATGAAATTGAAAGCGCCATTGTGCGCCTGCTGGCCTTGCGCAATGCCGCCGAGACCCGGAAAGATCTCGTTCGAGGAGTTCCCTACCGTCAAGCCGTTATAGATGTATCTCGCAAACACGCTGTATTTGTCGCTGAAGCGATGATCCAGCCGAAAAGTAGTGTTCGCGGCATCCTGTGGCTGGCTGGTCGGAAAGAAGTATGTTCCTCGAACCGAGTCAACCGCTGGCCCATTTGGATTCGGGTACAGCGCCAGGATTTTCTGCATCGTCGGATCGAGTGGCAGACCCAGCGCATTATTCGGCGAGCCCGGATTGGCCAGGTTTATCTGTTCACCGTTATAGGTGAAGACCCCGGTTTTGAAGGCCGCCGTGGGAACCACAGAGGCATTGGTCAAGGTCGTTCTAAATCGATCCCACTCGGAGTTGAAGAAGAAAAACGTCTTATCCTTCACGATGGGACCGCCAAATGAGGTGCCAAACTGGTTCCGCACAAATGGGTTCTGGGGGTCCGGCGTAGGGTTGAAGTAATCGCGCGCCGCCAGCGCATTCAAGCGGTTGAATTCGTAAGCGTCGCCATGAAAAGCGTTCGATCCACTGCGCGTCACAATGTCTACGATCGCCCCGGCGTTGCGCCCAAACTCGGGCAGATAGTTGTTCGTAATGACCCGGAACTCCTGTGTCGAATCGGGATTGATGGTGGAAATTCCCCCTGGAATCCCGGGAACGGCGGCATCGTTATTATCCACGCCGTCGAGCATAAAATTATTGCTGCGATCTCGCTGCCCGTTGACTGAAAACCCGCCCAAAGTACTGGTCGTTTGCTGCACCCCAGGGGAAAGCAGCACCAGCGAGTAGGGATCGCGCGTGATCAGGGGCAGTTCCTGTATGCGCATTTGGTCCACTACATTGCTCAATTGAGCGTCTTCGAGATCGACAGTAGGCACTGTCGCTCCGGCAACGTCGATTGACTGCGTGACCGCTCCCACCACTAGCGTGCCGCTCAGCGTCAGATTCTGCGCCACTGTCAATCCAACATTGCTAAACGACAGTGTTCGAAAACCAGTTTTTTGGACGGTTACGTCAAAATGTCCCGGCGGGACATTGGGGATGGAGTAGCTCCCCGACGTGTCCGTGCTTGCCGTTCGCACGGCAGCCGTCTCCAGGCTCTTCGCGGTCACACTCGCCTCCGGCACCCCGGCGCCTGAAGGATCGAGAATGGTCCCAAAAATGGCGCCCGTTTGCGCGTACGTGTGGGACGCTGCGCAAAGCAGCAGTACGGAGATAAGGAGACTCCTCGGGCTGATGAGGGTGCGGGAAGTGGTCATAGTTCCTTCTCTCGTACTATATCGTGAATAACGGAACGAGTTTAGATACTAATACATAGCAATTCGACAACCAGTGCGTAAAAACAAAAAAGGGCCGAGCTGAAAGCCCGACCCTTAGACCAGTTTAGTTTCTAATGAAAAGCTGATTGGTTGCTCTTACCGCGCCGCCAACAGCGCCCGCAAATGCCGAGCCCGCTCCGGCGACCGCAACTGCCGCAATGCCTTTGCCTCGATTTGCCGAATCCGCTCGCGCGTTACGTCGAACTCCTGCCCGATCTCTTCGAGCGTATGCTCGCGCTCACAGCCAATGCCGAACCGCAGCCGGATAACCTTCTCCTCTTTCGGGGAGAGCGTCTTCAGGATGTTCGCGGTCTCATCCCGCACATTCGAATCGATAACCGCATCGACCGGCGAACCGACCCAGCGGTCCTCAATTAAATCGCCCAGCGCCGACTCGCCGTCCCGTCCCACCGGAGTCTCCAACGAAACCGGGTCGCGGGAAATCGTCTTCAGCTTCTGGACCTTTTCAACAGGAATATCCATCCGCCGGCTGATCTCGTCGTTGGTCGGAACCCGACCCAGTTCCTTCTCCAACTCACGCGTCGCCCGCAGGAATTTGTTCATACTCTCGTTCATATGAACGGGAATACGTATCGTGCGCGATTGATCGGCAATGGCACGCGTGATGGCCTGCCTGATCCACCACGTTGCGTACGTCGAGAATTTGTAGCCGCGCCGGTATTCGAACTTATCAGCCGCGCGCATCAGGCCGATGTTGCCCTCCTGGATCAAATCCAGCAGGTGTAGGCCCCGATTCACGTACTTCTTGGCGACCGAGACAACCAGGCGGAGGTTGGCCTCAACCAGATCCTTCTTAGCCCGCTCAGCTTCGATCTCGCCGTGCCGAATGACCGACAAGCTCAGTTTCAGATCGGGCAGCGAAGCCCCGGCTTCCGTCTCCTTTTTCTTGAGATCGCGCTTAAGCTCCTTAACTCTGGCCTGAGCGACCGGAGTATTCTTCAGCTCGAGCTTCCTGACCTCGGCGTCCATGACGGACATTTCCTCGATCTCGCTCTCAATCAGCCTGACGAATTCTTTCCAGCGCGCCAGATTAAATGGAATGCCGCGCAGCGCCCGCGAAAGCTCTACCTTTACACGCGCCACCTTGCCCAGCCACTTCTTGCGAAGTTTCCGGTTTGCGGCTGGGGAGGCCAGATACTTTTCGTTAGTCTGCTGCAGCTTCTTCTGCGCAGCCAGGAAAGTCAGGAATAATTCCGCGATGTCGTCGCGCCGCTTCAAGTCGGCCGCGCTGCCCTCTTCGATATCGGAAGGCCCGAAATCCACGTAACTGTCAAGATCCTCGGAGCCCTTGCGGATCAACTCCGAGAATTCGAACACCAATGCCTGAATGAGCGGAGAGCGGCTGATCGCCTTTTGCATCCGCAACTTCCCGCGCTCCATCTTGCGCGCAAGCGTGACTTCGCCTTCACGCGTCAGCAGCGGCACCGAACCCATCTCACGCAGGTACACTCGCACCGGATCGTCGGTGTAAATCGACTCCTCAACCTGCTGAACGCCGTGGAAATCCTCGTCCTGGACCTCTTCCGGATGGAAGAAATTAGTGTCCTCGTCGAACGGGAGCGCTAACGGCTCATGTCCATCGGCTAAATATTGATCCTCGAATTGATCCACCTTACGTAATCACCTCTACCTGCACGCCTTAATTACCTCTTCGGAAAAGGGGACACCCCGGGCCAGAACAACAATGATAAGATGCCTGACAAGAATCCTAATCAACAACTCTTTGGGGTACTCTTTTGACGGGCCCGCTCCGCAGCGGGATGCAAGTGCGAACGTTAATCTTTTGCGCCCACCCAGTATACCCGTTTTTAGCCTGAAAGTGAATACCCTATTTAGAGGAGATGCCCAGGGAAGTGACTGGTTACACAAAAGATAGGGTTAACTCCAGCGCAACCCTCCCCGCTTTTAGACGACGCGAGCCCTTACAAAGTTTTGAGTTCGGTCAAAAATTCTCCAACATCTTTGAAGTCCCGGTAAACTGACGCAAAACGCACAAAGGCGATTTTGTCAAGCGCTTTGAGACGTTCCATAAGCAACTCGCCAATCCTTGTGGTCGGGAGTTCGCGATCGACGCTCTCGCTCAGAGCCGATTCCGCCTCGTCAACCAGTTCCGCCAGCTTCCCCATGCTCACTGGCCGCTTCTCGCACGCCCGAAGCAGGCCATTCAAGACCTTTTGCCGGTCGAACTTTTCCCGCCTGCCGTCTTTTTTGATGACCATGTACGGCACTTCGTCGCAACGTTCGTAGGTGGTAAAGCGCCGTTCGCACAGCAAGCACTGCCGCCGGCGCCGGATGGACTCGCCCTCCTTGCTCTCCCGCGAGTCGATCACTTTGTCCTCACGATGGCCGCAGAACGGGCAAGTCATGTCCGAGCCTCACCGTAACCCGTTGAATCCGCGTGCGTGCCGATCTATTCAGAATGACACAACCGTCTACTCGAACCCGGTCCAAGACCGGTTAAAAGCCCTGCTGCCGCCCTTTCATGGAGCATCGCCCGCGCGGAAGGACACTGGCAAACTTCATCCTCTTGCGCGTGCGCCGTCAGCCGCGCCCGAAGACTCATTTCCGCGCGCAGCGGGCCGAAAAGCGGCGCCGTCGAAGTTGATCGTCGCCGAAGCAGCTAGTGAAATCGGCGGAAAAGCCTAAGGAGCGCAAAGGGCGGGGATGATGCGCGCCGCCGAACAACGGAGGAACTCGCTAGCTCTTCGGGCGGCGCGCTTGATCCCGCGACCGTTTTGCGCGTGTCCTCAAGGGATGTAAGCCTTCTCGGCCTTGCCGATGCGGTACGAGGGGAATAGCGCGGCGAAGCGGCGAGTTTGCGCCAAGTCCGGCCGGCGAGCGAGCCAGTAGTGCTCGCGGTCGCAGTCATCATCCACATGCAGGCGGTCGCTATAGGTGACGCCCATCAGACATCCACACGGGTCCCGGAAGCTCATTTTCCCGTCGGCGTTGAAGGCTGCGACGCTCGCCAGCTTTTGATCGGAGAAGTTGGCGCGGACCCATTGACGAACGATTTGCTTGGATTCCGCAATTCCGTTTGAAAGTTCATTCTGTCATCCCGCGGCAGAGAGCGTTGACTTGGATTCATACTAACGCTCTTTTGGCGAGGTTGGCGTGAGCGCGTTATGGGGTGATGAATACCCTCATGGATCCTGCACTCGCTCGTTTTTGCCTCGGCCAGTCGTGGTGAGCACCACGGCAGCACTTAGAATCAGAACCCCGCCGACCCATACGCCGGGGCCGAGGCGATCTCCCAGCAGAGTGACTCCTAAAATGGACCCGAGCGCTGGCTCGATATTCAGAAAGACACCGGCGCGCGAGGCAGGTACGCTATGAATGCCCCAGTTCCACAGCAGAGTGCTGGCGGCAGTTGAGAGCAGACCGCTGGCGGCAACTGCCAGCCACACGTGAAAACCGATGTCGCGAAGCGGCGGCGACCCGTCGCTCAGAAGCACCCATATCGCCAGCATCGCCGTCCCGCTGAGGAGACTCCAGGCTGTGACCGAAAGCGGCGAGCGGCCGCCGGCCATCAGCTTCTGATTTAGCAGTATCCACACGAGGGAGACAAGTAGGGAGACGATCACCAGCAGATCACCAAACAGATTGCCGCCGCCAATCACGCCATGACCGCCACTCAAGACAATGAGCGCAACGCCCGCTGTAGAGCCAAACAGCGCCAGCCAGCCTTTCAGATCCAGGCGCTCGCGCGTGAAGAAGGTGGCTCCGGTGGCTAGAATTACAGGCAAGGCTCCAACCATGAGGGCGGCATGGCTGACGGTGGTAAGCTTTAGTCCGTGAAACTGGATCATGAACTGCAAAGGAATCCCAAAGAAGGACGCGGCGAGCAGCAGCGTCCACTCGCGCTGGGAAAAACGCGGTATTCCGAGGACGGGCAGAATCCCCGCGCATGCAAAAAGAAAGCGGTACAGCACGAAGTGCCCGACTCCCATCCGGGAAAAGGCAATCTTGCCGAAAAAGAATCCCATTCCCCAGAATGTGCCGGCCAGAGCGCAAGCCGCATAGCCTGTTATATCTGTTATATGCGTCGTGGCTAGCGCCGCTTGTGTCCTTGACAGTGGTTGGGAATCAGGCAGCAATAGGTCTGTCGCTTGACCTGAGCTTCGCATATACAGCGGGAGTTTCCGCCCTAGGAGCGCCAACGTCGTGGAACGTGGAAGTTCCGATCCTTGCTTCGAAATCCAAAACGGTGAGGCGGGATAGAAGGGACGCCTAACGGATGCTTGAGATTCGGGTCGGTGGTTCGGATTTATGGACGCCCGCGGCATGATTCTGTTACGTTAGGATTCTCGCCGTGGGGATACGCGGCGAAAGGCCCGCACTGCGCGGCGAAACAATGCACCCTTCTCAAGTCTCTTAACAAGGAATGGCAAGGATTCCAACCGGAACGTATCGGGTACAACTGCACGCGGATTTCGGCTTCGATGCCGCGGCTGAGATTGCGGACTATCTGGAGGCGCTGGGGATTTCCCATCTCTACAGCTCGCCGTATCTGCAAGCCGCGCCCGGCAGCCAGCACGGATACGATGTGGTAGATCACCACCGGGTGAACGAGGAACTGGGCGGCGCGGAGGCGCACGACCGCTTCTCGAAACGGCTAGACGCCTGTCACTTGGGACAAGTGCTCGATATCGTTCCCAATCACATGGCGATCGGCGGGCGGCGCAATCGCTACTGGTGGGATGTTCTCGAAAACGGCGCTTCAAGCCGCTATGCTTCGTACTTCGACATCGATTGGGACTCGCACGAGGAGAAGTTGCGAAACAAGCTGCTGGTGCCGATTCTTGGCGACCACTACGGGCGTGTTTTGACGCGCGGCGAAGTGTCGATTGAACGGAACGGGGGAGACTTCTACGTTAAGTACTTCGATCACGAGTTGCCCGCGGCGCCGCGCTCCCTACCCGTCATACTCAGGCTGGCTTCGGGAGAAACCGGTTCCGACTACCTCGCCTTCCTGGCGGATTCTCTTGAGAACTTGCCCGCCGCGACGGCCACGGATTCCGTGAGTATCGCGCAGCGGCACCGTGACAAGACCATCGTGAATGGGCTGCTGGACCGGCTTTTTGCCGAGGTGCCGTTCATCGCGGAGACGCTCGATTCCACACTTCAGCAAATCAACAAAGACCCAGACCGGCTGCACGATTTTCTCGAACAGCAAAACTTCCGGTTAGCCTACTGGCGCGCTTCCGAACAGGATCTAGGCTACCGGAGGTTCTTCGATGTAAACACGCTGGCGGGATTGCGGGTGGAAGACCCGCACGTGCTGAGCGATTCGCATGCGCTAATTCTCAAGTGGCTGCATGAGGGCATCCTCGATGGGATTCGGGTGGACCACCCGGACGGCCTGCGCGACCCGCGCCTCTACTTCGAACGTCTGCGGGCGGAAGCTCCCGGCGTCTGGATTCTAGGCGAGAAGATTCTGGAGGCTGGAGAGAAGCTTCGCAGCGAGTGGCCTGTCGATGGCACGACTGGCTACGACTACCTGAATCAGGCGGGCGGACTTTTCGTGGACAGCAGAAACGAGGAAGCTTTCACTAAGATATACACCGAATTTGCCGGCGACCAGCCCGATTACGCCGCCATTTGCCGCGACAAGAAACACCGCGTCATGCGGGATCTGCTGGGAAGCGACGTGAACAGGCTGACGAGCCTCTTCATGGATATCTGCGAAGCGCATCGGGACCGGCGCGACTATACGCGCCACGATGTGATCCGGGCCATTCGCGAACTGGTGGCGTGCTTTCCCGTGTACCGCACGTACGTTGTCGCCGAGCGCGACGAAGCGACGGGTGACGATATCCACTACGTCAACGAAGCGCTGGAAGCGGCCAAGGAAAACCGCCAGGAACTCGACGCCGAGCTGTTCGATTTTTTGGCCGACGTGCTGCTGCTTAAGGTGCGCGGCAATCTTGAATCCGAATTCATTGCGCGATTCCAGCAGTTTTGTGGGCCCGTCATGGCCAAGGGTGTCGAGGATACCGTCTTCTACGACTTTGTCCGTCTTATCAGTTTGAATGAGGTGGGCGGGGATCCGGAGGTTTTCGGAGTCGAGCCCGAGCAATTTCATAGATGGTGCGAGGAAAGGCAGAAATCGCACCCGCGGGCCATGCTGGCGTCTTCCACGCACGACACCAAACGCAGTGAGGATGTTCGCGCGCGCATCAGCGTCCTGTCGGAGATCCCGGGATTATGGAAACAAGCCGTCGAACGCTGGGCGGAGGCGACGGATAAATATAAACGCAATGGCTGTCCGGACCGCAATACCGAATACTTTCTGTATCAAACCATGCTGGGCGCTTGGCCGATTGGCACGGACCGCTTGCTTCCTTACATGGAGAAGGCATGCCGCGAAGGGAAACGCCACACCAACTGGCTAACGCCGAACGAGGAGTTCGAGGCGGCGACGCGGCGCTTTGTCGAATTGATTTACAAAGACCAGAAATTCCTCAAAGATTTCGAGGCGTTCGTTGCCACGGTGATCGAACCGGGCCGCATCAATGCTTTGGCGCAGGTGCTGCTGAAGCTGACCGCGCCGGGAATCCCGGATATCTATCAAGGAACCGAACTGTGGGACCTCAGCCTGGTCGATCCGGATAACAGGAGACCGGTGGATTATTCCTTGCGGAGGCATCTGGTGGCGGAGTTGCCGCACCTGAAAGTGGACGAGGTTTGGCAGCGAGTCGACGAGGGATTACCGAAGCTGTGGACCGCGTGGCACGCGCTGCGCACGCGGCGACAGCATATGTCGGCATTCGGCGAAACAGAGGAGTACGAACCCGTTTACGCCAAAGGGTCGAAGGCGGACCATGTAGTGGCGTTTCTGCGCGGCGGGGAAGTGCTGGTGGTTGTGCCGCGCCTTCCCGTTAAGTTGGGCGGCGATTGGGCGGAAACGACGATCGACATTCCCCGCGGAGTTTGGGATAACGTGCTGACGGAAGTTTGCGTGAGGGGCGGCAAATTACAAGTGAAAGAATTGTTCGCGGCCTTCCCGGTGGCGCTGCTGGTAAAGCGGTAAGGCGCTTCACTGCGTCAGCATTTGCGACAGGACCCGTCCCGAGGAGCCGCTCGGCGTTTGCACATCGAGGATGGCGGCAAGCGTTGGGGCTATGTCGTTGGGCGTGATCGTGTCGTCATAGCGCCCGGGTTTAATGCGAGCGCCCAGGAAGAGGACAGGCACATGCCGGTCGTACGCATAGGGCGAAAAATGCGAAGTGCCGGAAGTGCCCGGAACATAGTTCGGCTCATACACCAAAGCTAAATCGCCGCTGCGCCGCGGGTAGTAGCCGTTCATCTCCGCCGTCGCGATGAAGTCGCCCGCCACTCCGTTGTCGAGTTGATCGCGAGTGTAGACGCGAGCGATGTGCGTCTGCGGAATGGAGAGCACTGCCTGGCGCGCCACCGCGTAGACTTCAGACGCGGAAACAGGGCGGCCCTCGGCTGTCTTAACCTTCGCAATTGCCCGCCAATCGAAATAGACGTTCGTATCCGCGCCCAAGGGGATGATCCAATTCGCGGCTCCGAATTTTCTATTCAGAGCGGACTGGATGGCGTCCTCGACATCGACTGCCGCATAACCGCCGGGCATCTTGTCGATCTCGTCGGTGGCGGGCAGTGGCGCAACGCCATGATCGGCCGAAAGGACAACCAGCACGTTTTGCATCCCGACTTGACGGTCAAGCGCCTGGAACAGTATACCCAGGAGTTGATCGGTGCGTACGCTCATGTCGCGCACCTCCGGCGCATCCGGACCGACGGCATGGCCCACATAGTCGTTGGACGAAAAGGAGACGGTCAGCAGGTCCGTAGCGCCTTCGCGCTGGCCGAGTTTTTCGCCTGTGATGGCTTCTTCGGCGAACCGCTCGATCAACTCGTTGCCCCAGGGGCTGGCGGGCAATTTAGCGAACCGGTTCCTGCTGGAAGCGGGAGCGTGGAAGTCCCAGCGCGGGAAGTTCTCCCATTTCCGATTCACGTACTCTTCGGGAAGTTTTTGGTGGTTGAAAGCATCGGCCCAGGCAGGAAGCGTGTCCATGTAGAAGGAACTGGTGACGAAGTTGCTTGTTACATCGTCGAACCAGTAAGCCCCCGCCGCCCGATGACCCGACGGGAGTATCGCCCCGCGCGCCTTGATCGAAATACCGACGACCTTCGATTCCGAATTGGCATCGCGGAGTTCGTCTCCGAGAGTGCTCACCAGCAGACGGCGGGGCGAAGCAGGATCGGCATCGGAGCACTTCGCTCCTTTCTCACCCGGGTCGCCACCGATCACATGCTCCGTCCAATCGCAAACGCTGGTGACCACTCGCTCTTCATCCCGGTCGTACCAGGCGTTCGCAACCATACCGCTGACCGCCGGCATTGCGCCAGACAGGAAGATGCTGTGGCCCACCGCCGTTACTGTCGGAACCTGCGCATAGAAGGCGTTGGTGAAGTTCGCCCCTTTGCTGAGGAGGGTTTCGAAACCGCCATGATACTCCCCCCGAAAGCGCGTCAGGTAATCATAACGGAACTGGTCAACCATGATGGCCACGACCAGCTTGGGCTTCGTCACAGCAGCGCCATACGAGGCTCTTGCGGAGAACAAATTCAGCAACAATATTGCGGTGCAGGACAGGCCCCGGAGTGACATTCGGCTCTTCGCACTAGAGGTGCCTGGTTCGGTCGTCGTGGGGCTCATCGACACTATCAAAACGAGAGTTTTGAGATTCTCCCTGGAACTTAAAGACGAATTGGGAGAAGTGCACGATAACCGTCTGAGGGAGCCGGGCGGCTTCGCGCTGGTGGGCTGTACCGTCAGTCCCGGATTCGATTTTGCGGACTTCGAGATGGCCAACCGATCCGCCCTCCTCTCTGCCTACCCTCAGCACCGGAGCATCATCGAGCGCCTTACCCGAGAGGCCGCTGAACCTGCGGCAATTTAAACTCTCAGCAAACCTCAAAACGGTTGCTGAGCGCGCGGCTAAGCGAAACCGAGCGCCGCGCTTTCCCGGTTTAAGTTCGGTGATCTGTGCCGTAAAAAACTTTCATCTCGCGCGAGATCCGAAATGCACGAAGCGCCTCTTCATTGGGGAAATGAACCAACGCGGCGAGGGCGCCAATGTGTCAGTGCCTCTCGGCACATCCTTCCACTGACACCCGAGGTAAAGCGCCTGCAAGATGTAGTTGAAGATCGAGTGCAAGCTCAGATTCGGCTTTGGCCCCCGGCTCCCCCGTGTCAGATGCGGCAAGACAAATTGCTCGAACTGTTTCAGACTCAAATGCGTTGGAATGCACTGCCAGCGCGGTGATTTCGACATTTC
>OCTA010005084.1_pt1 | contig 11421 bp, 4 predicted proteins | sample 1538991 | NCBI WGS metagenome assembly OCTA01 (sample SAMEA3539302, study PRJEB22396) | soil metagenome | biome: tundra; feature: field; material: soil | place: USA | collected 2010-05 | depth 0.15 m | reverse complement strand
AGTTACGGCGCTGTGCCTTTGAGCGGCAAGCCTTTGACGCTCGTAATGTCGCTCGTCTCGTTTGCCGCCGACCTGAAGGCGGCAGGGCAGTTATGAGCCACCAGGAGTGGAAAGGACGGGCTTGCTCCGGAATCCCCCAAAAACGTAGGTGGCAGCATAAAACGAGAACACGTGGCAGCATTTGATGATTATCGACACGATCAACTTATCCTGAGTTTTTCTAGCCACAACCGCCTCCTAAAACGCGAGTGAGCCGTAGTGACTCGCAATTTGATTCGTCTTAGGAAGCAGTCTTGGGATTGTTGATGCAAATCTCCCTTATCATTCCCTATTCCAGCGAAAGGCAACGCCGGTCAATCGCCCGCGCTCCTCAAACTCGCATTGCCGTCGTGGTCGTCTACCCAGCTGTAGTGCCATCTTGAAAGGAACGAAGCGGAGTCAAAGGACGGCGGTTGCTTTTCCCTTTCACCGGCTTGCCGTCTCTCGAAATCCAAACTTTCGCAGGATCCTTCCAGGCTATGTTTCAAAAGGCGTGTCGAACCTCGGCCTCCCGCGACAGCCTTTTGAAACGGTCAAACCCCTTTAATAACCGGCATTACTGTTCGGAAAGCCTCCGCAATTGATGCCTTCTATCTCGCTGAAAGCAAAAGGTACACTTGCAGGAAAAAGAGCTGTATCAAAAACTGTGGGTTGTGACACGACAAGGGGCGAAAAACCAGAACTCAGACTGCACGTTCAAATCAGCTCCCGGCTCGATCTCCAGACACAAACTGACGGATCACAACTAGTCATTGGCGACTTCTGTTCTGGTCCGACAAACGCTATGAAGGTTGCACCGAGCCAACGGCGATTGCAATGTGACACTGCTGTTTTTGCGCACGTCCATCTTGAGCGCTGCTCCGATTGCTTTGGGAAACTTGTACTCGCTAAATCTCTCGCTTTGCCGAAGGGTCCTGAGCCTCCTGGGCAATTCTCATTTTGGTATTTCAACCCATGCGGATTTCCCAGGCATCACCTTAATCCTCACCCACGTCACGGCATGACCTAGGTGACGAAACTCAGTATTGGCGCTGACAGATTTCCCATTTACAACAAGTGTTGCAAAGGATCCAAGGAATGCCGCCTCCCAGTTTAAATCCACATCCTCGTTGCTGAGGAGGCTTGTCCTTCGTTCGCCGTAATGCCGTACCGTAATCGATCCATTCCCGATTGGTAGGTTGCGCAATTCGGCCCAGGTTGTTTTGGTTGGCAATTGAGGCAACGTCTTGACTACTGTCTCAAATGGTTTGCCCTTTGCAACATCTTCGATTGAAGCATCGGGCTCGACATTGATTCCCATGAGCCCGTTAACGATGGCTCCAATCACAGAATAAGACACCTCCGGATATTCTTGTCGTTCTCGGCCTGGACACGTGAGATCCATAATCTCCTCATACGCTGCTTCGAGTTCCCCATACCGATAAAGAATCTCCGCATAGTGCGACTCTGGCTCGACTTCGCTTGTGGGTTCACTGCGCATTCTCTTCAAAAGCGTGTCGAGAGCTCCTTGCACTTTCGGACCCTCCTCGGCAACATCGCGATAGAGAAGGTCAGCCCCAGCGTGCCCCTGGAATTGATGGTCTTTATCAAGAAATGCGAAGAAATATCCTTCAGCGGGATTCCACCACGTCGTGTTGATCAGCCTCTTCACATCCGACGCACTTCTTAGATACAGCTGTGCCGCACCCTCGTCCCCTCGGATTGCCTGGATTGCGGCATAGGAGCGATATCCGGCGTATTGGGTCGCCAGCAAGTCGACGCCGAGCACCATGTCGCGACGGCTCTCCTCATAACTCGGGTCGCCGCGGAAGAAGGGCGGTGTCTGCGCCAGATTCCTTCGCGCCATGATACGGTCGACGCCTAAATCCCAATGTGAGACGTAGTCTGTAACCGAGTGATCATAGAAGTTCAAAAACACGGGGTCTTCAATGTAGGTTCTATCTCCGGTCCACAGATACATCCGATAGCACGCATCCAACACGTCAAAGTTTGCCGGCAAGTTGTACCAGAACTCCGCATCGCTCTTGAAATCAATCGGCGCAGGTTGATTAAGATAAGTGATTTCCCAATAACTGCACCAGGCCTTTGACGCTGATATGTTTTCCGCAAATCGACGCAGCATGTTGTGCGTATATTTCGAAAGGCCAAGGGCTTGTGCGCCAGCGACCTGATGCGAAACGTCGCGCATACAAAAGGCCCGGCGGCCCGGAAGCGCCGCCTCATACCACGGCCCAACTGGGTCGCCGTCAAATACATAAGCCATCGCCTGTTGCCTGGCCCAGTTAAAGGATTGAACCAACTGAGTGTTCGAAGATCTTAGCTCGAGATGAGAGCGTCGGGTGCGATCAACGGTTTGGGTGAGGGAAGAAGCTGATAAGGCGAACATCGTAAGGCAAACAACAATGCATGCGATGGTTGCCCGAATACGGATCTCCACTGGCTCACCCATCGGCATGTCAAGCGTCACTTTACGTTGGTCGAAACTGACTTCAAGTTGAATCTTCCTCATTCTACCTTCTAGCGAGAACCGAAAAGCTGAATCATCGTTGCGAAAGGTCAGCTTCGCGGCCGTTAGCGCAGGATATGTTTCCCATCACAAGCATTCTAAACAATTGCAATCACCAAACCGGGCGCGGATAAATCGCCCTTTTTTGCCTTTTGAAGGCCCACCTCGCGGATGATCTTGCCGGGTACGCGCAAACTTGTTCCATGAATCTGCACCTGGCTCGAGATATCATGAGCTTCATCTCCGGCAAGGTCCTGTGCCAAGATGCGTTTACCTTGTAGAGATTCCGCAAGAATAAACGTGAGTTTGTCGAAGTTGCCGAACACGCCAAATGGTCCAGGCGCGTCAGAGACATCGAGAATCACTTCAGCTGCCGGCATGTACCATGCGTTCCCAACCTGAGTCCGTTCCTGTGCTCCGATTGCGACGGCGCCATTTGGAAATCTTGTTGCGAAGACGAACGGCTTGTCGCCCTTCACCCTCACCTCGGGCAAACCGATGTTACGAGCTATGCTGGCTGGGGCTCCCTGGCGCACTGTCGTCCCGATGAGTTCGGTCTGCCAGGTTTGGCCTCGTTCGAACCTCCAGGTGTCTGTCAGGATTTCATTGCTGCGGACTACGGAACTCAATCCCGGAGAGAATGGGGGTGCGATTCGTTGCCAGCGAACTGCTCGCACAACCTCGTCCATCCGTTTCTTGGCCTGTCTTGGTCCATTGAAGAATAGATCCACGTCTTCTCCAGGCCTCAATCCGGTGAGCGGATACCGCATGATTCCCATCGTGCATCCCATAGCCGCAGCGACATAGACTTCGTCTTCTACATTTAGCAGGCCATGTACCTCCGAATCCCCTTCTGCCCCCTTCAGCATTTCAGCCAGCCGATCGAGAGTTGTCGGCAAGGAAAGAATTGAGGTCACGTCGTAGGTTCTGTAGACATCAGTGTGCTTGAGAATTTCCATCCTCTTGGAACCCTTTAGCTGAGACCCGAATCGACCGTTCTTGCTCCAATCCCCGTTCACAGGTAATTCCCCGTGCACATGCTCCAAGGTAAGGGGGATATGCGTCTCATCACGGAGCCGTACCAGGTTGAAGCTCGGGTCGCCTATATCTACCTTCCAATACTTGATCGCGGCCGATTCGCTGCGATTTTCCAAACGCTGATCCGCATCCCCTCCCGGCGTATTCCGGCACCACAGAGCGGTGCTTCGCCATCCAGCCCCCTCAATTGCAGAATTCAGCCTTCGAAGACGGCTTTCGAATGACCCGGTAAAGTCAGGGAACTTCACTGCATCCAATTCGAAGGTGGCCGTGCCTCCAACTTGCCACCCATCATCGAGAAGAAGATACAGATCCTTGCGAATATTTGGAAAGAAACTGTTGACCCACCCCCCTTCCCCGAACAGGACCTTCTCGGTCATAGCCTCATGTGCAAGCTTGCTTCCGGACTCCCCTTCAAGCGCTTCAGGATCAAGATTTGCCAGATTATGACCATACATATAGTTCTGCGCTGCCCAGGTGCACCAGTAGTTCGGTGCGCCGGACGGCTTATCGGGCACGAGATTGTGTCCGACTTTTCTTGATGAGACTGTATTTGCACCCAGCCTTTTTATTTGACCGACAATGGCAGCCGCTGCCACCGCCCTGAGAAATACTCTACGGTCCACCAATTCGCGCTTCCTTTCAATGTTCGCTTCAGCTAAACGGTCAGCAACCGCGCACCTCTGTGGCATCCACAGATATGCCGCCGGCGGGCAGTCAATAAACGACCAACGCCGGCGGCCTAAGGAGGCTAAATATCAGAAGGTGAAGTGAGCACCAAGCTGAATCTCTCTTGGCGCCCCGTTTGTGCCGCCGACCACGCCAAAATTCGATTGTCCGAATGTAGTACCTGGATTGGAATAGTGAGGCGTATTGGCGAGGTTGAAGGCATCTGCCTGTACGCTGATCCTCATGCCCTCGCGAATTTCCACCGACTTAGACAAAGAGAAGTCCGAATTATAGAAGCCAGGACCGCGCACAATTCCTTGCTTGGCGTTGCCAAGTGTCAGCGCGTTCGGAGTCGCGAAACAGCTCGTATCGAACCACTTCGAGACCGACCCAAATGTCTTTACCGAAGAGCAGGTGACATTGGCACTGTTGGTGACGCCGCTTCCGAGTACATCTGTAGATGTCTTGATGCGCAGAGGCTGGCCCGACTGCAGGATGGTGATCGAACTCATCTGCCATCCACCGAAGAGGATTTGCACCGGGCCTTTCGCTGCCGAGAGCCATCTCTGTCCCTTGCCAAATGGGAGTTGATAAGTGAAAGAGCCGACAAAGCTGTGCGGCACATCCGGCGCCTCACTGTTGCCCACGGCTCGATTGTAGATGTCATTCAGCGGCCACCACATATTCATGTCGTCGATTTCTTTCGACCAGGTGAAGGAGAAATTTCCCTCCAGGTTGCGCTGAATATGCGTTTTGAGTTGAGTCTGCATCCCGTGGTAGATTGAGCTGCCGTTCGCCTGCGCGTTGTCAATGTCGGTGGCATATTGCTGCGCCGATTGATTGAAGTACTGAAACGGCAGGCGCGAATTGAACGAAGTCGTTCCTGGAGGCGGCGTGTTAAGGTTCCAGCGGCGAAAAAGATGGACGCCTCGCGTACCGACATAGGTCACGCTCAGGACTGTGGAGTTGGTCAGCTTCTGTTGCACCCCGAAATTCCAGCTATAAGCCACATCCGGCTGGAAATTGCGAATCATCCGCTCGACGTTAACGCCGGGAGGAGGAACGAACGTGTTTCCTGATATGGACACGTAGCTCGGTAACCCGACGACACTCACGGAGGGCAGGGGTGTATTGAGAAGTTGAGCTTGTGCAGTAAAGGTTTCGAAGAATGGTACGCTCTCCTCCAGGAATCCGCCGATCGCGCCATAATTCTGCGGGAAGTGTGTAATACCGAAAGCGCCACTCACCGTGCTGGACCCGCGATTGGGGGTATAGGCAATGCCAACACGCGGTGAATACCCACCATAATAATTGTCCACATTTGGCGCGCGGTTCGATGCCGTTGCAATGTCCACAACGCCGTTGGCAAGATCGAAGTTGGCTTGCTTGTTGTTCTTGTCGATTGCCGGAGTAATCAGGTCCCAGCGAAAAGCAAGATTCAATGTCAAGCTTTCGCTCAGGCGATATTGGTCCTGCACGTAGGCGCCGAGCAATGTGGCGCGCGTGGCAGGCCGCGACACGACATAGCCGCGATCCTGGTAAGAGGGCAATCCCAGCAGGAAACTTGCAAACTCATTTCCGCCTACGTTGCCTGTGCACGTGGGTTGCATGGTGCAACTACTTGTGTAGTTCTTTGAGAATGTGATGTCGCCGTTCTTGTTCGCGTTGGAGTTGGTCAGAGAGGCCTGCAGAAGGCGATAATTCTCACCCACTGTAATCGTGTGGCGTCCCAATGCCTTAATGAAGTTATCGGTCAACTCATAAACGTTGGTGATTCGATGGGAATTGGTCCAGCTCTGCGAACCCGTGTTAACGATATTGCCGATTGTGAAGTTAACCATGCCTGTCGAGTTGTAGTATGCGTTGTTGCCGTTGGGGATACCCAGCGCCGTATTCTCATTGGTTCCGGCGTCGTTACCAAAGTCGGACGTATTGAATCGGTTCAGCCCCAGGCGGAGTTCGTTGGTCGCAGTCGGCGAGAAGATGTGATTGAAGCCGATGGCTGCATTGTGATTACGCGACTTGGCGTTCACGTCGCCGATTTGCACGAAAGGCGTTCCTGGCGACGGCGCCGTGAGATCGCGGCGTTGGTAGGATTCACGCACAAAGATCCGGTCGCCGTTTGTGAATTGATAGTCGCCCTTGATGTCGAATTGATGGTTATGATCCGGCTCGACGGTGTTCGCCTGGAAATTGTTGCTGGTGCTCGATTGACTGGTTGCAGTGGGCCAAATCGTGGTTCCAGAGGCAGCTTTTGCCGAAACAACATCGAAGCGCGTTGTGGGAATCTGCCAGGCATCGCCCTGTGCGGTCGTAACAGTTGGGAACGGCTGCTGTGTCTGCGGATCATAGATCGCGGTTGGGAACTGGCTCTTCAAGAAGGTTCCCTGTTTCATCAGATCCGTGGGCACCGTCAAGATGTAACTGATGCCGTGTTCGAGCAGGAGCCCCTGATAATCTGCAAAGTAGAATGCCCTGTTCTTCAGGATGGGCCCTCCGAAAGAACCGCCGAACTGGTTCGATTTGTACGGCGCCTTCGTCGTTGCCCTCCATTGATAGGCATTGAGAGCATCGCCGCGGAAGAATTCATAGGCCGATCCATGCAAGGCATTGGTTCCGGATTTGACGATGGCGTTTACCTGCGCTCCGCCATAGGTGCCAACGGTTGCATCGGCATTATTGGAGGATACTTTGACCTCTTGAAGCGAGTCGAGCGGCGGCGTAACGTTGATGAACGCATTCAGCAGCTCCATGTTACTGACGCCGTCCAGCGTGTAGGTAGTGCCGGCCCATGGAAGGCCGTTGACGCTAGCGGAGATTGCAGTGGTGGCTCCGGCGCCAGCCGCCGACTCGGGTGCGCTTCCAAAACCCGCCGAGATTGAACCTGGCACTGTTTGTACCAATTGCGAGAAAATTCTGCCATTCAGCGGCAGGTTCTCAATCTGTGCCTGGCTGACAACCTGGCCCAGCGAAGAACTGGTGGTGTCGACAAGAGGATTTGTCGCCGTCACTTCCACAGTTTGATCTGCTTTACCAACCTGCAGGTTGACGTCGACACGACTGCTGCTGTCAACCGATACGATATTGCCTAGAGAAACAATGCCGCGGAAGCCGGATGCCTCGATTTTGATTTGATAGGTGCCGGGAGGCAAGTTGTCAGACCGATATTCGCCAACGGCGTTTGATATGGTGCGAAAGATGATACCCGTTTCCTGGTTAGTGATCGTCACCTGCGCATTCGGTATCACTGCATTGCTTGCATCCTGGACAGTGCCAATGATATGGCCGCTTACGCCCTGGCCGAAAACGACAGGTGCGATTGCCAGCAGAAAAACGAGCGCCAATAACTTGCTTGAGAGGGTTGTTGGCCACTTGAGCCTGGTGGTCCGGTTACCGATGATGGTCCCAGATTGCATATAGCCTCCTAAGGCATTTCTTTCTCATGTCGATTTCATGATTGCCGGCGCTCCAACCCGATCTGTTCAGGATAGGGGCGATCCGGGCGGTTCCCTCGAGACTTTAAGAGCGAGGAGCGTTCCTTCGTGCCTCTTGTCGATCTTTGCAATCCAAGAATCAGGATTAAAGCGCAGCTGAAGGGGTCCTCCAGCAACGCCGACAACCGTAACGGGACAACGCAGGATCTGGCTAGTTACGGGAGGGATACGGAAATCTGAAACGCGCAAGTTACAGCGGTCTTTTGCGGCTGTTTCGCGAATGTTACACGGAATGTTACATGGGGATTTGGGAAGATTGCGATTTGCATCTTTCCCGGGCTGGCGCGGGATTCCGCGTCGCGGCCGGATTACCTGTTTCGAGAACCGACGGCGAGTCAGTTGATATGAGTCGTGTGGTGCTTTATCGGTGTCGCTAAATGCCATTTAATGAATGCTAGGGAGTAGAGGTCCGACTGTCAGATCGATATCGCTGAGCCGTCGGCATCCAGTGCGACGCTCAAACCCAGCTTGCCGAGTGGCATCAACGCCGACAATTCTCCCTGGATGAATCGGCCTTATGGCGCTGATCTTTAGGGAGTTGCGCCACCCGTCCCGCGCGCATTCTGGGGGAGCAGCCTGTGCACGGTGACCAGAGACGCGCCTAAGACGTCGTAGCCCTTCTCGAGGCGCACGCGGATCAGAGCCTGAAACATTGGCATCTCGTTCTTTCCTCCGGATGCTCCGGAGGCTGCAAGGGTCTTGGAGAGCTCATCTACGCCCGGTCTTGACGTTGCGAACAAGGTGGCGCCTTCAGTTCCAGTGGTGTCCAATCCACCCAACACCGCAATGTACCTTCCGGGAATAACGCCAGACTGAATGGTAATGATGCCGTAATCTGTTTTCAGCGCCTGGGTACTTGGATCGCGCTCGGTGCCGTAAGTCGGAGCCTCATTGGCACGGGGGTGGGCGTTTACGATCTGAGCCCTCCATTGCTCGTGCCGTGAATCCGGATTCTTGAAGTTGAAATCTCCCGTGGCAATCAGTTGAGCTACAGCAACATTCTGAAACGGCGAGCCAAGCAGAATCACGTTATGCTGCCGGAGGTCGTCCGGAGTAATGTCCCGGCTTGGCTTGACCGTTGCCTTCACCCCCATCTGCCCCAAAAGATTCGATAACATGGCGATCCCCTGGAGTTCGCCAGCACCTGTGTATCCATTCTCGTAGTAGAGTTGGCCAGCCTTGGCAACGAGCGACGGATTTGAGGCGAATTGCTGCGCCAAGTGCGGATCGACCAGAGCGCCTCGGTCGTCACTTGCTCCACGGCGGAACCGGAACAGATCGTTCGAGTCGTCGAGAAGGAAAACGGCATCGGGAAATGCGATGACAGGAGCGGAATCATTGCCAAGGAAGCTTGCCCAAAATGCTCTTACTGGATCGGCCGAATTGGCAAGAGCCGATTGTGAGCCCCCGAATGCCGGCATTCCTGCGACGCCGGTTCTCAGCTGCTTGTTGCCTATCCATAAGCCCGTTGCAAAGACGGCAATCACCGCTGCAGCCGCAATCGCCGTACGGCTGAGTAAAATCCAGCCGGGACGGCCCCGCTCGGGGCCCTTACCCAGGCCTGAACCTTCAAAGTTTTTCCCAACACGAGGTGTTGCGGCTGAGTTGGTTGCGTCCGACTCGGGAGCTGAGTCTCGGCCATTACTTGCGTTTGGATCCGAGACAACTTCAAAGCTGGGAAGATAGTGTCCCTTGGGAATCTCCACCAATATAGGGTCACGACTGCCGTCAGCTTCGTAGTACTCCGTCAGTTTCTGTCTTAGCCGATGGATCTGAACTCGGACGATTGTATCGGTCTTTGGGTCAAAGTCCTGCGGTCTGCCAAAGGCTTCCACGCCGATGGTGTATTCCTTCAGAGCATCCGCGCCGCCCTCAAAAACCCGTGCGGTAAGGAATTGGAGAAGTTGCTGCAATGTGACGGCGTTTCGAAAGCTCGCAGATTTGAGGATCCGTTGGACCTGTTCCTGGCATTGATCGGCGCTCGGTGATCGAGTCTCGCTGGTTGCTGGAGGGTCCGAAAATATCAATCCAGTTCCTCCCCACAAGCCTTTGGTGAGTGAATGCGGATCCACCTTCACCCAACTGGAGTACCCCGGCAACAAGTCGTATCTTGATCCGAACCAGGTTTTCCCGGCACCTTGTGTGATGATGCTGCACTCGGTACGGACATTTTATAGCATATGCCTTAAGGGATATGCCCACCTGAGAATATTTGCTGCACCTCTCGATGACGCGTAACTTGATGAAAATACGATGGCTAACAACAGCGATGTCATGACCGGAAACTGCTCATTCAGACTTCGGCGGGTTCACGAAAGCGTAGCGCGGTTGTGCCTACTTTTAGCGGCACCTGGGCAGAATCAGTTCCATGTTAAGCGCCCGGAGTGCAGCAGAGTTGTGCTTCGGATTGGGACTATGTCAGTTTGTGTCTGGAGATCGAGCCGGGAGCTGATTTGAACGTGCAGTCTGAGTTCTGGTTTTTCGCCCCTGGTCGTGTCACAACCCACAGTTTTTGATTCTGACGGATAGGGCAGATCCATCCATTGATTTGATTGGGTTTTGCAGAGCGGGCTTTCAGAGCCCTTTCGTCACGGGTGTTTCAGGCCGTTCTGTGGCGGATGGTGGGTGCTTATGTCTGGGGCGTTGGAATCCTTGCGCGGATTCTAGCGCATGATAAAGGACGCTATCGCCAACTTGCTTTTGGGAGATAGGGAGCGCACCCCTCGACCGTCTCTTGAGCTTCGGTCCGGCAGTAAACCCAACCGCAAAGGAGCCACCTTAATAAAGTAAGCCACGGCGCGAGGTTCCTGACGTTAATCTCCCTTATCATTCACTACTCGGGGCAGCAAGCTTCACAACAGGTCTATGGGCCACCTGTCCGGAAAGGCGACTACGCAGCCACGTGGTTGAGGCCCATTGCCGATGAGCGAATATGCAATCGACCGAAGAGCTTTCTGAGCCACAGGCCCGTTTCCGGGTGCCAACTCCGAAAACGACTCCGAACTGTTTACTGCTATATAACTGACGAGTAGCCGACGACTCAGGAACGGAGGTTCTGGTGCGGTCATAGGCCAAAGAATCAAACTTCGGAGCCCTACTGCGCTTGGAGTAGTCTGTTTTCATGAGAATGTTTGCCGCTGCGCTTCTGATCGCATCGGTCCTCGGATGCGCCCCTTTTTCCGCACAGACCGGTATCTCCTCCAAGCCGCCTGAAGCATTCGTGCAGGTTGATGGATCACAGCTCTATTACGAGGAATGTGGAAACGGTCCGCGTGCGGTTATCTTGCTCCACGATGGCGTGGTTAACTCCGCCGTCTGGGATGACGTATGGCCTGCTTTCTGCAGACAGTTTCACACAATTCGCTACGACCGTCGGGGTTACGGGCGCTCGCCAGAAACCAAAAAGCCTTACTACGAAGCCGATGATCTCGCGGCTCTCCTTCGTGATCGCAAGATTAGTCAAGCAGCTCTCGTGGCCAGTTCGCATGGCGGCAATGTTGCTCTCGACTTTGCAATTCGTTACCCTGCGCAAGTCTCCGATCTTGTGCTCGTGGGGCCTGCTGCGCGGGGTTTCCCCTACTCGGAGCATTTTATTATGGCTCAGCAGGCGTTCGAGCACGCTAAAGACCCCATTGAAGTACGCGCAGAAAATACCTATTTCATCGCCCCGGGAAA
>OCTA010005083.1_pt1 | contig 11422 bp, 13 predicted proteins | sample 1538991 | NCBI WGS metagenome assembly OCTA01 (sample SAMEA3539302, study PRJEB22396) | soil metagenome | biome: tundra; feature: field; material: soil | place: USA | collected 2010-05 | depth 0.15 m | reverse complement strand
GTGTGAACATCCGCACAGAAACGATCCGATCACTATCGCAAGGCAGGCGAGGGTTTGTTTCATGTGGTCCTTGGTCATTTCTGCCGCATTAAAGGATTCAGTTGACTATTGTCCGGCGAAGCAGGAAATTGTGCTAATGTCGGCCTGCAGGGTTCACATCCGGAGGGCTCCACAGAGATCTGCCGGAAGCGCACGGTCCTCGCCGCACCCCCGGCAGGTCAACATAATGTTGTTCCGAAAATGCTCCGGGTCAGAACCTGACCGGCGCCGGTTTGGGGGTTTGCCTGCGGGCCGGTCCTTCGTTCAGATAAAAATTCACGCCGATCCTCGCGCTGGCGTACCCTTTGAAGGAACTCGTCGTGCGGGCATCAACGTCATTCCCTATCATCGTGAATCCAACGCTTCCATCGATGGAGATGTCGTTGTCGATGAACGACTCTATCCCGAAAGCGGCCGGGATCATGTACGAAGAGTTCCACGAGCCGTCAACTGGGAAAGCAGTGCCGACGCCTGTCCGCTGGTACAAGAGCAATCCGGCCCCGATAGAGACATATGGATTGATCGCCTTCCTCGGGAAGAAATGGATAAAAGCGACGGCCGATATGGGGATTGCGTTCGCCTTGATGTATGAGGCGTACGCGCCGGGTTCCAGGGGTGTCGATTGGTTTGTCTTGAGCTGTTCATATCCTGCCGCCAATCCGAGCCCGAAATATCGGGCTAATTCGTAGCGGGCTACTACCTGGCCACCGAACCCGACCTTGTATTGATTGTAATCGGTAATCCAGTAGTTGGCCCCCGCGTCGACCCCGATGGCCCAACGCTCAAGAAGATTCTGTGCGTTCCCCGTCCCGCGCATGATAAACAAAGAAATTATCGCGGCTGTCAGAATTGCTGGAAATCTCTTCATCAGGATCCTCCTTCGTGGTCAGATGTGCAACTACACCTAACGAAACTATACGTTTAGAGGGGAAAAGTCAAGGAATTTCAGGATTGATCGGGATTTCCCCGCAGTGGGAAACACCTTCGGATCCGCCACCACTGTTTTTCGCGAACCAAACTGTCCAAAAATCTGATGAACCGAAAGAAAAGAGGACTCTGGATAGCCAGGTGGCTCCTGCGGCCGATGCTTGTTGTTTTGATTGCTGCAATCCTCTGGCATTACTTTTCAGGCCTCCAGTTCGCGCTCGTGGCTGACAGGATCAGGGGGATCGGTCCGGCGGCATTTGCGATCCTCCTCCCTTACGCATTTGTTTTTCTTGTAGAGTCGTTCGCCTGGCGTCTCGCGATCCGGAAGAACCCCCCTCCGGGAGTTGGTATGCTGTTGCTCATACGGGTCGCCACGGATGCTCTGCTGTATTCGATCCCCGGAGGGGTCGCCGTGGGGGAGCCGATGAGGCCCGTTCTGCTCAAACGGGAGTGCGGTCTCGACATCACGGAGGGAATAGGCTCCTGCATAATCACGAAGATCAACATTGCGGTCGCACAATCCGTTTTCATACTGATCGGGTTTTCCCTCGTCATTGCGTTGTATCGGGGGGTTGCAGCACAGCTCGGGCCGGGGGAGGGGGTGAAGGGGTTCGCCGTGATTGCACTTTCCCTCCTTTGTGTCGTCGGTCTCCTGACACTGCCGTTCAGCGGTCCGCGTATGGAGCAGGTTTTCCGGACGCTCGCTCGCATCCCGCTCCCTCCGTTCCGCTCGTTCCTCGCGAAAGGAGAGCCGTATGTCCTCAGGCTCGATGAACATGTCGGTCGATTTGCGCGGGACCACATGGGGAAGTTTGCACTCTCTCTCCTCCTCTCGTTTTCCGCCTGGGTCCTTGTGGGAGTCGAGTCGTTCCTCATACTGAAATTTCTCGGTGCGGACCCGACATTCACACAGGCCGTTGCGCTCGAATCAACCGCCTCCCTCTTTCGCATCGTGTTCTTCTTCCTCCCGGGGGGAATCGGGGCTTCTGAAGTCGGTTTTGTGACACTCCTGATAGCATTCGGATTCCCTGATCCCGTCACGCTCTCCGCGGCGTACATCGCCGTCAAGCGGCTCAAGGAGGCGGGCTGGATACTGGTCGGGTACCTCATATTCTGGTTCATCGGCTTCAACCCGTTCGGGAAAGGGAAGCGGCAGGCGAAGGCATAAGAAATATCGGAACTTTTCCCGTCCATCATGCATCATTGCATCTGACCGGGTGAGGTCGCAAATTCCGGGCATGGGGTTTTCCTGCATTTCCTGAGGTTTCCATCCTTTCCCTGACTTGAGGGCCACATATGAATCTCCCCGGTTCTCTGATAATAGCTCTCCTTGTTGCCGTGGATCTCCTTTCCGCGCAACCCCGGCCCGCAGGATCGGCCGACAGCCTGCTCCAGGCGGCGGTGGTTTCTTACTATGAAGGAGCGTACGCGCATGTGATCGACCTCCTGCAACCCTCCGGGGGGATAGTCCGGTCGCCGAAAGCGAATTATTACCTGGGGTCCTCGTTTGCCGCGCTCAATGACCCCCAGAACGCGATACGGTACCTCCGGACGGCGGTGGACAGCTCGGTGCGGGAAATCCCGTGTCGTTTTCAGCTTGCGAAGACCCTGAATGCGTACGGGGCGGCCGCTGAAGCGCGTGCACAGTACCTTCTCATACTGGAACAGGACTCCACGTTTCTTCCGGCGATCTTTAACCTCGGGACCCTCTGCTTTGACGGACGCGACTTCGTGAGCGCCGCAGACCTGTTCTCCAGGGCGGTGCGACTCAATGCGCGGGACTACCTGAGCTACTATAACCTGGCTGCCGCACTTGTAAACCTCGGCAAGCCGGACTCCGCGATGCAGTTCCTCCGGGCAAGCCTGGCTCTCAACCTCCGGTACGTCCCCTGTATGATCCTCCTCGCATCCCAGTACTACAGGCGGAAAGAATACCAGGATGCCGAGCGGATGTACGGCATGATCCTTGCAAGGGACAGCGTCAATGCGGACTGCTGGGCACGCAGGGGATACTGCATGGAAAAGCTCGGGGAGGAGAAGAGGGCTCTGCTCTGTTTCCACAACGCCGCGAAGTATGATACGGCGAACGCCACCTACCTGGCCCGGCTCGGACAGGCGTACTTCGAATTGAAGGATTTTGATTCTGCGGCGGTGTCGTACACCCGCGCGGCCTTACTGGAAGAAGAGAACCCCGTCCTCTCTCTGAATGCGGGCGTCTCGTACGCGAGAATGGACTCTCTCGGGAGAGCTCTCGAGGCATTCCACCGGTCGTATGCGGCATCTCACACGGAGCGGCTGGGATTGCTCTATACCCAGATGGCAGGCGTCTACTACAAGCAGAAGCATTTCCGCCAGGCCGAAGGGGCGTACCTGAAGGCACTCCGGTATGACCCCGGGAACATCCGGGACATTTTCTTTCTCGCCCACTCGCAGGAGGAATTGCATGATTTCCGGGGAGCAGCCGCATCATACAGTCGCTTTCTCAGGCATGCTGGAGCGGACGCTGCGTTCGGCGACATTGTCCCGTATGCCCGGAAGAGGCTCAGGCAACTCCCGGCAGGCAAATGAGTTCCGGGAGAAGGGCGACCCGGCCTTGACATAAACCTTTCAATTGTCTACATTTTCGAATCTGTTTCCTCTGTTATACGCGCACCATTCAGGAGACGCTGAACCCCGAAAAATTGATACGGTGTAACTGTTACGCAAGTGAACAGCCTGTCAAATTCACCGGGAGGTGATTCATGACAACCGTGTCGGTTTTCCGGGGTTTTCATTTCCTGTCAGCATTCTTTCTCTTCTTTCTCTGGGCGGCCCCGCTCCAGGGGCGCGAGTTCCCCGCGGGTTTCAGTGGTGATCAGCCTGAGGCGAAAAGCGTCCCGCGCGAGTATGACCTCGCGCAGAATTTTCCCAACCCGTTCAACCCTTCAACAGTCATCCAGTACGCGATCCCCGTTAAATCGCATGTCCTGCTCACGGTGCACAACCTTCTCGGCCAGGTTGTCTCGACGATCGTGAACGGGGAGCAGGAGGCAGGCTTTCATGAAGTCAAATTCGACGCCCTCAACCTCGCAAGCGGGGTCTACCTCTACCGTCTTGAAGCGGGAAAATTCGTCCAGACGAGAAAGCTCACACTCATACGTTGAGGGTCGATCCGAAAAACTTCATTGGTCCTGTATCGCCACAGCAGGCATCCGTTCCCCTCACATCCGCTTTTTTCCCTGGTCGGCCGGCTCGACAAGCGAACTGAACTTCGGGTCAAAATGCTGATTGATCCACCGGTCGATGATTGACCTCTTGAACCGCCACTCCTTTCCCAGTTTTGCCGCCGGGATCTTCTTCTCCTGCGCCCACGTGTAAATCGTCTGCGGCTTCAGCTTCAGATAGGCCGCGACCTCCTCGAGCGTCATGATCTCGTTGTCTGTCATATTACTTTAGCCACCCTGTTGTGTCCACAGTAGTTCTCTGTCCTTCGGAGGGGCGCGGGGTGTCGCTGCTGTGCGCTGCCGGACTTATCAGCTCGTGAACGGAAAAGACAACCGCCGTGTAGAAATTCCCTTCGTAGCTCCTGAACAGCGCATACGGCTCGTCCAGTTTGGCGAGGAACGGTCTCAGGTTCCATGCGAGCTGTATCCCGACGAACGCCAGTATCACGACCCAGAACCGGAATACGACGACACCGGTCTGCGGGTAAATGTTCTTCTGCTCGCATGAATACTTGAGAGCGTCGAGTACCATCTTCATCCCAAACCCCCCGGCGAGGGCAAAGATTCCGACGTGGAGAAGCTGGAGGAAATGATAGTTCCCCCCTGTCAGGACAAAGAAAATCATGAAAAGTACTCTTCGTTGTTCTGAAGGCTCGGGAGAAGTCCTGCGAATCTGAAACCCTGGTTATTCATTGTGTGCCTTCTATGACGGTTCGTTTTTTCTGGCGGCGGCAATGTAGTAATTTGCTCCTATTGTGTCAAGTATGTTACTGTTTATTATTGTTTACTGGGTCTTCCGCACCTTCCTACCGCCTGTAAGAAAATGAGCCCCCCGTGCGTCTAATCTCCTGGACTCACACTCATGTGCCACCTGGCCGGTAAACACCATGACCCTCCTTCCATCGCCGGGACCCGCCGCCCTCGTCGTGCTTTCCGCTCTGGCAATCTCCGGGTGCAGGATGCCGACATCGGCGAATGATGCCGACGTCATCGCAAACCTGAGGTTTTCCCCGGGGGCATTCGATTCCTTCAGACGGAACACCGAGATACTCTATACCCTGAATCAGCCCGCCCGCATCACCTTCTCGATCGTTCGGCGCCCGGCGTCCGGGGCGGACCAGCCGGTCCTGACGCTCTTTACCTCGCTCCTGGAATCGAAGGGATACCATTCCCACACGTGGCTCGGCGACACATCCCAGGGCCTGTTTGCACCCGCCGGAGACTACATCGGCATCGTTCGCGTGGAAGACCGGCAGTTCGAGGCGGCTGTCCGCGTATTTCATTTTTGATCGTACCAATCACTCACACTCGGGGGAAGCAATGAACTACACTCGGCCTGGTTGGATTCTCCGTCTTCGCAGGGACCCGTTCGTGACGCCGGCCCTGTTTGCGGTCTTCTCGCTCGTCTGCATGGTTTTCCTCGTTTTCGGTTGCCGCAAGGAGGCAACGCATCCGACGGAACCGGCGCAAGGGCAGACAATCGAAACGGCTGAAACAGGGGAGCAGCTTCTCTTCGATGCCATCGATGAAATAACGGCGATTGCAGAATGGTCTGGTAAATCCGGTTCGCAGTCGATGGGCGAGTGGGTTCCCCTTCGCTTCAGCAAGAGCTCCGGCGATTCGGTCTTCGTCTACGGCACGGTCACCTCCGGCGGTCTCGGGGTTGTCGTCACCGAGCGGCACACACATCCCAAAGGGCTGCTTTTGATCACAGTGCGAAAATCATACGGGATCCCGGGGAGGATCGTCAGCGAGGTGAAGCAATTCGACAGCTACGAAAACTTCCGCGGCGATCAGCCTTCGCAGACCACGACGACTGAAGTTCGTCCTGCTTCCCGTGACACAATCACGACGTACGTCCTCAGGAACGGTGTCACCGAGACGTACACGTTCCGGCTTCCCGTTGTCACGCGCGTGACGGACCAGGTCAATCAGACGGTGCGCATAACTTCCCGTTTCGCCAGTGCGGGAACCGTTGTGACTGAAGTGACCGACGAGAACCAGGCGCTCATCAGGCGGACGACGAGCTCCGCCCTCACCACCGGTGCGCTCCAGACCCGGACAGACCTGCCGGACATGAGCTGGAAGGTCGTCGTGTCACTCGGCAGGCAGGATGGTTCGATACTCCGTGAAACAGTCACGGGACATTGATACGTGGAAATCTCCCCCCTCGGTGGGGGGGAGGGGGGAGATGCCATGCCGGTGACAATCCTTGCTGCGATCATCCTTCTTCTGCTCCCGTGCCGGGTGAAGTGCCAGTATGAGCCTGATCAGCCACAGGAGGTCCCGGACCCCGTTGGCGAGGCGCCCGGCGCACCGAACGTCTCTTTCAGTCCATCACCCGGACTCGACTCGCTGTACCGGTATCTCGCGCTGCTTGAGATTGCAAAGGCCCGCTCGCTCGTCGAATCGTCGGGCTTCTGGCACAGGCTCATCCCCAGGGTTTCGCTCGGCGGAAGCCTCGGGATCAGGGACCTGGCGTTTCAGGATGCCGGCGGAGCCGTCATCATCCCGAAGGATTCCTACAGGCTCACATTCGAGCTCTCCCTCTCGGCGCTTCTTGACGGTTCGGACCGGACCCGTGCCGAGCTCCACCTGGCCGAAACCGAGACCCGCTTCTCTCTTCTCATCCGCAGGCAGTCCCTGGCCCTACTCGCACTCGAACGAAAGAGGAAGGAATTCTCGGAAGAGCTCACGGCACTCCGGGAGGAGCTTTCTGTGCGCGGATCCGCCGTTGCGTATCAGGAGCTTCTCTTTGCCCAGGGTCGCGCCGATTTCCACGCCCTGGCGGGGGCGAAGATCGAGCTGATCCGTCTGAGACACACAGTGGCGGCGCTCGAGATGAAGGTGCATGATCTGATGAAGAGGCTCGGGGGGGAGGAGCCTCCGGAATGATCTCGGGCGCGCTCGAGATAATCTACGGCGTCGATGGCGGGCTCGTGCATCCTCTCCTTCTCCCTGCGTCCCAGGGGCCGGGAAAATTCGGGTACATCGTCATCGCCTACGAGGATACTCCCGAGGTCTTTGATATCCTTTTTGTGCGGGGGGATCATGTCGAGGAATATGCCGGCCTCCATCATGAGCTCCGGATACTCCTGAGCGAGAAATCCGTGAAAATGGGCCTGGCCGCCTGCGGGATGAGATGCCGGGTCTACCTTTTTTCCGTTTCCCGGCAGGGATTCGACAGGTTCCGCAGGACATTTCACTCCGTCCCGAGCGTCAATGTTGTGATCGACCGGCTCTCGAGAAAGCAGCTATCCTCTCTCCTGATCGGGACCGGGTGCAAGAACGGAATCCTCGAGATCGACCGCCCGTCCGACCCGTTCCCCCTGATCGTCCTGAGCCGGTTTCATTCGGCGGAGGAATTGGTGAAGGAGGCTTTCCGTTTCAAACAGGGGAGGATGATTGTGTACGATCTGGAGCTGAACGCTCTGATCCGGCAGCGGGTGGAGAGTCTCATCGGAGAATCTCCGGCCGGGGAGGAGGACGCACCGGCGCCGGATGTTGTCGAAATCGCTCCCGCGGAGACTGATGGGGCGAGGGGCGGGCAGGGGGAGGAGCCGCCTCATGGCACTCCGCTCAAGTCAGTTCCTCATGAGGAACCCTGTCAGACAGATCTGGTCGCTGTATTCGGGGATGCACTACAGGACTTCCGGAAGGCCGTATTCGAAATATACGGCGGGAAGGTAGCCGGTAAAGTGCAAAGCAGCTTATACGATTTCTCTCCCTCCTTCGACATGAGAGTACCCCGCAATTTTACCCCCTCATATGCAGACGTCGTTCTCGGGGTATTTGAAGAATGCGTGCATCATGCCCGGCTCATTAGGAGGAAGAGGGTCAGAGCAAGTGCGATGGAGATCATCAAAAACCTTTACGACGCCAACCATGAGCTTCTGCGGAAACACGGCGCCGAGTCCCGGGTGCAGAGCTGCTACCAGAGGCTGGGAGCATGATCCTCTTTGTGCATGAGTGCCATACATGATAGCGTCGACGCACGTTGGATTTGCGGGATTCCTCTATCTCCTTCTCCTCACGTCTGCCGGGGTCGGCCTGACGGCCCTGAACGCACTGGCGGTAATGGTGGCCTCGGTCTTGCCAGACATCGACACGGGCGCGAGCATTATCGGGCGCGTTCTCCCTCCCCTGACGCGGCTGATCGAGCGGAAGTTCGGTCACAGGACACTCACCCACTCGCTCCCGTTTGCGGCATTGCTGTTGCTCCTCTTTCTTCTCCCGCTCCTGGCGGGGATCGATCTGTTTGCCTGCATTATCGTCGGCTATGTCTCCCATCCTCTCCTTGATACCTGCACGCTGAATGGCGTGCGTCTCTTCTACCCATTTTCGCGGGTTCGCTGTGTTTTTCCCTTCGACGGCAACTCTCCGCAGCGCTTCAGGGTCGCGACAGGGTCGAAGATCGATCGGGCACTCGGCATTCTGTTCTTCACCGCCTGTCTCCCGGCGTTCTTTGTTGCGGATCAGGGTTATGAGCGGTTTATCCGTGTCACGCAGCACACGATTGAATCCGCCGTCAGAGACTACGAAGTATATGCCCGTTCAAGTATTGTTCTCGCGTCGATGGAGGTGCACGACCAGATGACCGGTGAGCCGCTGAGAGGGAGGTTCCAGGTCGTCGGCGCGCTCAACCCGCATACACTGGTCTTCAAAGGACCGGACGGCAGTCTTCACACCGTCGGGAGGGACTTCGAATCGGATTACAGTGCGGTCAACATCGTCTGTGTGAGAGGGGAGCCCGCCCGTACCACCGTTCGGAATGTCGAAATGAACTTCCGGTTTCTCGGCTCCCTCGCGGCGTCCGACGACACACTGGCCGAATCGTTCTTGTTCGGTGAAGTCGTGACGGACGGGAATCTGCTCATCCCAACTCGGCTCCGGCGCTTCAGCCCGGTCAGCGGATCGGGAACGCGGATCCGGATGAACTATGCCAGGGGATGCGACCTGAGGGAACTGAACCTTGAAAACGTGCTGGCCACCGGCGGGTTGCTGACCGTCAAGACCGTCAGGAAAGAAGGATCATCCGGTCCCTTGAATGCGGACTTCCCTCCGCCGTCGGGGGGGATTCTCCTCACCTGTATTGTGACCCCCGGCGAGACAGTCGAGTTCCGGAAGCAGAAGGGGGATACCGTCCGTGCGGGGGAGATACTGGCCATCAGAACCGTTCCCACATCATTCGACGAGCAGAAGTCGCTGAACGATCGGAAGCGCGAGAGCACCACGAGTCAGGAACAGGCCAGACTCGTCGAACTGGACCGCGGGATCGCAGACGCGGCGCTGGCCTCCGGGTCTGATTCCCTGGAGTACGTCAATGTGTGCGATCTGGTCCGGCGGGGTTTCGCTTCGTCCGCCTCCCTTGTCAGAACGGAGTTGAAATGGGACAGGACGAAACGCGCGCTCGGAAAGCTGATCGCGGCCAGGCGGCTCATCGTGGGGAGAATTGCCCTCGAAATCGCCCGGCTCTCTCTTGCGGATGCCGGGCTTCGGGCGAAGGCCAGTATCCATGCGCTCAAATCGGAATTCCGCGCGGCCTTCGACGGGATACTCCTTGACGTCCGCCGCGAGCAGTTCAATGGAAAAGAGAAGTTGGTCTTTCTCATCAAACGGCTTCCGTCGTAGACCCGCATGCCATACCGCTGCACACGTTGTGAGAACGAAATCGACGACTTCCGTCTCCTCTGTCCCTGGTGCGGCGCATGGATGACGGTCAGGGAGTCCCGGGAGGAGAGCCAGGGGGGCTCCCCGCCCCTCCCACTTCCGGATGTTGTAGCATCCTCTGTCTCACGCATACAAACACACGTGGATGCGTTTGATGCGCTCGTGGGGGGAGGGTTTGTAGCTGGAAGTTCGCTCCTGCTGACCGGCCCTCCGGGTGCGGGAAAGTCGACGCTCCTGCTCCAGCTCCTGGAATCCTCCGCACAGAGATCGCTGTACGTCAGCGGTGAAGAGTCTGTACAGCAGCTTAAACTCCGGGCGGACAGGCTCCATATCAATTCGAGGGCGATCGCAGTCATGTTCGAGACAAACGCGAACATTGTGGTCTCCCACGTGCGGGAGTCTCCGCCGGGACTCCTTGTGATCGACTCGATCCAGACCGTGTATACCGAGCTGTCCGACTCCCTCCCCGGGACCACCGCCCAGATCCGCAAGTGCACCTACCTGCTCCGCAGGCTCGCGCAGGAGAAGGAGATGGTCCTCCTCATCGTCGGTCAGGTCACGAAAGGGATGCAGGCGGCCGGCCCGAAGATGCTGGAGCACGCGGTGGATTGCGTTCTGTCCATCGGGATGACTGAGGAGAGCCCGGCCGTAAGGACTCTTTCGGTCGTGAAAAACCGGTTCGGGCCCGCGGGTTGTTTCCTCTCACTTCCGCTCACCGCGGGTGGTTTTGTCCTCCGGCACGGATGAGCCATGGAGAACCGGTCAGGCACCGGAGACATACGCCGGGACAAGGTGTTTTTCGGGAGAGAGGATGAGCTGCGCCGGGTTCTGAAGAACCTGAACGAAGGGCGGCACACACTCCTCGTGGGGCAGTTCGGAATAGGAAAGTCGAGCCTCATGAATGAGGCGAGACTTCTGCTGACAGGCGCGAAATACCGCGTGGAGTTTCCCCTTGGCGGATTCCTCGTCCGGAGGGATTGTGTGCTCACGCTCAGTTCGCCCGCGCCTCTGGGGGATTGTCTGAGGGAAATGGCGGGCGGGCTCTACCGGAACAAAGACTTGAAAATGGAATCCACCGGCGAACGGGATGACTGGAGGGGGGTGAGACATCGATTCACCCGCCTGGGGGTGCAGGGGATGCAATCCGAGATCCTGAAGAACATTGTCCGGAGCAGAAAGAAGTACCATGTATTCGTGGCCAATCTTGACAGGATCTCCCTGTCCTGCCTCCCGTTCTTCCAGTCCCTCCTCCAGATCACCGTTATGTGCGGCGCTGCTGCGGCGACGAAGGACGTGGAGGCGTTCCGTTGCTTCTGGGCGTCGTTTGAAAAAATTCCCCTGGAGCGTCTTCCGGATCCGATTGCTCTCCAGCTCATCACCTATCTCATGGAGCACTACCCGGTGAATGTCGTGGACCCGGTGATGTGCAGAAAGGAGATCCTCTCGAGTGCCGACGGCAATCCGTTTCACATCAAAAACCTTCTGCACATTGCCGTCACGCAGAAGGCGCTCGGGCGCAGGGAGATCCGCGACTAGATCGGAAGAGCACGTCTGAACTCCAGTCACTGACCAATCTCGTATGC
>OCTA010005080.1_pt1 | contig 11424 bp, 7 predicted proteins | sample 1538991 | NCBI WGS metagenome assembly OCTA01 (sample SAMEA3539302, study PRJEB22396) | soil metagenome | biome: tundra; feature: field; material: soil | place: USA | collected 2010-05 | depth 0.15 m | reverse complement strand
TATTTAAGGAATCATATTTACAATAGGCAAAGATTTTATAATTACCCTGTTAAGGACTAGCCCCTGATGGGTGTTATTGCTTAACATAATATTCATGGCATTACCCGATAAAACCCTGCCGTCAAGAATAGCGTTCTGCCCCGTTGGAAGATTTGGCGTATTTAAGTCCCTGTCGAAAGCCGCATAATATATCCCTGCTTTGGCAATGAATTTATTAGGCTTTAATCGTGGGGACATCCCTGTAAGATAATTGGCACTTGCCAATACTGTAATATCTCCTGAATTTGGTGCTGACAATAAGAAATTAGACTGTACTTCTATTGCCATGTAGTTTTTAACTATTTCTTCTTTATCGTTAGATGGAATACCGATGGATATAGGAGCATTATCCCCTATTAAACCACCATAAAAAGTATTTGGTGTCGCTCCGTTCCAATGTTTATAAAGGTTGCCATTTTTGAAACTTAAAAACAATTCCCCTATGCCTCCATAGAACTCTGGATGGAATGGAGCGAAGCCCTGGAATCCCTTTAGTTCCTTATTTCCATTTTCTGCGAATATAATTGTTATCGGTGTAGTAAATGTCAATCCGTTATTTTCAAAGACGGGAGGGTGATAGTCGGGATTAGGTGAGCCGTCAATAATTGCTACAACATTATAAACTATCGTCCAATACATCTTGTCATATCTCTGATCGTAATAACCATAAACATTGAAGTTTGCCGTCCCTGCCTGTTTCATTGCATTTGCCAATGATAATGTCCAATTATTTACTTTGTATAACTCCGATAAATTCCAATTTCTGTCCTGTGCTACCCTTATAAAAGCACCGTTGATGACATCGAAGAAATATCCATGTGTACGGGAGCCATCAATACTTTCAGGATAGATAGTTCCGTACCTGTCGCTGCGGGGGTTGTGGCTGCCGAAGAATGTTGTGGAGGCACTTAGATTTTTGGTATTGTCGGCATTGGTTAATTGTGTTCTTTGAATTAAAACACTTGTTACTTTCTGTGCCTGATAGACCTGTAATTCATAACCTACCATCCTTGAACCTGCTATGATGCCGTTCTGCGGGCTGAAAGGTGTTGTAAATCCCCAAAATGAACTTAGCCCATTAATCTGTGTTGATGGAATGAATATCTGGCTTTGCGTGGCTACATCCAACGACTGTCTTTTAGCGTAAGGATTGATGACGTTGGGACGGCCTTTGTCGTAGGAGTTGCTGACATAGAAATCGCTGAAATTGTAATCTTCTATAATATTAGGAATACCTACATCATTACCACCATCCCCATTGGCATCTGCCATCCATCTTAGTTTCAACCAACAATCACCATTTATCAAAGTCGTTACTGCTGCCACTGTACCTAAATTATTTGGGTCTTGGTCTTGTTCTAACCCTTTATGATACCTATTATCCTGATGAGGATTGCCTATATCAAAGGTCTGCGACAATTCATAATAAATAGGACTTTGATTGGATAGTGCCGGTGTATATAATTCTATTAATATAGAATTATGTAACGTATGAGGATTTAAAAATATGCTTTCGTCTAACCCTTCAACACATAATAACTGTGTAGCTGCATCATAACTTAACACCTGAACATCATATAAGATATTGAAAACAGGATTGGTATTATTTGTAGTATCAAATTGCGATATTAACCGACATCTGTCGCCTGGAGTATAATTGTAAGATAATATACTATTAGGATTTTCCCCTGATGCCGCCGCCGTTTCAGTTGCGGGAACACCATAATCAGTAAGAGGTGTAAGCGAAAACAAAGTCTGCCCATTAATATTCGATGGATTACAGGCATTAAATTGTAAAAAACTCGCTACTGTATTGTTCCCTGCATAAACCCATTTATATTTAGTTGCCCATATAGGAGGCCGGTTAAATATTGCCGTTCTTATGTTCCATATTACCTCATTATTATAAAATTGAGATGTTATTGCCTGTAATTGCGATATGAACGGAATATATATCTCTGTTCCATTAACTTTTCCACTGGGGTCTACTACGGAAACATTAGCCGTCTGTACCGTACCTTCCCATCCTTCATCACGTCCATATTCTATTCCAAGTAAATGTTTTGCGCCACTTTTGAAAGTTGGATATTTAGTTATATTGGCATAAAAATTTACATTTATTATTCTTCCGTTTCTGTTTTGTTGTGAATTTTGTGTTATATAAGTAGTTACCGTAATTGTTATAGTCAATCCATTTTGTGAAAAAGAATAATAAGTATCAGATGTGCTTAATGAATCGTTTGCTAAAAGCCACGCATATAAATTATCTGCAAGTAAAATAGGATTAGATGCTTCGAGTGTAGTTACTATATGGGAATACGAATAAGTATCCGTAAAAGAACCTCCGCCGACAGAGCTTGGTGTATTTGTAAATGTGAATAATGAACCTGCATGAATAGTTGAAGGGATTGTAAATGTATAGGTATCTACATAATTAAAAGCGTAGGTTTGAAGGGCTACTACTGAATTGGTTATTGTAACCGGTATTGTAGGTGCTGCATTTACAGCTATTGCTTTAGGGTCTATAAATTCCGCCTGTAATAATATGCTTACGTTTGTATTGTCAAAACCTTCCGTTATCTGCATAGGCACAAGGTTAGAACCAGTATCAGTGGTAACTAACCTTAAATTATTCTCTACCTGCGGGCTTTGGTCATACAACCTTATCCAATCGGCTTGGTCGAGAATAGTAATGTTCCTGTCGTTATAAAATGAATAAGGATAATCTGGAACATCATTCAGTATTCCCAAATCCTTTTTATTCAAAGTGATAAAACTACCAAACTCCCCGATATTTCCAAATCGTACCCCAATAGTTATCTGTTTTACCAAATAACTCCCTGTGTTGAAAGTTAGGTTAATGACATTGTTTAATAAAGAAAAGTTTGCTGCTGCAACATTTACTAATGTTTCATCACCATAAGGAACGGCCAAAGCACTCAATGGCGAATAGGTACTCAAAGAATTATCGTAATACTCCCAACAATAAGCAAACTGACATAATTTGTTGGCAGGGTTAAATAGATTCTTACCATAGTTAGCATCTGTGCCATAAACTGCCGTAGGTTCATTTGAAGGCGGGTATTTTATCCTCTGAATACTTTGTAAGGTAATCGGTAAGTTAGATGGTGTATAAAAGCCCTGTAATGCCAAATCAATGTTTATCTCTCTCCCTGAATTGAAATCGGTATCCAAGAAATTATTGGCATCGGTAGCATCGTATCCATCTGTCCAAAATGCTAATGTTCCATTTGCAGTAGGTACGCATTCCACCGTTCTAATCTTATTACTTAACTGAAAATTAAAAACATTACTTACTGCTACTTGTAATGCCTGTGCATCACCGTTGGTATAGCAATAGATACTATGATTGCCTTGATCGTTGTAAATTAAATAAACTCCACGTTGTGTCTGAATATCCTCGCCGTAGCCTATGACTTCATTAAATCCTGCTGGTAATGGTTTATTAACTGCAATTATAGTGTTTCCTACAATTTCAGTTAGGCTGCCATCTATGACTTGGCACTCCAAGCCCATGTTATAGCTGCTTTCAAATTTAGTGACAACTCTTACGTCATCGTCAAGCGACATAAATACAGGGATTCTCTCGTCTAATATCATCTGATTCGTTTTATTATCGGTGTTGTAAATGCTTTTTCAACACTCCATTTTCTATCTTGAATCCGAACTCGCAAACTATTATTTAATATTTCTTTTTTTAATGCCATTTTATAATAAATTATCGTAGCCCCGACAAACCGTGAACCTGCTTGGCGGAATGGAAGATGTTTTCAATAATCTGCTCCATCGTAGGAACCAACTTATTAATTTCGTACTGATAGTAGGCTTGATCCCTTTCCATACTCATTTTTTGCTTATCTCCCTGGCTATAATTTCCAAAATCGTATTCAAGTTTAAGGATATGCGCCATGACAGGTTTTGCAGCAAGGAAAGGTATCAGCGTACCAAGATGTATTCCGGTAGATTTATATTGCAGTACGATGTGAGAGCATGGGAAGTCGGCATTTAAAACTATCCTGTTCAAATCCTCGTCTATGTTATAATAGTTTTTACCGAATCCTCCTCCTATACCGTATAAAGCCTCTATATAAGTATCTCCCCAATAATGGCCGATAAACGACAGTCTTTCCGATGGCTGTAACGGAATAGCACCGGATTCAGGATTTTGCATGGCGCAGTTACAGGCTTCACGGGGTGTAAGACCACATTCAGGCAATGGTGGTATTCCAAGATTAGGATTATACGCAAGGCTCCAAAGCTGCCCGCAGATGTCTATTCCTACAAAACACCACTGAACACAGTCATTTGGAATATTGGCGACACCATTGACAACGGGAAGGTAAGCCGTTTTTATAGAGGTGTCATGGTAGATATGTAAATCCTGATACCCTTCTATGGCAAACTGCTGCCATCGAATTTTTTGCTTAGGGTCAAAATCCTGTGTCCTGTTCTGAACAAGTTTAACAGGGTATGCTAAAGGTCTATATGCTTGCTGATCCATTATACTTCTTCTCCGGTATCTTCCTTGTCTGCTTTAACAGGCGCACGGGGGTCGTTCTTTGCGGCTGTAAGATTATTCAATACTGTATCCAAAACATTATACGGTGGCGGCACTCCCTGGCTTGCCTTGATAAACAATTCAGGAATCTCATCGGTATCTTTGAAATCAGTAAATGGCATTACCGCCTTCCATTGGAAAAGATAGTTGGCCTCAACATGGCTTCTGAAAATAATCCTGTTGAACTGCATCTCCCAAATACACATATCCGTTACTTGACTGACATCCAATCCTGAATAACAGTCCCACGCATTTCCATCAATCTGCGCTGCTACATCGGTAGCTCCCTGCATCGGTGTTATGGACCGTATTCCGGCATTACCGGCAAGGTTTGCTATCTGTGTAGGAAAGTTAAAGAAAAAATATTTATTATCGTCATCCCATTTTACAGGGACGTTATTAACCATTTTAACATAAGGGTCAAGAAAGGACAAATCGGCAGGCATCTTAGCCCATGCCATCACCGCCCTTCTGTCCATTATTTCAATAAAGGCACGCTCTATCCATAAATTTATTTCACCGCCTTTGATTTTATCAAGCTGCTCCTGACTGATATTACCTACTGACAGTTTATTCTTAATGATACTTGTCCACTCTTCCTTTCTCATTACTGTTTCGCATTAGATTCTTCTACCTTTATTCCATCTGCATACTTGGAAAGTTCGGGGTTCTGATAACTCTCTCCAAGTACCGAAAGGATATATCCTATGAACTTGTATTTGTCAATGTCTGGAAATTCTATTTGTGTGCTTGCGGCTGCATTATAGATGTAAGTATCGGTAGTTGCATCAAATGTTCCTACCCATACAGGCGTTACAGGGTATCTAAGATATTCCAGTTCTACCGTAACAAGGTTCTTTGGTTCAAACTGATAATATTGATTAGGATACAACGGGTCATCGGTTCCATAAAGAGTACAGATAGGGCTTGACTTCTTGGGTTTTACAATAGCGTTATCCCTTCTTAGGTTAAATTGACCATTCATAATAATACTTACGGTTGCATGTCGTTCCCTTGTTGCAGGAAGTTCCTGATTATCTATATATTCCTCTGTATAGTGATGCGTTATTGCCGAAATATGCGCATAATCTGATGGACATGGCATCTTTCCGGTAACAGTATCTATTGTTTGATAGGTTCTTTTAATAAGGAAAGACAACGTATCCATAATATCGTTGTCTTTTTCATAACCGCCCCCGAATATCATCTTGGGCTTATAAGTATTATCGTAGTATTTGTAGTTTACCAACTCTAAAAGCTGGTTGAAATATGGTATGTTTAATAAGTTACCCTGCTGCTCGGTAACAAGTATGCTTAAGGTCGTTTGTAAAACCCAATTTACGTCTATCATGGCCCATTATAACACTACATACATAAACGTACACCAAATCGAAAGAGTTCCGCCACCGGTAGCAGGATCCCCCGATGGAACCGATGCCATCAATGCTTTATTTGCAACTGACTGTTGGCTGGTAGAATCCGCTGCCAATACCGGTGTTAGTTTCCTTGCATTCAATGTCGTAGCTGCCGGTAATAAATAAGTATCGGTAAACAAGGCCACCGCAGCGGTATCAAGACCTATGTTTAATGTGGTATGCGTTGCAAATGCCGCAGTTGCATAATTAAGACCTCCCAAAACATCTATCGGGTCAATTATAAGACCTGCACCTGGAGCTGCTATCAATGTATAAGGGTCGGAATGCAAGGTTAAAACACTTGCATTAGGTATTACAACCTTAACGGTATAAATCTGATTTGATGCTGCGGGTGGTGGTACTAACTGTGTTATCCAAACATTATTTACAGAATCCCACCATCCAAAGACAGAATAACCTCCAAGTAAAGCCATCCATTGAGGAATAACTATTCCTCCTATTGTCAATGTATAGGTTGATAAATTCAATATCGCCGGCACTACTACCTGAAAACTTGCCTCTCCTGCAACAGGTGTTGTAAAAGTTACGGAATAGTTACCAGTTAGGGTGGTATTACCTGCCAATTCCAATATCTGTTTTGAAACACCTGCTGTCAATGTTTGACTTGCCTGTGTTGCGCCTGTTAAGGTATATTTTGTAACTCCTGGATTTGTCAATGGCAAACTTGAAACACCTTCTACTGCCTGTGCTGTCCATGCACTCCCATTATAAATAGCCGTTATGGTTAAGTTTTGTTGCGCTTGTGCCGCCGTGAGCGTAAGAACTCCCATAAAACTAATAGCATAAGCACCAATGGTAACACTTCCCACATAATGGAATATAAAAGTATCTCCATTGTTTAATCCTGTTGCTGTTATTGAATTACTGCCTGTTAATGTTCCCGTCCAGTTTAATGCCTGATTGGTCTTGTCTGTACCTACTACCAATGTCTTTGTCTGACCTTCTAATACGATAGGCAATGTACCCATTCCGGCAACGTAGGATGTATTTGGATTTAATACTGAATAACTGTTGATTACCCAACTCTCTGAATTATTCTCTGCATCCAAAGTATAGACGAAAGAAATGTCAAGCCATTGTGCCGCCTGTGCAGATGTCAGTGTATATCCTAATAAAGATACTGTGGCGGAATTAGTGAATGTCGCTATCCTTCCCATGTACCTGAAATTGCATTGCATCCCTTCAACTGGTGTAATACTTTCATCTACTACAATGGCTGCACTGCTTGTAAGCGATGTAGCGGTGTCTATGACATAATCAATATTGTCAGGCACATAATTACCGAATATTTCAGGTATAGTTATATCGGTAGTTCCTCCGCCAGTTGGTATTGATATTAATTGTTGGTTAATCCCTTGCATCTTATTGCTTAAATAGTTCTACTTTAGCTTTTTCTAATGTTATGAGATTATAAGGAGAACCGCTTGGAGTTCCATACCACCCTACTATTATCGTATCTGCAACAAAGTCAATGCCTGAACCAACAGCAATAATAAAATCATAATTAATATTAATTACGATAATACCTGCCTTTACTTCCAGTTTTATCCTGTATGTTGTTTGTGTTACCCTTGCAATGGTATATTTAAAATCAATTATTTTATAACCATTAGGAAAATAAGGAGTAGCGATAATATCCGTACTTGCATAAAATGCTTTTATTTGAACCTGTGAGGCTCCTGTATCCATATCGGTATAATAACCCGTTATAACTAATTCATCACCATTTGTTACTAATGTATTTAAAGGAACAACGAATGATGCTAAGGTATTCTGACCAGCACCTAAACTTACAGAATTTGTATCCAGTTCGTATAACTTGATATATTTGCTCGAAACGACTGCACCGAAATAAATGTATCCCGTCCTCGCTGCATCCGCTGTTACAAAAGCTACATTGATGGTTATTGCAGTGGAACTGTTAATGGAAAGGATAGTGGTGGCTCCGTTATATCCTGCATTGATAAATCCAGGGTTCTGCTCTACATTAATAGCCTCACCGACAACAAGTCCTGTCGTGGATGATATTCCTGTAAGCTGTACGTTACCTGAATTATTTGCTATACCATTAAATTCAAACAGGTTATTGCCTAATATCAGATTTAATGCCGCAATATTGGTCTGTAATATTCCGATATTTCCATTGATAGTGGTTATGGTAGCAATAAATCCTGTACTTAACTTGACATAATAATAGGTAACGCCACTTATTACTGCCGTTGTAACGGTAATATTTGAATCCCCGTTAGTAACGATAATATTAAGATTGCCTACACTTGAAGGAATCAAAGGTATTACCTGTTGCGGTGAATCACTGTTATTATCATTACAGTCGCAGTTGCAGTTGTTGGCTTTTAAGATGGCTTTCATCTTAGCTACCTGCTTATCGCAATTATCATATTTCCCGCAGGTGAAGGCTGCATAATAAAGCATATAGTACCCGAATAATGGTGCTATGACATTATTATATAAAGCCTGTGTAACTACCGGATTGATGTTCTGATTAACATTGTTAGCCCATAGACACACCTGCGTTTCAAGACATTCCCTGATACAGCAGATATTTTTGTCGCAGGTAACATCAACGGGGATAGCACCTGTTATGGTAATATTTACAACTGTTCCATCAGTAAGCGTGTAAACACAAGCAGTTGAAAGTGTTATCTGCCATCCTCCGGTATAAAGGTCTGGATACCCTATATTGAAAGTTTTTAATGATGTCGTCTGTACCGGCGTGATGAAAGTATTGGTAGATGGATCGTTAGGAGGTATGAATTTCATAATCCTAACATAACTTGTCAGCGTAGCCCCTATAACATCTTCGTAATCGGTTGCATCTGTGCCGTTCAATATTCCTGTAATACAACTTGATGTTCCTATTAACACTGTTTTCGGAATAGTAAAAAGATAGGCACTGGTATTGGTAACGACATTGGTAATGGTTGCCGTACTCGATGCTGTATATTGATAACTTACAGTGAACGTATATGTCCCCAAAGGAGGGAATAAACCATCAGGGGTCTGCGCCAATGGGAGATTGACCGTAATTGGCAATAGGCTCGCCCCGTTGAAATATGTTATTGCTGAATTATTAAATGGTGTTCCAGAAGGGTCTAAGCATGTTATGTACCCTACAAAATATGCGACATTAAGCCCTTGCCCTGCCCAATCTGTCGTATCTTTCAATACTACTGTCGGGACGGCTAATGTGGGGTTTAACGCTACACTGAAACTATTTACCATTGATTATACCAGTTCCTTTTTAGGAATAAGGGTGTTCAAAAGTTCTACGAAGTCAGGATGGGTGGCAAGATACTGTTTCAGGATAGTAAGCGATTCCGTTTGATTTGAAGATTTTACCTGGCATATCCTTCTTCCCTTTTCGCCTTTTTCATTGTATAGATAATAAGCAGGTATCTTTTCATCTGCGAATTTGATAGTACCGGCTTCCATAGCTTCCGTTACCATGATGGCTATTTCCTTATCCTTATTGACGGTTTTCGTGTTCAGCAAAGATATAAATTCTTTTTTCAGCTCATCGCTGGTAAGGCATTTCTCTATGAAGTTACGCATTTCTTCGGTTCCCATTTCTTTAAGATTTACCCATCCCATAGCTTTCCCTGCCTTGACAAGTTCTTCATCGGAAACATGAATATCCTCATCGAATAGAATACCGTAAATCTTGGCTGCGTATTTCTTGCTGCCATTTTCTTTTTGAGCTTCTTTCTCTTTATTTTCTACCATAAGGTCGCATTTATGCGCCATTGTCTTGTAGGTTTCTTCATCTTTGGAGAAAAGAGGATATTGAAACAGGACAAAGAGTATTTCCTGTCCCTTTGGAGCATTGAGAACATCAATGCCTCCTGTCGGACTTGCCATACATTTATAAATGAAAATCTTATCCAAAGGATAGTTGCCTTCTTTGTCCTTGGCAGGAGTTCCGTCATACAGCGTCCATTGATTTCCTTTGTCATCGGTGAAATCCATGATGACGCAAATCTGCGCCGGCATCCTGTACTTGCCTCCCTCCACCATTGGAGGCTTAACCCTTCGTGGTGCATATTTAATCACTACGGGCTTAACTTTGTTTTTGTCATCCTTATATGGATGAAAATAACTCTCCATGAGGATGACATCGGTCTTGAACTCCGGCATATCCCTTAGTTCTTTCAGCGTTACAGGCTTTTGGTTTAATAAAATCATAAATATTGTATTGTAAAAGGGGAATGAGTTCATCATCCCCCTTTTGTTAAATTAATTATTGCAAATAAGAAAAGAAAGCCGCATTTAGGTTGGTATGTTCGGCTCCGCACTCGGTACGGTAGATGGTCTTTTTCAAGTCATCAGCGATGTTGTGAACTCCCGGCCCTGCTCCTTGCAGATAGGTTTCTTCGTAAAAACGTGAATAGCCTCCAGCTTCAAGATAGCGTATTCCCATTGAAGGACGTGAACTGTCTGTGCTGTCCATCTTGTTCTTGACTTTGTATTCCTTGCCTACCGGAACATGGATTGCATAAAAAGAACCATTTAATGTAGGCAGGTTGAACATCTGCTGTCCGTCAAAGATAGGAACATTCATAATGTTGTAGTTCCTGTTATACTTTCTCACTGCGGTAAATTCAATCTCTGATTCCAATGCCATGCCTCCTATGATGGTCTTTGATTCAACTTCTCGCTGTGAAGCGAATTTAGCCTGTGCGTTGCCGGCAAACAACCCTTGGTTATAATCTTCAAAGATTTGCCCCCATTGGTTTCCTATCAGGGAAAGAATATTCCTGTCGGAATAGATGCTCACCCAATAGTTATCCATCGTTTTCATCTGCAATGTCAGATTGACAGATGATGTATTATAAGGAAGTGGCTGTGCCTGTTCGTCAAGTTCGGTTAAAAAGCCGTTGGTGGAACCATAGACATACTGACCATTGGTGTTGTTTGCATCAATGATACCGCCTGTGCCGCCGCCTTCTCCGGAACCTCCGTTCCAACTGATGATTTTATCGGTAAGCATCTGTAAGGAAATGGATGCCTGATGACGGTATAGGAACCACATATTTTCCCAGATATATGCCTGTGTGGCACTGTTTCCTATCTGATCCTTGGAGAACCATGTGAATCCTGATGCCATCTCACTGCCGGAAGCCACATAGCTGTTATTTATGATGGTAGTCTGATTCTGTGAAAGGTAGTAATTGTCCATAATGGAAGGCATCACATAATTTGATGCTTCGGACTGCTTGTTACCGGAAATCATCAACTTATCGCCTGTGTTGATGGTAACGGGACTGTCGGTACTTGCATTAATCTGCAATACCGCCGTAATGGTGGTGCTGTTGATGAAAGAAGATCGGAAGAGCACACGTCTGAACTCCA
>OCTA010005079.1_pt1 | contig 11426 bp, 11 predicted proteins | sample 1538991 | NCBI WGS metagenome assembly OCTA01 (sample SAMEA3539302, study PRJEB22396) | soil metagenome | biome: tundra; feature: field; material: soil | place: USA | collected 2010-05 | depth 0.15 m | reverse complement strand
GGACCGGATTTCAGCGCACTCCTACTCTGATCGGAGGCGCGCGCCCTCGTCGGGTCGGCTGGCCTCGCCGATCGCGCGCTGCGCGCCTCGTCGGCGGCGCGACGGCGCTTCGTCTATGTCGATGGTGCCCTGCGCCCGTTTCCCTCCGGACCGACGGGGTTGCTCAAGACCAACCTCTTCAGTCTGCGCGGCAAGCTGCGCCTCTTCGCCGAGCCGTTCGTTCGTCGGGCAGCCGAACGGGCCGAAGGACCCGAAGGACCCGAAGGACCCGAAGGACCCGAAGGGGTCAAAGAAGCTTCGGATCGGGACGAGAGCGTGCTCGCCTTCGTCACCCGCCGCTTTGGCCCCGAGGCCGCCCGCCGCGCGGCCGCGCCAGCGCTCATCGGCGTCTACGCCGGCGACGCCGCCACCCTTTCGATGCGCGCGGCGCTGCCCCGGCTGGCCGCGATGGAGCGCGAGCATGGCAGCGTGCTGCGCGCGCTCCTCCGCCGACGGGGCGCGCCCGGGCTCGGAAAGGCGATCTCGTTTCCCGACGGCCTCGGCGAGCTGCCCCGCGCGCTGGCCGCCGGCTTCCGCGGGGAGCGCGTGAACGCCCGCGCGATCTCGATCGAGCCGATCGCGCCCGCGATCGACGGCCGTCGCTGGCGCGTGGGGACCGAGCCCGGCCCGACGATCGAGGTGGAGCGGCTGATCCTGGCGACGCCCGCCGCCGCCAGCGCGGCCCTGCTGGACCCACACGCCCCGCACGCGGCGTCCGCTCTACGCGCGATTCGCCACGCGCCGGTCGCGGTGGTCTGCCTGGGCTTTCGCGGTGGGGGGGACCTCGGCATGGACCTCGACGCCTATGGTTTCGTGGCGGCGCGCGGTGAGGGCCTGCAACTGCTTGGTTGCCAGTATGACTCGTCGGTCTTCCCGGGGCGGGCGCCGGTCGGTGGCGTGCTGCTGCGCGCGCTGTTGGGCGGCGCCTTCGATCCCGCGCTGGTCGACGCCGACGACGACATCATCTCCGGACAGGCGATCGGCGATCTCCGGCGCGCGGCCGGCCTGCGCCGGGATCCCGACTTCGTGGATGTCTGGCGGGCTCGCCCCGGCATCCCGCAGTACGACCTCGACCACGGCGCCCGCGCGCGTACCGTCGACGCCGCCATCGCCCGCCTGCCCGGCCTATTCGTGATCGGAAATGCCCTCCGCGGCGTCGGCCTGGTGGACTGCATCCGCGCCGCCTCCGACCTGACGGCGTCTTTCGGCGCTTGATTCCCAGGCCCAGCGGCCGGATCCTCGGTCTCGGGAGGACCCATGCGCGCCCTGAAGAATCTATTCGTGCTGATCGTGATCGTCGCGGTGCTGGCCGGCGGGGGAATCGCCGCCCTTCGGATCGCCCGCCAGCGGCCGTCCAGCCCCGAGGAGATCAAACCCAACCTGATGGCCGTCAGCGCCGCCGGTATCTACGTGTACGCGGCACGCGTCGGCAGCAAGGTGATCCTCTTCGATACCGGCGCCGATCCGGCCGGCAGCACGATCGACACCGCGCTGGGCGCGCTGCGCGCCGGACGCGGTGACGTCTCCGACATCTTTCTCACCCATGGCCATGGGGATCACACCGCGGGCGCCGCGGGTCTGAGCGGCGCACGGGTCCACATCGGCCAGGGAGACGTCGCGCTGGCGGAGGGGAAAGCGCCGCCCGATAGCCTCGTCGCACGCATCATGGCCAAGGCGTTGGCAGCCCCGCCCGTCAGCGTCAGCAATCCGATGAGCGGCGTGGTGGTCGCCGACCTGGGCGAGGGGAAGAGCGTCAAGGCCCTCCCGATGCCGGGCCACACCCCGGGCTCATACGCGTTCTTCTACGACGGGGTGTTGTTTGCGGGCGACACGATCCTGCTCAAGCAGGGGCGGCTCGATCGGGGACCGTCTTTCTTCGACGGCAACAGCGACGAGGCCAAGAGCTCCATCCTGTCGCTCAAGCAGCAGCTCACCGGCGCGGATGTCTCGGTGGTCTGCACCGGTCACGGCGGCTGTACGCCGGTCGGCCTCGGCCGCAGCATGCTGGACGACTTCGTCAGTCGGCTGGGAGGCTAGCCGCCACGCGGGCCATCACCGCCGCGACCACCCGGTCGCAGCGCGACAGGTGAAAGCCGAAGACCTCGCGGGTCGCCGCTCCGAGCCGCGTGTCCAGCAGCCGCCGCAATTCCGTGCGGGCGCGGTGCAGGCGCACCTTGACCAGCTCCTCGCTGACGTCGAGGCAGGCGGCCGTCTCGGCGGTCGACAGCTCTTCTACCTCGCGCAACATGAACACCATTCGATAGCTGTCCGGCAGCTCGTCGACGGCGCGTTCCAGGAAGCCCGAGAGCTCCCGCGCCGAGGTGGCCTCCTCGGGGCCGATGGATCGTCCGCCGGACGCGACGCCCCGAACCTCTTCGCTATCCATTTCGTCCTCCATGACATCGACGGCTTCGCGGCCGACGAAGCGCCCGCGCCGCCGCACGCGGGCCAGCGATTCGTTCACGGCGATGCGGGTCAACCAGGTCGCCCAGGGCGCGCGACCCGCGAACTGACCCAGCGCCGCGAACGCGCGGACGTAGGTCTCCTGCATCACGTCCTCGGCCTCGGCGTCGTCGCGGACGATCGCCCGCGCCACCCGGAACAGACGCCGGTTGTACCGCCGCATCAAGACCTCGAACAGGCCGCTCTCGCCGGCCAGCACCCGCGCCGCGACCTGCTCGTCGGTCAACGTCACGGCGGCAATAGCCGGGGACGCCGACGCAGCGAGCTCTTCACCCGGAACCAGGTTCATCCCTCAATAGAGTCGGCTCCCGGCGAAAGGTTACAGTAAGCTCCGCTCATGCACGCCCTTGCGCTCCTGGCCGCCTTGGTCGCGCTGGCGGGCCCACCGGATCGGCCCCCCTCCCCCGACGAGCAGCGGCTCTTCGACGAAGGAACCCGCGCCCTTGCGTCGGGCGACGCGGCGGCGGCCGAGAAGGCCTGGCAGGCGGGCTACGCGCTCGGTCACGATCCGGCCTTTCTGGTTCACATCGGCGAAGCGCAGGAGAAGGCCGGTGCGCCCACCCAGGCCGCCGCGACCTACCGGCGCTACCTGCAGCAGGTGCCCGACGCCTCCGATCGGGCCGAGATCGAGCAGCGGCTGGCACGCCTGACGCCCGCCGCGCCGGCGCCCGCCAGCGGGCCGACGCCGGCGGCCGAGTCTCCCGGCGAGTTCGGTGCCGCTGCCCCTGGGATGGCCGGCGCCCCGCCGCCGGCCGCTCCGGCGATCACGGTCCCGGCAGCCGCTCCGCCGCCCGGTACCCTACCGCGCACCGACGCCGAGCCTCCGCCGGGCGCCTCGGAGGAGGGCTCCGGCTGGAACCACTACAACGTGACCGCGGTCGTCGCGACGGCGCTCACGGTGGCCCTGCTTGGAACGGCGGGCTTCTACGCGGCGGCGGCCGGTTCGAACAAGGACAACATCGACCGCCTAGTCCTGTTTCACGATCCGGCCACGGGCGCGCCCCTGCCCTATTCGAGCGTCGCCGCGCAGTACGGCCAGGCGATGGCCGACGGACGCCGGGACGATCGCAACGCCAAGGTCGCGCTGGTGGGCGCGGCCGCCACCGCGGCGGTCGCGACACTCTTCTACATCCTGGATGCGGCCCTGACGCACGAGCCGCCGGCCGCAACTGGGTTGGCCACGGTAGGAGGGTGGGCTTGGCGTTGGTGAGGCGTGTCGTCCGGCTGGCGATCGTCCTCGTCGCGGCAGGGGCTGCGGGGGTCGGATTGACGGCCTGCTTCAGTCCCCAGCAGCCGGGCTGCGCCTTTTCCTGCGCCAGCGACGGCCTTTGTCCGTCGGGATACAGCTGCCGGACCGACAACCTCTGCCACCGCGACGACGGCCAGGGTATTTGCAATCTGGTCGGCGTCACCGGCGACGCGGCGGTAGGCGGCGACGGCGCGGCGACCGACGGGGCCGGCGCGACCGATGCCGGCGACGGCTCAGCCGGGCAATAGAGGTCTCGTCCGGCCCAGGTGTCGGACGGGCATTGTCATTCTGTTGACGCCGGGCGACGCGCGGGCGAAGGTCCAGCTCGGGGGAGAAAGAGGGATGGCATGTCCGAGGGACCTCCAGCGATTCGAGTCCTGATCATCGACGACGATCGCGAAATCCGGGAGATTCTGGGAGACCTCCTCGTCGACGAGGGCTTCGCCGTCGAGGCGGCCTGGAACGGCGAGACCGCGCTGGCCCGCCTCAAGGAGGGATTTCATCCCGACGTGATCGTCCTCGACATCATGATGCCGGTCATGGATGGCCTGACTTTTCGGGCGCTGCAGCGGAGCCACCCGGCGCTGGCCGACATCCCGGTGGTCGGGCTGACCGCCTTCCCCTCGCCCGACGCCGATTTCGAGTGTCTGACCAAGCCGCTGCGGTTCGAGGTCCTGGTCGACAAGCTCCGCAGCGTGGTCGCGGCCCGCTGAGGCCGCGCCTCTTTTCGCATGGAGCCGACCGCTCCGGGCGTATAGACTCCGCGCGGAAAGAGCATGGGATTTTCCAATCTATTTTCGAAGGATGGTCGCGAGCTGCGCGCGCGCGAGAAGAACATCGCCCGCGCCATCAACAAGTGGTCGCAGTCGCCCGATCGCCTGAAGGCCCTGCAGTCGCTGGCCGAGGATGGATCGCCCGAGGCGATCTATGGCCTGCTGCGCCGATTCGGGATGATGTACGACAAGACCATCGACGACGAGCAGGAGAAGGAGTGGGTCTTCGAGGTGCTGGTCGAAAAAGGGGCCGTCGTGCTGGGGCCGCTCAAGAAGTACTTCTTCTCGGCGGACTCCATCACCTGGCCCCTGCGCCTGCTCGACAAGGTGGTCGCGACGAAGGAAGAGGTCATCGCGCTGCTCGAAGAGGTGCTGGCGCGCCATGAACCGGGCTACGAGCGCGACCCCACCAAGAAGATCCAGCTCATGAAACATCTGGAGGGGATCAAGCACCCGCGGGTGTCGCCCCTGGTCCTGCCCTACCTGGCCGACATGGACGAGGGGGTGCGGTGCGCCGCCGTCGACGCGCTGGTCGGGCAGGCCGACGAAGCGGCGGCCCGCCTGGCGCTGCTCGACCATTTCGTCTCGGACAGGGAAGACAGCCTGCGCATCCGGCTCCGGATCGCGGACGGCTTCGCCGAGCTCGGCTGGACGCTGGGCGACCGGCGCGCCCAGGTGGAGAAACGCCTGCCCGACGCCTTCCAGATCGAACCGCGCGATCCGAAGGCCAAGGACGCGGCGTCTTCGCGGATCAAGAAAAAACCGGCGGCGAAGGAGTAACGCCGTGCCGAAACGCGACGACATCAAGACGGTCATGCTGATCGGGTCCGGCCCGATCGTGATCGGGCAGGCCTGCGAGTTCGACTACTCGGGCACCCAGGGGGTGAAAGCCCTCAAGGAAGAGGGCTACCGCGTGGTGCTGGTGAACTCCAACCCGGCCACGATCATGACCGACCCGGAGATCGCCGATCGGACCTACGTCGAGCCGCTCACGGTCGAGGTGCTCACCAGCGTCATCGAGCGCGAGCGCCCCGACGCGATCCTGCCGACGCTGGGCGGACAGACGGCGCTAAACCTGGCGCTGGAGCTGCACCGCACCGGCGTCCTGGCCGCCTACGGCATCAAGCTGATCGGCGCCCAGGTCGAGGCGATCGAGAAGGCCGAGGACCGCGAGCTCTTCAAGAAGGCGATGCAGAAGATCGGCCTCGACGTGCCGCTGTCGGGCTACGCGCACAGCCTGGAAGAGGGACGCACGATCCAGGCGGCGATGGCCGCAGAAACGGGCGTCGGGTATCCGGTGTTGCTGCGGCCGTCGTTCACGCTGGGCGGCTCGGGCGCGGCCGTGATCTGGAACGCCGAAGAGTTCGAAGCGAAGATGCTATGGGGCCTGCAGCAGAGCCCACGCGGCGAGGTACTGGTCGAGCAGTCGGTCCTCGGGTGGAAGGAATACGAGCTCGAAGTAATGCGCGACACCAAGGACAACGCGGTCATCATCTGCTCGATCGAGAACTTCGATCCGATGGGCGTCCACACCGGCGATTCGATCACCATCGCGCCGGCCATGACCCTGACCGACAAGGAGTACCAGATCATGCGGGACGCGGCGCTGGCCGTGATCCGCGAGATCGGCGTGGAGACCGGCGGTTCCAACATCCAGTTCGCGGTCAATCCGGAGAATGGCCGGATGATCGTGATCGAGATGAACCCGCGGGTGTCGCGCAGCTCGGCGCTGGCGTCGAAGGCGACCGGATTCCCGATCGCCAAGATCGCCACCAAGCTGGCGATCGGCTACACGCTGGACGAGATCCCCAACGACATCACCCGCGAGACGCCGGCCTGCTTCGAGCCGACCATCGACTACGTCGTCACGAAGATCCCGCGCTTCGCGTTCGAGAAGTTTCCCGGCGCCGACGAGGAGCTGGGCCCGCAGATGAAGTCGGTCGGCGAGGTGATGGCGATCGGGCGGACCTTCAAGGAGAGCCTGGGCAAGGCGCTGCGCTCGATGGAGATCGGCCGCTGGGGCCTCCACCTCGACGGCGCGCCGCCGCTCGAGGAGCTCAAGCGGATGATCGCGCGTCCGAACCCCGATCGCCTCTGGCAGCTCGCAGAGGCCCTGCGGATGGGTCTCACCGAGACCGAGGCGCACCGGCTCACCAAGATCGACCCCTGGTTCCTGCGCCATCTCAAGCAGATGACCGACGAGGATCGCGACACCGAGATCGAAGGCGCCGCCAAGGGCGCGGCGTTGCTGGAGGACGCCGCCGGCCTCGCGCGACGCAAGCGGATCGGGATGTCCGATCGGCGGATCATGAAGCTCACCGGTACCTCCGAGGAGCAGGTCCGGCAGGCCCGCCTCAAGTTCGGGATCCGCCCGGTGTTCAAGCGGGTCGACACCTGCGCCGCCGAGTTCGAGGCGCAGACGCCCTACCTCTACTCGACCTACGAAGTCGGCTTCGAGGAGCAGGTCGGCGGCGGCGAGATCGTCGAGAGCGAGATCCGGCCGACCGACAAGAAGAAGATCGTCATCCTGGGCGGCGGGCCCAACCGGATTGGCCAGGGGATCGAGTTCGACTACTGCTGCGTCCACGCCGTGCAGGCCCTGCGCGAGGACGGCTACGAGACGATCATGATCAACTGCAACCCGGAGACCGTGTCGACCGACTACGACACCTCCGACCGGCTCTACTTCGAGCCGCTCACTCGAGAAGATGTGCTCGAGATCGTCGAGGCCGAGAAGCCCGAGGGGGTGATCGTGCAGTTCGGCGGTCAGACGCCCCTACGCCTGGCGGTGCCGCTCATGAACGCGGGCGTCAAGCTGCTCGGCACCAGCGCCGACGCGATCGACCGCGCCGAAGACCGCAAGCGCTTCGGCGATCTGCTGGCCAAGCTGGGGCTGCGCGCGCCGGCCTGGGGGACCGCCCGCGGTCTCGGCGAGGCCCAGGAGATCGCCAAGCGGATCGGCTACCCGGTCATGGTGCGGCCGTCCTACGTGCTGGGCGGTCGCGCGATGGAGATCGTCCACGACGAGTCGGGGCTGGCGCACTTCGTGGCCAACGCCATGGAAGCCTCCCGCCGCGAGAGCCTGAGCTCGCGCGCCGGCGAAGAGGACGCGCCGATTCTCATCGACCAGTTCTTGCCGGACGCGATCGAGGTCGACGTCGACGTGGTGGCCGACGGGACCGACGTGGTCGTGGGCGGCGTCATGGAGCACATCGAGGAGGCCGGCATTCACTCGGGCGATTCGGCCTGCTGCCTGCCGCCCCACTCGCTTCCGACCGAGACGGTCGAGGCGATCAAGACCCAGGCCCGCGCCCTGGCCCGCGAGCTCGACGTGCGCGGCCTCATGAACGTCCAGTTCGCCGTGCCGCGCGACGGCCGGGGGATCTTCATCCTCGAGGTGAACCCCCGCGCTTCCCGCACGGTACCGTTCGTCTCCAAGGTGACCGGCGTCGCGCTGGCCAAGGTGGCGGCGCGGATCTCCGTCGGGCGGACGCTACGCGAGATGGGCATCAAGGAGGTCACGCCCAAGCACGTCGCGGTCAAAGAAGCGGTCTTCCCCTTCGCGAAGTTCGCCGGGGTCGACACCATCCTCGGCCCCGAGATGCGCTCGACCGGCGAGGTGATGGGAATCGATACCACCTTCGCGGCGGCCTTCGGCAAGAGCCAGCTCGGCGCCGGCACCAAGCTGCCGACCAGCGGAACCGTCTTCCTGTCGGTGCAGAACAGCGACAAGGCCGGCGCGGTCGCCGTCGCCAAGGGTCTGGTCGACCTCGGGTTCGAGATCCTGGCGACGGTCGGGACGTATCAATTCTTGACCGGCAAGGGCATCGCCGTGCAGCGGGTGAACAAGGTGCGCGAGGGTCGCCCCCACTGCGTCGACCGGATCCTCGACGGGGGCATCCACCTGGTCATCAACACCACCTCGGGCGCGGCGGCGATAAAAGACTCCTTCCCGATCCGCCGCAACGCGCTGCTGCGGGGAATCCCGTACTATACGACCCTGTCGGCGGCGAGCGCCGCGGTCGGCGCCATCGCCGAGCTGCGCGCCGGCAAGATGCGGGTACGTTCGCTGCAGGAATACCAGAGAGGGTGAGGTCGTCATGGCGAAGTTTCCGATGACACCGCAAGGTCAGCAAAATCTGAGGGACGAGCTCAAGCGGCTGCGCGAAGTCGAGCGCCCCAAGAACGTGCTCGACATCGAAGAGGCGCGCGCCCACGGCGACCTCAAGGAGAACGCCGAATACCACGCCGCCAAGGAGCGGCAGGGGTTCATCGAGGGGCGGTCGCGCGACATCGAATCGATCCTGGCGCAGGCGGAGGTCATCGACCCCACCAAGCTCTCGGGGACCAAGGTGGTCTTCGGCGCGACCGTCAAGCTCATCGACACCGGCAGCGGCGACGAGGTGACCTACATGGTCGTCGGCGACCACGAGGCCGACATCAAGGCGGGACGGATCTCGATCTCGGCCCCGCTGGCCCGCGCCATCATCGGCCGCGAGCGCGGCGAATCGGTCACGCTCAAGACCGGCAAGGGGACCCGAGAGTACGAGATCTCGGACGTCCGCTTCGGCGCGGCCTGAGCGGGCTTCCGGCTTCCGGCTTCCGCTAGCGATCGGGCGCGAGGTCGGACCGCGCGTCGGCGGGCCGTGCATCGCTGCGCCGCGCGTCGCCCGAGACGGCGTCGCGGGTCTGGGCGTCCGGATGGGTGTCCCCCGCCGCGCCGCCGGCATCTAGGCCGGCGTCGGACGCCTTCGCTCCGCCCGTGCCACCGGATGATCCACCGGCGCCGGCCGCACCACCCGACCCGCCCGTTGATCCTCCCGTCCCGCCGCCGGTGCCACCGGTCGCGACGGTGGTGCTGGCCCTGCACTGGCCCGCCGCGGCCGACTCCCCGTAGCTGGAGCAGATGCCGCTCTCACAGTCGCTGGCCTGCACGCAGCGCCCGCCCAGCCCTTGCTTGCATCCGAGGCCCGCCAGCCCGCAGGCAAACAGGAGCGCAAATCCGCAAAACAGTGACCGACGCATGCGACGCCGCTCAGTTACCACGCACCCACTCGACTGTCTATGGCCGATACCTTGAGGTACGTTTCCGACATGCGAGCTTCGATTCGATGGGCCGGCTTTCTGGTTGCCTGCGCGGGTGTCGCCGCCGGCGCCGCCCACGCTTTTGGCAGCCCCCCGAAAGCGGATGGACCGGATGGCCTGCATGGACCGGGGGGCGCCAAGCCGGTCGCGAAGAAGACCGGCAAGCAGACGGCCGCCGAGAAGGAGGCGGAGGTCTTCATCGCGACGACCACCAGCCTGCTGGCCCCGGTCGCGCAGAGCGCGAACCTGGCCGACTGGGAGGCGGCCACCGACGTCACGCCCGAGCACACCGGCCAGCGCATGGGCGCCGACAAGGCGCTGGCCGCGCTCGGCGGCTCGAAGATCATCATCGAGAAGACCAAGGCGCTGCTCAAGAACGGCAAGCAGCTCGACGATTCCACCGCGCGCCAGCTCCAGCGCCTCTTGCTGGGGGCCGCCGAGAGCCCCGGAACCATTCCCGAGGTGGTCGCCAGGCGCGTCGAGGCGGAGGCCCGCCAGTCGAGCCTCCTCGACGGCTACACCTTTTGTCTGCAGCCGACCAAGGGCGGCGGCTGCGCGCGGCCCACCACCGCCAACGAGATCGACGAGATCCTGCGCAAGTCGCGGGACCTCGGCGAACGGCTGCGGGTCTGGAACGCCTCCAAGGAGATCGGCCGACCGCTCAAGCCGGGCCTGGTCGAGCTGGTCAAGCTGCGCAACCAGGTCGCGCGCGAGATGGGCTACGGCTCGTACTTCGCGCTCCAGGTCGCCGACTACGGGATGACCGTCGACGAGATGATGGCGCTGCTCGACGACGCGCTCACCACGACCCGACCGCTCTTCGACGCCCTGCACTGCTTTGCCAAATACGACCTGGCGGAGCACTTCAAGCGCCCACCGCCGCGCCTCATCCCCGCGCACTGGATCGCCAACCGCTGGGCGCAGAGCTGGCCGGGACTCATCGAGGGGACCAATCTCGATCCGCTGTTCAAGGGGGCGACGCCGGAGAGCATCGTCAAGAGCGCCGAGAACTTCTACGTCTCGCTCGGTTTTCCCAAGCTGCCCGCCTCGTTCTGGGAGCGGTCGGACCTCTACCCGGTCCCGCCGGGCGTCGCGCGCAAGAAAAACGCCCACGCCTCGGCCTGGCACATCGATCGCGGGCAAGACGTCCGGTCGCTCATGAGCGTCGAGGCCAACGACCAGTGGTTCGAGACCGCCCACCACGAGCTCGGTCACATCTATTACTTCCTCTCCTATTCGCGTCCGGAGGTTCCCTACCTGCTGCGCGAGGGCGCCAACCGCGCCTTTCACGAAGGGATCGGGGAACTGGCCAAGCTGGCCAGCCAGCAGACGCCCTATCTGGTCAAGGTGGGCGTGATGCCGGCCGGAAAAGAGCCGGATCCCACCGGCTGGCTGCTGCAATCGGCGCTCGACTCGATCGTGTTTCTTCCGTTTTCGGCCGGCACGATGAGCCACTTCGAGCACGATCTCTACGAGACCGACCTGCCGGTCACGGAATGGCAGCACAAATGGTGGGAGTACGTCGCCGAGTTCCAGGGCGTCGTGCCGCCCGCCGGTCGCGACGGTGACTTCTGCGACGCCTGCACCAAGACCCACATCAACGACGACCCCGCGCAGTACTACGACTACGCGCTGGCGACGATGATCAAGTTCCAGCTCCACGACCACATCTGCAACAAGATCCTCAAACAGGACGTCCGCGCCTGCAACTACGCGGGCAGCAAGGAGGTCGGCAATTTTCTGAGGGGCATCCTCTCGCTGGGCGCGACGCGAGATCGGAAGAGCGTCGTGTAGGGAAAGAGTGTAGATCTCGGTGG